>JAABUN010001314.1_pt1 | contig 56147 bp, 48 predicted proteins | sample 5559311 | NCBI WGS metagenome assembly JAABUN01 (sample SAMN10711877, study PRJNA513370) | rock metagenome | isolation source: Antarctica rocks | place: Antarctica: Victoria Land, Siegfried Peak sud
AGGTCTCCGGCGCCGGCTCCGCCGAACTCCAGGACGATGGGCTCCCTCCTGATCGAATTCGACTACCACCTCGGCGATGAGTCCGTCCTAAAGGCCGTTCGCGAGCCTACTTCAACAGCCTGCTAGAGCGCTTGGTTGCCGCCGGCGTCGCGCGCGCGCAGGTCAATGTCCGGGCAGGCTCGGGCGGGACGAGCACGGCGACCGCCGCAACCCGAAACGACGATCCGGGGCTGTGGGAGTCCCTGAAGGACCTGTTCATCCCGGACAATGATCGCGCGACCTACGCCGAGGGGCTCCGCCGCGGCGGCTTCTTGGTGACCGCGCAAGTGGGCGACGCTCAATACGACAAGGCACTGGATATTCTGGATGCCGACGGCACCGTCAACCTGGATGAGCGCGCGGCGACGTGGCGCAAGGAAGGCTGGACTGGCGACGCGGGCGGCGCCACAGGCGGAGCTCTCGGGGCAGCCACGGCCGGAGGCGCGACCGTCGCGCGCGGCGCTACGGCCAACACGCTTGGGGAAGGTCGCGAAGAGGTCATCGCGCTGACCGAGGAGCAGATCCGGGTCGGCAAGCGTGAGGTCGAGCATGGCCGCGTCCGCGTGCGTAGCTATGTGGTCGAGACCCCGGTCCAAGAGCAGATCGGCCTTCGGCAGGAGCATGTGAGCATCGAGCGGCGGCCGGTCGACCGCGCGGCAACGGATGCTGACCTCCTGTTTAAGGACCGCACCATCGAGGCGACCGAGACCGCTGAGGAGGGCGTGATCTCCAAGGATGTTCGCGTTAAGGAAGAGTTGGTTCTTCGCAAGGACACGGGGCAGCGCACTCAGACCGTCACCGACACCGTCCGGCGGACGGAAGTCGAGGTGGAAGACGAACGCGTGGCCACCGGTGCGGGCGCCTCCACGAAGACGGACCGCAAGGTGAGCTGACCCTAGCCAGTCTGGATACGGTCGGCGCGCTCCGGCGCGCCGACCGCTTTCGCAAGCGTCAGCACGGGCAGGGCCCTCTGGGCCGTAACGTTAGGTGGAAGTGGGACGAGCCCGGAATGCACGAGTTGGAGCTTTGTTCGAGGACGCCCGGCTTTCAGCACGACCTCTGCCCGGTCCGCCTGTCGACCTGACTCGATAAGGTGATATCCAAGCTTCTGCGCCATTGCGCGAAGCTGTTCGAGGTTGGCCGTGGAAACCGACCGGCTGATGTCCCCTCCGCCGATCGCCATGAAGGCCGACACTACCCCGACTTCGACGCCGTCGTCGAAGTCCTCCGACCGGTTCGGGAAGCGAACCCGGAAACCCTCGACGACCTCGATGTGGCGCATGTTCCTCTCCGGACGCGACTTTCCCATTCGACGCCTGGTCGGTTAACGATCGATTACCCGTTGGGTAACCCCCCGGGTTGGGGGGCAGTTCGCAGTCCACAGCCGGGAACGCGGAGCGGATCGACCGGCGGGCAGCCGCGAACGTTACTGCGGCGCGATACCGGCATCTTGCACGACCTTGCTCCACCTTTCGACATCAGCTCTCACAAGCTGTCGCAAGGCTTCGGGCGACTGCTCAGCCGGGGCGGCCGGGATCGAGCCGAGATCTGCGATCCGCTTTCTTACCGTCTCGTCGGCGAGCGCTGCTCTCAGCGCACCAGACAGCCGGTCGATCACGGGTTTCGGCGTACCTTTCGGCACGAAGATCGCGTTCCAGCCCGTGAAAATATAATCCGGAAGCCCGGATTCGGCCGCGGTCGGGACGTCGGGCGTCACGGGCGCGCGCTCCTTCTGGGCGATGGCGAGACCGCGGATGGTGCCGGCCTGGATCTGCGGGACGACCGTGGGAGCAAGGTCGCAGACCTGATCGATCTGCCCCGCCACGAGGTCGTTCATCGCCGGCGCGGAGTCGCGATAAACCGCCGAGACGAGCTTCAGCCCGGTCAAGTGGGTGAAGTAAAGGCATGCGAGATGCGGCGTCGAGCCAAGTCCGGCATGGCCGCTCGTGACCTTGCCGGGATTCTCCCTGGCGTAGGCCATGAATTCGGCGAGCGTCTTGGCCGGGAAATCCTTACGGACGGCGATGTAGCCCGGAGTGCCGGCGATCAGCCCGACCGGCTCCAGCTCGCGCGAATCATAGGACATGTTCTTGTAGAGGGCGCCGGCCGCGCCGTGGCTGCCGAGACTGCCGACCGTGAGGGTGTAGCCGTCGGGCTCGGCCCGCGCGCCACGCCCCCCGCCCGTCGTGCCGCCCGCGCCGGCGACGTTCTCGATCACGACGCGCTGGCCAAGCGTGCGGCCCATGTGATCGGCCGCGAGGCGCGCCATCACGTCGGTCGGCCCGCCCGGCGCGAACACGACGATCATGGTGATGGGGCGAGACGGGAAGTCGGCGGTCTGCGGCTGGGCGAGCACGGCGCCGGTGCAGGCCGCCAGCAGCCCGGCGCAGGCCAGGGGAATGAGCTTCATCGAGCGATATCCTCCGGGCCGCTCGAAGCGAGCCGTCCTGAGATGTCGGCCACCGGCTGGCCGAAGTTCCGATCTCATCATTGACAGCGAATTGCGCCCTGTCCAACGATCCCCTCAACAAGCCGTTGGGAGAACGCCATGCTGATGGATGCTGCGGAGTTCCGCGAGTCGCTGCGGCGCTATCATCCGCGCGTCTTCGTCAACGGCCAGCGGGTCGAGAGCGTGGCGGACGAGCCGCTGCTCGCGCCGGGCATCGCCGGCATCGGCGTGGCCTATGAGTTCGCGCACCGGCCCGAGCACGCGGCGATCATGACGGCCCGGCAAGGCACGTCCGGCAAGACCGTCAACCGCATGACCCATATCGACGAGACCTCGACCGACCTCCTCTACAAGCTCGAAGCGGTGCGGCTCGTCTGCCAGGAATCGGGCTGCGCCCAACGCTACCTGGTGCACGATGCCTTGAACGGCCTGTTCCAGGCGACGAAGCGCACCGATGCCGCGCATGGCACCGACTATCACGACCGCTTCCTGGCCTACATGCACCGGGTCCAGGACGAGGATCTCACCTTCGCGATCGCGATGACGGACGCCAAGGGCGACCGGTCCAGGCACCCTGGCGCCCAGGTGAACCCGGACGTCTACGTCCACATCAAGGAGAGGCGGGCGGACGGCATCGTGATACGGGGCACGAAGGCCATCGTGACGGCTGCTCCCTATGTGCATGAGTTCATGGTCATGCCGTGCCGGACCATGTCGCCGGAGGACGTGGATTTCGCCGTCTGCTGCGCCGTTCCGGTCGATGCCGAGGGCGTCACGATCGTGGCCCGGCCGGCCGGGAGGCCTGGTGAGGCGGCGGCAAAGTTCTCCGGGAAGTACGGGCAGTCGGTCGGGGTCGTCATCTTCGAGGACGTGTTCGTGCCCTGGGAGCGCGTTTTCCTGGCCGGGGAGACGGAGGAGGGTGGTTTCCTCACGACCTCCTACGCGACTCATCACCGTCATTCCTGCATCGGGGCCCGGGCCGGTTTCGGCGACCTTCTCATTGGCGCCGGTGCGCTGATGATGGAGGCGAATGGGCTCGATCCGAGCCGACACGGCCACGTGCGCGACACCATGGTCGACCTGATCAAGATCGTGGAAGGCTTCTACGCCTGCGGCGTAGCGGCGTCCGTCTATGGGCGGAAGGACCCGTCCGGCAACATCATGCCGGACAACGTGTTCTCCAACATTGGTAAGCTTCTGCTTGCGACCCAGATCTACGACATGCACCGGCTCGCGCACACGGTCTCGGGCGGGCTCATCGTGGCGCTGCCGGGTCCCGACGAGGATCACAACCCGGAAACGGCCGGCTCGCTCGCCGCCGTGCTCGGAGGACGGCCGGACATCCCGTCCGCGCAAAGGGCCGAGGTCGCCCGCTTCATGGAGGACATCACCGCCACGCACACGGCCGGCTGGTACTCGGTGATTTCGCTCCATGGCGGCGGTTCGCCCGAGGCGATGAAGCGCGAGATCTGGCGGAACTACCCGGTGATGGAGAAGGTCGAGCTGGTCGAGCGCTTGCTCGACCGAGGCGTGCTCGACGAGGGCCGCCGGGTCTCGAAGCAGCCGGGCCGTTGTTGCACGACGGGCTGCGAGGTCCCGGAGGCGCCGTCGCGCGAGCCGCTGGCGATCGCGGCGGAGTGATGTTCGTGTTGCGCGGCGGCGGGTACCGGACCTAAGCTCCGCGCAACGACATTTCGGGAGGACGACATGAAGCTCACGCCGCAGCAGCTCGCCGAGTTCGACTCGCAGGGCTACGTTTTCCTGCCATCCTGCTTCTCCGACGAGGAAATGGACGTCCTGCGCCGCGAGGCGGAGGCGATCTACCGTACCGACCGCGAGGAGGTCTGGCGCGAGAAGACCGGCGCGCCCCGCACGGCGTTTGCCGCCCACACCTACAACGAGGCGTTCCGGCTTCTCGGCGCTCATCCGCGCCTGATCGAGCCGATCGAGCAGCTCTTCGGCGAGCACCTCTACATGCATCAATACAAGATCAACGCGAAGGCGCCCTTCGACGGGGAGCTCTGGCAGTGGCATCAGGATTACGGCACCTGGGCCCGCGACGACGGCATGCCCGAGGCGCGCGCCATGAACATCGCGGTCTTCCTCGATGAGGTGATGGCGGTGAACGGCCCGTTGATGTTCATCCCGAAGAGCCACAAGCGCGGCACGCTTGAGGCCGGCCACGACACGTCGACGACCTCCTATCCTCTCTGGACGCTCGACAACGACACCGTGACCCGGCTCGTCGCCGAGGGCGGCATCGTCGCCCCGACCGGCCCGCCCGGTTCGGTCGTGATGTTCCACGGCAACCTGGCCCATGCCTCGCCGCCGAACATGACGCCCTATCCCCGCAAGATCGTCTACCTCACCCTCTGCGCGGTCTCGAACCACATCACCAAGTTCACGCGAGCGGAGTTCATCGCTCACCGCGACTTCACCCCGATCAGGCCGGTCGCTGACGATGCCCTCACCCAGTACGCGCGCTCGTACCGGATCGCCGCGGAGTAGGCTGCGACCTGCCATTCCGGGGCGCCGCCATCGGGCCCGGCCTCTGGCCGGCCCGACGGCAGGCTTCAGACCGAACCGGAATCCCCGGGGTCGCAAACGCGCGCCTCCGAGACACCCTCGCCAGACCGCAGCTCACCTGAGCTGAAGACGGACAAGGGAGGCCACGACGTTGTGCTCCGCAAACCACCGGGTTTCCGCGACGGCCTGTGAGCGAGCGAGGGGATCGTCGATCTGTGCGCGCCCCTCGTCGAGGACCTCGACGAAGAACGATCCCGGCTCCCGCGCCAGGCCTGTCCCGAGCGCCTTGAGGTAGGCCTCCTTCACGGTCCAGAGGCGGGTGAAGGCGTGGTCCCGTTCGCCCTCAGAGAGGTCGCGCAACCAGGCCGCCTCCGCCGGATGGAGCACGTGCCACGGAGACTCGGCCCCGGGCAGGACCCGCTCGATGTCGATCCCGACAGGCCCGCACGCGACCGCGAGCGCGGCCCAGCCGTCCCGGCTGGCGCTTGAGAGGTGGACCCCGCCCGGCCCGAGGAGGCGGGGCGGGAGGTCGGGCTCATGCGCGATCCGGACCTCGTCCGGCGCGTGGCCGAACATGGCGGCCACAAGGTGGCGGAGCAGGGCGCGGCGCGCCTCGGGGGAGGGCGCGCGGGCGACGAGCGCGACCGGCAGGCCGCCGCCTGCCTCGCCCGGCGCCGTGACCCAGCGCGTCATCCGGGCGGAGCCAGCCGAAAGGTCCGCCATGATAGCCAGGCATGGTTCATCGGCCTCGCGGTCCTTTCGGCCCGAGTCGGAGGGAGCAGGCGAGGGGCGTGGGACGCCGGTCATCCTCCGCCGTCATGGCCGGGCCTGTCCGGCTATCCCGATCGTCGGCCCGAACCCGTCGGAGGGCAAATCCTCGACACGGGCGGCGATGTCTGACCGGAGCCGTCCGCGCTTTGCGGGGGGAGCATTCACCCCGGTCTCCTGCCCACGGCTCCCATCGCGTGGGTGGCACGACGGCAGCTTTCGAACCCGTCTCGGACATTGCGCTGGGTCAGCCTCGACAACCGGAGTTGGCCGAAGACAGAAGGACCGCTTCGGAGCGCCACAGGCGGTGAAGCAGACGTTGCCGTCACGGGCCGGTGTCGACCCGTTGCGGACCTACAGATTGCGGGCCATCACGAGGTTGAAGGCTGAATAACCCGCCTCGGTGAAAAACTCGACTGCTGAGTGGTTGGACGCCCAAGCTTCGAGAACGATTCGGCTCACTCCGACCTGCGCCGCCTCCCTCTCAGCGGCTTTGAGCAGAGCGGACCCAACACCCTTGCGACGGGCCGCTTCGGCTATGGAGATGTGGTGTAGGTAGATTCGCTCACGCTTGGGAGAGAAGGGGGTTGCTAGACGGCGTTGGTGTTCCGTCCAGATGTATCCGAGCATGCTTCCCTGCTCTGTCAGTAGAACTATGCTGTTCGGGTCTGACAGCACGCCTTCAAAGAATGCCGCGATCTCTACCGCGTCGAAGTCGGATCGGAAGAGAGTGGGTTCGATCCTGACGTGAAGGCGTTGAACCTCTTCGTTCAGGCTGACGAGCGATTCCAAATCGTCAGTCGTCGCTCCGCGGATCATCATTGTCAGGCCTCCGAGCAAACTCATAGCTCGGCAGCGAGCGGCCGTAATCCACCCCGCTCGGACACGGACGGCGCTTTCCGGATGTCTGCTTCGAGGTGCGCGGCGGGGCCGACCGAACGGCCGAAATGGGCGCAAACCGGACGTGGCTGGAGCGCGGCGAGACTTCGGCTTTCAACCCCGTCCCTGCATTCGACACCGCGCCCGCACCTGCGACCCAACCCGCATCCCCTGCCGCCGCCGCATGCAAGCCCCTCGCAGGTGTGCGCGTTGACCTCGGGCGCCGCGACCGGCAAAGGCGGCCCGAGCCCAGCATCCGACATTGCCCCTCCAGCCAGCCCCGTCCCGACGGTCTTCACCCTCTCGGGCTTCCTCGCGGGCGCCAGGATGGCGGTTCCCGCCATGCCGGGGATCATGGCCTTCGCGGTCGCGTTCGGGGCCGGGTCGGTGCAGAGGGGGCTGACGTTGTCCGAGAGCCTCGCCATGAGCCTCTTCGTCTCGGCCGGCGCCTCGCAGATGCTGTCGCTCGAGCTGTGGCGGGAGGCCTGGACGCTCGGCGGCCTCTTCACGATCGCGCTCGTGACCGCGACCGTGAACGCCCGCTTCATGCTGATGGGAGCCTCGCTGCAGCCGTGGATGAGGGGCGCCCCGATCCCGCTGCAGGCCGGCAGCCTGTTCTTCCTGTTCGAGGCGAGCTGGCTCGTCACCGAACGGCACCGGAGCGAGGGCGGGCGCGATCTCGGCGTGTTCCTCGGGTCGGGGTTCCTGTCCTGGGCCGTGTGGTCGATCTCGACCGTGCCGGGCTACCTCGTCGGTGCGCTGGTGAGCGACCCGAAGCCCTATGCGCTCGACCTCGTCATGCCGTTCTTCTTCGCCTCCTTGGCCGTGCCGTTGTGGCGAGGGCTCGCGCGGTCCGGCCTACCCTGGGCCGTGGCCGCGATCGTCGCGCTCGCCGTCCAGGCGGCGTCGCCCGGCTACCTGTTCATCATCGCGGGCTCGCTCGCCGGCGCGCTCACGGGGGCCCTCGTGCATGGCCGGGATTGACGCGCTCCTGGCCGGTCCGATCGGACCCGCGGCCGCGATCGCCGCCATGGCGCTCGCGACCTATCTCTGCCGCATCTCCGGCGGCATCATCATGAGCCGGGTCCGGATCACGCCGCCTGTCGAGCGGGCGCTCGCCGCCCTGCCGGGGTCGATCGTCGCCGCGACCGTCGTGCCGATCGCCATCCGGTCGGGTCCGGCCGCGATCGCGGGCGTTCTGGCGGCGGTCGCGACGGCGCGGATCACGCGGGAGCGAGCTCGCGGCTCTCGCGGCCGGGCTCGCCGTGGCGGCGGCCGCCCGGGCGGTGGGACTATAAGCCCTTCAGCCTGAGCCTGATCCGGGAGGACAGCCCGTCGCGCATGTTGCGATAGGCGTCCAGCACCTGCTCGCGCGAGCCCTGCATGAGGGTTGGGTCGGCGGTCGGCCAGTATTCGACGTCGGCCGCGATCGTGCGGGTCAGCTCCAGCGCGGCGTGGTGCGCCTCCGGCGAAAGTGAGACGATGAGGTCGAAGTTGAGGCCCTCCCACTCCTCGAGGTCGGCGAGGGTGCGGGGCTTGTGCTTCGACGCGTCGATGCCGATCTCGTCGAGCGCCGCGACCACGAACGGGTCCGGTTGGCCGAGCTTCACGCCGGCCGATTGGATGTAGATTGACTTGCCGAAATAATGCCGCGCCAGCGCCTCCGCCATCGGCGAGCGCACCGCGTTCATCGCGCAGACGAACAGGACCGACTGCACCCGCTTGCCCTCTGCGGCGTCGGGCAAAGGTCACCCCTTCCAGTGAAGGGCGTAGATGAGCGTGAACAGCCGGCGCGCCGTGTCGAAATCGATCTCGACCTTGCCGGCGAGGCGCTCCATCAGGAGTTCGGACGCCTCGTTGTGCAGGCCCCGCCGGCCCATGTCGATGGCCTCGATCTGCGAGGGCGAGGAGGTCCGGATGGCCTGATAGTAGCTGTCGCAGATGAGCTGGTAGTCGCGGATCGCCTTCCGGAACGGGGCGAGCGACAGGAAATGCGTGATGCGGCCATCGCCATCGGCGGCCCGGATCTCGAAGGCGAGCCTGTTCTCCACGATGCCGAGATGGAGGCGGTAGGGTCCGTTCGGGTGATCGGGCACGCAGAACGAGTTCTGCTCGACCATGTCGTAGATCGCGATCGCGCGCTCGTGCTCCTGGTCGGGATTGCCGCGCGCGATCGAGGCCTCGTCGAGCGTCACGGCCGCGAGCCGCTTCACGGAGGGCGGCGTTTCGCGGTCGGTCATGCGGCCCTACGCTCGCCGGCAGGCGCCTCATCTTTGCCGGTGCCTGGCCGACGTCCTCCCTTTGGAGAGGGCGGGCGACGCCTGCTCCTCACAGCCCCAACCTGATCGCGACCGAGCGCGCATGGCCCTCCAGCCCCTCGGCGCGGCCGAGGATCATGGCGGTGGGCCCGATGGCGGCGAGCCCGGCGGCGTCGCAGCGCACGATCGCGGTGCGCTTCATGAAGTCGAGCACGCCGAGCCCGGACGAGAAGCGGGCCGAGCGCGCTGTCGGCAGGACGTGGTTGGAGCCGGCCACGTAATCTCCCACCGCCTCCGGCGTGTGCGAGCCGAGGAAGATCGCTCCCGCGTTGCGGATGCCGGCCGCGAGCCCCTCCGGGTCCGCGGCCTCGATCTCCAGGTGCTCGGGCGCGATCCTGTCCACGAGGGGCAGGGCGGAGGCGAGGTCCGGCACGAGCACGATCGCGCCGTGGTCGCGCCAGCTCGCGGCCGCGATCTCGCGCCGCGGCAGCGAGGCGAGCTGCGTCTCGACAGCCGCCTCGACCGCCCGTGCGATCTCGTGCGACGAGGTGACCAGGATGGCTTGCGCCGCGACGTCGTGCTCGGCCTGGGCGAGGAGGTCGGCCGCGACCCATTCGGGGCGCGCGGAGTCATCCGCCAGCACCAGCACCTCGGAGGGCCCGGCGATCATGTCGATCCCGACCTGGCCGAAGACCCGGCGCTTCGCGGCCGCCACATAGGCGTTTCCCGGGCCGACGATCTTGACGACGGGCCGGATCGTCGCCGTCCCGTAGGCGAGCGCGGCGACCGCCTGGGCGCCCCCGATACGGTAGATCTCGTCGATCCCGGCCAGCCGGGCCGCCGCGAGGACGAGCGGGTTCAGCTCGCCGCCGGGCGTCGGCACCACCATCACGATCCGGTCAACGCCCGCGACCCTGGCCGGGACCGCGTTCATCAGCACCGAGGAGGGGTAGGAGGCCGTGCCGCCCGGCACGTAGAGCCCGACGGATTCGATCGCGCTCCAGCGCCAGCCGAGCGTCACGCCGAGGTGGTCCGTGGCCGCGTGGTCTGACGGCAGCTGCGCCCGGTGGTGCAGCTCGATCCTGTCCCTCGCGAAGGAGAGCGCATCGAGCGCCGGGCCGCGCGCCCGCGCGACGGCGTCGTCGATCTCGGCCGGCGTGATCGCCAGCGTCGCGGCCGAGACAGTATGGCCGTCCAGGCGGGCGGTCAGGGCGATTAGCGCCTCGTCGCCACCCGCCCGGACCTCCGCGATGATGTCCGCCGCCGCGGCGTCGACGTCGGCCTCGGAGTCCCGCTTCGTCGCGAGAAGCGCCTGGAACCCCTCCTCAAAGCCTGAATCGCCGGCGTCGAGCCGACGCACCATCAGGCGGTCTCCACATCGTGGGCGGGTCGCGTTTCCGCCGACCAGACGGGCCCGAGATCCTTCAGGCGCGCCTCGATGCATTCGAGCTCGAGCGCGATCGAGGCGCCGCCCGCGAAGATCAGGGTCGCGGTCCCGGATGGCGCGTCGGGGCCCTCGAAGGTCACGGCGAGCAGGCTCAACGTCGCGTCGGGCCGGCCGCGGTCGATACCCCGGGAGCGGCACCGCATCACCCGCTCGAAATGCAGGCCCGTCAGCCGGCGTCGGGGCGCGCGCCCCGGGGATTCCCAGTCGAACCGGCGGGCGATCAGCGCGAAGCGGTTCTGATCCGGCATGTAGGCGAGGTCGCTCGTCTTCACCAGCGCGTCTTGGAGGTGGGCCGACATGACCGAGAGGTCCTCGGCATCGAGCGCGACCAGCTTCAGGTGCTCCAGATCGGCGTTGGACGGGGCCATGGCGGAAACCGGCGGGATTGTGGCATCAGTTCGGCAGATAGCGACGCCCCCCCGGCCCTGCAACCTGCCGCGGCCGTCTTCGGACGCTCGAGCGCCTCCGGGCTTGACGCGTCGACCCCTGCGGGCGAGCGAAGGCCGACGCCGATTGGCCGAGAAGGCGCCCATGCCCGACCTGGATCACGACACGATGGCGCTGTTCCGACGGACCTCCGCCGCGACGGTGAGCGGGCGGTTGTTCCGGCGCGGCTTCCGCAACGTCTTCATGCGGGGCGTGAAGCCGATGTCCCCGCGAGGGGACGTGATGGTCGGGCCCGCCTATACCCTCCGCTACATCCCGGCCCGCGAGGACCTCGACGGATTCGGCGTGAAGCCGGACACGAACGTGGTCCAGCGCGAGGCCTTCGAGACGACGCCGCCCGGCCATGTGCTGGTGATGGATTGCCGGGAGGAGACGCGCGCCGCCTCCTGCGGCGACATCCTGATCACGCGCCTCATGGTTCGGGGCGGCGCAGGAATCGTCAGCGACGGTGGCATCCGGGATGCCGGCCCGATCGCCAGGATCGACCTGCCGGTCTTCTGCGCGGCCCCGAGCCCGCCGGTGAACCGCGTCGTCCACCACGCCCTCGAGCACGGCCGCCCGATCGCCTGCGGGGGCGTCGCGGTTTATCCGGGCGACATCGTCGTCGGCGACGCGGACGGGGTCGTGGTCGTCCCGGCCGGGATCGCGCCGGAGATCGCGCGCGAGGCCGTCGAGCAGGAGGAGATGGAAGCCTGGCTCGCCGAGCGGATCCTGGCCGGCGCCCCGCTCGCCGGGACGTTCCCGCCGAGCGAGGCGACGCTCGCGGAGTACCGGGTCTCGCGGGGGACGCGTGAGCGGCCGTCCGGCGCATGAGGACGCTTCCGGACACGGCGGCCGTTTTGCGTCGCCGGCCGAACGCAGCTAACCCAATGGCAACGGAGACCAACCTGATGCCGCTCCCGCTCGCCCTCCTCCTCACCGCCGCCGCCCTGACACTGGGAGCCGGCGCGGCCTCGGCGCAGGGAGTTCCGGCCCGGAAGGGCGGGACCTTGCACGCGATCGTGGCGCCGGAGCCGCCGAGCCTGATGGTGGGGCTCGTGCAGAACGGGCCGACCCAGACGGTGGCGGGCAACATCTACGAGTCGCTGTTGCGCTACGACGAGAAGCTCCAGCCGCAGCCCTCGCTCGCGGAATCCTGGGAGATCTCGCCCGACCAGAAGTCCTACACCTTCCGGCTGCGCCGGAACGCCAAGTGGCACGACGGTAAGCCCTTTACGGCCGACGACGTCGTGTTCTCGCTCGACGTCTTCCATCGCGCCAACCACCCGCGGATGCGGCCGATCCTCGCCGCCCAGGTGGAGACAATCGAGAAGGTGGACGACTACACCGTCCGGATCACGCTGAAGCAGCCGTTCGGGCCGATCCTGTCCCTCTTCGAGCCGGGCTCGGCCACCATGGTGCCGAAGCACATCTACGAGGGGACCGATTACCGCACGACCCGATGAACAACACGCCGATCGGAACCGGGCCGATGAAGCTGAAGGAGTGGCGCAAAGGCTCCTTCATCCACCTCGTCCGGAACGAGGATTACTACCTGCCGGGCAAGCCGTCGCTGGACGAGGTCTTCTTCCGCATCGTCCCGGACGCGGCGGCCCGCGCGGTCGCCTACGAGAAGGGCGAGGTCGACGTCCTGACCGGCGGCTCCGTCGAGGTGTTCGACGTGCCGCGTCTCGCCAAGCTGCCGAACAGCTGCGTGACCACCAAGGGCTGGGAGATGTTCGCGCCGGTCGGCATGGTCATCATGAACCTCCGCAACGGGCCGCTCGCCTCGAAGGAGTTCCGGCAGGGGCTGATGCACGCGATCGACCGCGAGTTCTCCAGGGACGTCGTCTGGTCGGGCTTCGCCAAAGTCGCGACCGGACCTCTCAACGCGAAGACCAAGTTCTACACCGACGACGTGCCGAAATATCCGTTCGACCTGAAGAAGGCGAAGGAGCTGATCGCGAAATCGGGCTACAAGGGCGAGCCCTTGCGTCTTCTCTCGCTTCCCTATGGCGGGACCTGGACGCGCTGGGGCGAACAGATCAAGCAGAACCTGGAGGAGGCCGGGGTCAAGATCGTGGCCGAGTCGTCCGACGTTGCCGGCTGGAACAAGCGCATGGGCGAGTGGGATTTCGACCTCTCCTTCAACTACCCCTACCAGTACGGCGACCCGGCGCTTGGCGTCGCACGCCAGTACATCTCGGCGAACATCGTCAAGGGCTCGCCCTTCGTGAACAATGGCGGCTACTCCAATCCGGAGGTCGACCGGCTCTTCGCGGAGGCCGCCAATGCGCCGTCCGAGAAGCGGCCGGACCTCTATAAGAGGGTGCAGCAGATCTTGGTCGAGGACGTGCCGATCCTGTGGCTGACCGACATGGAATTCCCGACGGTTCACCGCTGCAACGTCAAGGATATCGCCACGACCGCGATCGGGGTGAACGATTCGCTCCGCGACGCCCGCAAGGAGTAGCTCGAGGAGGCGGGTGCCGCCTGCCCCCCTTGCCGCGTGGGCCGAGCCAAAGGCTGGTCCCCTAGGCCGCGTCCGGCCTCCCGCCGGGCGAAGCCCGGCCCGCAAGGGGGAGGGGAGGTGCGCGTTCTCAAACGTTCGTCAGGAGACCCGAATGAATCTCGACGCCGAACACCCGGACCCGCCCATCCACGACGATGCCGAGCTGCGTTCGCAGTTCGGGCCGATCAGCCCGCTCGCCGAGCACAAGGTGATGGAGCGGCTCGACGGGTTCTGCCGCGACTTCATCGCGCTCTCGCCCTTTCTCGTGCTCGCAAGCTCGGACGGGCAGGGTGGCGCAGATGCGAGCCCGCGCGGCGATGCGCCCGGCTTCGTCCAGGTCCTCGACGACCGGACCTTGCTGATCCCCGACCGGCGCGGCAACAACCGGATCGATAGCTTCGTCAACGTCTTGAGCGCACCGGGCGTCGGGCTCATCTTCCTCGTGCCCGGCATCAACGAGACGCTGCGGGTCAACGGCCCGGCCCGGATCACCCGCGACCGCGCGCTCCTCGAGCCCCTGGCGGCCGCCGGCAAGGCGCCCACGATCGGGCTCCTGGTTGAGGCCAAAGAGATCTTCTTCCATTGCGGGAAGGCGCTGATGCGCTCGAAGCTCTGGGATGTCTCGGCGCAGGTGGAGCGTGCGCGTTTCCCGACCCTCGGCCGCATCATCGCGGAACAGACGCGCCGGATTGAGGTCGATGCAGCCGAGGCCATGATGGAGGAGGGCTACAGGATTCGGCTGTATTGAGAGCCATGCAGGCAAACTTGATCAGTTTGTTAAGATGAACGAGGTGTGAATGAGCCGTTTATCCAGTGTTAGGTTTGGGTTACTGTTTGAGAGTGTGGAACAAGGGCATGTATGAGAGGTTGTAGGATCATCGAACATGGAGACACTTCGATGATCAGATCAAGCCTACTCAAGACCGTTGTCCTAGCCGGCATCGCTCTGTCCGGTGGCGCGTATGCTCAAGGCGTTCCGGGCGGCGCCGCGGGCGGCGCGGCCTCGGGCGCCGATGTCGGCAACCGGGCAGCCGGCCCGGTGGGCGGCGCAGTTGGCGGTGTTGTCGGCGGTGTCGTCGGCGGGGTTGCGGGCGGCGTCGCCGGCGTCCTCGGGATAGACCAGCGGCCACGCTTCCGCACCTACGCGACCGAGCAGCGACGGCCCTCGTATACCTACCGCGAGGAGCTTCGCGTCGGCGCGGAGCTCCCTGCCAGCGGTGTGACGTATTACGACGTTCCCGCCGAATACGGTGTCCGGGAGTATCGGTACACGGTCGTGAATAACCGGACCGTCCTGGTCGATCCGCGTACGCGCCGCGTCGTCGAGGTGATCGACTAGCCTTACCACGGGCTCTGTAATGGCCGGGGGAGTTCTCCGGCGAGGTTTGAGCTGATCCATGGTGCGGGAGGATCCGCACCATGGCGTCACCCGGAGCTTACGGCGGACTATTCGGCGGCCCAGCTGCGCCGGCTTGCCTCCTCGACCAGGATTGCGAACGCCGCGGAGGGCTCGCCATTTTGCCCCGCGCTCGCGCGCGCCGGGGCTGAACCCAGGACATCATCGAGGCCGCCTGCGACACCTGGCGGAGCTCCTTGCGCAGCCCGAGACATCAAGTTGATCGCATTACGCAAATCGGCCAACAACCGTCCAAGGGGAGGGCCGTTGAGCCGAGTACCTCGCAGGCACGTAAAGCGCGTATTGACTAAATCAGCTGACCTGACCGAGCGCCTCTCGCCGGTTCCCTGAACGCCATGGCGCCCCGCCGTCACGGAGACCGCGCAGCAGAAACGAGATCATGTCCTCCAGGTCTGGACCCGGCTCGTCGGCGCATTGCACGATCAGGCCGGGATGGCAGAAGCGGATGATGGCGGCGTGAACGCACCGGGCCGCGACCATCGGATCCTCGACCTGGAACTCGCCCGAGCGTGCGCCATCCGCGACAAGGCGGCAGAGCATGTCGTCGATCCTGGAGATGTGGCGATGGATGACCTGCCAGCTCTCGGTCATCGCGACCTCCACCATCTCGTGCATGCGCCGCTCGCTCGTGAAGCGCTCGGTGCTGAGCCGGTTGAGGGCGCGCACGAACTCCGCGAGCCGCTCGGTCGCAGAAGCACCCGGCCGTACGGCGATCGCCGAGAGCTCCGCCTCCATCCCGGACAAGAGGCTATCGGCTACCGCCTCGTTGATGGCCTTCTTGGACTCGAAGAAGCGGTAGACGTTCGCCGGGCTCATGCGGAGCGACTTGGCGATATCGGCGACGGTGGTCTTGCGATAGCCGATCTCGCGAAACAGTCGCTCGGCCACGCTCAGGATAACGCAGCGCGTGCCTGACGTGTCCGCGCGTTGAGGAGCCTGTTCGGCGATCGGAGAGGACATCTGGCCTGACACTCTAACCTATTCCGCCGCGACGGCGTAGGGCCAATAGGGTTCTGGCCTCGCCTCCGGCTTCGAACCGCCGCGTTCGTCGAGGCTGTTCCTGAACCAGAGCCCGTACAAAGCCGGCAGGAACAGCAGCGTCAGGAACGTCGCGATGAAAAGCCCGCCCATGATGGTGAAGGCCATAGGCCCCCAAAATGCGCTGCGTGACAGCGGTATCATGGCGAGGATTGCGGCCAGCGCAGTCAGCACCACCGGTCGCGCGCGCCGGACCGTCGCATCCACGATGGCCTCCCGTCGCTTGTGACCGGCCGCCACGTCCGTCTCGATCTGATCGACCAGGATGACGGCGTTGCGCATGATCATGCCGGCGAGCGCGATGAGCCCGAGCAATGCCACGAAACCGAAGGGCTTCGATGCGGCGTTCAAGGCGAGCGACGCACCCACCAGCCCGAGCGGCGCCGTGAGGAAGACGAGCACCAGGCGCGAAAAGTTTTGCAGCTGGATCATCAGGATGGTCAGCATGACGCCGAACATGATCGGGAAGAGCGAGAACAACGACGTGTTCGCCTTCGCGGATTCCTCGACCGCCCCGCCGATCTCCAGCCGGTAGCCGGGCGCGAGAGAGTCGCGCACGCCCTGCAGGGCCGGCCAGATCGCGTTCGTGACGTCCGGCGGCTGCACGCCGTCGACCACATCCGACCGCACCGTGATTGCCATGTCGCGGTTGCGCCGCCACAGGATCGGCTCCTCATGCGCGTATTCGAGGCGGGCCACCTGGGACACGGGCACGGGTACGCCGCCCCGCGACACGATCGTCAGGTCGCCGATATGCCCAAGGTCGAGCCGCTCCGCCGCCACTGCGCGGGCCACGATCCCGACCTTCTCGGTGCCGTCGCGCAGCGTCGTGACCGTCACGCCGGAGATCAGCGTCTGCAGCGTCTGAGCCACGTCGGCGACGTTGAGCCCAATCGCCCGGGCGCGCTCCTGGTCGACGACGAGCCGCACGCTCGGGCTCATCTCGTTCCAGTCGAGGTTGACGTCGACGGCCTTGTCGTTGGTCCGCATCACGTCGCGGACCCGGTAGGCCGCCTCCCGGACCTGCAACGGATCGGGACCGACGACGCGGAACTGCACCGGGAAGCCGACCGGCGGCCCAAAATTGAAGCGGTCGACGCGGATGCGGGCCTGGGTCAGGCGGCCGCCCGCGACGGCGGTCTCGAGCCGCGTCTTGAGCCGCTCGCGAGCCTCGACGCCGTTCGCCACGATGACGATCTCGGCGAAGGCCTGGTTCGGGAGCTGGGGATTGAGGCCGAGCCAGAAGCGCGGGCTGCCTTGGCCAATATATGCCGTGAAGGTCGACACGTCCGGATCGTCCTGGCCGATCAGGGCTTCGGCCTCCTTGACGGTCGCGGCCGTGGCTCCGATCGCGGTGCCTTCCGGCATGCGGATCTGCAGGAACAGCTCCGGCCGCTCCGAGAGCGGAAAGAACTGCTGCTGGACATGGCCGAACCCGACAACCGCGCCGGCGAAGATCGCCACCGTCGCGGCGACCGTGGTGATCCGCCAGCGCAGGCACGCCGACACAGCGCGGCGTAGGGCCCGGTACATTCGGGTTTGGTAAATCGCGTCCGGGTCGCCGTGGTGGCCGGCCTTGTCCTTGGGCAGGAGCAGGTAGCCGAGATAGGGCGTGAACACGACCGCCACGATCCAGGACGCGACGAGCGCGATCGCCACCACCCAGAAGATGCCGCCCGCGTATTCGCCGACCGAGGAGGCCGCGAAGCCGACGGGCAGAAAGCCCGCGATGGTGACGAGCGTGCCGGTCAGCATCGGGAAGGCGGTCGATTGCCAGGCGAAGGAGGCGGCCGCGACCCGGTCGAGCCCCTGCTCCATCTTCACGACCATGATCTCGACCGCGATGATGGCGTCGTCGACCAAAAGGCCGAGCGCGATGATGAGGGCGCCGAGCGTGATCCGGTGCAGGTCGATGCCGAGCGCCAGCATCACCGCGAAGGTGGTGGCGAGGACGAGCGGGACCGACAAGGCCACCACGATCCCGGTTCGCCAGCCGAGCGACAGGAAGCTGACCGCGAGCACGATCGCCAGCGCCTCGACGAAGGAATGCTCGAACTCGGACAGCGCGCCCTCGACCACCTTGGGCTGGTCGGCCACCTGATCGAGGTTGAAGCCCTGCGGCACGTTCGCCATGAACGCCGCGACCGCCTCCGAGACGGACGTGCCGAAGGATTGGATGTTCGAGCCCTTCGTCATCACGACCCCGATGCCGAGCGCCGGCTCGCCGCGCTGGCGCACGAGCCCATCCGGCGGGTCGATGAAGCCGCGTGTCACTATGGCGATATCGCCAAGCCGGAAGGTGCGGCCGCCGGCCTCGACGGGTGATTCCTCCACCGCCCGCGCGCCGTCGAGCGCGCCGGTGACCCGGAGCGGAATGCGTTGCGCGCCCGTCTCCACCATCCCGGCCGGAGCGACCACGTTCTGGCGGGCAAGCGTGTCGAACAGGGTCTGAGGCGTGATGCCGAGCGTCGCCAGCTTGGCGTGGCTGAACTCGACGAAGATGCGCTCCTCCTGCACGCCGTAGAGGCTCACCTTGGCGACGGACCCGACCTTCAACAGGCGCTGGCGCAAGCCTTCGGCGACCCGCTTCAGGCCCGCGTAATCGGCGCCGGGCGCGGTCAGCATGTAGAGGTTCGAGTCGACGTCCCCGTATTCGTCGTTCACCGCGGTCGTGACGCCGGCCGGCAGCTCTCCCCGTAGGTCGTCAAGCTTCTTTCGGATCTGGTAGAACAAGGAGGGCAGCTCACGCGGGGGCGTGTTGTCCCGAAATGCGACCTGCATCGCCGTGAAAGCAGGCTTCGTGTAGGTCGTGACCTTGTCGAACCAGGCAAGCTCCTGGAGCTTCTTCTCGATCCGGTCGGCGACCTGATCTTGCATCTCGCGGGCGGTCGCCCCCGGCCACGTCGCCGTGACGATCGCGACCTTGATCGCGAAATTGGGGTCCTCGGCGCGGCCGAGACGGAGGAACGACAGCGTCCCCGCGACCGTGATGGCCAGGATGAGGAAGAGCACCAGCGGGCGGTGGCGAACGGCCCATTCCGACAGGTTGAATGACGTCATGGCCGTGCTCCCGCGATCTCAGAACTGCAGGGACTCGACCACCCGGAGGATCTGGCCCGGGTCGAGCTTCGAGACCCCGAGCGTCACCACCCGGTCCCCATCCGCCACGCCGGCGCCGATCAGGACGTCCTTCGCCTCGTAGGCCATGACCTCGACCGGCTTCAGGAACGGGCGGCCCCCCTCGCCGAGCGTCCAGACGGCGGGGCCGGAGCCCTGGTCGAACAGGGCCGATAAGGGCAGGCGGGCGACACGCTCCCGATCCGCAACGGCGATCGTCACGGTGGCGGTCATGCCAAGCTGGATTGCGGCGTCAGCCTGAGGAATTGCGAAGCGGGCCAGGTATGTGCGCGTCGCCACGTCGGCGGCCGGCGCGAACTCGCGCAGCTTCGCCTCGTAGCGCTTGCCCGGCGCGGACCAGAGCGTGACGACCGCCCGGCCCTTCGCCAGCGCGACGAGCGATTCGGGGATCGAGACGACGGCTTCCTTCTCGCCCGTCCTGGCGAGCCGGATGGCGGCTTGGCCCGCCGTCACGACCTGCCCGGGCTCGATGTTGGACGCCATCACGACCCCGTCGGCATCGGCTGTCAGCACGGCGTATGACCTCGCATTCCGGGCGAGCGTGACGGCGCGCTCCGCACGAAGCAGGCGACCCCGCGCCTCCTCGGTGACGGCCTGCTGCCGATCGAGGCTGGCGCCGGCGGCGTAGCCCTTGCTCGTCAGGCTCTCGGTGCGCTTCAGGTCCGCTTCGGCCTGCCGCAAGGAGGCGGCCGCGGCGCGGGTTTCCGCTTCGGCTTGCTCGGTTTGCAGCCGCAGATCGACCTCGTCGAGCCGGGCCAGGGGCTGCCCGGCCCTCACGAGGTCGCCGACCTCGATCAGCCGGCTCGCGACCTTTCCGCCAACGCGGAAGCCGAGATCAGTCTCGACCCGGGGCCGGATCGTCCCGACCAGGCTGCGCTCGGGCCGGCGGTCGCCGAAAGCAACCGTCTGAACCAGCACCGGTCGAGGCGGAGGTCCCACTTTGGTTGCGGCCGACGGCTCGCCGCATGCTCCCACCATCAAGGTGATGGAGACGGCGGCAGCTAGGTTCGAGGCGAACAATCTCATCGCAGGCGCCCGTCTGACAAATGACAACTGATATATATGAACTTTTATCAACCATGCAAGCTGCTCGGCTACGCCCGCTATCTGAGCGTAATAGCGCTTCTCCGCTTCGGTGGACGGCATGGTTCCTGTCGGCCCTTGATTGACTACGATCACGGGCATCAAGGTCTCCACGCGCCTGATCCGGGCGACGCGTGATCGCCGGGCGCGCGGGAAGGGCAGAGAGGTCCGCTGGAGCGTGTCCGAGCTCGACGGCTTCCGGCACGGCCGCGCCGAGACGATCTACAAGCCGCAGGATGAGACGCTCGACCACACCTCTCTCTCGCAAACCCGCCACGGGGCGAGGAGTGAGCGCGAGCTCATGACGAAGCGGGTCGTGGGGCGCGCAGCGCTAAATCAAGCCGCGCGTGAACGAGATGGCTACCGCTTGCGCGCGGGTTCTTGCGCCTAGGCGCTTCTTCGCGCGCTCAACAGCTTACGGGCTTGCCCTCATGGTTAGGGAGCACTTCGCCAAAGAAAGCCCGAGCAGCTTGCCTCTTGCCCGCGATCTGATCGACAGCTTGCGGACGTCCGGCATCTTCGAGCGACGCGCGGGACGACCCGCGGAGGCCCTGCGAGCTGTTTCGCGTCGATTTGCAGACGGCTCAGCTTACGCACTCGGCTCACACCCCCAGATAGGCCTTGCGGACATCCGTATGGTCCAGGATGTCCTGGGCCGTTCCCGAGATTACGACCCGCCCGGTCTGAAGCACGTAGCCGCGGTCGGCGATGGCGAGGACTTCGGACAGGCGCTGCTCGACGATCAGGACTGTCGTGCCGGCGGCCCGGATGGCTACGACCGCGTCGAAGATCTCGTCCACGAGCTTCGGGGCGATGCCCTGCGAGGGCTCGTCCAGCATAAGGAGGCGAGGGCGGGTCATCAGCGCGCGCGAGATGGCGAGCATCTGCTGCTCACCGCCGGACAGTGTCTCGGCGCGCTGGTCGAGACGCTCCTGCAAACGCGGGAAGAGCTTGAACACGCGGGCGAGCGGCTCTTCGCGGTCGACTTGACTGCGGAACAGGAAGGAGCCCAGCCGGAGGTTGTCGCGCACCGACAGGCGCGGGAACAGGCGCCGGTTCTCGGGGACGTAGGCGATGCCGGCCTTGGTGATGAGGTGGCCGGGCTCGCCGTCAATGCGCCGGCCGTCGAACGCGACGGTGCCGGAGCGCGGGCGCTCGGCGCCCGCGATCGATTTCAGCAGCGTCGACTTGCCGGCCCCGTTGGCGCCTGCGACCGCGACGATCTCGCCCGCCCGCACGTCGAGCGAGATTCCCGAGATCGCGACGAGGCCCTGATAGGCGGTCGTGAGGTCGCGGACCTCAAGCAGCGGCACGGCGGCGGCTCCCGAGATAGGCCTCGATCACGCCCGGATCGGACGCGACCGCCGCCGGCTTGCCGTGCGCCAGTTCGCGCCCGAGATGCAGCACGAAGGCGCGATCGACGAGCGGCATCACGATCTCCATGACGTGCTCGACCATGAGCACCGTCACGCCCGTCTCGCGGACGCGGCGTACGAGTTCGACGCCCTTCTGGGCCTCGGCAGGGGTGAGACCAGTCATCACCTCGTCGAGGAGAAGCAGCTTCGGTTCGGTCGCGAGCGCGCGGGCGACTTCGAGCCGCCGCTTCTCGGGCGGGGTCAGGTCGCCGGCCGGCGCCGCGGCCCGACCCGCGAGTCCGGCGAAGTCGAGCACCTCCGCGGCCTTGGCGCGGGCCTTTCCGGCCTGGGGATAGCGGACGAGGGCGCCGACCACGACATTGTCGAGGACGCTCATCGAATCGAAGCTCTTCACCACCTGGAACGTGCGGGCGATGCCGCGCCGGCAGCGGTCGGGCGCTGAGAGGCCCGTGATGTCCTCGCCCTCGAACAGGATCTTGCCGCTGGACGCGGGCAGGGCGCCCGCGATGAGGTTGAACAGGGTCGACTTGCCGGCTCCGTTCGGGCCGATCAGCCCGACGATCTCGCCGCCCCCGACCGTGAGCGACACCTCGCTCACGGCCGTCAGCCCGCCGAAGCGGCGCGAGACGTTCCGGATGTCGAGGAGGGGGGCGGTCATTGAGCCCCGCGTCCAGGCGAGCGCCCCCGCCCTCCCCGCAAGGGGGAGGGTAAAGCGCCGGCGATGTCGAGCGCCCTCATGCCCGCGGCTCCCGGGAGCGGCGGAACAGGCTCACGATCCCCTCGGGCTTCGCGAGCGCGATCACCATGATCAGGGCGCCATAGACGATGAGGTCGATGCCCCTGCCGGAGCCCCCGAGATAGGAGCGGGTGACCTCCGTCAGCGGGATCAGGATCGCGGCTCCGAGCGCCGGACCCCAGAGCGTGCCGATGCCGCCGAGCACGGCCGGCAAGGCCATCAGCAGCGAGAACTGGAAGGCCATGACGCTTTCGGGATCGATATAGGACACGAAGGCCGCGTAGAAGGCGCCCCCGATGGCGGTGAAGAAGGCCGACACGGCGGCGGCCGCCATCTTCGACCTGAAGATCATCACCCCGAGGCTCTGCGCCGCGTCGGCATTGTCCTTCACGGCGCGCCACCAATAGCCCCAGCGGGAGCCCTCGATCACGAAGGTCACGAGCCAGGTCGCGGCGAAGAGGCCGAGCGCGAAATAGATGTAGGGCAGCTTGTCCCGCCCGAACTGGAACGTCGCCCAGCTATCGGCCACGAACGGCCACTGGATGCCGGTCGCAGCGCCGGCCCAATCCCAGTTATGGACCAGGATGAGCCCGGCTTCCGCGATCACGATCGTGGCGATGGTGAAATAATGGCCGGCGAGCCGGAACAGCTGGTAGCCGAGCGCGAGCGCGATCGCGGCCGCGATGAGCCCGCCCGCCAGCATCCCGAACCAGGGCAGCACCCCGGCCTTGGTGTAGAGGAGCGAGGTCGTGTACGCGCCCGTGCCGAAATAGAGCGCGTGGCCGAGCGAGATCTGCCCGCAATAGCCGCCGAGGATGTTCCAGCTCTGCGACAGGGCCGCGTACATCAAGGTCAGCACGATGACGTTCTGCGTGTAGACGTCGCGGATCGCGAGCGGCAGGACGGCGATGGCCGCGATCACGACCACGAAGGCGATAAGCTCGTTCCGGCGTCGGCCGTCGTGCGCTGAGGCGGCCTTCGCGAGCGGGCGGGGGAGGGCGGTGTCGACCGCCATCTACAGCGACCCGAACAGACCGCGCGGGCGCACGAACACGACCGCGAGATACATGGCGTAGATGCCGACCGACTTCAGCGAGGGCGGCAGGATCGTGGCGGTGATCGCCTCGACCAGGCCGACCAGGATGCCGGCCGCCAGCGCTCCGAAGACGCTGCCGAATCCCCCAAGCGCGACGGTCACGTAGGCGATCAGCGCAAATGGGGCACCGACATCCGGGTGGATGTAGTAGAAGATCGCGAGCACGGCCCCGGCGAGCCCGACGAGCGCCGCCCCGAGCCCCCAGCCGAGCGTGAAGACGCGGTTCTTGTCGATTCCGACGAGCGCCACCGCCCCGGCATCCTCGCGCGTGGCCTCCAGCGCCTTGCCGAGATCGGTCCGGGTGATGAGGAACCAGAGCCCGACGAAGGCCGCGACCGAGATCAGCCCGCCGGCGAGCTGCGGCAGCGGCAGGTAGACGCCGCCGAGCGCGACCGTCTTCCCGCCGAGCAGGCTCGACGGGATGTTGCGGTAATCGGGCGTGAACAGGAGCTGGGACACGCCCCGGATCACGACCGCGAGCCCGAACGTCGCGAAGACCTGGACCATGCCGAGATTGGCCTTGGCCCGCATCGCGTATTGCACGACCCCGAGATAGGCGGTCGCGCCGACCACGAAGAGGGCCGCGACGACGAGCGGCATCAGGAAGAGCGGATCGATGGCGAGGAGCAGCACGCCCCCGAAGGTCGCGTACATGGCGAGCATCAGGAACTCGCCATGGGCGAAGTTCACGACGTCCATCAGGCCGAAGATCAGGGACAGGCCGACCGCGATCAGGGCGTAGATGAGCCCCATCAAGAGGCCGGAGGCCAGGATCTGGACGACGATCTCGAGGGTCAGCATGGGCCGGTTCTGTCCGTCGCGCGGCCGTCATTCCGGGGCTCGCGAAGCGAGAACCCGGAACCCATCCTCAGCATCAGCGGGTGGGTTCCGGGTCCGATGCTGCGCATCGGCCCGGAATGACGGAGCTGCGGTCGTACGTGACCCTCTCTCACGCCTTGCTCATCGGCCAGATGGGCTCAGCCACGGCGGCCTGGGACGGGAACACGGTGACGAACTTGCCGCCCGTGTATTGCAAGAGCACCGGATCGGCGTCGTTGTTCTGCCCGGTCTCGTCGAACTTGACCCGCTTCCACGGCATGATCGTGCGCTCGCCCGCGATATCGGTCGCGGCCAACGCGTCGCGGATCTTCGGGCCATCGGTCGACTTGGCGCGGTCGATTGCGTCGGCAAGGATGAGGAGCGCCATGAACTCGCGCGCCGTATTGTCGTTCAGGTCCTTGTTCGACTTCGCCTTGAACATCGCGTTGATCTTTCCGACCATCGGGCGCTTGGCCGCGAGGTCGAGCGAGAACGACCCGCGCGTGATCACGTTCTCGATCTGCTTGCCGACCGCGTCGTAGAGCGCCTGCTCGGAGAAGCCGGCCGCCTGGGCCAGGATGGCCTTCGGCTTGTAGCCGAGCTCGCCCATCGTCTTGACGAGCAGGATGCCGTCCGTGGTGTAGCTCGACGGCATCAGCACGTCGGCGTTGCCGGCCTTGATCTGCTGCACCTCGGCGGTCAGCGAAGGCGTGTTCGCCCGGTACTTGATGTCCGAAACGAGCTTGTAGCCGCGCTCACCGGCGAGCTTTCGCTGCACGTTCGACGAATCGGTGCCGAAGATCGTGTCCTCATAGAACAGGGCCAGCGTGTCGATCTTCTCGCCCTTCTTGCGGAGCGCATCGAGGAAATCGAACATCACGATCGAGAACATCTCGTCATGCGCGGCCGCGCGGAAGAAGTTCTTCAGCCCGCGCCGATGCAGGCTCGGCGAGGAATTGTCCGCCGACATGAACGGCACCCCGTAACGTTCCGCGGTCTGGCTAATCGTGGCCGCGACCGAGCTCTGGTAGCTGCCGACCAGCGCCGCGACCTTTTCCTGCGTGATGAGGCGCTCCGCCTCGGCGCGGCCTTTTTGCGGATCGCCCTGGTGATCCGCATAGACGATGCGGACCTTGGCGCCGCCGAGCCCGGCGAGACCGGCGTTCTTGGCGAGCGGCAAATCCATGTCGCTTTGAGCGGTGTTGATGACATCGAGCGCCGTCTCGAAGGCGAACTTGGCGTCGACGCCGATCTGAGCGCTGGCGCCGGAAAGCGGGTAGAGAGCGCCGATCACCACCTCGGTCGGCGCCTGGGCGCGTGCGCCGGCGGAGAGCGATGCCGCCGCGAGGGCGGTGCTTTGGACGAACCTGCGACGTGACAGCATGTGTGTTCCCCTTTGATCGGCTCCATCCGGGAGAGCCTGGCCCCTTGCCGCTGGCATTCACTTCAACAGCCGGCGCGCCCGCTGCCAAGGCCCTCCTGGCGTTCAGCTCACCGCGAGGCGCGCGTTGCGGAGGTCGGTCACGATCATGCTGCCAGGGTAATGCGTGATGCAAAACGGGGGCCGGGCCGCCGCGATGACCGATTGCGGGGTCACGCCGCAGGCCCAGAAAACCGGGATTTCGTCCGGCCCGACCGGCACCGCGTCGCCGTAATCGGGCTTGCCGAGGTCGCGGATGCCGATGAGGTCGGGCCGGCCGAGATGGACCGGCGCCCCGTGGACGTTCGGCAGGCGGCCGGTGATCTGGATCGCCCGGATGGCGTTGGCGGGCGTCATCGGGCGCATCGACACGACCATCGGGCCGTGGAAACGGCCGGCCGGCGTCGTCGCGAGCGAGGTGCGGTACATCGGGACGGCGCAGCCCTTGGTGATGTGCCGCATCTCGATCCCGTCCTCGATGAGCGCGCTCTCGAACGAGTAGGAGCACCCGATCACGAAGGTGACGAGGTCGTCGCGCCAATGCGCGTGGAGGTCCGAGGGTTCGTCGACGATCCCGCCGTCCCGCCAAACGCGGTAGCGCGGGACGTCCGTCCTGATGTCGAGATCGGCCGCGAGCGACGGGACGTGCGGGTCGCCCTGTTCCGAGACGGCGAGGAGGGGGCAGGGTTTCGGGTTGGCGACCGCGAAGCGCAGGAACTCCTCCGCGACGTCCTTCGGCAGGATGGCGAGGTTGCCCTGCACGTAGCCCGGCGCCATCCCGGCGGTCGGGCCGGCATGGCGGCCGTGCCGGATGGCCAAGCGGGCGCCGAGCGGGGTCGCGAGATCGTCGACGGGAACGGGCTTGAGGGCGTGGACGGCCATCGGATCCTCCTCGGCGGCCGCGAGATTGGCCCGGCTGTCGGGAGCTTGTCCAATCGTGATGCCAGATGTGTGTGATAAGCTGAGCTTATCAGACAATCAGGTATCTTCTTGGATTTCCGATCACTCGAGGTCTTCGTCTGGGTCGCCACGCTGGGCAGCTTCCGGGGTGCGGCCGCGAAGCTGAACACCACGCAGCCCGCCGTGTCGCAGCGCATCGCCCAACTCGAGGCGGATCTCGGCGTTCAGCTGATCGATCGCTCGCGCCGGGCGGTCGCGCCGACCGCGCGAGGGCGGCTGCTCTTGACTGGAGCGGAGCGGCTCCTCCGCCTCTCCGCCGAACTGCGGGCGGAGGTCGGCTCGCGGGAGGCCGTGAAAGCGACGCTCAGGCTCGGCGTGTCGGAGACGATCGTGCACACCTGGCTGCCACGCTTCATCGAGCGGGTCTCCGGCGAGTACCCAAAACTTGCCATCGCGATCGAGGTCGACATTACGCCCGTTCTGGCGGAGCGACTCGCCGCGCACGAGATCGACCTCGCCTTTCTGCTCGGCCCCGTGGTCGGCCCGGCCACCCGGAAAATGACCCTCTGCCGGTTCCCGCTCGCCTTCCTGGCGAGCCCAGCGCTCGGCCTCTGCGGCCGCCCGGTCGGGCTCGCCGAGGTCGTCCGTGTGCCGCTCGTCACCTTCTCCCGCCGCACCGCGCCTTACGCCGCGCTGGCGGAGCGCCTGGCCGGCTTCGACCCGAGGCCGCGGGTCCACGCGAGCGCCTCGCTCGCCACCGTGCTCCGCATGGCGCTCGACGGCATCGGCATCGCGCTCGCGCCGCCCGCCATCGCCGAACGCGAGATCGCAGCGGGCCGGCTCGGCATCGTCGAGGTGGAGGAGAGCCTGCCCGACCTCGCCTACACGGCAAGCTGGCCCGCAGCCCCGGACGGCTTCCTGGCCGAGGCGCTCGCGAAGCTGGCCCTGGAGGAGGCGGGGCGCTGACCGAGGTCTGCCCTCTCCCTTGCGGGGAGGGCCGAGCCGAAGCGAAGCGGAGGACCGGGGTGGGGGTAGCGAAGGAGGCACCTCGACCATCACAGCAGGCGGAACGACCCCCACCCGGCTCGGCCTTCGGCCGAGTCCGCCCTCCCCGCAAGGGGGAGGGCAGCGCGTCCGCGTGATCCTGACGCCTGACAGTTCAGGATCACACCCCCCCGAGCGCGCCCTCGATGTCGACCAGAAGGTCCTCGGGGTGCTCGAGCCCGACCGAGAGCCGCACGAGCCCGTCGCCGATCCCCATCTCGGCGCGCTCCTCCGGCTTGAAGCGCTGATGGGTGGTGGTGGCCGGGTGGGTGATCAGGCTCTTCGCATCCCCGAGATTGTTCGAGATCAGCACGAGCCGGAGCGCGTTGAGGAAGCGGAACGCGGCGGCCTTGCCGCCCGCGATGTCCATGGCGATCAGGTTCGAGCCGCCCGACATCTGGCGGGCGACGAGATCGGCCTGCGGGTGGTCTGACCGGCCGGGATAGACGAGGCGGGCGATCCCCGGATGATCGGCGAGCGCATCGGCCAGGTCGCCGGCGCTGCGGGTCTGTCGCTCCACCCGCAAGGGCAGCGTTTCCAGGCTCTTCAGGAGCACCCAGGCGTTGAAGGGCGACATCGCAGGGCCGGTCTGGCGCAGATAGGTCTGTATGTGCCTGTCGATGAAGTCCTGCGAGGCGAGGATCACGCCGCCCAGGCATCGGCCCTGGCCGTCGATATGCTTCGTGGCGGAGTAGACGACGCAATCGGCCCCGAGCGCGAACGGGCGCTGATAGAGCGGCGTCGCGAAGACGTTGTCGACCACGAGCGTCGCGCCGGCCGCGTGCGCGATCGCGGCGACGCCGGCGATGTCGACCAGTTCGAGCGTCGGGTTGGCGGGACTCTCGAGAAAGAACGTCCTGGTCTCGGGCCGGACCGCGCGCCCCCAGGCATCGAGGTCGCGGCCGTCGACGAGCGTCGACGCGACCCCGTAGCGGGGCAGGAACTCCTGGATGACGTAACGGCAGGAGCCGAACAGGGCACGGGCCGCGACGACGTGGTCGCCGGCCTTGAGCTGACCGACGAGCGCGGCCGTCACCGCCGCCATGCCGGTCGCTGTGGCGCGCGCCGCCTCCGCGCCTTCGAACGCCGCCATGCGGGCTTCGAACATCGCGACCGTCGGGTTCGAGAAGCGGGCGTAGATGTAGCCGGCCTCGTCCCCGGTGAAGCGCCGCTCGCATTCCTCGGCGGAGGCGTAGATGTGCCCCTGCGTCAGGAACAGCGCCTCCGAGGTTTCGCCGAATTCCGACCGGAACGAGCCCTCATGGACGAGGCGCGTTTCGGGGCGGAGGGGGCGGTCCGCTACGGTTCTCGGCATCAGATCTCTTCATCTGTCAGGCTCGGCGGACCACATGACCCATGAGCGTGCATCATGGTGGCGGCGAGGACAACCGGGAGCTATGCCACCAATGCAGGCCTTGGGCGCAGGATCAGCGATTGAGCGTCGCCGGGCGATGACTATGTTGCAGTGCAACAAAAGGAAACGCCCGCGCCACGTTCTCAGGAGAGATCAATGCCCGCGGCTTCAATCGAACTCAAACGCTTCATCACTGCCGAGCCCTCCGCGGCTTCGCGTCGGCCGGGCCTGCTCGCGCGCTTCGTCCAGAGCTATCAGGAGACCCGCCTCCGACAGGCCGAGCGCGAGGTCGCCAAGTACATCGAGGGTCGGGGCGGCCGCATGACGGACGACCTCGAGCGCCGGATCGAGCGCCGCTTCATCTAGCGGGTGGGCTGGCGGGCTCGGTCGGACGGCCTTACGCCGCAGCGCGGTCCGCGCCGTCCGGAGCGGCCTGCAGAAGGCTGTCGATTTCGCTCGCCGGCACGGGCGCGCCAAAGAGGAAGCCCTGGCCGGTCGTGCATCCCATGGATGCGAGCCAGTCCGAGTTGTCGGTGTTCTCGATCCCCTCGGCCGTCGTCGCGATGCCGAGCGAACGGCCGAGGCCGAGGATGGCCCCGATGATCTTCGCGCTTTCCTGGTTGTCGCCGAGGGATTGCACGAAGGATTGGTCGATCTTGATCTTGTCGAAGCGCAGCTCCCGCAGATGGTACAGGCTCGAATAGCCCGTTCCGAAATCGTCAAGAGCGACCGAGACACCGGCGCTCTGCAGGAGAGTGAGGGTGGCGCGCGCTGAATCGAGATCGTTGGTGAGAGCCGATTCGGTGATCTCCACCTCGAGTCGCTTCGGCTGAAAGCCCGTCTCGCGCAGGATGGCGAGCAGGCGCGGCGCCAGCAGCCGGTCCTTGAACTGGGTCGGCGAAATGTTGATCGCGAGGCCGAGATGGGCGGGCCATTCTTTCGCGTCCTGGCAGGCTCGCCGCAGGAGCGAGTAGCACAGCTCGGTGATCAGGCCGGTATCCTCCGCGATCGGGATGAAGACGTTCGGCGCGATGATGCCGCGGGTCGGGTGATACCATCTGGCGAGCACCTCGAAGCCGAGCAGCGTCTGGCCCGGCAAGGCGACCAGCGGCTGATAATGCGGCCTGATCTCGCCGGCCTGGATGGCGGCCCGCAGGGCGCATTCGAGCGAGACGCGGGCCTGAAGCTCCTCGTCCATCGCCTGCTCGAAGAAGCGGTATGTGCCCCGGCCTTCCCGCTTGCCGCGGTACATGGCGATATCGGCGGCCCGCAGCAGCATCTCGGCGTCGGAGCCGTCCTGCGGCATGAGCGCGATTCCGATCGTTGCGCCGACATCGACGCGGGTCCCAAGCCAGCTCACCGGTTCGGAGATGCCGTGGATCAATTGCAGGGCCAGTCGCATCAGATCGTCGTTCGAGGTGGCGCCCGGCAAAACGACCGCGAACTCGTCCCCGCCAAGGCGCGCCGCGGCGGCATCGCGCGGCAGGCAGGCGCGCAGCCGCTCGGCGACCTCGCACAGGATCGCATCCCCGGCCGCGTGGCCATAGATGTCGTTCACGGGCTTGAAGCGATCGAGGTCGATCAGGAAGATCGCGCAGTGCCGGCCGATGCCGGTTCGCGCAGCCCCGATCGTCTCGAGCAGCATGCGCCGGTTCGGCAGCCCGGTCAGGGCGTCGCGGCGGGCGATCGAATGCGCCGCCGCCTCGGCGCTGCGCCGCGCCGTGATCTCACGGCGCAGCCGCAGCGACTTCAGCGCCGAGGCCGCGGCGATCGCGAAGCTCATGAAGAAGCCCAGGTACACGAACGGCGACAGGCCGCGCTCCAGCACGAAGCTCTGCAAGGCGGGGAACACATCGAGCGTGTTGGCGATGAGCCAGGCGCATTCGGCGATCCCCAGCAGGCAGAGGCCCTCATACAACTCGCCCTTCGGCCAGCCTGGTGGCCGGTCGACGTCCTGCGACTGCTGCATTCTTCGTCTCCGGATGGGGCCGCCCAATCGGGAGCATGTCGGAAAAGCCTATCTCAGCCGTAAATCCCTCGATCCGCATTTGTACCGGGTCGGGTCAAAGTGAATAAACCGTGCGGGCACCAGCCCCGCTCTCCGCAACCGGCTTGGGGACCTCTTAAGGTTCGCCCGCTAGCTTGCGATTCCTGACCTGGTTTCGGAGGGGGCTCGTTTGGTGGCGTCGTGTCTTTGGAATGCGGTCCGGCGGGGCGCGCGAACCTTTCGTCGGCTTGGCGACGAGCGTGGAACCGTGGCGGTGCTGTTCGCGCTCGCGGTCGCGCCGCTTACCTTCCTGGTCGGGGCCGCCCTCGACTATTCCGGCGCCTCAAACCTCAAGGCACATCTGCAGAAAGCGACAGACGGCACCGGCCTGCGCTTGTGCCAGATTCCCAACAAACCGAAAAAGAAGGAGCTTGAGGACGTCGCAACCAAGATGATGAATGAGTATTTTGGTTCGGCGCCTTATACGATCGAAGATCTCCAAGTCAGCGACAACCCGCGCACGGTCCAGATCAGGACGAAATCGGTCTTTTACACGGCTATCATCAAAGGCTTGAACTCGAATTTCGCTACCATCCCGGTGACGGCCACGGCGGCATGCTTGGGCGAGCCGCAAACCTTCGAGATCGCCCTCGTGCTCGACAATACGGGATCGATGGCGGCTTCCGGCGGCGGTCAATCCAAGATTCAAGCGCTACGCACGGCCGCCAAGGACTTTGTGGACTTCGTCTACGGCAACAATGGAATGAAGGACACGACCAAGGTCTCGCTCGTTCCGTTCGCGGCGAGCGTGGCGGTCAATCCGTCGAGCTATCGAAGCGCAAGCTGGATCGATCAGGCCGGCAATGCCAGCTACCACTGGAACTTCGTGCAGGGCGGGAAGGCGGTCGCCCAATCGGTTGGGGCAACGAACCGCTTCGACGCCTTCAACCAGCTCAGGCTGTCCGTGCCGGCATGGGACTGGGCCGGATGCTTCGAGTCGCTCCCCTACCCTCTGAATGTACGGGATAACGCGCCCACTCCTTCCAACCCCGATAGCTATTTCGTGCCGATGTTCGCGCCGGACGAGACGGGCGATGGCGGCCAGGTCTGGCACCAGGATTCCTCCGGGAACTGGCGCCTGTCAGCCAACAGCTACATGGACGACCAGAACGGGATCGCGGGTTGCGGGCCGAGCACGGACGAGAACACCCGCTTCGGACGAGGCTGCAAGTATTTCAGCGTCCAGAACCCGCGGACCAGCAACGGCTCGCTGGCGACAGGTCCGAATTTTGGCTGCACGACGCGCCCTCTGACGCAGCTGACGGACGCCAAAGGGACCCTGATTTCGGAGATCGACCAGATGCAGCCGAACGGGAACACCGATGCGCACGAGGGCTTCATGTGGGGCTGGCGGACGATCTCGCCCAACAGCGTGTTCTCCAGCGACGCTGCTGCTTACAATAAAGCTTTCAACAACAAGATCATCATCTTGATGACCGATGGCGCTAACAGGTGGACCTACAATCCCTACAGCCCTTCAGCCAGTTCCTATTATTCGTCGTACGGATTCTTCAGGAATGGCGACGGGACAACGCCGAACAACAGGCTTCCGGCTGCCAACGCCAATCCGACCAACGATGCGCAGTCGCGGAACGCGATCGATGCGCTCACGCTCGAAAGCTGCAGCAACGCCCGGGCCGCGCCAAGTAAGATCCTCATCTACACGATCGGTTTCAGCGTTTCCAGCGACCCCATCGATCAACAGGGCATCGACATGCTGCGCGCCTGCGCCGGTTCTTCGGACCGCGCTTTTATCGCCAACGACTCGAACGCTCTCGTCGACGTGTTCCGCAAGATCGCTCAGGACATCAGCGGCCTCAGGCTGACCAACTGAGATGGCGTTCGCCGGGAAGGGTGGTGGCGCAGCCACAGATCGGAACCGGAGCCTCGAACCCGTCGAGCTGGTCCGATCCGGGGTGCTCCGGCTCTCCCCAGAGGTGACTGGCGAAGGTGCGGGACGTCAGGAGAGGCTCGCCCGAACCTTGTTCATGCACGCCATCCCGGGACACCAGGTTCACGTCGCCCCTCAACGGGGCGTGTTCGCAGGCTCTGGGGCGTGTTCGCAGGCTCTTAAGAAATCGGCGATCCAGCTGATGTTCAGCAACGCCACGGCGCCGCTTCGCATCAGCCATGAGCCCAGGATGACATCTGGCCGACGACAAAGCGTCGGCAGTTCAGGCCGATGAACCGAACTCGGCTGTCGGGGCCGGCTCGTCGCGGCGCAGGCGATAGATCGGGACGGGAGCCTCGAACCCGTCGAGCCGGTACGATCCGAGGTGCTCCGGGTCTCCCCAGAGGTGATCGGCGAAGGCGCGAGACATCAGGAGAGGCTCGCCCAGGACCTTGTTCATGCTCGCGATCCGGGACGCCAGGTTCACGTCCGGGCCGATCACCGTGAAGTCGAGCCGGGAGCCCGAGCCGACATTGCCGTAGGCCGCCTCGCCGTGATGGAGCGCGATGCCGGCTTCGATCGGGACCGGAAACAGGCCGCCCTCGTTCGCCTCCCTCAATCGCACCAGCCCGCCGATCGCGGCCGAGAGCGCGGATTGTGCGGTCGCGCCCGTATCGTCGCCACGGTCCCGGAAGATGGCGAGCAGCCCGTCGCCCATGTATTTGAGGATCTCGCCTCCCTCGCTCTCGATGGGCGGCACCAGGCAATCGAAGAAGGCGTTCAACATCTCGACCGCAGCCTCGGGCGACAGGACCGAGGTGATGCGGGTGTAGCCCCGCATGTCGGCGAACAGGATCGCGGACCTGATCCGGCTGACCTGCCCGCGCCGGATAGCGCCGGACAGGATCGCCCGATGCGGCTCGTCGCCGACATAGATCCGCAGCACGTTGTCGAGCCGCTGGCTGACGGAGCGCATCTCGATCGCGGCCGCGAGCGTCGGCACCAGGAAGCGCAGGATCCCGATTGCCCGTTCGTTGAAGCCGTCGGGCTCGCAGGTCGCCAGCGTGATGCCGTTCTGGGTGCCATTCGTGAACACGAGCGGGATGACGAGATATTGCCGAAATCCCGCTTCCTTCAGCTCCGGCATGATGCCGAAGGCGTCGTCTGGAGTCGTGTCGACATCGAGCTTCAGCCATTCCCCGGTCTTCTGGACCACCGCGAAGGGGGAGCGCGCCAACACCTCCTCGGACTCGGACCCGTGCGGGAACAGCCGGAAGCTCGACCCTTCGCGCTTGGTCCAGATGCGGCCGATGCCCGAATATTCCGAGTGCAATGCGTCGATTGCGCTCGACATTCGGTCGACCGGAATACCGAGGCCGTTCAGCCGTTCCGCAAACTGGCCGATGAGTTCCTCAGGGTCGTCGCGAGCGGCGCCGGCCAGCAGCCAATCGCGCACCGCGACCGCGTCCGGCAGGAGGTCGCGGGGAACGAGACAGACCTCACGGCCATTCGCCGCCGACGTCGGAGCGGACGGGGCCGCCGGGGCGGGGGGCGAGAGCTTCAGCGATTGTGACATGGATGTTTCGGGTGCCGGGTCGGTCTGGGTCGTCTCGCGCCACGGCCATGAAGGCCTGGCCGGCGCGGCGACGGTGGAGGTATGAACGACCCCGCGAGAGACTTCCAGGCGATTGGGCAACCGTCTTCGGGCAGAGGTGCTCGTGCGCAATCGACAGCCGGCTTGATTCCGTCAATCACTTCGGAACGACTCTCGGAAGAGAGTCGTTCTCTCGACGCCGAGAGGCAGTTGGTCGCGCGTACGGAGTACTTCGATGGCGGCACGTTCGAACTGGAAGGGCTACCTGAAGCTGTCCTTGGTGTCGTGCCCGGTTCAGCTTTTTCCGGCGACCAGCACCAAAGATCGGGTCGCCTTCCACCTCCTCAACCGCGAGACCGGCAATCGGCTGCGGCGCAAGCTGGTCGATCCCGAGACCGACGAGGCGGTCGATTCGGACGATCAGGTCAAAGGCTACGAAATCGGCAAGAACGATTACGTCCTGGTCGAGGATGATGAGATCGACAAGGTCGCGATTGAGTCGAGCCATACGATCGACATCGAGGCCTTCGTTCCGCGCTCCGAGATCGACGAAGCCTACCTCGACACGCCCTACTACCTCGCGCCCGACGGCAAGATGGGCGAAGAGGCGTTCTCGGTGATCCGCGAGGCGATGCGCGAAAAGGGGGTCGTGGGCATCGGCCGCGTCGTGCTCTACAGGCGAGAGCGCCCGGTCCTGCTCGAGCCGCGTGGCAAGGGCCTGGTGGCAACCACGCTCCGATATGCCTACGAGGTGCGGGACGACGAGGACTATTTCGGCGGCATCAAGGACGTGGAGGTGCCGGGCGAGATGCTGGACCTCGCGACGCACATCATCGGCCGCAAAATGGCGAGTTTCGATCCAAAGAAATTTGAGGATCGCTACCAGAACGCCCTGCTCGAACTGATCACTGCGAAGCGAGAAGACCGGCCCGTTAAGGCGTCCGCTCCGGCCTCGAAGCCCGGCAACGTCGTGAGCCTTATGGACGCGCTCCGCCGCAGCATCGCGGGCGAGCAGGACAACGCAGAGGGTTCAGCCGGGAAGGGCAAGACGAAGCCGGCGGCATCGAAGCGGGCCGAGGTGGCGAAAGCCGAGCCGCCTGCGAAGGGAGCCGCCGCGAAGCCGAAAGCGGCACCCGCCGCACGCGGCAGCACAGCAAGTGCGGCCTCGGGCCGGATGAGGCGGGCGGGGTAACCGGTCCGCCTGGGCGCCAAACGGGATCAGGCTCGCTTCTTCCCCCGCCGCGGCGCTTCGCGCACGACGATCTCGTTGAGGCGGGCCTGCCAGCCTGGTCCTGTTGCCCTCCAGGCCTCAAGGGCGACGGGATCAAGCCTGAGCGTCACTTGGATTTTCGGTGGCCTTTTGCCCGGCCCCCGCTGCCCTGGTCGGCGTTTCGTGAGCGCGGCGAAAAGCTCCGAGGACAGCATCTCGGCCGCGGGCCGCATGGCGGAAAGCTCCTCGTCGGTCAGCTCGGGATTATCGGGGTCAGCCGCGATGCCGCGCTGTATCCTGGCCTCCTCCCGGTCCGTGAGCGGGCGGATAGGCCGCCTAGCGTTTCCCATGTGCGGACCTTTCCTTGCGGCTTGCAGGACGCAAGCTGATCAGCGAAATCGCCTCCGTGCCGAGGATCGAAGACGAGCGTGACGACATCCTCGCGAAGAAAGCCCGTCGCCTTCAGGCGATTGGCGTAGCTCCTGACGACGACCGCATCGACGAAATCGAAGCCGTCCTCAACGTCGGCGAAATCCAGCCCGTGATTCGGAGATTGGTCCGCCGCTTCGCTCCGTCCCAGACGCTACCCACGCGCTATATGTACCGCCGAAAAGCGACGGACGCGAGAGGCTGCGCGGCCGGCTCTGTTGGTTTTGCCGTTCATGGACGGCGCGATGTCACCGATCGGCAGAGCCGGCGCCGGTTGACCCTTCTGGCCGAGCGCCTATGCGGCCTGCCGAATCTGATCGCGGTGGCCCGTTACCTCACGAGCCATATTCGTTGGGAACGAAATGCCGCGCTGAAAGCTGGAAATCGTCTGTCAGGGTAGGTCATCAACTCTCTCCCTGCTGGCCATGGCCTATCTCGGCCACTTAGGCCAACTCATCTCACTCCGTCACCGCTCCGTAGACGAGCTGCCGCAAGGCCCGCCGGGAGTGCTCGCGGCGGTCGGGCGCCTGGATCATAAGGAGCGCGTAGAGCTGCTCCGCAGGGTCGATCCAGAAGGTCGTTCCGGCCAAGCCCTCCCAATAGGCGTCGCCGATCGAGCCCGGGAAGGGCGAGAGGCCGCGCGCGCGCCGGACCGCGAAGCCAAGGCCGAAGCCGTAGCCTGGCGGCAGGAGATCGGAATTGACCTCCACCTCGGGCGCGAGATGGTCCGACATCAGGAAAGCGAGGGTGGCGGGCGAGAGGAGACGCGCGCCGTCGAGCGTGCCCCCGCTCGCGATCATGTGGAGGAAGCGGGCGTAGTCGCCCGCCGTGGAGGCGAGCCCGCCGCCCCCGCTCTCGAACGCCGACACTTTCCGTAGGTCGAGCAGATGCACCGGCTCGCCGGTCTCGGGGTCGGTCGGATGCGGCTCCGCAATCCGGCCGTGAAAGGCGTCCGGCACGTGGAAGCCGGTCTCCATCATGCCGAGCGGCTCGAGCAATGCCGCGTCGAGGTGTGGGCCGAGCGCCTGGCCCGTCACGACCTCGATCACCCGGCCGAGGACGTCGGTCGAGCGGCTGTACTCCCAGCGCTCGCCCGGCTGGCAGACGAGGGGGAGCCCCGCCACGGTCTCCGCCTGCTCCGCGTTGGTCGCGTGCCGGCGCCCGAGGCCCGCCTCGCCGTAGAGACGCCCGACGGGCCCCTCGTCGAGCCATTCGTAGGTCAGTCCGGAGGTGTGGCGGAGGAGATCCTGGATGGTGATCGGCCGACGGGGGGCCACGAGACCGACCACCCGGCCGTCCGCGACCTCGGCCACCTTCACGGACCCGAAGGCCGGGATGTAGGCCGAGAGCGGATCGGCCAGTCCGAGCCGGCCCTCCTCGACCAGCATCATGGCGGCGACGGACACGATCGGCTTCGTCATCGAGTAGATGCGGAAGATGGTGTCGAGCGCCATCGGATCGTCGACGGCAGGGTCGCGCCGGCCGTAGGCCTTGAAATGCACGATGCGGCCGCGCCGGGCGACGAGCGCGACGGCGCCGGGCAGGAGGCCCCGGCCGATATCGGCCTCGAGGACGTCGCCGATGCGGCCGAGCCGCTCGCGCGACATGCCGACATCCTCCGGGCGCGCCCACGCGATGGTGTCCGGGATGCCGGTTCGGTCGGGGCTCATGGCGTGCTCATGGCGTGCTCATTGGCGTGCTCATTGGCGGGCTCATCGGCGGCTCAAGGCGGGCTCATGCCGGGATAGCGGCGGCCCCGGACGGGCCGAGCGGCGCCGGCCGGCGCGTCAGCCGCAAGATAAGGAACAGCACGATGGCCTGGTTCATGACGTTCCAGGCGACGCCGTTGCCGAAGGCCGCCGCGTAGGAGCCGGTGAGGTCGAAGATCCAGCCCGACAGCCAGCCGCCGAGCGCCATCCCGACCAGCGTCGCCGCGATGCAGATGCCGACGCGCTGCCCGGCCTCGGCCGGCGGGAACAGCTCGCGCACGATGATCGCGTAGCTCGGCACGATGCCGCCCTGGAATAGCCCGAACAGGATGGAGATGACGTAGAGCGAGGCCAGGCTGTCGAACAGCATGTAGAGAATGAGCGCCACGCATTGCAGCGCGGATCCGACGAGCAGCGTCGGCAGCCCGCCGATGAGATCGGCCACGAAGCCGGAGGCGACGCGTGACACGATCCCGGAGGCCAGCATGAGGGCCAGCATTTCGGCGCCCCGGGCCGGGCCGTAGCCGAGGTCGCCGCAATAGGCGACGAGGTGGACCTGCGGCATCGACATGGCGACGCAGCAGCCGATCCCGGCGACGGCGAGGAGCGCCTGCACGGTCCCGGGCCGGAGCCCGGTCGCCGCAAAGGCCGGCCCCGGACGGGCGGCGGCGCCCGCGGCGCCCCCCGCCGCGAGCGGCAGCGCGGGGAGCGGGCGGGTCTGGTTGCGGCCGAGCGCCAGGGCGAGCGGCAGCAGGGTGGCGAGGCAGATGCCGCCGACGACCGTCAGGGCCGCCCGCCAGCCGATGGCCTCGATCATGCGCTGCACGAGGGGCGGCCAGATCGCGCCCGCGAGGTAGTTGCCGGAGGCCACGATCGCGACCGCGATGCCGCGCCGGCGCATGAACCAGAACGAGATGTCGGCCATGATCGGCCCGAAGCTGGCCGAGCAGCCGATGCCGATCAGGAGGCCGTGCACCAGCGCGAAGGCGGTGATGTTCGGCGCGAACGCGGAGAGCACGAACCCCGCCGCCAGGAGCGCCCCGCCCCCGAACGAGACCGGCACGATCCCGAACCGGTCCGACAGGCGGCCGAGGATCATGCCGCCCCCCGCGATGCCGAGCATCAGGAACGTGTAGGGCAGGGAGGCGGAGCTCCGGTCCACCCCGAACTCGGCCTGCACGGCCGGCAGCGCCACCACGACGCACCACATGCCCGAGCCCCCGATGGTGACCATCAGGACCGCGAGCGCGAGCCGCATCCAGGAGGCGCGCCCATCCGGCTCGGGCCGGGAGGAGCCCGTGGCATCGCCGAACGTGGCCCAGCTCGGCCGGGCCCCCTCGCGCGCCATGACACCTCCCCGCCTGTCGTTGCGGGCCGGCCTATCAGACCCGCCGGCCCCGCGCGAGCGGCCTCGGGGCGGGGCCGTCCCGCAGCGGACGCGGGGGCCGAGCCTCCCTGGCGGGAGCGCGGCGCTCAGACCAGCGGCTGCCGCCGGAGCGCGGCCGGCACCCCCTCCAGCGCCCGGACCGCCTCGGCGATCCGGGCCGGCTCGGCCGTCCCCTCCCGTTCGAGCGCGTCGAGGAGCCGCTCGGCCTCCCGCATCCGATGGCGTGCCTCGGTTCGGGCTTCGGAGCGCTCCCGCCTCCGCTCGCGGCTATGCCTCGCCTCGCCGAACGGCGCCGGCGCCCCGACGGGCCTGATCCAGCCTCCCGCCTGCGCCCAGCGGATCAGCGTCGGCCTGGACACGCCGAGCCGGCGCGCGATGTCGGCCTGCGGCAGGATCGTCCCTTCGATCAGCCCGCGCGCATGCGCCACGAGGTCCTCGGGCCGGGCCGCACCCGTCCGGCCGCGCGGCCGCGTCGAGAGCCGGATCGGGCCGGTGCCGTCGTCGCGCCGGACCGGCAGCCTTGGCGCCTGGGCCATGTCACGCCCGTGCAGCTCGGCGCGTCGCCGCGCCCGTGCGGCGAGCCGCGCCGTCGCGGCGATCTCGGCCGCGATCCGGCGCCTCTCGGCGGCGAGGCGGGCGAGCTCGCGTTCGGCCATCGCCCCGACTCGCCCGAACCCGGCCCGCAGCGGCGGCCCGAACCCGGCCCGCTCCGCCGCGACGAGCGGCTTCCAGCGTTCCGCCTCCGCGGGCCGCGCCCAGCCCCGCCGCTTCGTCCAGTTGAACACGGTCGTGACGCCGATGCCGGTCTTCGCCGCGATGGCGGCCTGGCTCAGCGCCGTCCCCTCCACCAGCACCCGCACCCGCTCCACCACGTCCGGCACATAGCGCCGCCCCCGCCCGCTCCTGAAGCGGGGATTGGTGGGTGGCGCGACACTCGGCACGCCCGGATCGGGCAGGGCGCCTTCGCCCAGCGCCGGCCGCACCCAGCCCTCCCGCCGCCGCCACCGCGACACCGTCGCCGCGCTCACCCCGACCCGCACGCCGATCGCCGCGCAGGGGAGGGACGTGCGCTCCACCAGCTCCCGGATGGCAGCCAGGACGCGCGGCGGAGACCGCAGGGGCGACACGCGGGACGGGAAGGTGGGCGCGAGGGGCCGAAGGTATGGAGTGAGGTCGTGCATGTGACCAGGAATATATTCTGACAAGCTGATCGTCAAGCGGCCGGAGATAGAGCCGCTTCAGATCACCGCCCCGTCGGAGCGCGTTCCTGATTCAGGGCGAAGAGCCTGGCGAGCACCTCGTCATCGGGGAGATCGGTCGGCCAACCATAGGCGGCCGCGACCGCTGCATCGAGCCGACGATGGGCCGTGTCGAGCCAGGCGGGGCGCTGGTTGTAGAGGTTCGTCAGGGTGCGCTTCTTCAGCTCCTTCGCGGCCTCCTCGTCCCTGGGCAGGATGCGGTCGGGATAGCCCGGCACGACCTCCGGCTCGACCCGGACGAGATCGGACGGGTTGAGCCAGTTTTCCCGCAAGCGGTTCAGCTCCGCCGCCGCCTCGGCGATGGTGATCGCGCGCGGGTCGAGGGCGTAGTTCGCGGCCGGGATGTTGGGCGTGAGGCCTTCGGGGAACGGGAAGGTCTCGAACGTGGTGGAGGGCGTGTAGCGAGGATCGTTGCCGACGCCGAGCCAAGTTCCCATCCGCAGGGACCACAGTTCGTGGGAGCGCGAGTGCAGCACTCCCAGCATCGTGTCATTGCTGCGGGTGACCATAATCAGCTGATGATCCGGACACACTCTGCCCGGCAGTGCTGCGAACAATCGATGCTTGGCGACTGTGGGCGTGACGACGTAATCGTCGAAACCGTTCAAGGCGGCCCACATTCCTTGACGGGGTTCGACGTGCCGCCACCAGAACTCGCGGTAGAGCTTTCGGTTGTTCTTTCGCCGCTCCGGCTGCACGTGTAACAGCACATGCCGGAACGGCGCTTCGTACAAGGCCGCCTCGGGCTCGCTCATCGTCCAGCCAAAATCGATGATCCACTTGTCGGCGGGCCGGCGGGTGACGTCCATGGCGTTGCGCCACGGCTTGAGCACATCGCTATTCGGCCGGCCGTTCGGGTTTAGCGGCAGGCGGAGCCACTCGCGGGCGAGATCGCCCGGGATGTCGAAGGCGCCGCCCTTGGTGTCGCCCATGAAGGCGATCCCGGCATTCTCCTTCAGCCGCGCCGCCTTGGTCAGATCGACGATCGCCCCCGTGAGGTCGGCATTGATCTGCTCGACGGGCGCGCCGTTGAGGCGGCGCTCCTCAAAGCCTTCGCCGAAGCCGATCATCGAGACGCGGACGGCTGCGCCTTGCAGTACCCAGGGTTCGTCGGGCCAGGCCTCGCGAAGCGCCCCGGCCGCGGCGATGGGCTCCAGCACGCGGCGGTTGGCTCCGCCGCGGATAGAGTTCGTGGTGACGAGCCCGGCCCGTGCCGCCTGGGTTCCTCCCCCAAGGAGCGGAGCGGGACGGGGGAGGGGGACCGTCCGAAGGACGGTGGAGGGGGCGCCCCGGGCTCCGTCCTTACGCGGCTCGACGCTTGCCGCTGCGCCACTCACGACCGCCGCGCCCCCTCCACCATGCTGCGCATGGTCCCCCTCCCCCGTGTTGCGGGGGAGGAACCCGCCGATCGACCGCCATGCCTTCTCGACCCAGTAGCAGACGAGGTCCGCCTCCGCGGGCACGCGGCCGCGATAGGCGGCAAACAGGCGCTCGACGGCCTCATCGCCGAGGCCATCGCGCAAACGCTTGCCGCCCAGGAATGGCGGGTTGCCGATGATCACGTCCGCCTCGGGCCATGCGGCCTCGCTGCCGTCAGCGTTCAACAGCGCGTCACGGTTCTCGATCTGATCCAAGGACGACAGGATGGGTTCTACATAGGCCGTGTAGCCGTTGCGGCGCTCCCATTGCAGGTTGCCGATCCAGAGGGTGACCCGGGCGAGTTCGGCTGCATAGGCCTCGATCTCGATGCCGCGCACGGCATCGAGTCCGATCCGGGGCCGCTCCTCCTTTGCCCGGCCATAGGCCGCGTCGCGCCGCTTTGCGATTTCGGTCAGCTTCTTCCGCCGGGCCGCCTCGCCGGCCTTCACGGAGGCCGCGCCCGCCTTCATGGCGTCCGCAGCCTCCTCCTGGACGCCGCGCCGCTCGGCATCAGCCGCCTTCACGTCCTCCATCGCGGCCCGGATCGCGCCCAGCGCCTCGTCCCACTCGTCCGTGAGCGGGCGGATGATGACCGGCTCGACGATTCTGAGGATCTTGTCCCGGTCCGTGTAATGCGCGCCGAGCGCGGCGCGCCGGCCCGTGGTCTTCAGCGCCTCCTCGAACATCGCGCCGAAGACGGCGGGGTCGATGTTCGACCAATCGTGCTCGGCGGCCGTTTCCGCCAGGAGCTTGAGATCCTCCCGCTCGAGCGGCAGCGCTTCGGCTTCGTCGAATAACCCGCCATTGAACCAGCGGATCACGTCAGCCCCGAAGAAGCCGCCCGCCCGCATCCTGCCGAAGAGCTGATCAAGCTGCGCCTTGGCGTGGTCCGGCCGAAGCTGCGTTGCGCGAAGGGTGCGGGTGAAGAGACCCTTCGGCAGAAGCTCCGCGTCCTCGGCGAACATGCAGAAGATCAGCCGGTTCAGGAAATGCGCCACCGCCTGCGGGTCGTGTTTCCGGTCCTGCAGCCGCTTGCCGAGATCGCCGAAGCGCGCCGCCACCTTGGCGGTGAGTTCCTGTGGGCTGAGGCCGGGCTTCAGCGAGTCCGAACCTTGAAAGACCTGCCGGAGCATCTCCAGCCGGGCCGGCTCGCGCAGGTCGTCGAAGCCGAACTCGATGGTCCGGCGCACGGTGTTCGTCCAGTTCGTATGGACGACGATTCGCTCCATGTCGGAGACGACGAGATAGGGCGGGTTTTCGAGGTCTGGCGCGTAGATTTGCAGCTGGCGCAACGCCGCGTTCAGGTCCTTGTGCTTGCCCTTGTACTCCCAGCCGAATTTGCCCTTCCGCCACACGTCGGCCCAGCCATCGCCGCCGCCGACCTTGGTCGCGCCGCGCTCGAAACAGTAGCTTGCTCCGGTCCCATCCTCCTCGGCGGGCGTAGGCTCGCCGAGGAGGCGGCAGAGGTCGATGAAGTGCTCCTGCGCGCCTTGCCGCTCGCGCAATTCGCTGCGGCTCCATTTCTCGATGAAGGCTGTCGGGGTCATCGCTGATCGCTTGGCGGGGGCGCTCAATGCCGGTTACTACGGCCGGCAGCAGGGCGCCACGCCTTGCCCCCGGGCGGCCGCCTGCGAGCGGCGGCTGGCGAGCACGGCCGCCTGAAGCTCCTTTTCATTCGAAAGGTCAGCTTCAAGCGCAGGGGCTCGCGTCGCCGGATCGGGTCGGCCGGCGCCCTCTCCACCATGCTGCGCATGGTCCCTTTCCCCCGTAGACGGGGGAGGATCCCTGGGGCGCGCTGGATCCTCACCCGCGAAGCGGGGGAGGGGGACCGTCCGGAGGACGGTGGAGGGGGCGCGCTTGATGATCAGCTCGCTGCGCCCCCTCCGGCGCTACGCGCCACCTCCCCTCCGCCGTCCACCCCTTCCCGCTGCGCGGGCGGGGTCCCCTGGCCGGCTTCGCCCGCAAACGGGGGAGGAGCCCTCTCGGCGCAGGCGGCCGCGATCGTCGGCAGGACGTGCTCGGCGTCGTTCCCGCGCAGAACGTCGCGGGCCGGGAGGCGGAGGATTTGGATGCCGCGATCGGCGAGCCAGGCCATGCGGGCCTCGTCATGCGCGGCCTGGGCCGGGTGGTCGTGGGCCGCCCTGTCGACCTCGATCGCGAGCCGGGCTTCGGGGCAGAAGAAGTCGAGGATGTAGGGGCCGATCGGGTGCTGGCGGCGGAAGCGGAAGCCGTCGAGGGCGGTGCGGCGGAGGGCTCGCCAGAGGATCACCTCGGGGAGTGTCATGGCGCGGCGGAGGCGGCGGGCGCCCGCGACAGTTTTCGATGGTGCGCGCATGTCGTCCCTCGCTTCTCGCCCCCTCCACCATGCTGCGCATGGTTCCCCTCCCCCGCAAGCGGGGGAGGATCCCTGGCGCGCGCTGGATCCTCCCCCGTTTCACGGGGGAGGGGGACCGTCCGGAGGACGGTGGAGGGGGCGCCGGCCGCTTCCCCCCGCGCCCGCCCCCTGCTACACGCCTCGGCTTAGCCCGATCCCCAAGCTGACCGCCCCGCCGCGCCCTGCGGCGCGTGCGGCTGCGCGCGTGTGAAAAGCGATGCCCAGACGCACCGACATCTCGACCATCCTGATCATCGGCGCGGGGCCGATCGTGATCGGGCAGGCCTGCGAGTTCGACTATTCCGGCACCCAGGCCTGCAAGGCGCTGAAGGCCGAGGGCTACCGGATCGTGCTCGTGAACTCGAACCCGGCCACCATCATGACCGACCCGGACCTCGCGCACGCGACCTATGTCGAGCCGATCACGCCCGAGATCGTGGCGAAGATCATCGCGCGGGAGCGGAACGTGCTGCCGGGCGGGTTCGCGCTCCTGCCCACCATGGGCGGCCAGACGGCGCTGAACACCGCCTTGTCGCTGAAGAAGATGGGCGTGCTGGACCGCCACGACGTCGAGATGATCGGGGCGGACGCGGAGGCGATCGACAAGGCCGAGGACCGGCAGCTCTTCCGCGAGGCGATGACCCGGATCGGGCTCGAGACTCCCACGTCCCGCCTCGCAAATGCCTCCGAGCTGAAGCGCGCCGACAAGGCGCGCTACGGGGCCGAACTGGCGTCGCTCGGGGGCGAGCCCGAGCGACTCGCCGCCTTCGAGGCGGGCTGGGCCGGGGGCGAGAACGCGCGCCGCAAGCGCTACCAGGAATACGCCCTCGGCCAGGCCCTGCAGGCGCTCTCGGTCGTCGGGCTGCCGGCCATCATCCGGCCCTCCTTCACGCTCGGCGGCACCGGCGGCGGCATCGCGTACAACCGCGAGGAGTTCATGGACATCGTCGAGCGCGGGCTCGACGCCTCGCCCACGAACGAGGTTTTGATCGAGGAGAGCGTGCTCGGCTGGAAGGAATACGAGATGGAGGTGGTCCGCGACGGTGCGGATAACTGCATCATCGTGTGCTCGATCGAGAACGTGGACCCGATGGGGGTGCATACGGGCGATTCGATCACCGTCGCGCCGGCGCTGACGCTGACCGACAAGGAATACCAGATCATGCGGGACGCCTCGATCGCGGTTTTGCGCGAGATCGGGGTCGAGACCGGCGGCTCGAACGTCCAGTTCGCGATCGACCCCTCGTGCGGCCGCATGATCGTGATCGAGATGAACCCGCGCGTGTCGCGCTCGTCCGCGCTCGCCTCGAAGGCGACCGGCTTCCCGATCGCCAAGGTCGCGGCCCGGCTCGCGGTCGGCTACACCCTCGACGAGATCGAGAACGACATCACGGGCGGCGCGACCCCGGCCTCGTTCGAGCCCTCGATCGACTACGTGGTGACCAAGATCCCGCGTTTCGCGTTCGAGAAGTTCCCGGGCGCGGAGCCGACCTTGACCACCGCGATGAAGTCGGTCGGCGAGGTGATGGCGATCGGCCGGACCTTTGCCGAGTCGCTGCAGAAGGCGCTCCGCTCCATGGAGACGGGCCTCACGGGGCTCGACGAGATCGAGATCGCCGGGCTCGGGCGCGGCGACGACGACAACGCCGTCAAGGCCGCGCTCGGCACCGCGACGCCGGACCGGCTGCTCCAGGTCGCGCAGGCGCTCCGGCTCGGCTGGAGTCACGCCGACATCCACGAGATCTGCCGCATCGACGGCTGGTTCATCGAGCAGCTGCAGGGCATCGTCGACCTGGAGGCGAGGGTGCGGGCGCACGGCCTGCCGGAGACGCCCGGCGCCTTCCGGTCGCTGAAGGCGGCCGGCTTCTCCGACGCCCGGCTCGCGGTCCTGACCAGGGCGAGCGAGGCGGAGGTGCGGGCCAAGCGCCGGGCCCTCGGGGTTCGGCCGGTGTTCAAGCGGATCGACACCTGCGCGGCCGAGTTCGCCTCGCCGACGCCCTACATGTACTCGACCTACGCGCCGCCCTTCGCCGGCGCGCCGGCAGACGAGGCGCGGCCCTCGGACGCGAAGAAGGTGATGATCCTCGGCGGCGGCCCGAACCGCATCGGCCAGGGCATCGAGTTCGACTATTGCTGCTGCCACGCCTCCTTCGCCCTCCACGACGCGGGCTACGAGACGATCATGTTGAACTGCAACCCGGAGACGGTCTCGACCGATTACGACACCTCCGACCGACTCTATTTCGAGCCCCTGACCGCGGAGGACGTGCTGGAGATCGTCGAGGTCGAGCGCTCGCGCGGGACGCTGCACGGGGTCATCGTCCAGTTCGGCGGCCAAACGCCCCTGAAGCTCGCCAAGGCGCTGGAGCGCGAAGGGGTGCCGATCCTCGGCACGTCGCCCGACATGATCGACCTTGCCGAAGACCGCGACCGCTTCAAGCGCCTCCTCGATCGGCTCGGCCTGAAGCAGCCGAAGAACGGCATCGCGTATTCGGTCGAGCAGTCGCGCCTGATCGCGTCCGATCTCGGGCTGCCCTTCGTGGTCAGGCCCTCCTACGTGCTCGGCGGGCGCGCCATGGCGATCATCCGCGACGAGGCGCAATTCGCCGACTACCTCCTCGACACGCTCCTCTCACTGATCCCGTCCGACGTGAAGGCGCGCTATCCGAACGACAAGACCGGCCAGATCAACACGGTGTTAGGCCAGAACCCGCTCCTCTTCGACCGCTACCTGTCGGACGCGATCGAGGTGGATGTCGACGCGCTCGCGGACGGACGCGACGTGTTCGTGGCCGGCATCATGGAGCATATCGAGGAGGCCGGCATCCATTCCGGCGATTCGGCCTGTACGCTGCCCCCGCGCTCGCTCTCGCCCGCGACCGTGGGCGAACTCGAGCGGCAGACAAGAGCGCTGGCGCTGGCGCTGCAGGTCGGCGGGCTGATGAACGTGCAATATGCGATCAAGGACGGCGACATCTACGTGCTCGAGGTCAACCCTCGCGCGTCCCGGACCGTCCCGTTCGTCGCCAAGGTGATCGGCGAGCCGATCGCCAAGATCGCGGCCCGCATCATGGCGGGCGAGAGCCTCGCCTCCTTCGGCCTCGCCCGGAAGGAGCTCGGCCATATCGGCGTCAAGGAGGCCGTCTTCCCGTTCGCGCGCTTCCCGGGCGTCGACGTGCTGCTCGGGCCGGAGATGCGTTCGACCGGCGAGGTGATCGGACTCGACCGCTCCTTCGGGATCGCGTTCGCCAAGAGCCAGCTCGGCTCGGGCACGAACGTGCCGCGGGGCGGGACGGTGTTCGTCTCGGTGCGGGATGGCGACAAGGAGCGCATCCTGCCCGCGATGACGAGCCTCCGCGACGGCGGTTTCCGCATCGTGGCGACGCGCGGGACGCAGCGCTTCCTCCACGAGAATGGGGTCGAGGCCACACGCATCAACAAAGTGCTGGAGGGGCGCCCGCACATCGTCGACGCCATCAAGAACGGCGACATCCAGCTCGTCTTCAACACGACGGAGGGCGCGGGCGCCCTGTCCGATTCACGCTCGCTCCGCCGCGCCGCGCTCCTGCAGAAGGTGCCCTATTACACGACGCTCGCGGGCGCGATCGCGGCCGCGGAGGGCATCCAGGCCTACCGGGCGGGCGACCTCGAAGTGCGGGCGCTGCAGGAGTATTTCGGGTAGCGCGTTCCTTTTGTTTGAGGAGTAGCGTAGGGGGGGGCACCTCGCATGATGCGAAGCGGCATCAAGGTTCTCAAGAACAAGCTGGGCGAGTACGTCCGCGCAGCGGAAGCAGGTGAGACCGTGATTTAACCGACCGCGACCGCATCATGGCTGAACTAGCGTCGCCGCGTCGTCGAAGAGACATGTCGGTTGATGCGATACTGGAGCAGGGATTCCGCCAGGGATGGTACACGCCTCCGGCGTGGCGAACAGCACTCAGCGCGAGCGTATTGGGGCCAAGCTCGACAAGTTCCTCGCCCTCCCTTTCATCCTCGCTTCCTTCGAGAGCGAGGGCGCGGACCATGCCGGCGCAATCCGCGCCGAGCTGAATCAGGCCGGGACGCCGATCGGCCGCTAGGACCTCCTAATCGCGGCGCATGCGCGAGGGAAGGAGCCGCGTTGGTGACCGCGAACAGCCGCGAGTTCGCGCGCGTGCCGAGGCTCGCGGTCGAGGATTGGACGGCCTAGCTCCTGGCGGTCCGGTGCGATCGCGGGGCGGGAGTTGCGGGCGCATCCCACGACTTGGCGGTCCGAGCAGCGAGGCCGGCGGGTGGACCACTTACGAGCAGGCTCGAGCATGGAGACAGCCTCATGATCACCCGTCGCCAGGCCGCTTTCGGGCTCGCGGCTCTGCCTGGAGCCGGGATTCGCGGCGCGCTCGCCCAAACCTATCCGAGCCGGCCGATCACGCTGATCGTGCCGTTCGCGCCCGGTGGCTCGACCAGCGTAATGGCGCGCATCATCGCCGAGCGAATGGGGGAGATCCTGGGGCAGCAGATGATCGTCGACAATCGGCCGGGCGCCGGCGGCTCGCTCGCGGCGCGCGGCTTTGTCAGGACGGAGCGGGACGGATACACGCTCATGCTCGGCTCGACGAGCACGCTCGCGACCGGTCCGAGCCTCTCGGCCAATCCCGGCTTCGACGCCCGCAGGGATTTCGCGCCGATCGGCCTGATCGGCTCGGCCCCAACCGTACTCGTGGCCAGCCCGCAGATCGGGCTTCGGACCGTCCCCGAGCTCATCGCCCGCGCGAAGGCCGCGCCGGGCTCGATCAGCTACGGTTCGTCCGGTGTCGGCTCGCTGACCCACATGGCGGGCGAGCTGTTCGCCAGGATGGCGGGGATCCGGCTCGTGCATGTCCCCTACAAGGGTTCGACGCCCGTCCTGACCGACCTGATGGGCGGACACATCGAGCTCGGCGTCGTGCCGATTCCGGCCGCTCACGGTCAGATCGAAGGCGGCGCCCTGCCGGCCCTCGCGGTCACGAGCCTGACGCGGTCCGCGCTCCTGCGCGAGATTCCGACCGTCGCGGAATCGGGGCTGCCCGGCTACGAGGCCGTCCTCCGGTACGGGCTCCTGGGACGGGCCGGCACGACGCAGCCCGTCATCATGCGGCTGAACGCAGCGCTTCGCGAGGCGCTCGCGTCCGAAGCCGTGCTGAAGCGGATCGCCTTCGAGGGCGCGGAGCCCCTGGCGAGTTCGCCGGAGGATTACGCGGCCGACATCGACAAGGACGAGTTGAAGTGGTCGGGCCTGCTCCGGGAAGCGGGGCTCAAAGGGACGGAATAGGGCGATTTCGATCCAGGCCGACCGCTCCGATCCAGGCCGACCGCTCCAACGAGGAAGCGGGCGCAGGCGCCGGCTTCACGGCGACGCGGGCGTGTAGGCGGGCACCGGATGATCGCTTGCGGCCGGATCGGCCGGGCGCTATAGCGGCCGCGAGGACGGAGTGTAGCGCAGTCTGGTAGCGCACCACGTTCGGGACGTGGGGGTCGCAGGTTCAAATCCTGCCACTCCGACCATTCTTTTGCCTGTGCAGAGGTGCCCGAGCCTCAGTCAGCTCAGGTGAACCGGGGCGGTTATGGGGACCGCTACGAGCCGTAATCGTGTTCCGAACGCTGGCCAAGTGGTCCGGGCAATGGTGTCCGTAGACCCGCAGCAGCGTGTCTAGGCTCATCCCAACTAGATTGGCCACGGCGAAGGGCTCACCTCCGTTGCGGAGCGCCCAGGTGCAGGCGGTGTGGCGAAGGACGTGCGGCACGATGTCGGGGCCGAGACCGGCCGCCTCCCGCACCGCGCGAAACGCCTTGCTGATTCGCTTTACCGGCTCACCCTGCCACTCGACCACCGTAGCCTTCGACAGCTCCTTGGCCTCCCAACGCCGAAGATGGGCGAGCAGCCGGTCGGGGAGGGGCATTGGAGGGCGGCGCTTTTTCGTCTCGCGCTCGCCGGCGGGCCGGCGGAAAAAGATCCCCGTTTCTAAGTCCACGTAGCCGCGCCCAATTGTCGGGCGGATGGCGGCACTGCACACGGCCCCGGCACGCGTGCCGGTGTAGAGTGCGACCAGGATGAACCGGGCGACGTGCTGCGCCGTCCGACGCTTCGTCGGCTGACCCCTCCAGTCCTGACGCAAGCGCCAAGCCGCCCATAGCAGGCGCGCGGCCTCGGATCGGGTGAGCCAGCGTTCGCGCGCCCGGCCCTTCTCCGGCAACCAGACGGCGACCGCGCGAGTTACGAGCCCTTCCTTGTGGTAGTGCTGACAGGCCGCCCGAAGATCCTCTAGCTCGCGTCGGGAGCCACCAGAACTGCCCCGCGACGCCACATAGGCCCGGCACGACGCGCCGGTGATCTCGGAAAGCCGCATCGCTCCGAAGTAGGCATTGATCCGTTCGAGGCGGGCGAAGGCTTCCCTGGGACGGGCGTGACCCACCGCTACGTCGTCCGCATAGACACTGATCAACTGGGCGACCCGAACCTGATCGGGGTCACGGTCGCGGGTCCGGGATGGGTCGTGCTTGGCGACTATGTAGGCGGCCAGCCGGCGCTCAGCCTCCGCAGCTTCTCCGAGACGGCATCCTGTGCGAATCTTGCGACCTCCATCTCGGATAGCCCAAGAGGCGTGCCGGGTGAGGCGGCCGGCGGCGTCGAACTCGGCAGGTTCGAGCCGGAGACGGGGGCCGTTGGAGCGACGCGGCATAGAGCCCTCATATTGGCAATGGCGGCGAGCGTGGTGAAATCTTTCCCGGCGATCCGCTCAATCACTAGTCGGCCCCTCCGCGCTTCCCGCCGGAGGGTGTTCCCTGTCACCGAGCCGTTCGGGAATGCCAGCTCCGCAGCCACGTCGAGCCGCAGTGGCGTGTCCTCGCCAATGTCCTCCCGTCGCGGTAGTCGCCGGCTCGTCGTCACGGTCAGACGCCGAGTATCGCCCGACGGGGCGCAGTCCAAGAGAATGCCGCACCACGCGGCGAGGGGCCGGTGTGCTTAGTGCGAATTACATTGCCGCAGGCCATGTGAGGCAGCCTCTCCTGATCCGAGAAACGCAACGTGGATCAGGGTAGGCGCGGCCGGCATCCATGCCGAGGATGTGAAATGCAGGACAGATCGACCCCTATTCCTCCCCCCGCCACATTCTACCGATTTCTGTCAGGATGTCGGTCGATAAATTCATCAACCATCATCGCCTCTCTTGCTGTCTCAAGCTGACCAAGGACCGCGTCATAGGCTTTGCCCCGCAAATTCCCAAAGCTATTTCGAGCCTTTATCTTCTCGGCAGCTTTCAAGCTAGACCGTTCAGCAGCTCTTACTCCCCTCTCGCAAGCTATTTCGATCATACAGTTGGCAAACCGAGACAGAGACGTCGACCTCTTTTCCGCGCCCCAAGGCCCTTGCGCCTCATGACCGGGTAGACTTAGCGGGTCACCTGCTGTCTTCGCGATCACGACGAGAGATTCCAGGAACAATCGATAACTCGGGTCACCCTTTGGCCCTCGTTTGGACGCGAAAACCTGCGCCTTTTTGAGCTCTTCTTGGGCCAGCGCTTTCAATTCATCAAGGTTATTCTGGAACCCTCGATACCTAAGATAGTGGTTCATAGCCTCCGAGGCAGACACGATGCCTCTGGGCACCGCCTCGTCGGCCACCGGTGATGTAAGCTCGATCAGCTCCTCTGTTCTTTTCACAACGGCAGCTAAATGAGATGCGAATTTCTTCCAGGACGGTATTCTAGTCGCCAATCCCACCCCTGCAACGAAGCGGCCGACGGCGTCATTCAGGTCGACCACATGTCGGCGACGGAGCGAGCACCCGAGCGCTTCCTCAAGCTCCAGCTTTTCTCTCGCAGTTAGCGACGGCACAACGAAAAATCCGGTGATAAACTTAGGCTCAAGTCGAAAATTAAACGGAACTAGATAGGCTGGATCCAGCGATGTCAGCTCTACATCGCCGTGTTCTCCGATGTCGGTTGGGATGTATTCGTCGGAATGAGCCTTCCAAGCTCGGAAAATTGGGGACGCTTTCGGGATTTGGCTCTCGAGTTTTGCCTTAGGCATTTGTCCAGTGCTCCAGTAGCTGGGAGGATTGCTCCTAAACCCTCCCGGCGCATCACAACAGCAAAGGGGTAAAATGCGTGGGATCTGGTCGCGCATTTACCTCCGTGACGATGTTTCGCGAATGGCCCATCTCCCTGGAGCGGCGTGAGCCGCGCTCGAAGGTGAGGAGCGGACTATGGAGGACGCGAATTTACGCCAGGGAAGGAGCAGTCAGGGTGATAGCCGTGATCTCTCCATTCCACTGGCGGATGAAACATCCAAACTCGATGCCCTTGCCGCGCGCATTCAGAAGCGCGACCAAGATTTAGACGAAGTTGTTCGCTGGGTCTGTTTTCAGAACGGCTGCGATCTTAGAGAAGCGAAAGAACTTCTCGGGCACGGGAATTTCGGCCCCTGGTGCAAAGCCAAGCTACATTACACCAAGCGGAAGGCTGAGATGCTGATGAGCGCGGCCAAGATGTTCGAGCCGCTCGTCAAAAGCGAATCGTTTTCGCTTTTGCCCCCGGTGTCTGTGGCCTATGCGCTCGCGGCACCCTCGTGTCCGCCGGAGCTTAGAGACGAGTTCCTCCCACGGCTTCTTGCGGGGGATACGAAAGCAGGCCGTGAGTTCCGGCGGGCACTCAAGGCTCATCGCGATGCGGCGAAGGCAAGCTCATCTGCGGCGTCAGCCCTTGCTGGAGAGAAGGCCTTACAGCCTGCCGCGACGTCGCCCTTCCGTCAGGAGGTCGACAGCCGGCGACCGGGCTCGACTCTCCTGTCTGCAGCAACTGGGGACGGCGATCTTCGACAGGAAACTGCCCGGGCCGCAGCGCTCAGCCTGCTTGTCGACGAATTGGATTGCGAGATTTTCAATCGACTGCTCGAACACGCCACGAATGCCGGCCTCGGTAAAGTGTTCGCTGCACGGTTCGAGGCTGATCTCGCAGCCGCTCAGCGGGCCGGTGGCCTAATCCGAGCCAACTGACATGCTCTCGCAACCTCCCGCACCCCGTCACCGCCGAGAACAATGCCCTCGGCCCCCCCATAGCCGCCTCGGGGCAGGGTCGGCCTTTCCGCCGTCCCCCAGGGCCGCTGAACCTCAGCATCTCCATCCAGGACTTCGACGACATGGCAACCCTGACCTTTTCCCCACGGCTTAAACGGCTGATGGCCGCGAGGGTCGGGCAACCCGCCCCGGTCGAAGCCCGCGAGCGGCCGACGCGGCCGGTTAGGGTCGGACCCGACAATGCCGAACCTGAGGCCGACAGCCGCCCGTTCTGGGACTTCGAAACCGAAGAGGACGCGCGCAAGGAAGATCGAGCCCGCGTCAAGGGTTTGAAGTTGGCCCGCCCACGCGAGGGTCGGACGACTTGGACGAACTTGGGGCCGCGCCTGCGTCTGCTCAAGCAGATGCCTCACCCGACCGCTTTCCCGGAACGTCAGGCCGGCGACTTCGACCGGTTCCTTCACCGCCTCGACGGAGAGGCTAAGGGCGTGCCGTCGAACAGCCTCGGCTCGTCAGTCACGATGCGCACGATACGGGAGACGGTGTTCGGGGCGATGTTGACCGCATTCGAGGACTACCCCGATGGGGCTCTCGAAACGTTCACGGTCATCAATCAGAACTGGACCGTCTCTCCAGCCGATTTGGACAAGACATCGGCCGAGAAGCTGAAAGGTCGCTTCCGTGCCGACCTTAACAAGGTTGGCATCACCAGGATGCAGGGACCATTCATCGCCTTCCTGCACTGCGAGTTCGAACCAGCAAGCGGCTTATACATCCCGCATTTTCATGGGACCACGACGAGGGAGAAAGCCGAGGTTCTGAAGGGACTGAAGGCGAAGGAGGGGTCGAAGAAGTTTCTCGGCTACGTGCCAACCGCAACCGGCGGCGCGCCTGTCGTCTGCAAGCCCGTGCGGGACCGCCACCGGCAGTTCTCCTACCTGCTGAAGTCCTACTGGCCGGCGCGAACGATCCGGTGGATCGATGGTGCGCCGAAGCGAGATCGCAAGCACCACCGCATTCCTGAGCCGTTCGCGAGTCAGGTGCTGCTCTGGCTGGACCGGCAACGGCTACGCGATCTGACGATCATGAACGACTGCTGGTCCATGCGTAACGGCGGCACCGAAGCGATGAAGCAGCTGTACTTATCGGTGTTCGGGGCGTGGTGAAACGATGCCTCCAGGGACCGTTTGCAGCGCTGAAGATGGTCAGTTGAGGGCTCGGGCCAGTGTCTAGGCGTGAGAGCGGGGTGGTGGGGGTGACAACACTACGTCGCCCTTGCCGACCAATTGGTAGCGCCGCCGGCCACGGTGGGAAGAGTGGGAAGGTGGGAAGCTCCACGCCGACCGCCGCAGAAGCAGGAGGACATAATGGCCGCCATATCCAGACCGCAGCCGACTGGGCCGGCTGACTACGGGCCGGGACCCGAGCGCCGCCAGCGGCCAGCTTCGGCCGGTCGCGCCACGGAGGCTATGCCGGGCATCATCGACGCGGTGCGAGACCAGGATGGGGTCTGCTGGATCCGCTACGGCGCGCCCGGACGCGCGATCTGGTTTTCCCTCCCCGAGCTCGTATCGCAAAGCCTGGACGTGTTCCGCCGCGTGTCGACGGTCGACTCACGTTGCCTGATGCCCACCAGCCAGTCCGGGTTTAAGCGGAGGGTCGAGGAGCACTCCGCGTATCGCGACGCCTTGGTCGCGTCTCGGCCGGGCTGGCTCGACGGGCATTACGTCTTCGGCGACGCCACGTTCATCTCGCCTCGGTCGGACGACCGCAAGGTGATCGTGACCGCCGACCCGAACCCGAAGTTCTCGCCACAGGGCACACTCGCGGAATGGCAGGCCGAGATCGGGCCGCTCGTGACCGAGCAACCTCTGCTTTTTTTCAGCTTGGCTTTCGCCTTCGTCGGACCAATCCTGAGGTTCGCGCCATCCCACTACCACAACCCTCAGGCCGAGCTGGTATCGAGGGGAGAGATCGGGAAAAGCACGGTCGGAAAGCTGGCCGCGTCCGTGTGGGCCGGCAACTCCGGAGCAGACAGCGGCGGCGGCGAGACGTGGCACGGCACCCTGAACTCCCTTGATACCCTGAAACGCGACCACCGTGACGGATTACTGTTCATCGACGAGTTTAACCTCGCAGGCGACAGCGCGGGCCAGCGTCGTGAGATCGGCCGGCAAGCCGTTTTCCAGTTCGCCAGCACGGCTGGGAAACGACGGATGGGCGACCCGCCCAAGAGCGAGCATGCGCGCATCGCCGTGCTGAGCACGACCAATAGCGCCTTGGCCGAGGTCCTGCAGGACACCCCCGACGTGAGGGATGCGGCGCTGTCGCGAATGCTCACGCTACGCATTGCTAACGACGCCCCCAATGGTGTGTTCGACCACTTGCCGGAGGGCTACAGGGATGCGCGTCGGGCGACAGAGGCGCTGGACGCGGCCGTCAATCGGTCCTGGGGCTCCGCTGCGGAAGCCTTCGTGGCGGAGCTTGTGAAGGCCGCCGAACGCAACGAGGCCGGTCTTAGGCGACTGATCGAAGGAGGTCTCGAACGCTACATGCAACGGGACCGGATCGAGGTCCGCTCGGCCCGTATTCAGAAGACACTCGCCATCACGGCTGTAGCGGCCTCCTTAGCCCAGCGCTATGGCGTGATGCGGAGTTCATGGGGCTCGCCATTGGCGATGATCCAGGCCGTCGCGGCCGGCTTGTCGCCGAGCACGGTTGCCAGAATCGCCCCGTCCGACCGCATAGCGGAGTACGTCAAACGGCATCGCTCCGAGATCGTTGACGTATCCACCCTTCGAGGCCCCTTGTTGGCCACTGCATTCGGCCGCACCCCCGGCTTCCTCCGGGATCGCGATGGCCGGACCGAGCTTCTCGTCCCGGCTGGACGCTTCCAGGAAACCTTCCCGGACTACCAAGACCTGATGCGCGAGTTGCGGACCCTAGGGCTTGCGGTCACGGAGGGTGGGCGACAAGCGAAGCTGACGATCAAGGCTCCTCGGTCCATCTGCCGCGAAGGTCGGGTCTATTGCGTCGTGTTCAGCCGCTGAGGGGGAGACGCCGAGCGGC
>JAABUN010001315.1_pt1 | contig 56063 bp, 51 predicted proteins | sample 5559311 | NCBI WGS metagenome assembly JAABUN01 (sample SAMN10711877, study PRJNA513370) | rock metagenome | isolation source: Antarctica rocks | place: Antarctica: Victoria Land, Siegfried Peak sud
GACAAGCCCGCCCGGGGGAACCAGCGACGGAAATCAGCCTGACCGAAATCGCCCCTCAACAGCCCCGAAGCAGCAACCATCCATCAAATCAGCGCCGTTCAAGGACCATTCGACACCAGCCACCTAGAACGGGCCGTTGATCACAAATCGGTCACCTACACTCGATGGTGGCCGGCTGAGGCTGCGCCTCTCGCACCCACCAGAATCTGTCTATCCGGCCGAGGCTCTCACGTGATTCGTTTCGAAGGTGTCACCAAGATCTACGACGGCCAGCGTCGGGCCGCGCTCGAGTCCGTCAACGTCGATATCGACAAGGGGGAGTTCGTCTTCCTCGTCGGAGCGTCCGGGTCGGGCAAGTCGACCTTCCTGCGGCTGATCCTGCGGGAGCAGCGGGCCAACAAGGGCAGGGTCTTCGTCGCCGGCCGTGAGCTCAACAAGCTGCACAGCTGGAAGATCCCGGCCATGCGTCGCCAGATCGGCACCGTCTTCCAAGACTTTCGACTGCTGCCGAACAAGACGGTGACCGAGAACGTGGCCTTCGCCCTGCAGGTGATCGGCAAGCCCACGGCCACCATCAAGCGCGTGGTGCCCGAGGTACTCGAGCTCGTCGGCCTCGACGGCAAGGGCGGTCGGCTGCCCGAGGAGCTGTCCGGTGGAGAGCAGCAGCGCGTGGCCATCGCCCGTGCGTTCGTGAACCGGCCGATGATCCTCATCGCCGACGAGCCCACCGGAAACCTCGACCCGGCCACCAGCGTGGGGATCATGAAGCTGCTGGACCGGATCAACAAGGCCGACACCACGGTGCTGATGGCCACCCACGACTCGACCATCGTCGACCAGATGCGCAAGCGCGTCATCGAGCTCGACGACGGCGAAGTGGTCCGTGACCAGAGCCGCGGTGTGTACGGCTACCAATGACACCCGCACCAGACCGCACGCAACTTTCTGAAGACCGCTAGGACTCTCGATGCGTTTCCGTCATATCTTCTCCGAAACCCGCGCCGGGCTCCGTCAGAACCTGACGATGACCCTTGCGGTTGTGATGACCATGTGGGTGTCGCTGTCACTGTTCGGGGCTGGACTCCTGGCCAGCCAACAGGTGGACCTGATGAAGGGACGCTGGTACGACAAGATCGAGATCTCGATCTTCCTCTGCACCGCGGACACCAAAGGCGACCAGTGCAGCCCCGGTCTGGACGCCACCCGGGCCCAGAAGGACGCCATCCAGCAGACGTTGGCCGGCAACCCTGAGGTCGCCGCCGGTGGCGTCTACTTCGAGAACAGGCAAGAGGCGTTCAACGAGTTCCAGAGGGCGTACGAGGGCAACCCGATCCAGGACTCGTTGACCGTCGCTCAGATGCAGGAGTCCTTTCGGGTGAAGCTGGCGAACCCGGAGCAGTACGAGGGGGTGGTCAGCTCGGTGGTCGGCCTGCCGGGCGTGCAGAAGGTCCAGGATCTGCGCCAGTACCTCGACCCGTTCTTCAACGCACTGAATCTGCTGCAGTGGGGGACCATCGCGGCTTCTGCTCTGCTGCTGTTCGCCGCCGCCCTGCAGATCGCGAACACCATCCGTCTCGCAGCCTTCTCCCGACGTCGAGAGATCGGGATCATGCGCCTCGTCGGGGCCAGCAACCTCTACATCACCCTGCCGTTCCTGTTCGAAGCAATCTTCGCCGGTTTGGTCGGAGCGGGGCTCGCGTGCGCCACACTGGCCGCAGGGGTCTACTTCGTCATCATGCGTAAAGCTGAAGTCTCTATTCAATCTTTACCCTGGATCGGGTGGAACCAGGCGGGGCTGGCCATGACGGGGGTTGCCATCGTGGGTCTCATTCTGTCTATCATTCCCACGCTGGTGACCACTAGAAAGTACTTGAGAGTCTGAACCGAGACGCAGTCTTCAACCTGAAGGCTGCAGGATCAAGCAATATCCGAGGGAGCGCCGCGAACGCCTCCCGGATGGAGCAAGGCCCGACAGCACAAACCAATCATGGGAATGGGGAAAGCTGTGGTTCCGGATCTTCCCAACGTCCGACTGGACGTTCCGGATGTTGTTGACAGTCGCTTCGCACGGTTGCGGACGAGTCTGCGGACTCGTCGGAGCACCGGCACTCCGGACGCGATCGTCGTCGCTGTGCTGGCGGCGGCGCTGGCCTGGTCGATCGCCGCACCGAGTGCCACCGCCGAAGACCTCACCGACCGACGTGCCCAGGTCGAGCAGCAGATCGCGAAGACCCAGGGTGACCTCAGCGAATCCAGCCACGCACTCAGCGCGGCCGGGGTTGCGGTGGACCAGGCCCAGGGCAACCTCGAGGTCGCGCAGGACGAGTTGGCCCGGACCCAGCAGCAGCTGACCGCGGCCCGGGTGAAGGATCGGGCCCTGGGGGCCAAGCTCAAGAGGGCCCAGGCTGAGCTGGCCGCGGCCAAGAAGGCGGTCATTGCCGGCCAGGCCAAGCTGGACGCCAAGAAGTCGGTGGCCGGCGACGTGATTCGTGACCAGTACCAGCACCAGACCAACCTGCTTCCGATCGCCATCCTGATGCAGGACAGTTCGACCGCGGACCTGCAGACCCGCCTGCAGTGGTCGACGACGATGTTCGACACCACCCAGGCCGGGATCGACGAGCTTGCCCTCATCCAGCGCAAGCTGAGCGTCGAGAAGGCCAAGCAGGCCCGGCTCGAGACCGAGGTGGCGGCGGACCGCAAACAGGCCGCGGCGGACCTGGTGGACAAGCGGACCCTGGAAGCCCGGGCCGAGACGCAGACCGCGAACGTGGCGCAGTTGCTCAGCCGGCGTCAAGCCGTGGAGACCGCCGCCGCTCAGACCGTCGCCCAGGACAAGGCGCAGTATGTCCAGCTGACCAGAGAACGTGCCTCCGTCGAGCAGCGGATCGCGGCTCGGGTGGCGAAAGCCAAGGCCGAACGGGCGGCGGCAGCCAGGCGGGCGGCAGCGACGGCGGCCAGAGCGGCGCGGGCGGCTGAAGCGGCGCAGGCGGCCGCGCGCCGGGCGGCCGCAGCCGCCAGCAAACAGCGGTCCGCTCGGGCGGCCGAGTCCAACCGGGTGAGCCCGAGGTCGACGCGTCCACCGACCTCGAAGTCGACCCGCTCGCCGAACCGGAAACCAACCAGCCGGCCGGAGGCGCAGGCCGCCAGCTCCACCGCATCGTCCAGCGCGCACCACGGCTTCGACTATCCGGTCGCCGCCACCATCACGTCCGCCTACGGGATGCGCTACCACCCGGTGCTGAAGTACTGGAAGCTGCACGACGGCACGGACTTCGGGGCCGGCTGCGGCACGGCGATCCGCGCCCCACAATCCGGCCGGGTGGCGGAGAGGTATGACAGCTCCGCGTACGGGAACCGGCTGATGATCGATCACGGTGACGTCGACGGCACCTACGTGACCACGGGTTACAACCACGCCATCAGCTACACCGTCGGGGTCGGTGAGAGTGTCAGCAAGGGCCAGGTGATCGGCTACGTCGGGACCACCGGTTTGTCCACCGGCTGCCACCTGCACCTGATGGTCTGGCTGGACGGCAACGTGAGCAACCCGATGGCCTGGTACTGAGCCCTGTCGTCCCGACGCGTCCGGGGCGCGGACCGACGTGGATCGGGTGCAGGCCCAGAAGCAGGGACAATGACTGCATGGCAAAGGAGACAGGCCGCAAGCTGGTCGCGCAGAACCGGAAGGCTCGGCACGACTACACCATCCACGACACGTACGAGGCGGGCATCGTGCTCAGCGGCACCGAGGTCAAGTCGCTGCGCGAGGGGCGGGCCAACCTGACCGACGCCTTCGCTACGATCGACGACGGCGAGGTCTGGTTGCGGTCGGCGCACATCCCGGAGTACAGCCACGGCACCTGGACCAACCACACCGCCCGGCGGACGAGGAAGCTGCTGCTCAACCGCAAGGAGATCACCCGGATCGAGCGCGACCTCGGCACTGGCGGTGCGACCCTGATCCCGTTGTCGTTGTACTTCTCGGACGGTTACGCCAAGGTCGAGGTCGCCATCGCCACCGGCAAGCGGGAGTACGACAAGAGGCAGACCTTGGCCACCCGGGAGTCCACCCGCGAAGCGGAACGGGCTCTGGCCGCCCGCAACCGGGGCGAACGGTGAGCCAGGTCAGGACCGTGTCGGCTCCCGGTCACGGCTCTCGCGCCGTACGTCTGCTGCTGGCGCTGCTGTTCGCGCTGGCCGCCACGCTAACGGCCTCGGCGGTCACCGCCCGGCCGGCGTACGCGGCGGTCGCCGACGAGATCGACTCGTTCGACATCGCCTACGTGATGCAGTCGAGCGGAGTTCTGCAGGCGACCGAGACCATCAAGTGGCGCTTCGGCAGCAGCTCGGGTCGGCACGGCATCCAGCGGTCCTTCGTCACCCGGGAGCGCTACGACGACCAGCAGGACGCCGTCTACGAGATCGACAACATCACCGTGAAGACGACCGACGGGGTGTCCAACCAGGTCAGCTCCTCCACCACGGAAGGCCAGAGCGGTCGTCTGCAAGAGCTGAACCTCAGGATCGGCGACCCCGACCGGACGATCTCCAGCGCGACAGCGACGTACGTCATCAGCTACGAGGTGAAGGGGGCGATGCGGACCTTCCCGCAGCAGAACCCGCCGTACGACGAGTTCTCCTGGGACGCCATCGGGACCGGGTTCCCGCTGATCAAGCAGGCCTCGATCACCGCCGTCGTGCCGGGTGGCGCCGAGGAGGTGAGTTGCTTCGCCGGACCGCCGCGGAGTACGAACACCTGTCAAGGGGCCACACCGGCCGGCGGCAAGGCCGTCTTCAGCCAGACCAATCTGCCGGCCGGTGACACCATGAGCGTGGGAGTCAAGATCAAGCCCGGCCTGGTCAGCGACAACGCGCCCCACCTGCAGCCCGACGGGTCCCAGCTGAGCAGCGGTCAACGGCTGGGGGCAATCGCACTCGGTGCGGTCAGCCTGGTGGCGCTGATCGGCTCACCGGTGCTCGGTGTGTTGTGGTGGCGCAAGAACGGTCGGGACCAGCGCTACGCAGGTCTCGCCCCTGGCACGACGCCACTGGCCGGCCAGGCTGCCCACGTCGTGACCAACGACCCCGACATCCCCATCCCGGTGGCGTTCTCCCCGCCCCGCATCCCGGTGGCTGAGGCTGGACTGCTGATCGACGGGCAGGTGGATGCTCGCGAGACGGCAGCGACCATCATCGACCTCGCCGTGCGTGGGGCCCTCACCGTGCGGAGCGAGAGCAAGGACGACTTCCGGGTGACCCTGGTCAACCCGGATCTCGCAACTGCCCCGCACGAGATGGTCCTGCTGACCGCCCTGTTCAACGGGCAGCCGCCGGGGGCCACCACCGATCTGTCCGCTCAGGGAAGCCTGCTGACCCCGCACCAGGAGCTGCAGACCTCCGTACGCAACCAGGTCGCTGCCCGCGGCTGGTTTCGCAAGGTTCCGTCGGCCGCGGCCACGAGCGGCTTCGGCTTCGGGGCCATCGCGTTGGTCGCGTTCGCTGCCTTCGGCCTCGGTGCGGCCGCGTTGCTGGTGCTCATCCCGCTGTTGCCGATCATCATCACCATCGCCGTGATCCGCTCCAAGCTCAAACGTGGTCAGCGCACCCCGGATGGACGGGCGGTGTGCGACCAGGTGGAGGGGTTCAAGACCTACCTGGCCACGGCCGAGGCCGACCAGCTGAGGTTCGAGGAGGGTGAGGACATCTTCTCCCGCTATCTGCCCTGGGCCATCGTCTTCGAGCTCGCGGACCGCTGGGCCAAGATCTGCGGCGACCTGGTCGCCATGGGGCGACTGCCGGACACGACGCCCTACTGGTACTACGGCAGCTACAACATGAGTGCGTTCAACATGGGCTTCCTCACCGGAAGCCTGGCCCATGCGGCGACCCCGGTCCCGTCCTCGTCGGGAGACAGTGGCACCGGCTTCGGGGGTGGCAGCTCCTTCGGCGGCGGCGGATTCTCCGGCGGGGGCGGCGGCGGGGGTGGTGGTAGCAGCTGGTGACGTTCGTCAAGCCCCACCTGTCAGATCCCCCGGCCCCTATTGGTGGGGTGCGATCTGACAAGTGGGGCTTGATTGGGTGGGGTCGGTCAGCGTACGTCGATCAGGTCGACGACGAAGATCAGGGTCTCGCCTGGCTTGATCGCACCCCCCGCTCCGCGGTCGCCGTAGCCCAGGTGGGGCGGGATGACCAGACGGCGGCGCCCGCCGACCTTCATTCCGGTCACCCCCTGGTCCCAGCCGGCGATGACCCGGCCGGCCCCCAGGGGGAAGTCCAGCGGGGCGCCACGGTTGTAGGACGCGTCGAACTCCTCCCCGGTGCTCAGGGCCACACCGACGTAGTGCACGCTGACCTGGTCGCCGGGTCCGGCCTCCGGGCCACTGCCCTCGGTCAGGTCGAGGATCTCCAGGTCCTCGGGTGGTGGGCCGTCGTAGAAGTCGATCTCTGGTTTCTCGGTCATGGCTCAAACCTATGACGCTCCTCCGGGTCGGGCCGGGGGAGTGCCTGATGGTGCAGGGCTTTCGCGATGGGGACACTGGTCTCATGTCCTCGATCTATCAGCACCCCAGCCTCCAGATGCACGTCACCCCTGAGCAGCGCGACCGGGCCGAGGCCTGGCTGCAGGAGGCCTACGCGGATGGCCGGGTCAGTGAGTCTGAGTTCGACCAGCGGATCGGTCAGGTCCTGTCCGCGGTCTCACGCAAAGAGCTGAACGACGCCTTCTACGGGCTCGTCAGTGTCCCGATGGCTTCCCAGGCAATGGGGGTCCACCCGGCGTACCAGCCGCTGATCCGGCCCGAGACCCGGCAGCAGGCCGGGCGTGGGGTGGCGGGAGCGGCGCACTTTTCGGTGTTCTTCTTGTGGCTGTTCGGACCCGGCCTGGTCTTCGCGCTGTCTTCCCCCGGCACGTACGCCCGCCGGGAGGCCGCCAAGGCGTTCAACTTCCAGCTCATCTCCACCGTCAGTCTCGCCGCCGTTGCGTTCGCGGCGGGGCTCACCGAGTTCGACATCCTCAACTGGCTGTTCGTCTTCATGGGTCTGGGCTGGTTCATCCTGACGGTGCTGGGCGGGGCCAAGGCGTTGCAGGGCGAGGACTGGCGCAACCCGGTCAAGCAGGTCGTCAGGGTCCAGGTGCTGTCCGAGAAGTAGGCTTCAGGGGGCCCGGCTGCCACTCGGTGGCGGGACCGCGTAGACTGCCCGGGCTGCGGCGGTTCCTCTGAGGGAGCGCCGCGGAGCACAACTCAACAGGGGGTGATCGGTTTCGACTTGGGTCGATAGTCCCAGGAGAAGCGGGCCGAGAATCCAAGGTCAACTCGTTAATGTTCCTTGGAAAAAAATAAGTGCCAATTCTAAGCGCACTCACTTCGCTCTCGCTGCTTAAGTAGCGATCGAAGGGTCAGACCGGGTGTGCCCCTGCCCCGGATCCTGGCCTCATCAAGGGGGCTTACCTGCTAGGAATCGCCTGAGGGCCTAACGGGAAAATGAACTGAGGCTGGGCTTGTCTGCAACGTGCTGGTGCGAGTGCAGGAGCCGAGAAAACGTTGAGCCAGCTGCGCCCGGAGAAGTCCTGGTTCGTCGTCTGAGGACGCGGGTTCGATTCCCGCCACCTCCACCCCTGGAACCACAGCACAGCCCCGTCCATGTTGGTGGACGGGGCTGCGCTGCGTCGAGGGTCAGTGCGCTCAGTACCCAGCCAACGGCTGTGCGGTTGGTGTGTGGCGATGTTGTAACGTTCCGTGCCGCGCGAGCGATGACCCAGTCATGAACCCTTCCGGAGAAATCCTGTCGGGAAGTTTCGGTCGCGTCCGGTGATTGTTTCCCGTATCGCGTCCATTCGGGTGGTGGGCCTTCTCGCGCTTGTTCTCGTGCTCCTTGCTCCGCCGCCGGCCGCACAGGCCGCGACGATGGGCATCTGCACGGCGACGCCGTTCCGCAACAATGTGGCCGCGAAGGTGGTCTACCGCATCCCTGCGCTGGTGGTCACCCCGCGTGGCACCCTGCTCGCGTTTGCCGAGCGCCGCCGTAGCATCAGCCCTTCGAGCGACATCTCCGACACCGAGATCGTGCTGGCCAGGTCCACCGACCGCGGCTGCCACTGGAGTGCCCCGCGGGTGATCGCCGACCGGCTCCACGACACAGTCGGAAACCCCGTTCCCCTGGTCGACGTCATGACCGGCACGGTCCTGCTGTTCACCGTGGACCGGGCGCCGGGCGGCACGACCACGCACGGGTTGCACATGCAGCGCAGCACCGATGACGGCAGGACCTTCACGGCGTACAGCAGGTCAGGCAAGGACCTTGCCGGGATCGCGGGCTGGTCCGGCGGGCTCACCGGCCCCGGCCACGCCATCCAGCTGCAGGCCGCCGGCAGCCCGCACCGTGGGCGGCTGGTGGTGCCCATGGGTTACAAGCGCGGCGACCGCTACGGCGCGTACGGGATCATCAGCGACGACCACGGCAAGACCTGGAAGGTGGGCTACGACTCCCTCGGCACCGACGGTCGGATCGAGGGCACGGTTGCCGAGCTGCCCGACGGTCGGCTGTGGATCAGCTATCGCAACCGGAACGCCCTGACCCCGGTCGGCCAGGGCCGCATCTCGGGCTGGTCGAACAACGGCGGCTCATCCCTCACCACCCCCTTCAGGAACGCCGCGTTGCCCGTTGTCTCGGTCCAGGGCAGCGCCCTCGCCGTCAAGGGCCGTTACGCCGGCACCCTGCTGTTCTCGTCCCCTGCCCGGAAGGACGCCACGAGGCGGCACCAGATGGCGCTGTACGCCAGCCGGGGCGCCGGAGCCGGCAGCAGCTGGGCCGCGCCGTACGACGTCCAGCTGGAGGACCGGCCCGCCTCCTACTCCGACCTCGCCCAGCTCGACGACGCCACGGTCGGCGTGCTGTACGAGACGGGGAACTCAACCTGGCACGAGCGCATCGAGTTCCGCAGCCTGCGGATAGCCGACATCGTGGGCCGGTCCCAGGTCAGCGCAACCATGAGTGTGGGTACGCCGGATCCGCTGCGGGCGGGCACCTCACTTCGCCCCACGATGGCGGTGCGGGTGCCCGGCACGAGCATCCCGGCCGGCTCGTTCCGGGTGCGGCTGCGGGGTCCGGGGGTGGACCGGTCGCAGACCCTGGCCCTGTACGCCGACAGCTTCGGGCGTCGGGTTGCCTCACTCGGCACGTTGAGCAGGGGCAGCTATCGGCTGGATGTCGTCTACACCGGCACGTCGCGCATCAAGGGGGTGTCGACCACCAGGACCATCACGGTGCGCTGACGACTCGCCGGGTCCGGTTTCGTTCTAGCCCTGCTCAGTGCGCTTCTGTCAGTGGCCACTGCGAGACTCGTTGCCCACCCAATGAGAGGCAGTCAGATGAGCCAAACCCGCGTCGAGGCCACCTTTACGGTCACCGCCTTCGAGCCGGTCGAGATCGGTCCAGAGCTGGTCGAGACGGCCATGGAAAGTGGTGTGGCCACGATGGAGAAGCGCTACTTCGGCGCGGTCGAGGGTCGATCCACCACGTTGTTCAGCTCGAGCCGCGACGCCGAGACTGGCGCGGGGACGTACGTCGCATTGGAGGCGTTCGAGGGCACCTTGAACGGCAGCGATGGCGCGTTCAACTTCCTGCACTCCGCCTCGACCCACGGGGAGGACCGGTACGGGGAGTTCTTCGCCATCGTCGACGGGAGCGGGACGAGCGGGCTGACCGGCATCGGTGGTTCCGGCGGGATGGCCGTGGATCCCGACGGCACTCACCGGATGTGGTTCGACTACACCCTGGGTTGAGCACTGACCCCGGGGTGGTGCGCACGGACGGTTGCGCTCGCGGCGGCCACGGTCTGGACGATCCGCTTCCCCCTCGTCTCGGGCCGCTCGGCCTGCGCGATCCAGCCCAGAATCAACCGCCGGGACGAGCATGGGAAGCCGGCGAAGCAGGTTGCGGCCACCGGGTTCTGCAGCAGTGCCGGCATGAGGTCGGCCGGATGATGCCGGCCTCGCGTCCGGGTGGGGCGACCACGTGCCGGCGCGTCGGGCCAGGTCAGTCATGGCTTGGCCCCGGCCGCCTCGACCGCGAGCACCCCGCGGAGCTCCTGAGTCGGTCGGTTCTGCAACGCTGACATCATGACGCAGTCAACCGGTGACCATTGACAGTTTTCACCCTCCGCCCGCGTCAGCGGGGCAGGCGATCCGCCCTCGCCCGTACGGCGTCGGGCGGCGCGGTCAACCGCCAGGCCTCGTACGTGAGCTCGGCCAGCTCGGTACGGTCCACCCCCTCGAGGTGGACGACGACCCAGCCGTACTGACCGGCGGTGAACTGGACCTCGAAGACCTCAGGGCGCTCAGAGACCAGGGCGAGCTGTTCAGCGACGAGTTGCTTGAGGCCGACGGTCTCGGTGGCCGGCCAGTAGAAACCGAAGGCGTGTCCCTGGACCTGGAAGGAGGAGTAACGCGTCGACTCGGTATGGGTCACACCGTCGAGCTGGTGAACGAGGCCCGAGAAGTCTTCGCCACGCGTCGGCACCAAGCCATCATTTCAGCCGCATCTGAGGCGCTGCACCCGGTGCGGCTACTGCTGACTTCTGTCCCCTCCCGAGGCGGCGGGGCTCTCTGCGGTGACTGATCCAGACTGCACCGCCCAAGCATTGTCATTCTCACTCGGCGGCACCAGGATGGGTCCTCGACACCCGCTGAACGGACGACATGATGGGGCCTCTCAGATGACCGCACAGATCGAGCGCGCCGCCGTCGTCGGCGCGGGCTACATGGGCGGTGGTATCGCCCAGGTTCTCGCCATGGCAGGCCTGGACGTGGTGATCGTCGATGCGGATCCGGCCCTCACCCGGCGCCACCTCGATCGCCTGCGACAAGAAGCCGAGGACTTCGAGACTCAGGGCCTCGTAGACCCAGGCTCGGCCGACCTGGTCCGGGCCAACCTGAGGGCCGCAGACAGTGTGGAGGAGGCGGTTGCCGAGGCCGACCTGATCGAGGAGGCCGTGCTGGAGCAGCCCGAGATCAAAGGTCCTGTGCTGCGTAGCATCGAGGAGTCCGCCCGCCAGGACGCGGTGATCGCCACCAACACGTCAACGCTGCCCATCGGGGAGCTGGCGACCAACCTGGAGCGCAGCGAACGATTCCTCGGCGTCCACTTCTCCAACCCCGCACCGTTCATCCCCGGGGTCGAGCTGATCGCCCACTCAGGTACTGACGAGGCGGTGGTCGTGGCGGTCGAGGCGATGATCACGCGTACGGGCAAGCTCTCCGCCCGAGTCGACGACCGGGCCGGTTTCGTCCTCAACCGGCTGCAGTACGTCCTCCTCAAGGAAGCCATCAGCCTCGTCGAGGAGGGCGTGGCCACCGCAGAGGACGTGGACATCATCGTGCGCACCACCTTCGGCTACCGGTTGCCGTTCTTCGGCCCGTTCGCCATCGCCGACATGGCCGGGCTCGACGTCTACCGCGACGGCTTCCGCACCCTGGAAGAGCACTACGGGGAGCGGCTGGCTGTGCCGGCCATGCTCACCGAGCTCGTCGACGCCGGTCGGCTCGGGGTCAAGCAGGGCGGCGGCTTCGTCACGGACGCCGTCGACCCCAGCTCCCGGATCACCTACCGCAACACCGCGTACGCCCGACTCGGCCAGCTGCTGCGGGAGCTGGGCCCCGCCCCCCGTTGACCGCACTCATCCGCCCGGCACCATCCGACCCCTCCGCAGAGGAACCACACGCAGATGACCACGGACGCGTACACCGCCGAGACCTGGCCGATCGCCGCCGCCATGCTGCCTTTCGGGAGCACGGACTCCCACGGCGGACCCATCCAGGACGCCGAGCCGGAGGAATGGGCCAGGCACCTGCGACTCGTCCGCCGGACCGGCTTCACCGAGGTCGACCCGACCGACACCTGGGTCCGGGTCGGCGACCTCAGCCCGGAGCGGCTCGTCGAGTTCACGAGCGTGCTGAGCGATGTCGGGCTCACCATTCCCGCCATCTCTACGTCGCGCCGCAGCGTGATGGACCCGGAGCATGGTGCGGAGAACCTCGCGTACAGCCACCGGCTGCTCGATGTGGCGGCCGAGCTCGGCGTGCCGCTGGTCAGCTTCGGCTTCTTCCAGGCGCTCACCCCGGAACAGCAGCAGGCCCTGTGGTTCTGGCTGGTCGACGGTTGGCACGACGACGAGACCGTGGCCGCCCGCGGGCGTGCCGCATCGCTGATCCGTGAGCTGGCCGAACACGCACAGAGCAACGGGCAGCAGATCGCCCTGGAGATGTACGAGGACACCTACGTCGGCACCAGCGACGGCGCCGTCGCGTTCCTGAACGAGGTCGGGCACGACGCCTGTGGCCTCAATCCCGACATCGGCAACTTCGTCCGCCTGCACCGCCCCCTGGAACCCGTCGAGGACATGCTGGCCAAGCTGCTGCCGTACGCGAACTACTGGCACGTGAAGAACTACCTGCGCGACGAGGATCCGTTGACCGGCCAGGTGATGACCTTCCCGGTTCCGATGGATTTCGGCTTGATCAACTACCGTTCGGCGATCATCCAGGCCCTCGCGGTCGGCTTTCGCGGCGCCTTTCTCTGCGAGCACTACGGCAGTGACGCGATCACCGTGATCGGCAAGAACCGCAGCTACATCCGTGACATCCTCAGCAGTCTCATCGACTGACCACCGACCGAACAGGAGCGAACCATGACGTCCGCCTCACCCGCCACCTCGACGTTGTCGATCCTGCCGGAGCAACGCACCGCCGTCGTCACCGGGGCCGGTGGACCAGCCGGGATCGGCCGGGTCACCGCACGATTGCTCGCGGAGAACGGTTGGCAGGTGGCCCTCCTCGACATCAACGCCGACGGCCTGGCGACCGTTGAAACCGAGCTCCGCGAAGCGGGACACCATGACCTGCTGACCGTGCCCACCGACATTGCCTCGGAGTCATCGGTGGCGCAGGCGTTCGAGCTGATCGATGCCCAGCTGCCGCCGGTGGTCGGCCTGGTCAACCTGGCCGGGATCGCCAGCCAGGCCACCTTGCACGAGTGTGGCCTGGACGAGTTCCAGCGGGTGATGGCGGTCAACGTCACCGGTTCGTACCTGATGCTGAAGGCCGCGGCCGCCAGGATGATCCCGCAGGGCGTCGGACGCATCGTCAACACCTCCTCCACCACCGCCTTCGACGGCGGTGGCACGTTCTCGAAGGGCGTCTACGCCACTGCCAAGGCCGCGGTGATCGGGATGGCCCACGGTGGCGCTCGCGAGCTCGGTCCGTACGGGATCACGGTGAACGTGCTGGCGCCCGGCCCCGTCGACACCGAGATCATGGGCGGTCAGCTCACCGACGAGCGCAAGGCCTCGATGTCTGCGGCCATCCCACTGGGCCGGGTCGGACAACCCGAGGAGATCGCGGCGGCCGTAGCCTTCCTGTTCTCCGCCGGCGGCGGCTACATCAACGGCGCCACCCTGCAGATCGACGGCGGCAAGCACATGCATTGACGCTGGACCCGGCTGCCGAGATCGACACCTCGCCTCAAACCCAGGATGCAACCCTCAGTTCGACCGAAGGAGACAAAGATGTCTGGTACCACCGCGGACCCCACTCGGAACCGCTTTGAGCTGAGCGAGCTGGCCACCAGGAAGGTCTTCCGCCGGCTGATCCCGTTCCTGCTGCTGATGTACGTGATCGCCTTCCTGGACCGCAGCAACGTCTCGTTCGCCCAGGCCGAGTTCGAGGCGGACTTCGGGATCAGTGCCGCCGCGTACGCCTTCGGGGCTGGTGTCTTCTTCGTCGGCTACGCCGTCTTCGAGGTACCCAGCAACATCCTCCTGCACAAGGTCGGGGCACGCTGGTGGCTGGCCCGCATCATGGTGAGCTGGGGGATCGTGGCGGCTTGCTTCACCTTCGTCCAGGGGCCAGTCAGCTTCTACGTGCTGCGCTTCCTCCTCGGCGTCACCGAGGCAGGCTTCTTCCCGGGGGTCATCCTGTTCCTCACGTACTGGATCCCCGCCCGACACCTCAGCCGGGCTCGCGGCTACTTCTACATGGGGATCGCGATCGCCGGCATCCTGGGCAATCCGCTGTCCGGCGGGCTGCTCGAGCTCAACGGGGTCGCCGGGTTGCGCGGCATCCAGTGGATGTTCCTGGTCGAGGGCCTGCTGGCCGTCGTGGTGGGTATCTGGTCGTTCTTCTACCTGACCGACAAGCCGAAGGACGCGACCTGGCTGCCGGCCGACGAACGGCAGGCCCTGGTGGAGACGGTGCAGGCCGAGGATGCCGTCAAGGCAACCGGACATGCCCCGCAGAACGTGCTCAAGACGCTGGCGAACTGGCGGGTGCTCTATTTCGCGCTGATCTACTTCTGCATCCAGGTCGCGGTCTACGGCGTGACCTTCTTCCTGCCCGCCCAGGTGACGGCCATCACCGGACAGAAGCTCGGATTTTCTGCCTCGCTGGTCACCGCCATTCCCTGGGTCTTCGGACTGGCATCGGTGGCGTTCTTCCCCGGACTGGCCGACCGCACCCGTAAACACCGGTTGATCGGGACGTTGCTGCTGCTGACGACCGCGTTCGGCATCGTCATCTCCGGTGCCCTCAGCGAGACCCCGGTGCTGGCCATCGCCGGTCTTGCGCTGGCGGCGATCGGGTTCGTGGCCATGCAGCCGATCTTCTGGACGCTGCCGACGGAGTACCTGACCGGGTACGCCGCCGCCGCCGGCATCGGGTTGATCAACGCTCTGGGCAACCTGGGCGGATTCCTCGCGCCCAACATGCGCGACTATTTCAAGGAGACGGCTGGCGGCAACGCCGGACTCTATGCCCTGGCCGTGGGGGCGGTGGTCGGTGCGGTGCTTTTTGCTCTGACCGGACTGTTCAAGAAGGCGAACGAGATCGAGGCCGGTCACCTGAACAACGTCGACGAAGTCACCGACGGTTCGCACTGATCCGACGACGACGCTCCGAACGAGAGGACCCCTGGTGGAACGCACCCTCGAGCAACTGGTTGCTGGTCGACCCGACGGCCCGGAGGTCAGTGCCGAGCAGATCGCCGAGCGGGTCTGCTCGTCCGGCCGGGTACTGGTGGTGCTCGACGACGATCCGACCGGGACCCAGTCGGTCGCCGACCTCCCGGTTCTGATGAGCTGGTCGGAGGAGTCGATCGGCTGGGCACTGGCGCAGGGCCGTCCGGCGGTGTACGTGATGACCAACACCCGCAGCCTGCCGCCGGATCAGACCGAGGACCGGAATCGCGAGGTCGCCCGGAATGCTCTCCGGGCGGCCGCCCGGGCAGGAATCGAGATCTCCTTCGTCTCCCGCTCGGATTCCACCCTTCGCGGACACTTCCCGCTCGAGACCGACGTCCTCGCGTCTGAGTACCTGGCCGCGACCGGTGCGCAGATCGACGGTGTCGTGATCGTGCCGGCGTTCGGCGACGCAGGCCGGATCACGGTGGACGGCGTGCACTACGCGGGCGCGGACGGGTCGTACGTGCCGGTCGGCGAGACGGAGTTCGCCCGCGACGCCACGTTCGGCTACTTGTCGTCCGACCTGCGTGACTGGGTGGAGGAGAAGTCATCCGGACGACGTCGCTCGGTTGATGTCGCCCTGATCGATCTCGACACCCTCCGGACCGCACCTGAGCAGGTGGTCGACGTGCTCGGCCGCTTGGCTGACGCGCAGCCCGTGGTGGTCGACATCGTCAACGAGAACGACCTCCGACTGCTCGCGGCGGCCATCCTGGACGCCCAGGAGGCCGGTGCTCGGCTGCTCTTCCGGGTCGGGCCGCCGTTTCCGCGGGCCTTGATCGGCCAGTCCCCGCATGCTCCCCTCCAGCCCGACGAGCTGTCCGCCATCCGCGAGGGTGGGCTCGCCGAGCACGCCCGCGGCGGGCTGGTGGTTGTGGGATCGCACGTCGCGCTCACCACGAGTCAGCTCGAACGGTTGGTGGAGCGTCGTGACCCTCAGCGGATCGAGCTGGACGTGGGTCGGATCCTCACCGACGACGCGGCGGCCTACATCGCCGAGGTGGCCGCCAAGGCCGCTCGGCTCCTCGCCGGCGAGGACGTGGTGATCAACACCAGCCGTCGGTTGGTCACGGCCGTCGACGCCGAGGAGTCGTTGGCCATCGCCCGCCGTGTCTCGACGGCCCTGGTCGAGGTCGTCCAGCAGGTGCTGCAGCGACAACCGCCGCGGTTCGTGGTGGCCAAGGGCGGCATCACCTCCTCCGACATCGCCGCTCGCGGCCTCGGGATCGACCGGGCCATGGTGCGGGGGCCGATGCTTCCCGGCCTGGTCTCGCTCTGGGAGCCGGTCAACGGTCCGGCCCGGGGCATCCCGTACATCGTCTTCGCGGGCAACGTCGGCGGCCCCGAGAGCCTGGCCGACGTGGTCGACAAGCTGGCGGCGCCTGACAACGCCACCGAAAGGAACGCATGAGCAGCATCGCTGTGCTGGGCCTCGGCGCCATGGGTCTGCCGATAGCCCGCCATCTGGCCACGACCCACGCCGTCCGCGGCTATGACGTCACCGCCGAGCGGCGAGCCCTCGCGGCGGAGTTCGCGACGGCATGTGACAACGCCCAAGAAGCGGCGACCGGCGCGGACATCGCCCTGCTCGCCGTCCGCAACCAGGCTCAACTGCACGACGCGCTGTGGGGATCAGACGGGATCGCCGCGGTGCTGGCGCCCGGCTCGGTAGTGCTGCTGACCTCCACGGTCGGGATCGACGCGGTGCGTGAGGTCGCCGACCTGCTCAGCGAACACAGCCTGTTGCTGGTCGACGCCCCCGTCTCCGGGGGGCCTGTCCGAGCGGGGAACGGCGACCTGCTCATCACCGTGGGCGCCGAGCCAGCGGCGTACGACAAGGCCCGGGCCGTCTTGGAGGCGATGGCCTCCACCCTCGTCTGGGTCGGCCGGAGGCCCGGGGACGGGCAGGCGATGAAGACGGTCAACCAGCTCCTCTGCGGGGTACACATCGCCGCCGCCGCTGAGGCGCTCGCGCTCGCGGAGGCGCTCGGGCTGGAGACCGAGCTCGCCCTGCAGACCTTGCAGGCGGGAGCGGCTGCGTCGTTCATGCTCGGCGACCGCGGCGCGCGCATGCTGCAGGTCGACTCCGACGAAGGCGTCGAGGTGCGTAGTCGGCTGGATATCTTCGTCAAGGACATGGGCATCGTCACCACGGCCGCCCGCGGCGCCGGACTGCCCACCCCGCTGGCGGCGGCGGCCGAACAACTCTTCCTCCTCGGTCAGGTCCAGGGTCTGGCCGCCCAGGACGATTCCAGTGTGATCTCGGTGCTGCGGCGCGGATCCGGGGAGACCGGATGAGGACGTAGGTGCTGAGCGGTTCCTTCGGCTGACCGTTGTCGAATCGTTCGGGTAGAACTGGGGTGTGCTCTACCTGCCCCCGCTGCGCGACCCGGTTCGCAGAATCGGACGGCGTACGTTCGACTTCGCGACCGAGATCGTGGTGATGGGCATCGTGAACCGGACCCCGGACTCGTTCTTCGATCGTGGCCGCACCTACGCGCTGGACCAGGCCGTGACCGCCGCGTTGGGGGCCGCCCAGGCCGGGGCGGGCTGGATCGACATCGGGGGCGTTCCGTTCTCCCCGGACATGCCTGAGGTGAGCGAGGCCGAGGAGCTCGAGCGGGTGCTACCCGTGGTGGCGGCGGTCGCCGCAGCCAGCGACGTCGTCATCTCCGTCGACACCTTCCGCCCCGAGGTCGCCGCCCGCAGCCTGGCGGCCGGGGCATCGGTGATCAACGACACGACCGGTCTACGCGATCCCGAGTTGGCCGCGGTGATCGCGGAAACGGGCGCCACCGTGGTGATCACCCACAGCCTGGCCGAAGCCCGGCAGCGGTATCTGCGCCCGCGGTACGACGATGTGGTGGCCGAGGTGAGGGCGTTTCTCACCGACCGGGTCCAGGCTGGGGTGGGTCAGGGGATCCCCGAGGCCAAGATCATCATCGATCCGGGCCACGACCTGAACAAGAACACCCTGCACAGTTTGGAGATCACCCGCCGGCTCTGCGAGATCGCCGACCTGGGGCTGCCGCTGCTCGCCGCCGTGTCCAACAAGGACTTCATCGGTGAGGCCACCGGGCTGCCGAGGTCCGATCGGTTGGGCCCGTCGCTGGCCGCCGCCGCCACCTGCCTGCTCGGTGGTGCCCGCATCCTGCGGATGCACGATGTGGCCGCCTCGGTGGCCGTGGCCCGGTTGATGGAGGCCGTGATGGGCTTACGGGCTCCCGTCTACCTCGAGCACAACCTCACCTGAAGTGTCCGAGGGGCAAACTACGCTGTCGGCCATGACGGTCTGGGAGCGTGGGCGGGTGCTGGCCCTGGCGCCGGACGCCGGCTCGACCCAGGCCGCCCTGTCGCTGCTGCGATCCGGTTCCGTCCGTGATGCCGGGGCAGCCGAGGGGGCCGTCTGGGGACGTTGGCACGGGAGCGGGCGCACGCCGTACGAGACCGTGGTCGAGCTGGCCGAGCCGACGTACGCCTGCAGCTGTCCGAGCCGGAAGTTCCCCTGCAAGCACGCGCTGGCGCTGCTGCTGCGCTGGAGCTCCGGTCAGGTGCCGAGCGGTCAACCACCGACGTACGCGAGCAGCTGGCTCGAGGCCCGCGCCGCCCGGGCCGCGAAGCAGCCAGTCCGGGCGGGCCGACCCGCCGGGGAGCTTGCGGACCCGGACGCGGCGCTCAGCCGGGCCGCCGCCCGAGCCGAACGGGTGGCGGGCGGGCTCGACGAGCTCGACCAGTGGCTCCGCGACCAGGTCCGCTCCGGGCTGGCTGGGCTGGAGCGTGTGGGCTATGCCCACTTCGAGGTCATCGCCGCCCGGATGGTCGACGCGCAGGCGCCGGGGGTTGCCAGTCTGCTACGCGGCATCCCCGGGGAGCTGACCGGCGAGGGCTGGCCGGGGCGGGTGCTGGACCAGCTGGCTGCCCTGCACCTGTTGGTCGAGGCGCACCGACGCCTCCGCGACCTCGACCCGGGCCTGGCCGAGAACGTCAGGTCCCGGGTTGGCTACCCCGTGAGCAAGGACGAGGTGCTGGCGCAGCCCGGGTTGGACGACGAGTGGCTGGCCCTCGGCATGGTGGACACGGTGGAGTACCGGCTGGAGAGCCGCCGGGTCTGGCTCTATGGCGCTGAGACCGGACGCTGGGCGATGCTCCTCAGCTTCGCCCCGCCGGGGGGGTCGCTGAACTCCGAGGTGGTCGCCGGTCAACGGCTTCGGGGACGGCTGCACTTCTATCCCGGGGCGGGGCAGCTCCGGGCCCTGGTCGGTGAGCGGACGAGCACCCAGGACGGCGCACCCTTTCCGGAGGCACAACCGTTGGCTGTGACCCAACGACGCTTCGCCCAGCTGCTCTCGCTCGACCCCTGGACCAACCGGATGCCCACCGCGGTCAGCGCTTCGCCGATCCCGCCTGCACGCTCCGACGAGCCATGGCGGCTCCGGGATATCGACGGCGCCGGCTGCGACGTGATCGGCCTGCCCGGCGACCCGTGGCTGCTGCTCGCCTGCTCCCTCGGCCGCCGGGTCGGGATCTTCGGCGAGTGGTCGGCTCGGGGTTTCCGACCCCTCAGCGTGCTCCCGGACGACGGCGGTGTCGCGTTCACCACGGCCATCCTGGGACGGGCGGCCTGACGTGGAGCGTCGCGAGCTGGTGACGGCGGCGTTGCTAGGCACCGACCGACGTCCGGTGCCGGCCGCGGACGGCGAGCCCGCCGTCCCGCTCCTGGACCCTGCTGTCCTGCTTCTCGATCGGGCGGTGCGTTCCAGCCTGGCGGGCCGGGCCGGTGCGGTGCTGCCCCGGTTGCCGGCGCCACCGGCCGGATCCGCCGAGCATCCGGACTGGGCACCCCCGGCGGCCCAGCAGGTGATGGCCCGGCTCGTGGTCCGGCCACAGGCCGCCCTGATCGACCTCTGGCTGCGGGCGGCGGCCGGAGCGGGTCTGGGGCTGGCTCCGCAGCACTGGGCGGCGGTGGCGGCGTACGCGTACCGCAGCGCCGAGGTCAGTCGACCATTGCTGGCGGCCGTGCTGGGCGAGGCCGGGCAGTGGTTCGTCGCGCAGAACCCGCAGTGGGCCGAGCTCGCCGGGGCGCTGCACCCGAATCGCACCGAGGCCGCGGCACTCGTCGTCGCGCCCCTGGTGGAGCCGGAGCAGCTGCAGCGCGATCCCGAGTTGATCTTCGTCGCCGCTGACCCCTGGCCCCGGTCGCTGGTGGAGGTGGCGCTGATGATCATCGGCACCGGGCGGCTGCAGTGGCGCACGACGGCGTACGCGACCATGCTCGGCGCCCGACTCCCGCTCGACGACGTCCCGCTGATCCGCTCTGCGGCCCACCATTTCGCCCCGCCAGACGGCCCACCGACCTCGCGGATCGTCCGGGACGCCTTCGCCGAGCTGGATCGGATCCTTTCCCTGCGGGATGAGATCCAGCAGGTCTTCGGGACTCCGACCGCTGACCGTGACCACCAGGAGGGCTCGTGAGCCAATCCCCTGTCCTGAGCCCCAGCGACCCGCTGCGGCCGCACGCTGAGCTCCAGTACGCCGCTGAGCTCGCCGCGCTCGCGGCCGCCGACGACCGGCCGCGCCCACCGCGCTGGCTCCTGTCCCCGTGGGCCGTGGTCACCTACCTGATGGGGGGAACTCTGTCCGACGGGACCGCGGTGAGCGCCAAGTACGTCGGATCCCGGCGGCTGATCGAGGTCGCGGTGGCCACCCTGGCCACCGATCGGGCTCTGCTCCTGCTCGGTGTCCCCGGCACGGCCAAGTCCTGGGTGTCGGAGCACCTTGCCGCCGCCATCTCCGGCAACTCGACCCTGATGGTCCAGGGCACCTCCGGCACCGCCGAGGAGGCGATCCGCTACGGCTGGAACTACGCCCGGCTGATCGCCGAGGGACCGAGCGCGGCCGCCCTGGTGCCCTCGCCGGTGATGGTCGCCATGCGGCAGGGGAGCATCGCCCGGATCGAGGAGCTCACCCGGATCCCCGCCGACGTCCAGGACGCGCTGATCACGGTGCTGTCGGAGAAGACCCTGCCCATCCCGGAGCTGGGCGAGGAGACCCAGGCAAGCAAGGGCTTCAACGTCATCGCCACCGCCAACGACCGGGACAAAGGGATCAACGAGCTGTCCTCGGCCTTGCGCCGACGCTTCAACACCGTGGTGCTGCCGCTGCCGGACAACGAGGAGGACGAGATCGCCATCGTCTCCAGCCGGGTTGCCGACCTGGCCTCCTCGCTGGAGCTGCCCCCGGTTCCGCCGGCCCTGGAGGAGATCCGTCGAGTGGTGACGGTGTTCCGCGAGCTGCGGGCCGGGGTGACTGCGGACGGGCGCACCAGGATCAAGTCCCCGTCCGGCACCCTGTCCACCGCCGAGGCCATCTCGGTGATCACCAGCGGCATCTCCCTGTCCGCCCACTTCGGCGACGGTCGGCTCCGGGCCGCCGACGTCGCCGGCGGCATCCTCGGAGCGGTGGTCAAGGACCCGGTCGCCGACCAGGTGGCCTGGAGTGAATACCTGGAGGTCGTGGTTCGGGAACGACCCGGCTGGTCGGAGTTCTACAGTGCCTGTCGAGACGTCTCCTGAGGTCGAGGCGGGTCTGTCGAGAGATCCGTTGACCCACCAGGTCGAAGTGTTCGGCATCCGGCACCACGGGCCGGGTTCGGCCCGGTCCCTGGTGGCGGCGCTGACGGACTACGACCCCGACATCGTGTTGATCGAGGGTCCGGCTGACGCGGATCCGTTGTTGCCCTGGGTGCTCGCCGAGGACATGGCCCCCCCGTTGGCGCTGCTCGCGTACGTGCCCGACCAGCCCAAGATCGCCGCGTTCTGGCCCTTTGCCGTGTTCTCACCGGAGTGGCAGGCGATGACCTGGGCCCGGCGCCGCGACATCGAGGTGGGCTTCTGCGACCTGCCCGCGGCCATGGTCCTCGCGCCGCCCGCCCGCACCCTGCTGGACACCGGGTCGCAGACCGACCCCGACGGGTCCGCGGCCGAGGGATTCGACGTACCGCAGGAGGACGAGGAGATCGGAGCTTCCGAACCGAGCGAGCTGGGCCTCCTCGCCCGCCGAGACCCCCTCGCAGCACTGGCCGAGGCGGCGGGCTACGACGACCCGGAACGCTGGTGGGACGACCTGGTCGAGTCCCGGCTCGACGGCTCCTCCCCGTTCCCCGTGCTGACCGAGGCAATGGCTGAGCTGCGGCTGATCCTGGGCCCGCCGACCGGGACGGGGAGCCGGGCGGCCGACCGCGAGCAGCGCCGGGAGGCCCAGATGCGGCAGAGCATCCGGGCGGCGATCAAGCGGGGTCGCACCCGGGTTGCCGTGGTCTGCGGGGCCTGGCATGCCCCGGCGCTGGTCGGACCCTTAGGTCCGGCGGCGGCGGACGCCCGCATCCTGCGCGGGACGCCGAAGCGCAAGGTGACGCTGACCTGGGTGCCGTGGACCCACGAGCGGCTGGCCATGGCCAGCGGCTATGGCGCCGGGATCACCTCCCCGGGCTGGTACCACCACCTCTGGACGGCTCCGGACCGGCCGGTGATCCGCTGGCTGACCAAGGTCGCCCAGACTCTGCGCGGGCTCGACCTGCCGGTCTCCAGCGCCCACGTGATCGAGGCGGTACGGCTGGCCGAGGCCCTGGCTACCCTGCGCGGTCGCCCCCTGGCCGGACTCGCCGAGGTCACCGAGGCCACCCGCGCGGTGCTCTGTGATGGCGACGAGGTGATGGTCCGCTACGTCACCGACCAGCTCGTGGTCGGCCAAGCCCTCGGGTCGGTGAACGGTGACGTGCCCACGGTGCCGTTCGAGGCGGACCTGATCAGGACCTGCCGGACCCTGCGCATCCGACGCGTTGCCCAGGTTCGGGTCCACGACCTCGACCTGCGCCGTTCGATCGACCAGGCACGGTCCCGGCTCTTCCACCGCTTGCGGCTGCTCGACCTGCCCTGGGTGACCCCGGCCGAGAGCTCGGTCCAGGGCACCGGCACCTTTCGGGAGACCTGGCAGTCGGCCTGGCAGCCAGAGTTCGCCGTGGCCGTCGTGGAGGCAGCCGTCTGGGGAACCACGGTCGCTGCCGCCGCCGGGGCCCGGGTCGCGTCCCTCACCGCAGCCGGCACCCTGGTCGAGCTCACCCGTGCCGTCGAGAGCTGCCTGCTGGCGGAGCTGCCCGAGACCCTCGACCTGCTGCTGCGGACCCTGGCCGACCAGGCTGCGCTGGACACCGACGTCGTGCACCTGATGGACGCGCTGCCGGCGCTGGCCCGGGCCCAGCGCTACGGCGACGTACGCCGGACCGACACGTCCGCCCTCCGACGGGTCAGCGCGGTGCTGGTGGTCCGGATCTGCTCCGGTCTGCCGCAGGCCATGGCCGGTCTGGACTCTGACAGCGCCACAGCGATGCGGCGGCGCCTGGACGCGGTCAACACCGCCATCGGGCTGCTGGGTGAGCCGGCTCACGGTGAACAGGACCTGCGGCTGCTGTGGCTGGCCACCCTGCGGGCCGTGATCGACCGGTCGGACGTGCCCGGGCTGCTGATGGGACGGGTGGTGCGGCTCCTCGCCGACGCCGAACGACTGTCCGACGTGAGCGTACGGGTGGAGCGGGCCCTGTCGCACGGGGTCACGGCGGCGGCCAAGGCGGCCTGGGTGGACGGCTTCTTCTCCGACGGCGCGCTGCTGCTGATCCACGACCCGGCCCTGCGGCAGCTGCTGGACCGATGGGTCAACGAGCTCGGCGACGAGGAGTTCGTGGACCTGCTGCCCCTGGTCCGGCGCACCTTCGCCACCTTCACTCCGACCGAGCGGCGCTCGATCGGCGCCCAGATCGCCGCCCGGGACGGCGCGGTCCCGGCGGCGGCCGAGGCAGAGTTCGACGTCGAATTGGCGGCGCCCGTCCTCGCCACCGCCGACCTCATCCTGGGGCTTCGCCGATGACCGCGCAGCGCAGCTTGGACGAGACCCGGAGGCACCGTTGGCGGCTGCTGCTGGGGGAGCCGGCCGAGGAGGCACTCGACGCGGATTTGAGCCCGAACGAGATCGAGATGGACCGGACCCTGGCGGCCCTCTACGACGCCGAGGCCGAGCCCGGGTCGAGCCCCAAGCGATCGAGCGGCGGGTTGGCCTCCTCCGCTCCGCGGGTGGCGCGCTGGCTGGGCGACATCCGTACCTATTTCCCGACCAGCGTGGTGCAGGTGATGCAGCGCGACGCCATCGAGCGGCTCCACCTGACCTCGATGCTGCTCGAACCTGAGCTGCTGGGCTCGGTGGAGCCCGACGTGCACCTCGTCTCCACGCTGGTCAGTCTGAACCGGGTGATGCCGGAGACCACCAAGCAGACGGCGCGGCTGGTGGTGGGCCTCGTGGTGGCCGACATCGAACGCCGGATCGCCGAGCAGACCCGGGCAGCGGTGAACGGGGCGGTGAACCGGGCCAACCGGACGCGGCGGCCGCGCCACGCCGACATCGACTGGAACGCCACCATTGCCCGGAACCTGCGGAACTATCTGCCCGAACAGCGTACGGTCGTGCCGGAGCGGTTGGTGGGCTACGCCCGCGGTTCCAACGCGATCGCCAAGGACGTGATCGTGGCCATCGACCAGTCCGGGTCGATGGCCGAGTCGCTGGTCTACGCTGCGGTGTTCGGGGCCACGCTCGCCTCCATCCGAACCGTCCGGACCTCGCTGGTGGCCTTCGACACCGAGGTCGTCGACCTGACCGAGCTGCTGTCCGACCCGGTGGACGTCCTGTTCGGCTGCCAGCTCGGCGGGGGCACCGACATTAACCGGGCGTTGGCCTACTGCGAACAGCTGATCAGCCGACCGGCCGACACCATCGTGGTGCTGATCTCGGACTTGTACGAGGGCGGGATCGCCGCTGAGATGCTGCGCCGGGTCGCGGAGATGCTGGCCGCCGGGGTGACCGTGCTGGCCTTGCTCGCCCTGTCAGACTCGGGGGCGCCCGCCTTCGACCACGATCATGCCGCCGCCCTGGCCGCTCTGGGCGTGCCGGCTTTCGCGTGCACGCCGGACCGCTTCCCCGAGCTCCTCGCGGTTGCCCTCGGCCGCGGTGACATCAACCTGTGGGTGTCCAGGACCCAGGTTGAGGCCCAGACCGGTTCACCCTGACCGCGGTGACGGATCGTGCGGTTGGGGTCACCGGGGCGCGGTTGGGGTCATGAGAGGATCGCACACGTGAGCGCCGTCCCCTCTGTGTCCTACTCGATCACCGTGCGTCTCGAGGTGCCGGCGGGCGGGCCGGCCGTGAGCCAGCTGACGACGGCTGTTGAGCAGACCGGGGGTGCGATCACGGCGTTGGACGTCACCGCGTCCGGGCATGAGCGGCTGCAGATCGACGTGACGTGTGCGGCCCGGGACACCGATCATGCCGATCAGCTCGTGGAGGCGATGCGAAGCGTCGCCGGTGTGGTGATCGGCAAGGTCAGCGACCGGACCTTCCTGATGCACCTCGGCGGGAAGATCGAGATGAACGCCAAACACCCGATCCGCAACCGTGACGACCTCTCGATGATCTACACCCCAGGGGTGGCTCGGGTCTGTCTGGCGATCGCGAAGAACAAGGAAGATGCCCGGCGCCTGACGATCAAGCGCAACAGCATCGCGGTCATCTCCGACGGGTCGGCGGTGCTGGGCCTCGGCAACATCGGACCGGAGGCGGCGATGCCGGTGATGGAGGGCAAAGCGGCCTTGTTCAAACGGTTCGCTGACATCGACGCCTGGCCGTTGTGCCTGGACACCCAGGACACCGAGGAGATCATCGCCGTCGTGAAGGCGGTCGCGCCCGGGTTCGCGGGGATCAACCTGGAGGACATCTCGGCGCCGCGCTGCTTCGAGATCGAGGCGCGGCTGCGGGAGCTGCTGGACATCCCCGTGTTCCACGATGATCAGCACGGGACCGCGATCGTGGTCGTCGCCGCTCTCTACAACGCGCTCCGGGTCGTCGACAAGAACATCGCCGACATCAAGATCGTGATGTCGGGTGCTGGGGCGGCCGGCACGGCGATCATCAAGCTGCTGCTCACCGCGGGTGCCCGGCACGTGGTGGTCGCCGACATCGGCGGTGTCGTGCACCGCGGCCGGGAAGGGCTGAGCGGGGAGCTGGCCTGGCTGGCCGAGCACACCAACAAGCTCGACTTCACCGGGTCGCTGAAGGAGGCCGTGGTGGGGGCGGACGTCTTCATCGGCGTGTCGGCGCCCGGGGTGCTGACCGGTGACGATGTGGCTCGGATGGCCGGGGGCTCGATCGTGTTCGCGCTGGCGAACCCGACTCCGGAGATCGACCCGGCCGAAGCCACCAGGCACGCCGCCGTGGTCGCGACCGGTCGCTCCGATTTCCCGAACCAGATCAACAACGTGCTCGCGTTCCCCGGCGTGTTCCGTGGCCTGCTCGATGCCCGCTCGGCCGAGATCACCCCGACGATGCTGCTCGCCGCGGCCAAGGCGCTGGCGGGGGTCGTCACCAATGCGGAGCTGAACGCGTCCTACATCATGCCGAGCGTTTTCCACGCCGACGTGCACCATGCCGTCGCCACGGCCGTCCGGCGGGCCGCCGGCGGGCCAGCCGAGCTGCCCACCGACACCGAGATCCCCGTCTAGAGCAGATGCCGGGCTGGAGGCTCACCGCGACGCTGGCCGTCCTCGTCCTCACGGTGCAGTTCTACGGGCTCTACCGGGTGGGCGGGCCGCCGGTGCCGCTGTGGTTCCCCCAGGCGGACAAGGTCCAACATGCGTTCGGATTCGCCGTGCCGGTGCTTCTCGTCCTGCTCACCTTGGTCCTGCGTCGTCGGCCATCCAGCGGTCCGGGTCTGCGCCCGGTCACGGTCGGCCTGGTTCTGGTCGCCTTCAGCGGCCACGCGGTGCTGAGCGAGCTCATCCAGGGCTGGTTCTACAGCTCGCGCACCGGCGACCCACTCGACGTCCTCGCCGACCTGGCCGGGATCGCCCTCGGGTGGATCGGTTTCCGGCTCACGGTCCGGGCCCTCGACAGGGCGCCGGGACGGGCGTGAACGGGCGGGAGCCCGTGCCCGGGGATCTGCTGGTGGCCAGCGTGCTGCTTGCCGACGGCGTCTTCGACTCCACGGTGGTGCTCGTCCTCGACTCCGACGGTGATGGCGCCCTCGGGGTGATCTTGAACGAGATCTCGCAAACCCTGCTGGACGCGGTGCTACCTGCCTGGGTGCCGGCGGTGTCCGAGCCGCGCCTGCTGTTCCACGGCGGGCCGGTGTCGCCCAACGGCGCGATCTGCCTGTCCAGCCCGGCCACCCCCGGGGAGGAACCGCCGGGTTGGCGACCGCTGTTCGACAACGTCGGGCTGCTGCACCTGGACACCCCGATCGAGATCGTGGCCGGCGCCTACCAGGACCTGCGGATCTTCGCCGGCTATGCCGGCTGGTCGGCTGGACAGCTGCAGGTCGAGATCGCCCAAGGCATGTGGCACATGGTCCCGGCGGAGTACACCGACGTCTTCGGCCGCCGCCCGCTGCAGCTGTGGCGGAGCGTCCTGCGTCGTCAGAAGAGTGAGGTCGCGTTGTTCTCCACCTGGCTGGAGAATCCGGAGCTCAACTAGAGCCGCCCGGCCTTCTTCAGGGCCAGGTAGTGGTCGGCCAGCTCGGGGGCGAATCGTTCCGGCGGCGCATGCACGACGCTCAGACCGAGCTGCCGCAGCTGTCGCGTCGTCTCGGCCCGGCGCCCGCGGTCCGACTCGGCCGCGGCCGCGGCGTACACCGCGGCGACGTCGTCCCGACCGGCGACCAGCTCGTCGACCCGGGGATCGGAGACGGCGGCGATCACGATCCGGTGCTTGCGCCGCAGTGGTCCGAGAACCGGGATCAGGCCCTCGGTGATCGCCGCCGGGTCGAGCCCGGTGAGGATGACGATCAGGGATCGCTGGGCCACCCGGTGGGTGATCTCCGTGACCAGGTCACGGTGGTTGGTCTCCACCAACACCGGCTCGATGACGGCCATCGCGTTCACGAAGGACGGCAGGACCTGGGCGGTGGACTTCCGCAGCACCGTGGCCCGCACGCCACGGTCGGCGATCAGCAGATCGACCCGGTCGCCCGCCCGGGAGGCGAGCACGGCCAGCAGCAGGGCGGCGTCCATCGCGTGGTCGAGCCTCGGTTGGTCACCGACCCGGCCCGCCGACGTACGCCCCGAGTCCAGCACGATCAACACATGCCGGTCACGTTCGGGTCGCCAGGTCTTCACCACGACCGTGGTCGACCGGGCGGTGGCCCGCCAGTCGATCGAGCGCACGTCGTCGCCCGGGACGTACTCCCGCAGGCTGTCGAACTCGGTGCCCTGCCCACGCTGCAGGATGGTCGAGCGCCCGTCCAGCTCCCGCAGCCGGGCCAACCGGCTGGGCAGGTGCTTGCGCGAGTGGAACGGCGGCAGCGCCCGGAGGGTCCAGGGCGCGTCGTGCTGGACCTGGCGCCCGGCCACCTGCAGCGGTCCGAGGGCGCGGATCACCACCGGACCTGCCTGGCGGTCCCCGCGCCGGGTGGGCTGCAGGGTCAGCGTGGTCTGCCGCCGCTGACGGGCGGGGATACTGACGGTCTTGACCCCGTCCTTGGCCCCGGCGGACGGGGTCCAGGAGTCGCGTACGGTGCCGGTGATCGCCTTCCGACCGGTGTTGGTCAGACTCAGCCGGGTGGTGGCGAGCTCGCCGAGCCGGACCGAGGTGTCACCGGAGCGCCGCACCTGGACCTTCGCCGGCGAGGCGGTCAGGGCGATGTCGGTCGAGATCACCGCGACCAGGACCACGGAGGCGACCAGCACGGCCCACCAGCTGCCGGCCACGGCCACGACGAGCACGCTGACGGCCGCCAGCACACCCGCCCGCCAGGTCAGGACCATGGTGGCGCGCTCAGCGCGGCACCGGGACGGCGGCCAGGATCGACTCGATCACCGAGTCGGCGGTCACGCCCTCCAGCTCGGCCTCGGGTCGCAGTGTCACCCGGTGCCGCAGGGTCGGGAAGGCGAGCGCCTTGATGTCATCCGGCGAGACGTAGTCGCGACCCGACAGCCAGGCCCAGGCCCGCGAGGTGTTCAGGATGGCGGTGGCGCCACGCGGCGACACCCCGATCTGCAGCGAAGGTGACATCCGGCTCGCCCGGACCACATCCACGATGTACGCCAGCACCTGCGGGTGGATGATCACCGCGCTCATCTCCCGCCGCGCCCGGGCCAGGTCCGCCGCGCCGGCCACCGGCACCAACCCCGCCGCGTCGAGATCACGGGGGTCGAAGCCGTGCGCGTGCCGGTTCAGCACCTCGATCTCGGCGTCACGCTGGGGCAGGTCGATCCGGATCTTCATCAGGAACCGGTCCAGCTGCGCCTCGGGCAGGGGATAGGTGCCTTCGTACTCCACCGGGTTCTGGGTGGCCGCCACGATGAACGGGTCCGGGAGCGGCCGCGGGGTCCCGTCCACGGAAACCTGCCGCTCCTCCATCGCCTCCAGCAGGGCGGCCTGGGTCTTGGGTGGCGTCCGGTTGATCTCGTCGGCCAGCAGCAGGTTGGTGAACACCGGCCCCTCGCGGAAGGTGAACTGCGAGGTGCGCGAATCGTAAATCTGCGACCCGGTGATATCACCCGGCATCAGATCCGGGGTGAACTGGACCCGTTTGGTGTCGATCTGCAGGGCTTTGGCGAAGCTGCGGACCAGCAGTGTCTTGGCCGTGCCAGGCACCCCTTCCAGCAGCACGTGGCCGCGGCAGACCAGGGCGATGATCAGCGAGGTGACCGCCGCCTCCTGTCCGACGACCGCCTTGCCGACCTCATTGCGCAGGGCGGTGAGCGCGTCACGCGCGGGGGATCGGGGCGGGAGATCGTGGCTGAACTGGGCCTGGGCCTGAGGGGGTGGGGCCTGAGGGGGAGGGGCCTGAGGGGGAGGGGCCTGCGGGGGATGGGTCACGGCTGGCGAGCCTCCTGCTCGAGTCGGTCAAGGCTCCTGGTCAGCGCGACCAGGTCGTCATCGGTGTCTGGAGCGGGGCCGAAGAGCAGCGCCCGCACGTGCCCGGCGTCGCGGCCGGTGCGGGCTGCGACCACCCCGCTCAAGGCGCTCGGGTCCTCGGTGTGCCCGAGGACCCGGCTCAACCGCGTACGGACGCCGCTGCGCAGCGCCTCGGCAGCCCGGTCGCGGGCGTTCAGCCGGTGGTAGAGACGGCCGTGGCCTTCGACGGTCTCGGAGGCGCGCACGGTCACCGGCAGCGGCTCGGTCAGGATCGGTCCCAGCCGGCGGCCCCGCCAGATGCCCACTGCGACCAGACCCAGGAACGCTTGCACCACGGCCATCCCCCACCAGGGCGGGAGCAGGGTGGGCTGGTCGGCGCCGCCTGCGGGGTCCGCGCTCGGGCGGGCCATCAGCCAGACCACGTCGGGTTGCGAGCCGAGCACGTTCATCCCCAGGGCCGCATTGCCCTCCCGGTCCAGCTGAGCGTTGGAGATCCCGCCGGCCAGCAGCTCGACCGGGCGTCCGGCCGAGGTGCTCGTCCGCAGATACCCGTACCCGTCGCCGGTCGGGTAGCACGCGAAGTCCAGGGGTCCGGTCGCGCGATAGCTCGCTCGCATGTCCTCGAACAGGGCGGCCCCGGCACGCTTCGCTCCGGGGACGACGCAGGCCGGGTCGAGAACCCCGTCGGACGCGGCCGCACCTCGGACCCGCAGCCCGAAGCGCTCCAGAGCCGAGGTGTTCGGGCGCAGCAGCACGATCCGGGCGGCGGGCGTGGCCAGCAACCGCACGGCCTCCGCGTCCTCCAGCTGGTCGGCGCCGGCCACGACCAGGGTCGTGGCACCGGTCGTCCGGTCGATGGCGTCGCCCACCTGATCGGTGGTGCGCAGCCGTACGCCCTCGGCGCCGAGCAGGGCAGCGAGTGCGCCGGTTCCGGCGGCGGTGGGCGATCTCGGGTCGTCGGCCTGGCGCCGGTTGGCCTGGCCGATCACCGTGGCCGCGGCCAGGAACACCAGCAGCAGCACGAACGCGAGACCGGCCAACCAGCGGGCCCGCCGGCTCCGCACCAGCGCGGTGACCCCGGTTCTCACGTGGACACCGGTCCTCACGTGGACACCGGTTCGGGAACGGCGGCCAGGTCCGCAGAGTCCGCGGCTGCCGTCACAGCCTGGTCCACCGCGACCATCCGGGCGTACGCCTCGGCGTCGGCCACCCCTTCGCCGTACATGACGTGGTTGAACGTCTCGGCCCCCGAGTTCAGTGCATCCAGCGCCGAGGTCAGGGTGCGGCTGGCCGCGTACGCCGCCTCCCACGCCGTGCGCGCCGGGCGCACGTCGAGGATCGTGCGGACCTCGAGGTCACGGACCACGGCCCGGAAGCGGTCCCGAACGGCAGCGCGCCAATCACCAGCCCTCGCGTGCTGGTCCGCCAAGCTGCGGTAGTCGTCGGCCGACCGGGTCGGGTCGAGGTCCAGCGACCCCACGGACTCCCGGCGGCGCCACCGGGGCATCCCGACCCGCCAGACCACCACGGCAATCCCGGCCAGCAGCAGCACCACCGCCACCACGAAACCCGGGCTGACGCCATCACCCGGCTGCCGCCCCCAGCGTTGGTAGAGCTCGATCAGCCGCTGCAGCACCCCGACCGCCCGGTCCGCGACATTCTGCAGCCAGTCGGGCGTCCCGCCGTACCTGGCCTTGGCCAGCTCCGCCAGAGCCCGGCGGCGGGCCTCATCCCGGTCGAGGCCGACCGGGATATCTAGCGGCATCAGCCCCGGGATCACGGGACTCCGATCCCGCCCGGAGGGCGCACGGGCACAGGATGGGCCGGCACCGGGTAGCCGGGCGCCAGAGAGCCGGGCGGTGGGGCGACCGGCTGCGGAATGGGCATGCAGTCGAAGCGCATGGCCAGGTCCAACCCTTCGCGCCGCATCCGCAGGTCGAGGTAGAGCAGGGTCTGCACCGCCGACACGTAGGCCAGCACGGCCGACATCGCCACCAGCACGGAGAAACTGACCAGCCCGAACACCGTCCACGGGTTGGTGACCAGCTCGGCCACGTCGAGGCTGACCGACGTGGCGAACAGCCACAACACCGCCGCAGCACCCAGGGCGACGACCAGCACCAGCCCAGTGCAGATCAGGAACATGCCGCCGAAGAGCAGGGCCACCCGGACCAGGTTCTGCCTGCCGACCAGCCCGAAGGCGCGAGCAAAGGAGGTGATCACCGTCGTGGGTTTGCTCGGTCTGCCGATCCAGGCCGGGGCGTGCCGGCTCTCGGTCGACAGGGCCGGCACGGTCAGAGACAGATAGCAGTAGACGAGCATGGCCAGCAGATAGGTGATCACGCCGAGCACGACCATCACGGCGATCCCGACCGTCTGGTCGTCGAGGCCGGCGAACGTGACCCCGAGGAGCACGCCGTAGTAGAGCAGGGTCAGGACGGTCTGCGCGACGTTGATCAGCACGTACTGCAGCAGCGACAACCCGAGCACCGGCCAGAACAGCGGCAGGGACGAGCGCAGGGTGACCGCGCTGGTCGACGGGGCGAAGCCGGGACCGAGTACGGTCTGCAGGCTGACCCGGGACAAGATGGCCGTCATCCAGACCAGGCACTGCTGGAGCAGCAGCAGCCCCGACAACCCCAGCACCACGATCAGCACGATCTGGGCCGTGCGCGCAGTCGTGTTACCCAGCACGAGCCACAGGCCCACCCCGAAGAGCACGTAGAGCGCGGTCCCGCCCGCGATCACCAGGGGGAGACCGAGCATCAACCGGGCGTTGCGCCGGACGATCAAGAAGCCGCCGTCGAGGATCTCGCCGATGCTGAGCGGGCGCAATGGGATCAACGCCGTCCGCGACGCATCCAGGACCGCCGGCCGCTGCCGGGCGGGGCGACCCACAGACGACCCCGGCGACGACATGGGCGTCAGTGTGTCATCTCGCCACGCCCCCTTTATAGCGCGACCCGGCGCTGGGGGATGCATAGGATTACGTCGGGCGGCTTGGCACTCAGCTGAAGGTCACCGCAGGTGAGGCAAAGGAGTACACGTGTCCGAGGCGATCAGGAGTACGGGTCTGCGCAGCCGGGTGTTGGTGGTCGACGACGACGCAGCGCTGGCCGAGATGCTCTCGATCGTGCTGCGGACCGAGGGCTTCGAGCCGTTCTGGTGCGCCCACGGGGACAAGGCGTTGGGCGCCTTCAGGGATTCCCGGGCCGATCTGGTGCTGCTGGACCTGATGCTGCCCGGCCGGGACGGGGTCGACGTCTGCCGCGACATCCGGGTCGAGTCCGGCGTACCCATCATCATGCTGACCGCCAAGACCGACACCATCGACGTCGTCGAGGGCCTGGAGGCCGGAGCCGACGACTACGTCACGAAGCCGTTCAAGGCCAAGGAGCTCGTGGCCCGGATCCGCACCCGGCTGCGGCGCAGCACCTTCTCGGAGGAGAGCGACCTGGAGACGCTGCGGATCGGAGACCTGTCGATCAACGTCGACGGGCACTCGGTCAAGCGCGGCGGGGTGGCGATCCAGCTCACCCCGTTGGAGTTCGACCTGCTGCTCGCCCTGGCCCGCCGACCGTGGCAGGTGTTCAGCCGTGAAGTGCTGCTGGAGCAGGTCTGGGGATACCGTCATGCCGCCGACACGCGCCTGGTGAATGTGCACGTCCAGCGGCTGCGTTCGAAGATCGAGCGGGACCCCGAGCACCCCGAGATCGTCGTGACCGTACGCGGCATCGGTTACAAAGCCGGTGAGGTCGTCTAGCGGTCGGTGGCCATCTTCTCCCGTGCCGGCTCGCGCTGGTGGCGCATCCCCGTCAACCTGTGGCGGCGCTCGCTGCCGCTGCGGGTCGTGCTCACCACCTTCGTCGCCTCGGTCCTGGTCCTGGTGCTCGGCGGCTTCTTGTTGATGCAGCAGGCCACCATCGGGGTGATGGACGGCAAGCTGGCCTCTGCGGAGAACGAGGCGCAACAGGCCGTCAACAGCGCCCAGCAGCAGTTGAACGCCGCGGACCTGACTGCGGGTGTCGATGTCGACAAGCTGCTGCTCGACCTGGCCACCGGCTTTGCCAACCGTGGCGGCAGCGAGCAGTTCGAGGTCATCATCCTGGCCCAGGGTCAGACCATCATCGCCGGCAACGCATCGGCCGCCAGCATCCCCGGCGACCTGCGCCTCGCGGTCGAGCAGAGCAACGACCTGCTGATCACCCCGACCCTGGTGTCCTTCCTGGACAGCCAACCCTCCGTGGCCGGGCTCGCCGCCGGCGCCACCCTCACCCTGCCCGGGACGGGGCGCTACCAGATCTATCTGATCTTCCCGCTGACCCAGGAGGTCAACACCCTGGTCGTACTGCGCTATGCGGTGGTGACCACCGGCGCCATCTTGGTCATCCTGCTGACCTTCATCGCGGCGCTGGTGAGTCGCCAAGTCGTCACCCCGGTGCGGGCCGCGCGGCGAGCGGCGGAGAGCCTCGCATCGGGAAACCTGCACGACCGGATGAAGGTCCGCGGCCAGGATGACCTGGCCCGGCTGGCCATCTCGATGAACTACATGGCGTCCGAGCTGGAGAAGCAGATCACCACCTTGGAGGAGCTGTCGGCGGTGCAGCAGCGGTTCGTCTCCGACGTCTCCCACGAGCTGCGCACCCCGCTGACCACCGTACGGATGGCGGCGGAGGTGATCCACGACGGCCGCGAGGACTTCGATCCGATCACCGCACGATCCGCCGAGCTGCTGCAGACCGAGCTCGACCGCTTCGAGGCCCTGCTGATCGATCTGCTGGAGATCTCCCGCTTCGACGCGGGATTCGCCGTGCTGAGTGTGGAGATGATCGATCTGCGCGACGTGGTGGCCCGGGTGGTCGACGCGAACATGCGGCTGGCCGAGGCGTACGGCTGCCCGGTTCTGGTGCACGCCGGCGGTGAGGCGCGAGCTGAGGTCGACTCGCGCCGGATCGAGCGGATCCTGCGCAACCTGCTGGTGAACGCGATCGAGCACAGCGAAGGCAACCCCATCGAGATCCTGATCGAAGGCGACGACACATCGGTCGCGGTGGCCGTACGCGACCACGGCGTCGGCTTCGAAGCCAACCAGGCCAGGCAGGTCTTCCACCGCTTCTGGCGAGCCGACCCCGCGCGGGCGCGTACGGTGGGCGGCACCGGGCTCGGGCTGGCCATCGCCATGGAGGACGCTAACCTGCACGGCGGCTGGCTGACCGCCTGGGGTCGGCCCGGGCTGGGGGCGCAGTTCCGGCTCACCCTGCCCCGGAGAGCGGGGACGATTCTGGAGACATCGCCACTGCCGCTGGTGCCGCGTGACCTGGCCGTACCGCCCGGCGCCCGGTTGGAGGAGCTGGAAACGCCGCCGCTGGCGACCAGCGGAGTGGACTCAGGAGGTCCCCTGTGAGACGGATTCGAACGGTCGCCCTGCTGGTCGCCCTGCTGGTCGCCCTGAGTGGCTGCGTCAACGTCGCGACGACAGGCCCGATCGACAAGGTCGAGGGTCAGGAGCCGGGTTGTCAGAACTGCGTGAACGTAGAGGTCGCCCCGCCGGCCGCCGGCGACGAACCCCGCCAGATCGTCGAGGGCTACCTGCGGGCCACCTCGAACTACCAACCCAACTACTCCGTGGCCAAGCAGTTCCTGACCCGGTCCGCCGCGGAGACCTGGAGCCCGGAGGCGGGGGCCAGCATCTACCGCGGCACCACCAAGGTCCTCGGTGACAAGGTCACCCTGGAGGGGACGCGGGTCGGAACCCTGGGCCGGGACCGGACCTACACCGCACTGGACCAAAAGCTCGATCTCGACCTCGCGGTCACCAGGGAGGACGGCGAGTGGCGGATCAGCAAGCCACCCCGCGGTCTGCTGATCGCCGAGGTGTCCTTCACCTCGTTCTACCAGGCCTACGACCTCTACTTCGTCGGGAACGGCCGGTCGCTGGTCCCCAATCCGATCTACCTGCCCATTCTCCGCAACCCGTCGAGCGTCGCCTCGGCGCTGGTCAAAGCCCTGCTGGGCGGGCCGTCCAAGTGGCTGAAACCGGCCGTCAGCACGGCCATCCCACCCGAGACCACACTCAGCGTCGACTCGGTCACCATCACCAACGGCATCGCCGAGGTGCCGCTCAGCGAGGCCGTGAAGAGCCTCTCGGACGAGCAGCGGACCCTGCTGGCCGCCCAGGTGATCTACACCCTGAAGCAGATCCTGGGCATTAAGGGGGTCTTGTTCACCGTCGACCAGCAGCCGTTCCTGATCCCGGGCAGCGACCCGACCAGCCGGGTCGTGTCGGTCGAGGCGGTCTCCACCGATCTGGACCCGATCCCGTTCGTGGCCGGGGACCAGCTCTATGCCGTACGCGGTCAGAGCGTGCAGCAGGTCAGCACGACGGCGAACCCGTCCACCCTGCAACCGGTCCCCGGCCGGCTCGGTCAGGGGGCCTTCGGGGTCGACTCGCTCGCGGTCTCGGTGACCAACACCGACCTGGCCGTGGTGACCGATGGTCGCACCACGCTGCGCCGGGGCCCGACGGGTGACGCCGCCGGCGAGATCAGGACCGTGCAGAGCGGGGTGAGTGACCTGCTGCGACCGCAGTTCACCCGCTACGACGAGCTCTGGGCGGTCGGGCGCAGCGACGACCGGCAGCAGATGTGGGTGTTCACCACCGACCGCGAGCTCGAGGTCGACGCGACGGACCTGCTCCAGGGCGGCGAGGTGGTCGCGTTCAAGATCTCCCCGGACGGGACCCGGGTGGCGCTGATCCGCCGGACCAGCAAGGGGCCGGCCCTCGGGCTGGCCCTGATCATCCGTTCCGGTGCCGACAAGATCATCGTCGACGGCTGGCGGCCGCTGGACACCACCCAGTCCAACAAGACCCAGGTGACCCAGCTGAAGGACGTGGCCTGGATGGACGCCACCAACCTGCTCGTGCTCGGGGCCGCCACCGATGACGCGCCGCTGGGACCGGTGACGATCGCCGAGGACGCCTCCTCCATCTCCGCGGTGGACCAGGCCAACCGGTGGAACGCGGTGGAGCTGACGGTGCAGCTGCGGCCCCCGTCGGCCATCCTCCTCGGCCGGGACGGTCAGGCCTACATCGACGACGGCAATCAGTGGCGGCTCTTCCTTGACCGGATCAGCACACTCGCCTACCCGAGCTGAGACCGCCCGGGGCCCGCGACTGTGCGGCGCTGTCCACAGATGCGTGCGGGCGGACCGGCGGCCGGGTCCAGGCGCGACAGACTCGGTGGAGTGGACCTCGAGCGGTGGACGGTAGCGGCCGGTGACCTGCTGCTGGGGTCGAGCTGCCACGGCTGCGGGGTGGCCTGGTGGGGCGTCTGCCCGCGCTGCCGGGCCCACGTCGCGAGCCGGCGGCCGTACGCCACCCGACCGGACCCGACCCCCGCCGGCTTCCCGCCCACGGTGACCTCGGCGGCGTACGACGACGTCCTCCGGAACCTCATCGTGGCCCACAAGGACCGGCAGGCGGGGTCATTGACCAGTGGGATGGCCGGAACCAGCACACCAGCTTCAACTTCGACCCGGGCACCGGCACCGGCACGGCGAGTATGACCGACCCCCGAGGTGGGGTGTGGAAGGACGTCTACCAGGGCAATGTCCTACTCCGCCGGGTCGACCCGTTGGGTGCCACCACCAGCTATGAGTACAACGCGGCGCTGCAACCGGTGGTCGCGCGACCGACGCCAGGGGCATCCCGCAGCACCTTCAGCTACACCGCCGCCGGTGACCTGGCCACCTTCCAGGGACCCAGCAAGACCGTCACGACCGCCTACAACGCCGACCATCTGCCCGTGTCCACGGTGAGCGGTCGCGGCATCCAGTCCACCTTTACCTACGACGCCGACGGCCAGCTGCTCATCGTCCGGCGGCCCGACCCGGCGGGCGGACCTGATCTACCGACCAGCTACACCTACGACAGCAACGGGCAGACCACATCGGTCACCGACGGCCGCGGCAAGACCACCACCAGCGTCTACAACCAGACCGGGGACCTGACCAGGGTTACCACCGCAGAGGGTGCAGTTACGACCTACGGCTACGACCTCAGCTCCCGGCTGACCACGATCACTGACCCGCGCGGCAACACCAGCGGCGCCGACCCGGCCGAGCGCACCACCACCTTCACCTACGACGACAACAACCAGGTGACCAACGTCGAAGGGCCGCTCGGCCGGACCCAAACGTCCACCTACGACGCCGACGGGCTGCTCACCGCCTCCACCGACGCGAATAACCGCACCACCAGCTACACCTACGACGCGACCGGCCACCTCACCGCCACCCAGGGGCCCGACCCGGCGGTTCCGCCGACCCGGTCGACGTATGACGCCACCGGTAATGTCACCAGTGCCACCGACGTCGCCGGCCGGACCACCAGCTACCTGTACGACCTCGCGAACCGGCCAACCACCGCCACCACCCCGCTGGGCGCCTACCGCTCGGCTACGACCAGCTCGGCAACATGACCAGCGTCACCGACCCGGCTGGTGCCAAACTGCCTTCCTCTACAACGCCTCAAACCTCTTGGTGAACCTTGACTATCCCGGGTCGACCGCCGATGTGAGCTTCGGCTACGACGGCGGCGGCAACCGCATCCGGATGGCTGACCCGACCGGCACCACCACCTACACCTATGACCTACTCGACCAGCTGACCCGGGTCGCTCGCGGCGCCGACACGTTCAGCTAGGCCTACGACAAGGTCGGCAACCAGACCGGGCTCACCTACCCCGACGGCACCGCCCACACCTACGCCTACGACGGCGACAACCGGATCACCGGCGCCGCCACCGCCGCCGGCACCCTCGCCACCTACAGCTACGACCACGCCGGCAAGCAGACTGGCGCCACCCTCGCCGACGGCTCCACCGCCACCCGCACCTTAGACGCCGCCGGCCAGATTACCCGTCTGCGCGACACCACCCCCACCACCACGCTGATCGATGAGGCGTACAGCTACGACCAGGCCGGTAACCCCACCGCGATCACCTACGACGACACCACCGCCAACCACACTTCACCTACGACCAGCTCGACCGGCCCACCAGAGCCTACTTCCGCTCCGCCTGCGAGGACGCCGCCGACTTCATCGGCTGGGCGTACGGGCCCGCCGGAAACCTGACCTCCGAGACCCGGCCCGGTGGCACCACCACCAACACCTACAACACCCGCGGCCAGCTCACCAGCGCCACCGCACCCACCGGCTACACCTACAACCTGCTTCGTCAGCAGACCAAGGCCGGTGCCACCACCAGCACCTACATGCTCTCCCTAATTTAGTTCTTACATAGCGGTGTCAGGACCAGACACTTTTAAAAGAAGCACCGTTAATAGTGTAACCAGCCTGGTCGTAGCCAGCACAACCATCAGTGTATCGACTGTCAATCAACTGCCAAGTGCTGACGTCTGGCCGACCGTAGATGTCGTAATAGTTACCACCGCAAGCAACCTCAATAGTAGTACCCTTGTAGACGTAGATCTCACGCGGACAATAGTAAATGGTTTGACCGCGATTTGCCCGGCGCTCATTCGTACCAGAACCATCGCCGAACACCAGAAAATCAACAACACCACCGGTGTTGTACTTCAAATACGGAGTATTGGGACCGCTGTTGAACGAACAATAAGTATCTGCCGAAGCAGTCGGAGCGGGAACGCCGGGAATGCTGGGCGCAGCCACAGCACCAAGCGAGAGACCGGCAATAGCGGCAAGCATGATGATGGGTTTACGCATGGGTTTGAACATGTACAGTCCTATGGTTGATATTAATTATTAATCATACAAAGTCGGCGGCACCCCGTCCAGCATCGCCACCGAGTCCGCTGCCGCCCGGACCACCGGCGACTCAGTCACCGGCCGCCCCGTCTCGGTTGATGAGCCGGTTGGTGAGTTCGACCGTACCCAGGTACCACCAGAAAATCCAGTCCAGGAACGCCTCGTCGTAGCCGTACATCCGGTCATCGCGGTGGTGCCGGATGGCGAACTTGTTGGCGACCTCGAAGAGGGGCCCCCATCTTCCTTGACCAAGGGCCGCTTGAGGACAGTCTTTTTACGGTCTTCGAGGACGTCGGCGAGCTCGCGGCACGCACGTCGCTTGTCCTCGGGGGTGGCGTGGCGGTTGCGGTAGACCACGACTGCCGTCCGGGGTCGGACCGTGCAGCAGGTCAGACGACGGCGAACCCGGCCACCTTGCGACCGGTCCCCGGCCGGCTCGGTCAGGGGGCCTTCGCGGTCGACTCGCTCGCGGTCTCGGTCACCAACACCGACCTGGCCGTGGTGACCGACGGTCGCACCACCCTGCGCCGGGGTCCGACCGGCGACGGCGCTGGCGAGGTCAGCACCGTGATGGACGGGGTGAGCGACCTGCTGCGGCCGCAGTTCACCCGTTACGACGAGCTCTGGGCGATCGGGAGGCGGGACGGCAAGCAGCGGATGTGGGTGTCCACCGCCGACCAGGCCCTCGAGGTCGACGCCACCGACCTGCTCGACGGCGGCGAGGTCCTGGCGTTCAAGATCTCCCCGGACGGAACCCGGGTGGCCTTCATCCGCAGGTCCGGCAAGGGGACGGCGCTGGGGCTGGCGCTGATCATCCGCTCCGACGTCAAGAAGATCACCGTCGACGGTTGGCGCCCCCTGGACACCACCCAGACCAACAAGGCCCAGGTGACGAGGCTGGCGGATGTGGGCTGGCTGGATGCCACCGACCTGCTGGTGCTCGGGGCGGCCACCCAGGACGCCCCACTCGGGCCGGTCACGATCGCCGAGGCCGCCTCGTCCATCTCGGCGGAGAACCAGGCCAACCAGTGGGACGCGGTGGAGCTGACGGTGCTGCTCCGACCCCCGTCGGCGTTGATCGTCGGCGGCGACCAGCAGACCTACCTCGACGACGGCGACCAGTGGCGGCCCTTCCTCGACAAGATCAAGACCATCGCCTACCCGGGTTGATATCCACAGATCGGCGGCGCTGACCCGGCGGCCCCCGCCCGGCGCGGCAGACTCGGGCGGGTGGACCTGGAGCGGTGGGCCGCTGCGGCGGGTGACCTGCTGCTGGGGGCGAGCTGCCACGGGTGCGGGGTGGCCTGGTGGGGCGTCTGCCCGCGGTGCCGCGAGCTGGTCGCACCCCGGCGTCCGTACGTCACGCAGCCCGATCCGGTGCCCACCGGGTTCCCGCGGACCGTGACCTCCTCGACATACGACGAGGTGTTGCGCAACGTGATCGTTGCCCACAAGGACCGGCAGGCGCTGACCCTGAGCCGGTTCTTGGCCGAGCGGCTGGCCCTGAGTGTGCACGCCCTGCTGAGCGCGTACGCCGGGTCGACCCGCGCCCGGGCGGTCACTCTCGTGCCGGTGCCCTCGGCGGCGGCGGCCGTCCGGCGCCGAGGCTTCGACGCGACGTGGAGGATGGCCCGGTTGGCGGCCCGCCGGCTGCGGGTCCGGCACCCGGTGGTGGCGCGGCAACTGCTTGAGCAGCGGCGGGGGGTGCTCGACCAGGCCGGGCTGGACGCCGGGCAGCGGGCGGCGAACATCGGTCACGGGTTTCGGCTGCGGACCCGCAGCGACGCGGTCCTGGTGGTCCTGGTCGACGACGTGGTGACCACCGGCGCCAGCCTCACCGAGGCCGCCCGGGTGCTCGGTCGGGCCGGTATCGCGGTGCTCGGAGCCGCCACGGTGGCGGCGACGGTGCGGCGCCGGCCGACCGGCCCACGACGGCTCGGCGCGGCCGCAGAGGAACGCGGTGCGGACTGAGAAGAACGCAGTGCGGACTGAGAAGAACGTGAGTTTTTGCCTGGCCGCTGTACCAAACGACCTGACCTGGGTCTAGCGTCAGGTCATGGCGCTCCTGCCCACGAAGACCCCCCGGCTCGCCGGGGGATCCGGTGCGAGGAGTGCCATCGTCATTTCCGGACCCTAGATGGAGGTTGACATGGATGTTGTCGTCAAGAGCCGGCACTGCAGTGTGTCGGATCAGTTCCGTTCGTTCGTCGACGAGAAGATCACCCGGCTGGAGAAGCTGGACGACCGGGTCATCCGGGTCGAGGTCGAGGTCTCGGCGGAGCGGAACCGACGGCAGCACGACCAGGCCAGCCGAGTCGAGATCACCCTGCGGACCAAGGGCCCGGTGATCCGGGCGGAGGCTGCCGCCGAGGACAAGTCGGCCGCCTTCGACCTCGCTCTGGACAAGCTGATGGCCCAACTGCGCAAGGCTGCAGACCGCAAGCGGGTGCACCACGGGCAGCATGCCCCCAAGTCGGTGCACGACGCCACCGCCGAGCTCGCGGGCGCTGCGGTCGTGGTGGCCGAGACCAACGGTGCCGAGGTGCACACCGTGGCCGGGATGCAGGTGCAGGGCGACGGGCCGATGGTGGTGCGGGAGAAGACGCACGCGGCGGTCCCGATGAGTCTGGACCAGGCCCTGCTCGAGATGGAGTTGGTCGGGCACGACTTCTACCTGTTCATCGACGCCGAGCACCGCTCTCCCAGCGTGGTGTACCGCCGGAAGGCCTACGACTACGGCGTCATCCGGCTCGAGCAGTCCGAGAGCCTCGCCGCCGTCGGCGGCTGACGCCGACGTGGCCCGACGCGGGGCTACCTCAGCGTGGTCGTGCCCCGTCGGCCACGTTTCTGGACGGTGCGCGTCCCGCCCAGGCCGCGCTCCGCGGCGTTCTCGTCGTCCGCAGAACTCCGCTACGACCGCATCCTCGGCTGGCCGTACGGTGAACCGACCTACCTGCTCCGGCAGGCCCTCGACCGAGGCCAGGCACCTGGACATCGGCTGCAGGGGGCCCACCCGGACGACGCGGGACCCACGACGAACGTCGGACGCACCCACTAGGGTCAGCCGCGTGGTCAGAGAACGGTTGACTCGGGCCCAGGCTCGACGGGTGGCGCTGGCGGGGCAGGGCTTCGGTCGGCCCCGGCCGGAGCGCCCGGTCGGGATGCGCGACCTGCAGGCGATCGTCAACCGGGTCGCCCAGTTCCAGATCGACTCGATCAATGTGGTCACCCGGGCGCATTTCGTGCCCCTGTTCTCCCGCCTCGGTCCGTACGACCCGGGCTTGCTGGAGCGGGCTTCCCACCACCCGCCCCGCCGGCTGTTCGAATACTGGGGGCACGCCGCCAGCTTGCTGGACGTGTCCCTGCAGCCGCTGCTGCGGTTCCGGATGGCGGCGGGCTTCCGCGACGTCTGGTCGGGGGTCGAGCGGGTGGCCGTCGACAACCCGGACCTGGTGTCCTTCGTGCAGGCGGAGGTGGCGGCCCGGGGTCCGATCAGCGCCCGTGACCTGGAGGTCGAGGAGGAGCGGGACCGCAGCGCCTGGGGCTGGAACTGGTCGAGGGTCAAGACGGTGCTGGAGTGGTTGTTCTACTGCGGCGAGGTGACCTCCGTACGCCGCAACTCCCAGTTCGAGCGCGTCTACGACCTGCCCGAGCGGGTGCTGCCGGCCAGCGTGCTCGCGATGCCCACGCCCACTCCGGAGGAGTCGGTCATCGGTCTCGTCCGCCGAGCGGCCCAGGCCCTGGGGGTGGCCGGCGAGGTCAGCCTGCGCGACTACTTCCGGACCCGGCCGGCGATGACCCGGCAGGCCATCGATACTCTGGTCGACGCGGGCGAGCTGCTGCCCGTGACCGTGCAGGGGGCAGGGAACAAGCCCGCCTACCTGTGGCACGAGGCCCGGCTCCCCCGGCGGATCGTCGCCCGGTCGCTGCTCAGCCCGTTCGACTCGATGATCTTCGAACGGGCCCGGCTGGAGCTGCTGTTCGGCTTCTCCTACCGGATCGAGATCTACGTGCCCGGGCCGCGTCGGGTGCACGGGTACTACGTCTACCCGTTCTTGTTGGACGAGGACTTCGTCGCCCGGGTCGACCTCAAGGCCGACCGTGCCCGGGGCGTGCTCCGGGTGAACTCAGCCTGGTTGGATCCGGGCCACGACCCGGCCCACGTCGCCACCGAGCTGGCGGCTGAGCTGGCGACGATGGCCCACTGGCAGGGGCTGTCAGCGGTCCAGGTGATGCCGCACGGTGATCTGGCCCCGGCGCTGTCGGCGACGGTCGGTTGACCGGTCCCCCCGACCGCAGCGCCAGCCCGACCGCCCGGACCAGATCGGCGTCAGCCTGCCTCGGCCAACCGGCGGCGGGCCTCCCGATGGGCCGGGTTGCCCACCAGCAGCTCAGGCAGCAGCTTCGCCGACGTCCGCACCATCCGTCCGGCCACGGTGGCACCGACGTTGGTGGTGGGCAGTCCGGGGAAACCGTAGAGACGGCGCGCCCAGACGGGGAGCATGGCGAAGGAGATGGCAACCAGCCCGGCCCAGGCCGGGCGGGCCGGGGTCGCCACGCTCACCCAGCGGGGCATCGGGGGCGCGAACCCCCAGGCCACGTTGCGACGAGCGATCCTGGTGAGGCGCAGCTGTGGCCGTACGGACCGGTAGTAGTCCGCGAGGTCGGCCTCGTTGGCCGGCACCCGGCCGGGGTCCAGACCGACCAGCTCGGCGCTGGAGCGCATCTCGTCGACGTAGCGGTTGCCGTCGCCCCGGGCCAGCCTGCCCCCGCTGCGGCGATAGGTGGACAGGAACGACTCGACTTCGGTGCAGTGCACCCAGAGCAGCAGCTCGGGGTCGTCGATGCGGTAAGCCTGCCCCGTCTCCGGCTCGAAGCCCAGCGGCAGGCTGGCGTGCAGCCCGCGAAGGCGAGCCCCGGCGAGGTTCGCCTCGGCTGTGCTGCCGAAGGTGACCGTGCCGACCCAGTCACCGGTGCGGCGCAGCCGTCCCCACGGGTCGCCGCGGAAGAACGAGTTGTCGTCGAAGCCGGCCATCACCAGCGGGTGCACGGCCTGCAGCAGCAAGGCACGGAAACCGCCCAGGATCATGGCCGGGTCGCTGTGTACCCGCCAGGTCACCGATTCCGGGCCGAACAGCCCCGGGTCGCTGGACTGCACTGTGGACCGGGTGGGCGTGATACGGCTCATGCTCTCACTTCCGTCCGGTACGGCCCGGTGGATGCCGATAGCGTGGGGACATGACCTATGTCGCTCACGACAGCCGCTACGACGTCCAGCCCTACCGCCGCTGCGGACGCAGCGGGCTGCTCCTGCCCGCCGTCTCCCTCGGTTTCTGGCACAACTTCGGTGACGACAAGCCGTACGAGACCCAGGTCGCCGTGGCCCGCCGGGCCTTCGACCTCGGGGTGACCCACTTCGACCTGGCCAACAACTACGGCCCGCCGTACGGTGCGGCTGAGGTCAACTTCGGCCGGATGATGCGCGAGGACTTCGCGCCCTACCGCGACGAGCTGATCATCTCCAGCAAGGCCGGCTGGGACATGTGGCCCGGGCCGTACGGCGACCACGGCTCCCGCAAGTACCTCACCGCGAGCCTGGACCAGTCGTTGCAGCGGATGAGCCTGGACTACGTGGACATCTTCTACCACCACCGACCGGACCCCGAGACCCCGCTGGAGGAGACCATGGCTGCCCTGGACGCGGCCGTCCGGGCCGGCAAGGCGCTCTACGTCGGGGTGTCGTCCTATTCTCCCGAGCACACCCAGCGTGCGGCGCGGATCCTGCGCGAACTGGGGACGCCGATGGTGATCCACCAGCCGTCCTACTCGATGTTCAACCGATGGATCGAGAAGGGTCTGCTCCAGGTGCTCGCGCAGGAGGGCGTCGGCTGCATCGCTTTCACCGCCCTGGCCCAGGGGCTGCTCACCAACCGTTACCTGAACGGCGTCCCGGAGAACTCCCGTGCCGCGCAGGGCAAGTCCCTGGAGAAGGGTGTGATCAACGAGGAGAACCTGGTGCGTGTCCGCGCCCTCAACGAGATCGCTGAGGGCCGCGGCCAGACCCTGGCCCAGCTCGCCCTGGCCTGGGTGCTGCGGGACGAGCGAATGACCTCGACCCTGATCGGCGCCAGCAGTGTGGCTCAGCTCGAGGACAACGTCGCCGCGGTCCGCAACCTGGACCTGTCGGAATCCGAGCTGCTCGAGATCGATCGCCACGCCGTCGAGTCCGGCGTCGATCTCTGGGCCGAAGCCAGATCGGCAACCGGGTAGCGGGTAGCCGGGAGGAGCCGGACCGATCGGCCGGCCGCGTGATCACGCCGGCCGTGGTCCCAGACACCCCTTACGATGGAAGCCGCGCCCGGGAACCGCTGGGCGCATCCGACCCGTTCAACCGGGTGACAACGAGGTGAGGGAGCCAGTTTCCGTGGCTTTGATGGACAGGCTGCTACGCGTCGGCGAAGGCAAGATCCTCAAGCAGCTCACGCGCATCTCCAACCAGGTCAACTCCATCGAGGAGGACTTCGTCGCGATGAGCGACGACGAGCTCCGAGGTCAGACGGGCGACTTCAAGTCCCGGCTGGAGAGGGGCGAGACGCTCGAGGCGTTGCTACCCGAGGCGTTCGCGACCGTACGCGAAGCGAGCCACCGGGTGCTCGGCAAGCGGCACTTCGACGTCCAGATCATGGGCGGGGCGGCGCTGCACCTCGGAAACATCGCCGAGATGAAGACCGGTGAGGGCAAGACCCTCGTCGCGACCGCCCCCTCCTACCTCAACGCGATGACCGGCCGGGGCGTGCACGTCATCACCGTGAACGACTACCTGGCCAAGTTCCAGTCCGAGCAGATGGGCCGCGTGCACCACTTCCTCGGCCTCGAGGTCGGCGCGATCCTGTCCCAGATGGACCCGGCGGCTCGGCGTACGGCCTACGCGGCCGACGTCACCTACGGCACCAACAACGAGTTCGGCTTCGACTACCTGCGCGACAACATGGCACTCAGCCTCGACGACTGCGTGCAGCGTGAGCACCACTTCGCGATCGTCGACGAGGTCGACTCGATCCTGGTCGACGAGGCCCGGACGCCGCTCATCATCTCCGGCCCGGCCGAGGACTCCCACCGGTGGTATCCCGAGTTCGCCAAGATGGTGGCCCGGTTGCGCCGTGACGAGCACTACGAGGTCGACGAGAAGAAGCGCACGGTGTCGATCCTGGAGCACGGCATCGACGTGGTCGAGGACCGGCTGGGCATCGACAACCTCTACGAGTCGGCCAACACCCCCCTGATCTCCTACCTGAACAACGCCATCAAGGCGAAGGAGCTGTTCGCCAAGGACAAGGACTACGTCGTGGTCGAGGGCGAGGTGCTGATCGTCGACGAGCACACCGGCCGGACTCTGGTGGGGCGCCGCTACAACGAGGGCCTGCACCAGGCGCTCGAGGCCAAGGAGAAGGTGCAGATCCGCGACGAGTACCAGACCCTCGCCACGATCACCCTGCAGAACTACTTCCGGATGTACGAGAAGCTCTCCGGGATGACCGGTACGGCCATGACCGAGGCCAGCGAGTTCCAGAAGATCTACGGTCTCGGCGTGGTGCCCATCCCCACCAACAAGCCGATGGTCCGCGACGATCAGCGCGACCTGATCTACCGGACCGAAGAGGCCAAGTTCTCCGCGATCGTCGCTGACGTGACGGAGCGGCACGAGCAGGGTCAGCCGGTCCTGATCGGCACCGCCTCCGTGGCCAAGTCCGAGATCTTGTCCGGCCTGCTCAAGCGCGCCGGGGTCAAGCACGAGGTGTTGAACGCCAAGCAGCACGAGCGCGAGGCCGCCATCGTGGCCATGGCCGGGGCCAAGGGGGCGGTCACCGTCTCGACCAACATGGCCGGTCGTGGCACCGACATCATCCTCGGCGGCAACGCGGAGTTCCTGGCCGACCACCAGCTGCACCAGGCGGGCATCGACCCGCTCGAGCACTCCGAGGAGTACGAGGCGCAGTATCCCGAGATCCTGGCCTCGTTCGAGGAGCAGACGTCGGCGGAGCACGTCGAGGTCGTCGACGCAGGTGGGCTGTACGTGGTGGGCTCCGAGCGCCACGAGTCACGCCGGATCGACAACCAGCTGCGCGGTCGTTCCGGTCGCCAGGGCGACCCGGGGGAGAGCCGGTTCTACCTCTCGCTCGGCGACGACCTGATGCGGCTCTTCAAGTCCGACATCGTGGAGTGGGTGCTGAACGCACTGAAGATGCCCGACGACCAGCCGATCGAGAACAAGCGGGTCTCCGCCTCGATCGCCAGCGCCCAGGGGCAGGTCGAGTCGCAGAACTTCGAGATCCGCAAGAACATCCTGAAGTACGACGACGTGATGAACCGGCAGCGGCACGCGGTGTACGGGGACCGGCGCAAGGTGCTCGAGGGCGCCGACGTCGAAACCCGGCTCCGCTCCACCGTCGACACCGTGGTCGAGCAGTACGTGGTCGCCGCCACCGAAGGCTTCGCGGAGGACTGGGACCTCGAGCAGCTGTGGACGAACATGGGCACGCTCTACCCGGTGACCCTCTCCCGGGCCGAGTACGAGGAGCGTGACGACCTGGAACGGCAGGGTCTGGTCGAGGATTTCCAGGCTGACGCCCAGGCTGCGTACAACCTTCGCGAGGAGACCCTCGGCGAGGAGGTGATGCGCGAGCTGGAGCGGCGGGTGCTGCTCACCGTGCTGGACCGCAAGTGGCGCGAACACCTCTACGAGATGGACTACCTGCGGGAGGGCATCGGTCTGCGGGCCATGGCCCAGCGCGACCCGCTGATCGAGTACCAGCGCGAAGGTGGCGACATGTTCAACTCGATGATGAGCGCCTTCATGGAGGAGGTCGTCGGCTTCGTCTTCCACCTGGAGGTGGAGGTCGAGCCCTCCGCCGCGGCGTCGGTCGGGGTCGTCGCCGATGCGAATGGTCAGGCCGTCCAGATCGGCGGCGGCACGGACGGACGCAACAACGGTCGCCCGCTCGTCGAGTCCGGCCCGGACCCCGACGACTTCGGGGTCGAGGTGCACGCGGTGGACCCGAACGACGACCGGCTGGCCGAGCCGGATGTGGTCGACGCCGAGCCCGATCTCGCGGACACCGAGCCCGATCTCGTGGACGTCGAATCGGAGGTCGTGGCCGCACCTCAGGTGAAGGCGAAGGGCCTGGCCGGGGAGCGCGGGCGCAGGCTGAGCTACTCCGCCCCGGCTGAGGACGGCAGCGTCAAGACGGCCTACTCCAGTGCGGCCGAGAAGCGTCTCGACCCGTTCGCCGGCACCGGACGCAACGCGCCCTGCCCCTGCGGGTCGGGCAAGAAGTACAAGATGTGCCACGGACGTAGCGTCGCGGGCTGAACCCCCATCAGGAGGGTGGTGTCGAACGACGGCCGTTGCGAGCAGGTGACCGGGTGCGTGGCGGGCCATGCATCGGAGGAGGTCGGATAGCGGGGGTTCGCTCCCGAGAGACGACAACGAAGCCCGGTGTGTGCCCGGGTGCCGCGCAGCAGGTCATCCACACCGGTCCTTCGACAAGCTCAGGACGCGTTCCACAGGCTCAGGCCAGCCCCAGAGCAGGTCAGGTGCCCGCGACCGAGTAGCGCTGCACCGCGAGGTCGAGGCCAGCCAGCAGGCCAACCGAGTGGACGAGGAGTGGATTTTCGAGGGTCTTGACCACGATGTCGTCACCCTCGATGCCCGTGCCGGCGTGTCACGTGTCGATGGACGTGTCCCGAACTTCACGAAGGAACCTGTGCCCAGGGCCCGGGTGCTCGCTCCCCTCGACGCCAAGGGCCGCGGCCCAGGCATCGTTTTCAGACCATGGCGGCCAGACGCAGCGCCTCCGGCTGATCCGGGCGCCGCCTTCAGACCATGGCGGACGGACGCAGCGCCTACGGCTGATCCGGGCGCCGCCTTCAGACCGCGGCGGCGAAACGGCCTAAAGGAGGGCGGTGACGATGCGGCCCGCCCGGCCGCCGAGCTGCCCGCACCGGTTGTCCACAGATCGTCGGGAGAAGCTCGCTGCTCGGTGCGGTGAGACCCAGGCTGGTGCTCTGCCGACCAGGAGGACATCGTGACCACCAGACCCAGCACCCTCGTTCGACCCCTCGCGGAGAGCCGTCCACCAGGTCTGACCTGGCGCCCGGTCGAGCGTTCGAGGCGCGCCGACGACCAACCGACCCTCGACCTCGACCCGGGCGACCCGGATGTCCGGCGACAACCTCGGCCGTCGGTCCTCGGGGTGGAGGTCACCGTGGTCCGTTCCCGTTGGTGTGCCCGACCGGACCCACGACTGCCGGACCCGCGTAGCTGGAGCGTGTCGCTGGCGCAGGCCCTGGTCGAGGCGCTGCACGCCTTGCGGCCGATCGCCCAGCTGAACCGTTGGGTGGCTGACGACGTGCTGGCCGGGATCTATCTGCAGCAGCGGCGCCGACGCGCCGAGACCGGGCGGGCCACATCGCCGCCGGTGCTGCGCTCGGTGCGGCTGCAGCACCCGCACCCCGAGGTGGCCGAGGTGTCGGCCCATGTCCGCCTGCAGGGGCGCTCGGTGGCTGTGGCCTTCCGACTGGAGGCGAGCGGCGACCGTTGGTTGTGCACCGCCCTGGAGGCCGGGCCCCGCGGGGCGTGACGACTCGGGTTCAGACCACCAACGAGGACTGGACCGAGTAGTGGACCGCGTGATAGACGTGCCGGCCGAACTCCACGAACTGGCCGACATCGTCATAGACGAGCCGGTCCACGGTCAGGCAGGCGGCCGGAGGCTCCTCGTCGAGCAGAACGGACTCGTCGTCGCTCATCAGCCGGGCCGATGTCCGTTGGTGGGCGATCTTGAGATTGATGCCCAGCGTGCGCAGACAGGCGTAGAGACCCTTCTCTTCCACGTCGACACGGTTGAGATCGATGTGGGCGGGAAGATAGTTGGTCAGCACCGCCAGGGCTACGTCGTCGGCGAACCGGAGCCGGCGGATCTTGATGAAACTCCCCTCGGTCACCTCCGCGACGTCGATGGCGTCCCGCCCCTCTTGATCGAGCTGCCCGACCGAGAATTCGAGGAGCTTGGTGGACGGCGTACGACCCGCCTGTGCGATGTCCTCGTTCAGGCTGCTGAGTCGTTCGTCACGCCGGAACTGGGAGCGGACCACCTGGGTGCCGACGCCACGCTTGCGGACCAGCAGGCCCTTCTTGACCAGCTCCTGGATGGCTTGCCGCGCAGTCGGCCTGGACAGACCGAGCCGGCTGATCATCGCCAGCTCGTTCTCCAGCCGGTCGCCCGGACCCAGGGTGCCGGTGTTGATGGCCTGCTCGATGGACTGGGCGAGCTGGTGGTAGAGGGGGACCGGTGAGTTGCGCTCCAGCGTGATGTCCAGCTCGCGTACGGCGGGGGGCTCACTCATGTCGGCAGCATAGGGGCGATCAGGGCCGGTTGACCGGAAATTGTTGTGACAAAGCCCGTCATGGGGAGAAGAGCAGCACCAGACCGGCCGTGGTGTAGCCGATCATCACCGTGAGCATCGGCCACTGGCCGCGCAGCGCATCCTCGGCGGGCAGCAGGCCCACCGCCTTCTCGTGAGCCACGACGATGCCGAGCACGTGCCCGCCGACGATGGCCGCGAGCTGGACCACGGCGATGGCGCCGGGAAACGCGAAGATGGCGGAGTTGACCCCCATCTCGGCCGAGCCGAACACGTTCCAGCCCCGCCCGAGCGGGTCCGAGAAGCTGATCGCAGTCCGCTGCCCTTCCACGACAAGCAGGGTGGCGTAGTGGGCGATGGCGTAACCGATCACGATGGGCACCAGCGAACCGGCCATCAGGCGGGGATAGTCCCTCGGCGGACGATCACCGTAGCGACCCATCCACGCCGCAGCCAGGCTGAAGCTGAGCAGCACGATCACGATCATCACGACCAGACCGATGGAGCCCCAGGTGGTGGGGCGTACGTCGGAGTTCTGCACGGTCTGGATCCACCAGCTGGTGTTGGCAAAGCTGTCGAACGCGGTGCTGCCCAGCAGCGCCGCGACCAGCGCCGCCGAACCGGGCGGCGCTCGCCAGGCGTTCAGCCCGGCCAGCGGGTTGACGAGGCGGAGCTGCTCACCCACCCGTCGCCAGGGGGACAGCTGGGCGATGGACGTCGCGTACGCCTCGAACGGGTCTGCGGCTGCGATCCAGCGGGAGCCGAAGACCACCGCCCCGATGATCATGCTCACCAGCCAGGCCAGCGCCCAGACACGCAGCACGGCCAGCGTCGTACGGTCGGGCTGGACCAGCTCCAACCAACCGAAGCCGACCACCCCGACGGCCGCCGGCCAGACGCCCACGGGCCGAGGGAGGGCGAGCAGACCCTGCTGAGGATCGATCCGGGCGATGGCGCACAGTCCGCGGTGCATTGTGCGGAGCGGGTTCGTCGCGCGCCAGAACTGGCCGAGCAACAGGGAGAGGGGAACGAGGCCGACCCACATCCAGACGTAGACGAAGCCGAAGATGGGGTTGGTCAGCAGGTCGCGCCCGAGGGTCATGGCCAGGCCGGCCCAGGCGTAGGTGGCCAGGATCAGCAGCTGGGCGACCACTCGGACGACCGGCCGGTCGAGCACGGCGGTGAGTCGGGGGAGGGCGACGCCGCCGACGGAGCCGAACCTCGGTCTGCGCCAGGCGAGGACCAGGACCCCGAACGAGATCGCCAGCGCGGCGGCCGCGCCGACGACCAGGAACGAGAACGGCAGCGGAAGATCGTGCCGCGACGCGATCCCGTGCAGGGGAACCAGGATCACCTCAGCGGGCGTTCACGATCACGATGACCTTTTCGAGGTGGTGCGACTCCACCTCGAAGCTGCCGGCGGAGTCCAGGGTGAAGCGGCCGGTGGTGGTCTTGCCCGCCGGGACCCCCAGCTCGTAGCCGTCGCCCCCGATGTGTGCGTGGATCTCGTCGTCGATGTCGCTGTTCACGACCAGCTCCACCTGCTGACCGACCCGGGCGTTGATCTTCTGTCCGCTCGGGTCGACCTTGCCGCCGGAGATCGTGATGGCGATGCTCAAGACGTCCGCGGAGCCGCCGGGTGACGTGGGGCCGCCGGGTGACGTGGGGCCGCCGGGTGACGTGGGGCCGCCGGGTGACGGGGGGGTGGCGGGTGAAGCGGAGCTGCCGGACGTCGAGGAGTCGGTGGGCGAGCTCGTTGGGGAGGTCGTCGACGGTGCTGGGCTGGTGGCCGGCGCCGAGGCGCTGGGTGCGGCGACGTCGGACCCGCTCGTGCAACCCGCGGCCAGCAGGCAACCGGCGACCGTCAGGGCCACCCCCACCGCTCGCCCCGCCTGAAGGGTCCAGCCCTGAAGGGTCCAGCCCTGAACGGTCCAGCCCTGAACGGTCCAGCGCTGATGGGTCCAGCGCTGATGGGTCCAGCGCTGATGGGTCCAGCGCTGATGGGTCCGGACCTGCTTCACGTCTCGTCTCCTGTCTGTGTGGGGTGGGTCTGCCCAGACCTCACCTGACTGTACGGGCGGGGCAGCCGCTGAGTTCCGGTCCCGCCTCCGGGTAACGTGAACGGCACCAGTCAAGGAGAGGAAGACGATGCCGCAGCGACTCACTCCGCTCGAGGTGTCGTTGCTCGCGCTGGACACCGCCCGCACCCCGGGCCACGTCGGCACCGTGGACATCTTCGACGCCGGCACCGATGACGTCGACTACGAGCGGCTGATCGGGCTGATCCGTGACCGGATCGCCTACGTGCCCCGCTACCGTCAACGCGTCCGCGGTATCCCCGCCTGGCTTGCCGGACCGGTCTGGGTCGACGACGAGAGCTTCGACCTGACCTACCACGTACGCCGCTCGGCCCTGCCCCGGCCGGGCACGACGGATCAGCTCCGGGAGTTCGTCGGACGGGTGCTGGCCCGCCGGCTGGACCGGGCCCGGCCGCTGTGGGAGATGTATCTGGTGGAGGGTCTTGCGGACAACCGGTTCGCCCTCGTCACCAAGACCCACCTGAGCCTGGTGGACGGGGTCGACACGGTGGACATCGGCCAGGTGCTGCTCGACGCCGTTCCGGAGCCGCAGGACGCGATGGGGGGGGAACCGCAGCCCTGGCAACCGCGTCCCGAGCCATCGCCCATCGATCTGGTGGTCGGGGCCCTCTGGGAGAGCGCTCAAGACCCCCAGCAGGCGGTGCAGAATCTGCGCCGGACCGTCACCGGAGCCCTGGGCGTCGCGTTGGCCGTCGGCGAGGCGGTCGGCGGCGTCGGCGGGGTCATCGGCGAGCTGGCGGCTGATGCACTGAGCGGCGGGCGCCGGTCAGCGGGGTCCCCGCTGACCGGGCTGGTCTCGGAGCAGCGCCGGTTCGCCACCGCACGGTTGCCCTTGGCCGACCTGAAGGCCGTCCGAGCCGAGCACCACCACACCATCAACGACGTCGTGCTGGCGATGGTCACCGGCGCCCTGCGATCCTGGCTGCTGACCCGGGGGGAGTCCCTGGGTTCGACCAGCTCGCTGACCGCCCTGGTGCCGATGAGCGTGACCGAGGAGGACGGGGGGGAGCTGACCTCGCTCGGCAGCCAGGTCGCCCCGCACCTGCAGCGGCTGCCGATCTCGGAGTCGAACGCCGTGATGCGGCTGCATCAGGTGGCCTACGGCACCCAGGCGCACAAGGACACCGGCCGAGCCGTGGGGGCGCGCTCACTGAGTGACATCGCCGGGTTCGCGCCCGCCACCCTGCATGCGCTGGGCGTCCGGGCCTCGGCCGGGGTGATGCGCCGGCAGCACGACCTGGTGATCACCAACGTGCCGGGTCCCCAGGTCCCGCTGTACGCGGCCGGCGCGAGGATGACGGCCACCTATCCGGTGCTCCCGCTCTCGGCCGGGCACCTGTTGAGTGTCGGAGTCACCTCCTACGACGGCGAGGTGTTCCTGGGCCTGAACGCCGACCGTGACGCCATCCCCGATCTCGCCGTGCTGGCCCAGTGCCTGCACGACGCGCTGGACGATCTGCTCGACACCACCGCACGGGCGAGCGGCTCGCGTCAGCCCACGCGCAAGGCCTCCGCTGCCGCCCGCCGGGCGGCCAGCCGCAAGGCCGCCGCCCGGCAGGAGGCGGCTCGTCACCGAGCCGTGCAGAAGCGGGTGGCCGTACGCTCCCTCGCCACCCGGGCTGCCTCGGCGGCCAGGACAGCGCGGCCCGATCTCGGTCCACGTCCGGCCCCGGCCGAGAACGCCCCGGCCGAGAAGGCCCCGGCCGAGAACGCCCCGGTCGAGCCCGCGTCCGGTCACGTCCAGGACGGCTGACCCGGTGCTGGTCTTCACCCCCTTCTCGCACGAGCACGCCGGCCGGCTGCGGTCCGGCCTCGACGTCGGGGTGCGGCCGGGATGTGCCGTGACCCCCAGCTTCCTGGCGGCCCTGGGGCCTCAGGTGAGCACCGACGAAGCGGACTTCGCCGCCTTGAGCAACGCTGGCGTACTCGCTCTCCTGGACGACATCGCTCCCACCCGCCTGGTGCTGGCTGTGGACGTCAGGGCGTCTCAGATCGTCGACCGGCGGACCCCACAGGGTGAGGTCGAGGTCAGCGATCTGCTCTGGTCCCAGGTGCAGGCCCTGTTCACCGATGAGCCGGACGCTGCGGAAGCCGTCGACCGGGCCCGCCACGGTGCCGGCGTCTCCGGGCTGGGCGATGCCCTGGCCACCCTCGCCGTGACGGACCTGCTCGATGCGTACGACCTGCTCTGGTATTCGGTCGAGGAGCTCGACGCACTGAGCTGACGGGGTCGGCGGCTGGCGTCCGGGGACGCCGAGCGGTCCACCGGTTTCGGTCCAGGCTGGACACGCTGGGGCAGACTAGGGCCATGCCACGCTCAATCTGGAAGGGCGCCATCTCCTTCGGTCTGGTCACCATCCCGGTGAAGCTGTACTCCGCCACCGAGGAGAAGGACATCAGTTTTCGTCAGGTGCACGCCGAGGACGGCGGCCGGATCAAGTACAAGCGGGTGTGTGAGCTCGACGGGCTGGAGATTCCGTTCGCCGAGATCGCCAAGGGCTACGAGCTGGCCGACGGACGGATGGTGATCTTGGAGAAGGAGGATTTCGACGCCCTGCCCCTGACCACCACCAAGACCGTGGAGGTGGTGCAGTTCGTGGCCGAGGAGGAGGTCGACCCCACCTACTTCAACAAGACCTACTTCCTGCAGGCCGACGGGCCCGGGGTCAAGCCGTACGTGCTGCTCCGGGACGCGCTGCTGAGCAGCGGCCAGTGCGCGGTGGTCAAGGTCGCACTGCGCTCGCGTGAGGCGCTCGCTCTGATCCGGCCGGTGGACGGGGTGCTGC
>JAABUN010001316.1_pt1 | contig 56048 bp, 49 predicted proteins | sample 5559311 | NCBI WGS metagenome assembly JAABUN01 (sample SAMN10711877, study PRJNA513370) | rock metagenome | isolation source: Antarctica rocks | place: Antarctica: Victoria Land, Siegfried Peak sud
TCTCGCTCCTCGTGTCCGGTCACAAACTGTCGGGGAGAGAACCCCCCGGCCCCCTCCCCAGCGCGATTCCCGATGCGGGTCGCGAAGCTGGTGGGGAGCTGGAATAGGCTGGAGAGGGGGAGAACGCTGTCCATCCCTGTGAGCCGCGCTGTAGTCGACCCGCTGGGCTGGCTAACCGCTACCGGATCCGCTCAGCTGGGAAGACTGTGTCCGGGTTGAGCAGCTTCGCGGCCGAGGCGACCAGCCGCATCTCGGAGACGTTCGCCTCCCGGGTGATCGTCAGGACGGCGTAGACACCGCTGGCCGCCGACGAGATCGCAGCCGGGACATCACCAGTCCGGAACCAGTGGGCGGCGAACAGGGCGGTGTAGACGTCGCCCGTCCCGACCGGCGTGAAATTGAACCGCGGAGTTCGGACGCGCCAGGCCCCATCGGTGGTGACACCGTAGATGTCGAGACTGTCGTCCGGCGTGTTCTCCAGCCGCGTCCCGGTCACGACGACGACCCCGATCCCGGAGGTGACAAGCGTGTCGGCCGCTGAGAGCAGTTCGGCCTGCGTCGTGACGTTCATCCTGGTCAGCAGACCGAACTCGAACTGGTTGGGCGTGATCGCGTCGGCCAGCGGGACGAGTTCGCTGCGGAAGATCTCCGGCAGGCTGGGGTCGACATAGATGCCGGGGGTGTCCCCCATCACCGGGTCGCAGAGGTAGCGTAGTGCGGGGTTTTCTGCTTTGGCGTCGCGGACGAAGTCCAGCACCGCGCTGGCCGTGCCGGGGTCACCGAGGTAGCCGCTGATGATCCCGGTCGCGAAGCTGGCGACGTTGCGCTCCCGAAGTCCCTGGAGCAGGTCGCGGATCAGGCGCGGCTCGACGAACTCACCCCGCATGGTCGGGTAGCCGGGGTGGTTGCTGAGCAGTGTGGTCGGGATGTCGACGACTTCGATGCCATGGAGCTGGAGCGGGAAGATCGCGGCGTCGTTGCCGACGTGGCCGTAGGCGACGTGCGACTGGATCGTGACGACGACCGGGTCGACCGGCGGCCGGTCCTCGGCCCGGTGAACGTTGAGGTTGGCGCTGGCCTGCGCCTCGGTCATCTCGTTGGCGGCGTCAACCGCCTCTCGGGTCACTTCAAGGTCTGTCGCGCGTTTGGCTGGCATGGGGGCTCCGTCTCGTTGGGTCAGGTCATCCAATGACGGCCATCCTACCGCGTTCAATGAGGATGTTGGCCCACCAAACCTGGCGCTCACTGAGGGATTGGTCGGTCTGATCTATTGAGTGGCATTGGAAGCGCTCCGGCGGCGGAGACGACTCTCCCCGGACCCTCTCCGGGCACCTGCGCAGCCGATCTAGCTGCGCCACAGTCGATGGAGGCCAACCCGGACCCCTTCGTCAGCCGCATCGGGCCAGGGGCCGTCGTGCTCCTCGGACGGACCGTCCCAACCGTCGGCTCGGGCGCTCTCAAGGAAGCGAGCGGCGACGGGGCGGCCCGGCTCGGCCAGCCAGAGCAACCCACCGGGCGCTACGATCCGCTCGGCAAGGGCGAGGAGCGGGTCGATGTCGCGGGTCTCGTAGAGCCCGTCGGCGACGAGAACAACCGCGTAGCCAGTGCCGGCCTGCTGGACGAACGCGGGGTCGGGCCTCCGCCAGTTGACCTTGGTCGCCGCCGCGGGTGCGGCACCGGCGTTGACTAGGGCGTTGTACCGGCACAGGGTCAGTGCCTCCGGCGCGTAGTCGGTCACCGTGAGGTGAGCGCCAGCGAGGATCGCCGCGGCGGCGGTCGCCCCGGCGCCGCAACCGAGTTCGAGGACCGCCTTGCCACGGACCATCTCCGGCTCCTGGAGGATCGCGTCGGCAAGCGCAATTCCGCTTGGCCAGAGTTCCGCCCAGTAGGGCAGGTTCTGCTCTGGGTCACTGGCGATCCGGTCCAGTAGGTCGTCCATGTCGGTCGGTCTGCTGATCGTCAGGGTCCGACCGCTTCGGGACAGGGGAACGGTCTCGACGATCAGCGGCCCAATAGCGGAGAGCTCTGTTCGGAGGGCCATATGGGCGGTAGGGGAATCGCTCAGGTCTGACATAGCTGGACTGTAACGCACTAAGTCCTTGCCATGGAGACCGACGGTGTGGGCCGAGTTTGGACGGCCAGCGAGAGATTCACTCGCCGGCTGAGGTGAGCCATTGCTGGACCACCAGGGCCGATCAGTCCCCCGCAAGAACCGGCTGGCTCGGTCGCGCCGCCTCACTACTCACCGGATCCGGCGTCGTTTCCTCAGTGGCCGACGCCCCCTGGAGGGGAAGTTCCTTGAGGAACAGGGACACGATGAAGGCGAACGCGACGAAGGGAAGCGCCCAGAAGAAAACATCGTTGATCGCGTGCGAGAAGGCGTCGAGCACGAAGCCCTTGACCGGCTCCGGCAGCGCCTGGATCGCCGAGACGTTGTTGGTGTCGATCACGACCGCGCCGGTGCTGGTCGGATCGGCTGGTTGCGGGTTTCTGGCGAACTCTTCGGCCACGTACGTCCCGAGGCGGCTGCTCAGGATGGCGCCGAACAGGGCCGCGCCGATCGCGCCACCGAGGCTCCGGAAGAAGGTCGTCGACGAAGTCGCCACACCCATGTCTCGCCGCGCCACGGCGTTCTGGATCGCGGTCGTGATCGTCTGCATGGCGAAACCAAGACCGGACCCGAACAGCAGCATGTAGATCGCGATCCGCCAGTACGGCGTGTTCGGGTCGATGGACGTCAGCATGAAGAGCGCGACGAACAGCACGCTTGATCCCAGGATCGGGAAGATCTTGTACCTGCCGGTCTTCGTGATCAGCAGGCCGGACCCGATCGAGGTCAGCAGGATCCCGGCGACGGCGGGGATCATCGCGAGGCCGGATTGCGTTGCCGACATGCCCTGGACAGCCTGGAAGTAGACCGGCAGGTAGATCAGCGCCCCGAACATCGCCACACCGGTGACGGTCATGTATGCGTTGCCAATCGAGAAGACGCCCTCGCGGAACAGGCGCATCGGGATGATCGGCTCGCTGACGCGCAACTCGACGAGGACGAAGGCGATTGCCAGCGCGACCGCCACCGCGACGAGACCGAGCCCCTGCGCCGACACCCATCCGTACTCGCCCCCAGCCCAGTTCAGGTAGAGCAACAGCGACGCGACCGAGGCGACGATGACCCCCGCACCGAGGTAGTCGACGGACGCCGCGCGGCGAATCCGCGGCATCGTTAGGTTCCGCGAGGTGATGTAGAACGCAACCAGCCCGATCGGGACGTTGATGAAGAAGATCCAGCGCCAGCCTGGGCCATCCGTGAAGAAGCCGCCCAGCAGTGGGCCGGCGATGCTCGAGACGCCGAAGACCGCGCCGAACATCCCGCCGTACCGACCCCGCTCCCTGGGCGGGACGATGTCGCCGATGATGGCGAGGCCGAGCGCGAACAGACCGCCACCGCCAATCCCCTGGATCGCGCGGAAGATGATCAGCTGGGGCATGTCCTGAGCGATGCCGCAGAGCAGTGACCCGACGATGAAGGTCCCGATGGCGAGCTGGAAGATGAACTTGCGACCGAACAGGTCGGAGATCTTCCCCCAGAGCGGGGTCGCGGCGGTGGAAGTAAGCAGGTAGGCGGTCACGACCCAGGAGAGTTGATCCAGTCCGCCGAGCTCGGAGGTGATCGTCGGGAGCGCCGTGCCGACGATGCTCTGGTCGAGGGCGCCCAGGAAGACGCCCGCCATGATGCCGATCATGACCCGGATGATTTGGTCGGGTGGGAGATAGGACGGCGTGGCTTCTTTCGTCTGGGGCGCGGTTCCGTTCTGTAAGGTAGCCTGTGCGGACATCCGTCTACTCCTGAAGAGGAACCGCCGAAGCGGCCCGGACATGGTGCGAACCCCCTGCCTCTTCGCAGCCAACCGACCGGTTGGTGGAACGTTGCTGGACGACTATACTGACGTTTCATGCCCCGGTCAAGTTCCCGGTAAACTCTGGATGGTTATGGTTCGATGTGGGGTAGGGTTATGGCTCGACCGGGTTGAGCCGCAACCGCGACGACCAGGTGAGACCAGCGTTCGAGCGTCATGGATTCAGGTATCGAGCGGGAGAGCGAACACGATGCACGCCAGTCAGGGAGAGGACGCCGCGCCACCCCCGTTGGATCGCCGGGCCGTCATCCTCGAACACGCGCGGGCGCTCTTCCTTGAGCGTGGCTATTCCGTGATCTCGATGCAGCAGATCGCCGACGCCGTCGGGATCAACAAGGCCACGCTCTACCACCACTTCCGGGACAAGGACGACCTGTTCACGGCCGTTCTCGGGCGGGAACTGGACAAAGGTCGCCGCCGCCTGGAGGAGATCATCGCCGCCGGTGGGACGACGCGTGAGGTCGTGGAGCGGGTAGTCCGCAACACGATCGAGTTCACCGACGGGGACATGCCGTCCCTCTTCATGAGTCTGAAGAACGAAGTCTCAGCCGAGCGACGGGCGGCGTTCTTCGCTGACCGGGAGTTGCCGTGGGCGGCGATGCGTCCCTTCTTCGTCGCCGCGATCGAGCGGGGAGAGTTCCGGCCGGCCGATCCAGATCTCCTCGTCGGGCTGTTCTTCGCGATGGCACGCTCGCAGGCGCCCGGACCCTGGCGGTTCAGCATTGCTCCGGCCATCGACGACGCCGTCCACGCGGTCGTCTCACTCTTCCTCGACGGGGCTACAGCACAAGACGAGGACCACCCTCTGGTTCCATCGGTCGCAACGGCCGACCGCACTGACGCGTGAGGGTCGCTTGACAACTCGGCCGCGAGACCGAACCAATGCCGCCGCGCGAAATGAAGGACCGCCGCGGGTATTCCCGCGGCGGTCCTTCATTTCCATGGAGACCGGTGGCTGTCGGTCGGATCAGTGCCCGGCGAACACGGGTGGGCGACTGACTTCCGTGCTTTCGGCCTGCCCCGCGGCAGCCGCCTCGACCTCAGGCTCGCCCTTGAGCGGGATCTCCCTGAGGAAGAAGGCGACGATCAGGCCGATCCCGACGAAGGGCAGACTCCAGAAGAAGATGTCGTCGATCGCCCGGGCAAAGGAATCGAGGACGAACCCCTTGATGGGTTCGGGCAGGGCCTGGATCGCCGCGATGTTGTTCGTGTCGATGACGACAGCGCCGGTACTGGTCGGATCGGCTGGCTGCGGATTGGCCACCATCTCCTCGGCGATGTACTTCGCGAGGTTGTTCGTCAGGATCGCGCCGAACAGGGCGGCACCGATCGCGCCGCCCAGGCTCCGGAAGAAGGTCGTCGATGAGGTCGCCGCGCCCATGTCGCGCATGGCGACCGCATTCTGGATCGCGGTCGTCACCGTCTGGATGGCGAAACCGAGCCCACCACCGAACAGCAGCATGTAGATCGCGATCTGCCAGTACGGCGTGTCGACCCGGATGAACGTCATTAGGAAGAGGGCGATGAAGAGGACCGCGGCCCCGACGATCGGGTAGATCTTGTATCGGCCCGTGCGGGTGATCAGCAGGCCGGATCCGATCGAGGTCAGGATGATACCGAGCACCGCCGGGATCAGGGCGAGGCCGGACTCCGTCGCCGACATCCCCTGGACGGCCTGAAAGTAGACCGGCAGGTAGATCAGCGCCCCGAACATCGCCACACCGGTGACCGCTGCGTAGATGTTGCCCACGGTGAAGATATTGCCGCGGAAGAGGTGCATGGGGATGATCGGTTCGCTGGTCCGAAGCTCGATCAACACGAAGGCGACGCCGAAGACGATAGCGAGTGCGACCAGGCCGAGACCCTGCGCCGATGCCCATCCGTACTCGCTCCCGGCCCAGTTCAGGTAGAGCAGCAGGGCAGTGACGGAGGCCACGATCGCGCTGGCGCCGAGATAGTCGACTTTCGCCTCCCGGCGGACATGGACCATGTTGAGATTACGGGAGGTGATGTAGAAAGCGATGATGCCGACTGGGACGTTGATGAAGAAGATCCAGCGCCAGCCGGGTCCGTCCGTGAAGAAGCCGCCCAGCAGTGGGCCGGCGATGCTCGAGACGCCGAAGACCGCCCCGAACAGACCGCCGTACTTGCCCCGATCCCGGGGCGGGACGATGTCGCCGATGATGGCGAGGCCGAGCGCGAACAGACCGCCACCGCCGATCCCCTGGATGGCGCGGAAGATGATCAGCTGCGGCATGTCCTGAGCGACGCCGCAGAGCAGCGACCCGACGATGAAGATCCCGATCGAGATCTGGAAGATCAGCCGACGGCCATAGAGGTCGGAGATCTTGCCCCAGAGCGGCGTGACCGCGGTCGAGGTGAGCAGGTAGGCGGTCACGACCCAGGAGAGCTGGTCAAGACCGCCGAGTTCGGACGTGATCCTCGGAAGGGCGGTACCGACGATGCTCTGATCGAGGGCGCCCAGGAAGACCCCTGCCAGGATGCCGACCATGACCCGTAGGATCTGATCGGGCGGAAGATAGGACGGCGCGTCAGCCGGGATCGTGACCCCGGGCGCCTGCACCGACGATGCGGCCTGTCCAGCCATTCTGGTCCTCCTCGTCCGTCTCCGGACTCGGTGCGGCGGTCTCCCGCCGGCGCGAATGCCGATGCATCGTTGCAGCCAACCCACTGGCTGGACTTGTCTGGGGCGCGACCCGACCCTGCATTGGGTCGCCGCGCCGGGCCACGGATCTGTTCAATACGGAATCCGGGTAAATGCTTCCACCGGGCTGGCTGATCGACGACCCCTCCCCCAGCCCCTCCCCGCTGCGGCGGAGAGGGGAGTCAGGCCCGGTCGCCACGCACGAGATCCGCGGGGTCTTTACCCGGATTCCGTACAACCGAAAGTTGTGACGGGAGCATTAAGCCACCCGTTCGGTGTGACTGGCTTCTACCTGTCTGGAGAGGAGGTGGCGCTTGCGGGTGGTCGCGTGGCCTCGCGACCACCCAACTCGATCCCGACCCTATTGGCTGACCGTCTGCCGGTAGCGCCAGATCGCGAGTGGGACGAAGACGATCAGCAGGGCTATCGACCACATGATCGAAGCCTCGACCGGATGCCGCATCGGCCAGGCGCCGGATTCGAGCCCAGGACCACTGTTGCCGAACAGGTTGCGCAGGGCGGCCGTCGTCGCGCTGATCGGGTTCCACTCGGCAAAGATCCGGAGGTACTTCGGCATGCTGTCGGTCGGCACGAAGGCGTTCGACGCGAAGGTCAGTGGGAATATCGCCATGAAGCCGACGCCCTGCGCGCCCTCGGTGGTCTTGACAACGAGGCCCAGGAGAATCCCGATCCAGCTCATCGCGAAGCCGAACAGCAGGAGCACTCCAAAGCCGGCGAGCGCCGACAGGGCACCCTCATGGATGCGCCAACCCACGACCGCGCCGGTGATGCCGAGGACCGTCGCACCGAGCGTACTCTGGATCAGGTCACTGAAGGTCCGGCCGAACAGGACGGCCGCCCGTGAGATCGGCAGCGATCGAAACCGATCCATTACGCCGGTCTTCATGTCCTCGGTCATTCCGACGGCCGTTCCGACCGCGAGGAAGGCGATCGACTGAGTGAAGATGCCGGCCATCAGGAACGACCGATAGGAGATGTTGTCCGGCACGTTGATGGCGCCACCGAAGACGAACCCGAACAGGACGACGAACATGATCGGCTGGATCGTGACGTCGAGCAGCTTCTCCGGAACGCGCCGAATCTGGGTCAGATTGCGCCGGATGATCGTGAATGAATCGGTGATCAGCCACTTCAAATTGTCGAGCGGTGCCGATCTGGCTGGTGCCGCGGCAAACGCGGTGTCATTGGGAAGAGCTCGTTGCATCAGGCTGCCTCCTCGTTGGGTTCGGTCGACTGGCCGGTCAGACGCAGGAAGACGTCATCGAGCGTTGGTCGCCGCAGACCGATGTCGGCGATCGCGACGCCCTGCGCGTCGAGCAGCCGGACCACCTGAATCAGCGTCGCCGAGCCTTCCGGGGCGGCCAGCGACAGTCCGCCGGCTCGCTCTTCGGACGGCGTGACGTCCAGACCGAGCTGGTTGCGGATCGTTTCCGACACGGCCGTGACCTGACCCGGATCGGCGAGAACCAGATCGATCGCCTCGCCCCCGACCTGGCGCTTGAGGCTGTCGGGTGTGCCGGCCGCGACGATCCGGCCATGGTCGATCACGATGATGTCGTCGGCCAGCCGGTCGGCCTCGTCGAGGTACTGGGTGGTCAGCAGGATCGTCGTCCCAGTCCGAACCAGATCGTCGAGCACCTCCCACATGCCGAGTCGGCTTCGCGGATCGAGCCCGGTCGTCGGCTCGTCGAGGAAGATGACCGGCGGTCGGGCCATCAGGGACGCCGCCAGATCCAGCCGCCGACGCATTCCGCCGGAGTAGGTCTTGGCCGGGCGACGGGCCGCTGCGGTCAGGTCGAACTGCTCGAGCAGCTCCTGGCCGCGGCGGCGGACCTCGCTGCCGGGCAGGTGATAGAGCCGCCCGACCATGGTCAGGTTCTCTTCTCCGGTCAGCAGTTCGTCGACCGCCGCGTACTGACCGGTCAGCCCGATCGAGCGTCGAATCTCGTTGGGCTGCGTTGCAAGGTCAAAGCCGGCGACCTTGGCGGAGCCAGCATCGGGCTGGATCAGCGTCGTCAGCATCCGGACGATCGTCGTCTTGCCAGCCCCATTTGGGCCGAGGAGCCCGAGGACGGAGCCAGTCCGGACCGAGAGGTCCACGCTATCGACCGCGACCGCCTTTCCGTACCGTTTGGTGAGGCCGTGCGCGTCGATGGCGAGGCTGCTCTCGGTGCCGTGGATACGCGTGATACTCATTGCGATCCTCCCTTAGTGCGTCTGTCCGATGGTTCCATTCTATTGGCGAAAGGGGTCATAATCGGCCCCGATTGGGAAGCCTTCTTTAGTTGCGGGTGCATACGTTCGCACCTATCCCTCCCCTGTCTCATTCGTACGTCGTACCATCATCGTACGATGTACGACAGACGTACGGTGTACAATACCCACTGAAGCGGCCGGTGTCAATCAGTCCGGAGTGAATCAATCTGGAGGCTCAAGAGCGGGATGGTTGACAAGTGTCGAGCGGAGCCGGAGCAGACGAATCCTCGGTGCGAACAGCCTGGCCCGGTGTCGGTCTGGCTGAAGCCGGAGCGACCGGCTCGGGCAAATAGTTCGCCGTTGGGCCGGAGCCAGATCGTCCGGGCGGCGATCGAGCTGGTCGACGAGGAGGGGATCGACCAGCTCTCCATGCGGAAGCTTGCCGCCCGCCTTGGGGTCGGGGTAATGTCGCTCTACTGGCACGTCGATCGGAAGGACGATCTGCTGGAACTGATCGGCGATGCGATCTTCGGCGAGATGCAGTTGCCAGACGCACCGACCGGAGACTGGCGGGCTGACCTGACGCTGGTCGCCCTGGAGACTCGTCAGATCTTCTCGCGGCACCCGTGGCTGCTCCAGACCATGGGGACCCTGCCCCATTTCGGTCCGAACTTCCTCAAGCACGCCGAGTTCTCGTTCGGGTCAATGTCGTTGGCCGGGGTCGCGCCCGAGACGATGGCGATGGTTGTCAGCTCCGTCGACAGTTTCGTGTTCGGCAGTCTGATGACGCGGATCGCCGAAGCCCGGGCCGACCGGTCGCAGAGTCCGCCGACCGAACAGGTGATCGAGCAGTTCCAGGCGGCATTAGCCCGCGGCAACTTTCCGGCGCTCCAGCGAATGATGATTCACTTCGAGGGCTGGATCGACGACGATCAGATCGCCGAGTCGACGTTCAGGTTTGGCCTGTCCTGTCTGCTCGATGGCATCGAAGCCCGGCTGTCGTCGTGTCCGGAGCGGACGACTCCGTGATGCGAGCAGGCCCTCCCATCGTTCGCCGCCTGGGGAACGTCTGATGAGGCTGCGGATCGTCACTCTGGCGACGTACTCGTTCCAGTTCTCCGCGAACCCACGCTCAGGTATCTCAAGCGCCGCGGTCATGGCCTCACGTCGCCCCACCCCAACCCCTCCCCATCTGCGGATGGAGAGGGGCTTCGTCTGTTGGCTGCGCCTGCCTCAGGGTAGGCACGGCAAACCCGTCGTAGGGGCGACCCTTGTGGTCGTCCGGCCGCCGCCGCGGCGATCCCCCCACGGTGAGAAAGCTCCGCGTTGCGAGGGGCAGGTAGGCATCGAACCGTATCGACCCGCGACCACTGAGATCATTGCGCGGTGTGGAAGGGGACAAACCTGGCGCCCTAAATCCGGCCGTCCCGGCATCTTATGGGCTTGCGGTCGGTGTCACCGGGGACAGCGTAGGTGTCGACAATTGCACATTCGACACTGCCGTGGCCGTTGCCTGAACCTCGACTGACGCACTCAACTCAGCGTCCTCGGTCAGGTTCGCGCTCGTGGTCGGCGTGGCGCTCGGCCCAGAGATGTTCACATCCGGCGTGATGGCTGGTATTGGACTGCTGTCTGGGCTACTCGGACCAAATCCAGCGTCCGCGGCACTGATCGTCGGCGCCTCATCGATCACCCGATCGAGTCGCCGGGCGTCGAAGCCTTCTTCCATTCCGTCCATTTCTGGTGGAAAGTCAGTGATTCGATAGAGTGTCGGTTCGCCACTTCCGAACGTGAGCTCGTTGTCACGGACCAGCATTTCGTACGCAAAGGTCTGATCCTCCCAACTCTGCCCGTCTCTCGATAGCGTGAAGCCAATTCGAAACCTTGTGAGCGCGGGATAGATAGTGGTTGCTGTTGCTTCGTCCCGACCCTCCTGCTGAAGATCCTCAAAGTAGTCAGTTGTATACAGCCAGCTGATGTCTATCTGAATCCGACCTGCTTCATCCGCCATCCATGTCCCTTGACCCACGGCGTTCCAGGTCGGCGTGAAAATCAACGTGCCATCTGCGCTGAGTGTCAGAATGGCGATGATATCTGGGCTTGAAGACGCCTCCGTACCGAATGACCCCAACCAGGCCCATGTCCCTACGACAGCGTTGTCCACCTGCGCCATCCCTCGTCCCTGCGCGGATGCGTTCGGAACTTCGTTCAGATTGAGGTTGATTCCGCTGGGATTGACGCCGGAGAGGGACAGGGCGCCGTAGCCGACCAGCGCGATGACGAGGGCCGCGGCGATGGTCGCGATTGGCGGGTTCCAGCGGCGGCTGGTCGGGACACGACGTGGGGTCATGGTGGGGGCTCCTGACCGGTTGGCGAACGACCCAGGCAGTGACCAGGTGGCGGTTGGTGTCGGGGTGGCGATGACCGGGCGCTGCGAGAGTTCGGCCCAGAGCTGGTCGCGGAAGGCCGGATCGGGCTGAACCATGCCGGCGGTCGCGTGCATCGCCCGGAGGAGGGCGGTGTCGGTGCCGTCAATGCTGCGCGACGTGTCGAGCTCAGGGCCATTGGCGAGCTCATTCCAGGCCGCGTTGAGGGGGTCGTCGGGTGGGTGGTTCATCGCAGATCCTTGTGGGTGGCGAGCCAGCCGCTGGCGGTGGCGAGGGTCCGAAGCCGGGCGAGTGCGCGGGACTGCCGGGTCCGGATCGCCGTGTGGCGCTCTCCGAGGATATCGGCGATCTCGCGGTCGTTGAGGCCGGCGAGCCGGAGCTCGACCACGCGGAGCTGCTCGGTCGGGAGTTGCGTGAGCAGGGATGCGAGCTGGCGCTGATCGTCGCGCTGCAGCGCCGCCGCCTCGGGAGACCGCTCGGAGGAGACGGCCTGCTCGGCCAGCTCGAGCGGCAGATCTGGCCGGCGGGCCCGGACATGGTCGATCACGGTCCGGTGGGCGATGGTGAACAGCCAGGCACGGAAGGAGCCGCCCCGGTATTGGCCGAGACTGCCCAGCGCCTTGAGGAAGGTCAGGCTGGTGACGTCCTCGGCGGCCTCCCGGGAGCCAAGCCGGAAATAGCAGTAGCGGTAGACATCGTTCAGGTAACGTTCGTACAGCGGCGCGAAGGCCGTCCGGTCGTGCCGGGCCCGAGCGACGATGAGCAACTCATCGCCCTCGGCTGGTGGTGCCGGCGGTCTCCAGAGGTCGTGTTCGTGTTCTAGTCCGTGTTCGTCCCTGGCCACCGCCGCCATCTCTGCCTCCGGTGACTGATCGACTGGCCGCACCGCCGGACACGCTCATGCCCGCCACACATATAAGACGAGCGGGGTAGGCGAAGTGTGGCGAGGGCCTCATGGTCGGCATTCATGCAAACTCGACTATGCATGGCAGCGAAGCGGTCGGGCTCAGGGACGATGTCGCGAGATGAGTTGATGAACGCGGCATATTGGCTGGTTCGCGAGAACTTCGAACTACCATTCTCGATCAATGAGCGCTCCGGAATGGATCAACCTGCCTCATGACATCGTTCCTGAGCCCGAACCATTGATGGTCGGGCCTGCCTGGTCGGGCATCACCGTCGCCGTCACTCTCGCCACCTGCGGGGTCCGTCAACGGCCCGGTGCTACACTTTCGGAACCTTCCCCAACTCTGTGTATCGCTGGGCCGATTCGTGGTCTGACCGTCGCACATCACCCCCTGAGGAGAAGCCGAACCGATGGCTGACCCGACTCCGTCGTCCCTCCCGGCCGCCGATCCCAACCCTCGCCTCGACGCGGCCCCGGATGTCGTCGGCGGACTGGCCACCGCGAGTCCGCCCGTCCGTGGCGCCCCGCTGACGCTGATCGGGCGGGAGCAGCGCCGGAAGATCGGCGCATCGGAGACCCAGCGGGTGCTCCAAGCCGAGCTCCAAGCCCGAATCAGCGGTGAGGTCCGGTTCGACGACACCTCGCGGATGCTGTATTCAACCGACGCCAGCAACTACCAGATCGAACCGATCGGAGTCGTGATTCCGAGGACGACCGAGGACGTTCTCGCTACCGTCGAGCTCGCGACCAGTCACGGCGTCCCGATTCTGGCGCGCGGCGGCGGCTCGTCACTGGCCGGGCAGGCCGTCGGCGCGGCGCTGGTGATCGACTATTCCAAGTATCTGAACCGGATTCTCGAGGTCAACACCGAGGAGCGGACCGTCACGGTTGAACCGGGGATCACGCTGGAGTTGCTGAATTCGCAACTCCGGGCCAACGGGCTGATGTTCGGCCCGGACCCGTCGTCGCTGGACCGGGCGACCGTCGGCGGCGTGATCAGCAACAACGCATCCGGCGCCCACAGCATCCTCTACGGGATGTCCGGCGACCATGTCATCTCGGCGCGGCTTGCCCTCGGGGCGCAGGGGACGGTGGACATCGGTCCGGCGTCCGTCGGCGGGTACGAGGCGCGGGCTACCCACGACGATCCCTATGGCCAGCTCCTGACGAAGCTGCTTGCCTTCCGAACGACGCACGTGGGGACGATTGCGCGCGACTTCCCCCGGCACTGGCGCCGGGCGACCGGCTACAGCCTCGATGAGCTGACGAAGCCGGACGGCGAGATGAACGTCGCGAAGCTGCTGGCCTCGGCCGAGGGGACGCTCGGCGCGATGCTCCGGGCGACGATCAGCCTCGTGCCGACGCCGAAGCGGACCGCGCTGGTCATGCTCCAGTTCGACGATCTCGTCCGGGCGATGGAAGCCGTTCCGATCCTGCTGGAGGCGGAGCCGTCGGCGGTCGAGCTGATGGACCGGATGCTGATCGACCTGACCCGGAAGCAGCCCGGCTACGCCCGGCAGATCAGTCTGATTCACGGCGACCCGGCCGCCGTCCTCGTGGTCGAGTTCTACGGTGACGACAACGATGACCTCACCCGGCGGTGCCAGCGGGTCGAGCAACTGATCCGTGACCGAGGCATCGGCCTGATGATTGAACCACTGCGGGTCCTCGATCCTCTGATGCAGAAAGATGTCTGGACCGTCCGCAAGGCTGGCCTCGGGCTGTTGATGAGCATCAAGGGTGATTACAAGCCGGTCCCGGTGATCGAGGACGTCTCCGTCCCGGTCGAGCACCTGGCCGATTACGTCCGCGCGATTCTCGAACTGGTCGAGGAGCACGGCACGACGGCGGCGTTCTATGCCCACGCCTCGGCCGGCTGCCTCCATGTCCGGCCGCTGCTCAACCTCAAGTCGGTCGAGGGTGTCACAGCCATGCGGGAGCTAGGGGTCGCGGCCTGCGAGCTGGCGACCCGGTTCGGCGGCGTGATGTCCGGCGAGCACGGCGACGGGCTCCAGCGCGGCGAGCTCAATGAGCGCATCTTCGGGCCGGAGCTGTATGGCGCGATGAGGGAGCTCAAGGGCATCTTCGACCCCCGCGGCCTGTTCAACCCCGGCAAGATCGTCGATTCCCCACCGATGACCGAGAACCTCCGATACGGTCGTGACTACCGGCCGATGGAGCCGAAGACGTTCCTCGACTTCCGGGCCGAGGGCGGGCTGCTCGGCGCGGTCGAGATGTGTAACGGCGCGGCGGTCTGCCGGAAGCTCAAGGCCGGGACGATGTGCCCGTCGTTCATGGCGACGAAGGATGAGGAGGACACGACCCGGGGCCGGGCCAACGCCCTCCGCAACGCGCTCGCCGGCCGGGTCTTCGAGCCGAAGGATTTCACGTCGAAGAAGACCTACGACGTGATGGATCTCTGCATGTCCTGCAAGGCGTGCAAGACGGAGTGCCCGAGCAGCGTCGACATGGCGAAGATCAAGACGGAGTTCACGGCTCAGTACCAGGCCGTCCACGGCACACCGCTGCGATCGCGCGTCTTCGGGCACATCCATACGCTTTCCAAGGTCTCGGCGCCGATCGCGCCGCTGGCGAACCTGATGCTGCGGACCCCGCTGGCGAGCCCGGTCATGCGGGCGCTCGGCGTCCACCCCAACCGGAAGCTGCCAGCCTTTCAGCACCGGACGTTCCCGCGGGTCTTTGCCGACTGGCGGGAGCAGCATCCGACGCGGGGCCGCGAGTTCCGGGGTCAAGTCGTCTACTTCCACGACACCTTCGCCACCTATAACTACCCCCAGATCGGGCTGGCGGCGGTCCGGTTGCTGGACGCCGCCGGCTTCGAGGTCATCCTGGAGGAGCGCCGGGTCTGCTGCGGCCGGCCGATGCTGAGCAAAGGGCTCGTCACGGACGCCCGGCGGATGGCGAAGCGCAACGTCGCGCTGCTGGCGCCGTACGCCAAGCGCGGCATCCCGGTGATCGGGACCGAGCCGAGCTGCATCCTCACCCTCCGGGACGAGTACGCCGACCTGCTGCCGGACGACCCGGACGTCCAGGCCCTGGCCGAGAACAGCTTCATGATCGATGAGTACCTCGCGAATCTGGCCGACGAGGGCGAGCTCGGGATCGACTGGCTGACCCGGCAGGGGCCGGAGGTGCTGTTCCACGGCCACTGCCACCAGAAGGCCCTGATCGGGATCTCGCCGTCGCTCGGCATCCTGCGGGAGAGCGGTTGCCGCCCACGGGAGACCGGAGCCGGCTGCTGCGGGATGGCCGGGTCGTTCGGCTATGAGACTGAGCACTACGACGTCTCGAAGAAGATCGTCGAGGATCGGCTGCTGCCAGCCGTGATGGCCGCCTCGCCGGACACCGTGGTTGCGGTGGCCGGCGTGTCCTGCCGCCAGCAGATCGAGCACTTTGCCGACCAGACCCCGCAGCACATCGCCGAGGTCCTGGCCGACCGGATCGCGCCGGGTCATGTCTGGAAGCGTGGGCTGGTGCCGGTCGCGGCGGGTGGGGTCGCCGCCGACTGAGCATATGGGTAAACCAGAATCTTGCTCGGCTACGGCCCGACCATGAATGGCAGCGAAGCGGTCGGGGTCTGAGACAACGTCGCGGAACCCACTGCTCGTCGCGATCAGATATCCCTCTGGAAGGAAATTGAATTCGGTTTCACGCCATGAGATGTCGGCGGGTGTGGGAATTTACCTCAACGCACATCGTTCCTGAGCCCGGACCATATATGGCCGGGTATCGCTGGTCGAGATACCTGCCGGAGCACCCAGATGTCCTGGTCTGGCTTCACCATCTCGTCACCATCGTCCTGGCCGGGTGGTGTATCGTCCGGACGGCGTGAAGCGAGGCGTCTGCTGGAGTGATGAAGGGGCCCCTGGTTGGAGCGACGACAGACGATTGGCCCGGGACGTCCGGAGTTCCGGCCGGAGACTGCCGCCGAACAACGGGCCGATCGCGAGGCGAATGCGTCTTTGACGGTGCTGCCACGCGGCTGGTGGCGGATCGCCTGGGCGGCCGGGCAGGTCGTTCTGCTGCTGGCAATCCTGCAGATGTATACCCTGCTGCGCCGGTCGTACTTCCAGCAGTCGCCCGACGAAGCGTTCGCGAACGCCCTGGATCTGATCCGCTGGCAGGGCGCCGTCGGGCTCAATATCGAGCTCGATCTTCAGGGCTGGGCGCTCCGGCATGACTGGCTGATCGACTTCGCCAATGGCTACTACCGCAACTTCAAGCCGATCCTCTATGTCTGCGCCGTGCTGGCCTGCCTGTTGGCTCCCGTGGCGTACCGTCGGGTCCGACGCGCCTTCGTCGTCGTCACGCTGCTGGCGCTGCCGTGGTACGCGATCTTCCCACTGGCGCCGCCCCGGTTCATGGCGCCCTACGGCCACCCGTTCGTCGACACCCTCAACGTCCTTAGCACCACTCCAAACGCGACCGCGGGCTTCGCCGCCGCCAACCAGTTCGCCGCCATGCCAAGCATGCACATTGGCTGGACCTCGATTGCCGCCCTCTGGCTTGCGGTGACCTTCCGGCGCTGGTGGCTGGGGACGGTTCTTGGTGTGCTCCACCTGACCGTGATGGGCTACGTCGTCATGGTGACCGGGAACCACTTCGTCTTCGATATCTTCGGCGGCCTGATCCTGGCCGGCATCGCGATTGCCGTCGCCTGGCGCCTGCCCGATCACTTGTCGTGGATCGCTGCCTGGGACCGCCTCCTCGCCCGGGTGTCGACCCGGCCCGGTCTCGGTGGTCTGCGTCCTTCCGGATCGTGGGCTAATCCGCCGCCGAGCGGTTTGACGGGCAGGCCACTTGACGCAGGTTGAGTCGCCACCGTTAGCGGTCACGGTGCCGAACGGAGATCGCGCCCTCGATCCGATAGTGGTGTCAGGTGACCATGTCCGGCGATCCACCGGAGTTAGCACTGGTCGGGATCGCTGGTGGTCCCTGGGAATCATCCTGCTTGGCACGGTCATGATGACCTTGCCGATGGTCTGGGGGGGCGTTCGGCTGGGCCAGGACACGGCGACGCAGTTCTACCCGTGGTACGTCAATCTGGGAGAGCGCCTCCGGGCTGGCGGTGTTCCGGAGTGGAACTCGACCCAGTTCGGCGGTGCCCCGCTGGCTGGCGACCCGCAATCCGGCTGGATGTACCTGCCGGCGATGCTCCTCTTCACCTTGCTGCCGATCGGTGCCGCGGTCCTCGCCCAGATCTTCAGCCACCTGCTGCTCGCCAACCTGGGCATGTGGCTACTGGCTCGGCGGGTCGGTCTTGGTCAGCTTGGGGCGCTCGTCGCGGGCTTCAGTCTGGCCGGCTCCGGCGTCGTCTACGGCCGGATTCCGAGTGGCCCGGCGTCCTACCAGGTCGTGACCTGGCTACCGTGGGTGCTGCTCGGGGCGGAGATCGCGCTACGGGCCCGGAGCTGGCCGGTTCGGATCGGTGGCTGGGCGCTGACCGGGTTCGCCGTCAGTCAGGCACTGGCCGCGTGGGTTGGGCAGGTGAGCTACTACACGCTGCTGCTGCTGGGTGCCTGGCTGGTGTTCCGGATTTTCTGGGGCAGGAGCGATCAGGACAAGTCGGAGGTGGGGCCGTGGTCGTCGATGCTTGCTCCGGTCTCGACGCTGGGCGGTGGAGCGAGTCCCCTCCCCCCACCTTTCTCTCCAGCTCCCGGTTCGCTCGATCACCTGAAGGCGATCTCGGCTCACCGGTCCTGGAGAGGGGGAGATGGTAACTTCGCTCCTCCACTCGAACGAAACGAAGACGAAGACCAATCCGATCAGCACGAAGCCCCTCTCCGGGCGATGAGGAGGCACGACGAGTCGATCGGGGGAGGGGTTGGGGAGGGGACTGCACCGCGACCACCGTACTCGAAGAAACCGGTTCGCTTCAAGATCACGTTGTCGACCGGTGCACTGCCGGCCTTTTCGAGGGTGTCACTCTGCCAGCTCCTCGTCCACGGAACGGCGATGCTGGCGATCGGCCTCGGGCTCAGCGCCGCCGGGCTCCTCCCGCGACTGGAGTTCAACAGCGTCTCCAATGCGTCGGGCGGTGAATACTCGACCAACATCGGCGCAATCATCGGTGGGTCGAGTTCGGAGAGCGTCATCAATCGATTGTTCCAGCCGTCGCTGTACTACCCCGGCGCGGCCGTGCTGGCCCTTGCGGTGGTCGGACTCCTGCTGGCTCGGGGTCGGTTCGGGTCCCCCTTCTGGCTGGTGACGGCAATCGGCGCGATCGTCCTGACGATCCCGGCCGTGACGCCACTGCACTGGCTGCTCTACCTGCTGCCCCAGTTCCGGACTCTGCACGAGCACTGGCCGGAGCGGGTCATTCTCGTGGCCTTCCCCGGGCTGGCGCTGCTGGCCGGAGCCGGGGCGCAGGTGCTCGTCGACGCCGCCCGTGCCCCGACGAATGTCGTCCTCCGAGCCGCGGCCGTCCTGCTGCCGGGGGTGATCATGGCCGGGTTCGGGCTGCTCGGCGGCAGCGTCTCGGGAATCGCGATCGTCGCCGTGACCCTCGTCGCGCTGGTCGCCGCCACGCTGCTGTTCCGGGAGCGGCCGCCCTGGCCGTCGTCCAGGTCGACGAACCATGGGCGTCGCCAAGATCTGTGGATGCGCTGGCTGCCGGCATCGTTGCTCGTCGTCGTAGTCGCCGACGTGATGCTGATGACACAGGCGCTGGCCGGGCAGGCCCCCTTTGGAGGGTTCCATCGGCGTGACCTCGACGCGTATTACGCACCTTCCGGTGCCGCCGCCTTCCTGCAGCAACAAGCCGAGTCCGAGGGACCGTTCCGGTTCGCCGGCTACGATTCGTCATTGGGCGTGGTCGAGAACGGGCAGAGCGTCCTCTACAGGTATCAGTTCCCCGACCCAATCACCCAGGAACTCGTCGTCAACAATCGGGCGACGATTCTGGGACTCGAAGACATCCAGGGCTACAACCCGCTCCAGATCCACGGCTACGTCGATCTGGTCACGGCGATGAACGACGGCCCGCAGGAGTACCACGGCGCGAACCTGCTCCCTCCTGGACTTAGCTCTCCGCTGCTTGGGCTGCTCAACGTCCAGTATCTCGTCATCCCATCGGGTGCTGGCGGCGATGTGGACAGCCGGATCGGTCTCGCCAGCTGGACGACCGTCTACGACGACGGCACTGTCCGGGTCGTCCAGAACCCGGCCGCCTTGCCCCGGCTCTGGGCCGTCGACAATGTCGAGACCGTCGCTGAGGGGCAAGCCCTGCCGCTGCTGGCGACCGGAGCCGTCGATCCGCGAACGACGGCGCTGATGGAGACCGGGATCGGCCCGGACGCCCCCGTCCTGCCAGCCGCTGATCCGAATGCAGCCGGGCCGACCCTCATGTTGCAGCCCACGGACGACCCAGACACCATCCGCTTCGACGCCACCACGGCGTCTGACACCCTCGTCGTCCTCAGCGAGATCGCCTACCCAGGTTGGGTGGCCGAGATCGGGGGTCAGGCGACCGACCTCCTCACGGTTAACCACACGTTTCGAGCGGTCGTCGTCCCTGCTGGCCAGCACGCTGTGACCCTCCGCTACGACAGCCCCGCCACCCGCTACGGCCTGCTTATCACCGGCGTGACATCGGTCCTCACTCTGGCGGGATGGCTGGCCGCTGTCTGGTTTACCCGACACCGTCTCCATCAGTAGAGGATGTGAGCCCTCTTGGCGGAGCCCCTCTACATCCCCAGATGGGGAGGGGTTGGGGAGGAGTCCGAAAACCCACTTTGGCGAATTCCGCCGAAACCTCTTGACACTCCCCTGGCTCGATGATAAGGTGGCATCGGTTCGGAAACGCAGGTTCGCCGAAACAGCTGGTCGCGGGAACCCCGGTGTGGGTTCCAACCTCGGCCTGGCAATCCAGCAGCCACATGGCTGGGCAGGTTTCCGGACGTCGTCCGGTATCGCAGATGCAGAGAGGAGGACCCCGATGATTCGAGCAATCCAGCTTCCCGTTGTCGCCGACGTTACTGTCGCGCACGAGCAGTCCCGAAGCGCTACCCGTGGGGTCGCCTTCCCCACTCTCACGCTGCGAGGACGCGGGATCACTGCGCCCAACCTGGCCCCCGTGTGCCCGGGAGGTCTCGAATGATGACGTCAGTCGCGCTGTCCTAGCGCGCCCGTCACATTGCGAGATGCTCCGGTAACCCGGGTTGGCCAACGCCGATCCGGGACCTTTGCGTCCCCCGGAACTGGTGCTCGCCGCTGTGCCCTGGGCCATCGCCTCGTCGCAATGAATCGTTCCACCAGCGTTGATCCCAGGCCCGCCAGCTCGCTGGGGCCGAGATGAAGTGTTGCCTTGCGACATCTTGAATATCATCGATTCGGTGGTTTCCGCCATATATACCTGTTGAGACCGCTGCCGCGCCGGAGTTGGTCGTGCAGCCAGAGGAGGAGTACCTAATGACGATCCGAGTGGAAATGAACCGGCGTTAGCTGCCGGACTTGTCGACCAGTGGGACCACCTCTCAGGGCGGACCGCCTCGACCTCGATTGATTCGTCTGTTGGTGGGAGTCGTCGTTCTGACAGGAGTTCTCATGCAGCCCAACCACCTGTTGCGGGCGATGGCCGATGACCACCGCCGTGAGGGGATCATCGACGCTGAGGGCTTTCACCACGGCCGTCTGGTTGAGGCTGCCGCGCCACCTGACCGGACCATCCGGTTCGTCCGCCGCCTGGCTGGCACTCGCCGCGTCCGTCTAGCTCAGGCCATTGCCGGCACTCCGGTTCCCGCTGTTGGTCCGCGGTCCTGAGCGCCTATTCGTTTGCAGATGATCGATGGCCAATCAAGGAGTCCTGCGATGTACCCCAATGATCTCTCCCGCGACCTGGTCGAGATCTACCGTCACCATCTGCTCTCCGCCGCCGACGCGCACCGCCGGACCAGGCTCGTCGCCGAGGGCGACGGGTGGTCGATCGTGATCGTCCGCCGCGCGGTGGGCAGCCAGTTGATCCGCCTCGGCAACGCCGTCACCGGCGATGTGGTTCCCCGATTGGAGCCACTCGCGGTCGCCGTATCCGAGCCGGCCTGACCCCGGCCGAATCGCCGGTTTCACTCGCCCTCGCTTCATCCATCCGACGGATCAACAGAAAGACAGGAGTTCGACGTGTTCTCGCATCCCATGTCCCCGGAGATGATCCGGATCGTCCATGAGCGTCAGATTCAGGAGGCCGCTACCCGGCGCGCCAACCTCCGGCTGGCCGACCCGCACCGGGAGCGACCCGCGCTCCGCTGGCTGATCGGTGTCACGCTCGTCCGGGCCGGACAGGCAATCGCCAACGAACCATTACGCACCGTCCATGTGGTCAGATCACGGCCCGGCGTATCGGGCTGCTGACCTCGACAGGCTCAGGAGTTCTCATGCAGCCATTCGAACTCGCGACCATGATCGCCATCGTCGTCCGCCCGAAGACCCCACCGCCTAAGGGCGAGCGGATTCCGGGCCGGGAGCCGGAACCCATTCGCGACTCAGGCCCGGTATCACCCTTCCGACGGGCGATTGGCTTTTGGCTGATCGGTCTCGGTGGGGCGGTCGCCGGTCGCTGACGCAGCCTCGTTCCGCACGTCGCCGGCGCGACTGGCAGGTCTTGGGACCTGCCGGCTACGTCGGCCCTTCACCCTCGCCCCTGACCGTTTCCGCGCCTCGCCACTGATCGATTGAGCTGGGAGTTGCCCGTGACCGCCATCGATGTCCACGCGTTCGAGGTCCACGTCGACCATGCCACCCTGCGGGGCGACTGGGCCGGAGCTGGCCCCGCGGTCGTGCTGCTGCACGCCGGGATCTGCGACTGGAGGATGTGGGACGCCGAGTTCGCCGCCCTCGCGGAAGACTATCGGGTCGTCCGCTACGACCTGAGGGGCGTTGGCGACTCGATCCCGGACGCCGACCCGGACGGCCTGCCGTTCGCCCATCACGACGACCTGGTCGCGGTCCTCGCCGCGCTTGGCATCGACCGGGCGGCCCTGGTGGGCTGCTCGATGGGCGGCCGGGTGGCGTTGGACGCGACCCTCGCCGTGCCGGAACGGGTCACAGCGGTGGCACTCGTTTGCTCCCGCCCCAGCGGTGCCGTATCAGACCGGTCGATCGCACCGGTATTCGATCGAATCGACGAGGCGATCCTTCGTGGAGACGTCGCCCTGGCCAATGAACTGGAACTGCGGCTCTGGGTCGATGGCCCGCACCGGGCAGCTGATGCCGTCGATCCGGAACTGGGCGACTGGGTCGGTTCGATGAATCTGGCAGTGCTCAGCGTGGGATGGGACGGTCGCGGTGAACAAGCGTTCGACCCGCCGGCGATCAGCCGCCTGGCGGAAATCGCGTGCCCGGTGCTGGTCATGGTCGGCGACCTCGATGTCGCCGGGACAGTCGAGTCCGGTCTGCGAATGGTCGAAGACATCCCTCGCGCCCACCTGATCCGGTTCCCTCGAAGCGCCCACCTGCCATCGCTGGAGGAGCATGAACGCTTCCTCCAGCACCAGAGCGCCTTCCTCGAACGACCTGATGTCGACGTCGAGGGTGACGTCGAATCGCCCCGGACGCAGGCACGCGCCGCCGCCTTGTCCGGAGGCTGAGCAGGAGACCCCACATGGTCCACGTCATCAATCAGCCCGTCACGATCTGGTCCTCCAGTATTCTCGCGGATCCCGGCTCTGAGGCTATCCTGGATTCGCTCTCCTTGCCCGCCGATCCGGGCGTCACGGTTCATCCCCTCGACACCTGGTCGGCGCTCCGGCGTTACCTGCTCATCGGTGGTATCGACCGGGTGCTGGCCGACCCATTGCCAATCACCATCGCCGACTCCGAGCCCGTCCGGACGGCACTGGCGGAGGACAGCCTGCGGGTCGTTGCCGAGGTCCTCGCCGCGACTGCCGGCGGCCCGTCCCGCCCGGAACCGCTGTTGCTGGCTCTCGCCCTCGCGGCGTCAGCTGACGACGACCTGACCCGGCGGGCGGCGCTGACAGCCCTGCCGCGGGTCGCCCGGAGCAGCCGCGACCTGTTCCTGTTCGCGACCTTCGTTCAGAGCCTTCGCGGCTGGGGACGCGGTCTTCGCCGGGCGGTCGGTTCCTGGTACAACGACCGCTCACCGGAGGACCTGGTCGAGGATGTTCTCTCGACACCGGGTTTCGCCGGCTGGCGCCACGCCGACCTGCTCCGGCTTGGCCATCCAAAAGCCCCGACGATGACGCACGACGCCATCTACCGCTGGGTCGTGACCGGCGTTTCTCCACCGGCCATCCTGGCCGACCCCACCGTGCCGGACGCTGCTCCACTGCTCGCCCGGCTGGCCGCGGCGACCGCGCTGTCCGACACGCGGGACGGATCAGTCGCGGCCGAACTGATCGCGACGCATCGGTTGCCACTTGCGACCGTCCCGGAGTCGCTGCGCCGGGAGTCGTCGGTCTGGGAGGCGCTGCTGCCGCATCTGCGGCCAACCGAGTTACTGTCAGCGCTGCCCACACTGGCTGCTATCGGCTGTCTCGTGCCCAGCAACCCGGTTCACGAACTGGTCCGCGACCGGCTCACCCACTCCAATGCGAACGCGCCACGACGGTTCACACCACTCGCCGTCGTCGCGGCCCGGCACGCCTATGAAGTCGGGCACTCAACGATGGGCCGTTGGGACGTGGACCAACGCATCATGGAGGCGCTCGGTCGCGCGTTCGATTTTGCCTGTCTCCGGATCGAGACGGGTGACCAGCCGATTACCCTGCGTATTCCCGCGGGAACGTGTCAGCAGGCGACCACGGGCGGGACGTTTTCGGCGCTCGATCTCGCCGCGACGATCGCGATCGTCCTTTCACCCGCTGGGTCCTTCGCACGGATAGAGGTCGTCGGTGAAGTGACCCTCACGCTTCGGCTCCTTCCCGGCGCCGGAATCGACGAGGCCGTCGCGGCGATCAGCCGTCTGGCCGCCCGGGCCGGGTCGTCGTCCGTAGGCCAGGAGGAGGTCACCATTTCGGTCACGCGTCCAGATGGTGGCGTTCGAGCAGCCCTGTTCGGCGGACCGTTCGTGGCCAACCGACGTCACTCCGACCCAAACCCAAGCATGGAAGCGATCACCATCCAGGGGATGGACAGCAACCTGGTTGGGACAATCTTTGGCCTGTTGCAGACGTTTGTCTGACCGGTGCCGGTTGGAAGGAAGGAGGTCGCAGTGTCGATCTATCGGGAATCGGCACGGCATTACGATGCCCTGTACCGGCAGCTGTTCGACCACGGGGCCGCTGCGTCGGCGTTACGTCAGCACATCGCCCATCTCAACCCCGTGGCGGTCTGCCTGGTGGAGGCCGCCTGCGGGACGGGACTTATCCTCGAGCAACTGGCGCCGGAATTCCGCGTCGCGGGCTTCGATCTCTCTCCGGATATGATCGCCCTGGCTCGCCACCGGCTGCCGGGGGCCCCGCTGTTTGTCGCGGACATGACGACGTGGTCGGCCCACGAGCGGTACGACGCGATCGTCTGCGTCGGGGGCTCGATCAGGTATGTCCAGACTGAGGATCTGCTGCGGCAGACCGTGCGTCGGTTTGCTGATCACCTCACCCTCGGGGGCGTCCTGCTGATCGAACCATGGTTTCCGCCGGCGGTCTGGGAGGATGGCCGGCAGACGCTCAATACCGTCGACGAGCCGGAACTGAAGATTGTCCGGCTCCTGACCAGTAGCCGTGATGGCGAACGGTCGGTACTCGATATCGAGTTTCTCATTGGCAGAGAGGCCAGGGTCGAGCGGTTCGCGGAGCGACACGTCATGGGTCTGTTTACGGACGACCAGATGCGGGCGGCATTCGTGGAAGCCAGTCTGACCGTCGACTGGGACGTCGACTATCCGACGGGACGGGGTCTGTACGTCGGTCAGCGTCGGTCCGGCGACCCTATCAATCCTGTTGAATGAGGATTCTGGCCCAGCGGGCGGGAACGGGTGGGACCTCAACACGACCCCCTTCGACCCGAACGGTAACGACGGGATCGAGCGCGTCGGTCAGCTGGGTTCCGTTCGGCAGATCGACCGTGACGCCGAGTTGCACAGCTTCTGACGCAGCATTGATCGCGACGATCACCGTCTCATCTCCGGCCCGGCGGGCGAAGACGAGTTGCTCCGCGGCGACATGGAGCTGCCGATAGTCACCGTGCCGGAGGGCGACGGAACCATGCCGGATCGCCGCCAGCCGGCCGATCTCGCCAGCGAGTTCTGGATGCGGCATGGTCGCAGGATCCACTGGCCAGGCGAGGGCCGGCCGAAGTTCGGCGTCGCTGTCTCCGCGCTTCTCGCCGGAGATGCCCCACTCGCTGCCGTAGTAGACCGACGGAATTCCCGGCATCGTCAAGAGGAGGACGTGGAGTGGGTAGAGGTGAGCTGGGTCGCGGAGCAGGGACGCGATCCGGTTGACATCGTGGTTGTCGGCGAACGTGTAGAGAGCCAGATCGCGATAGATGCCGCCGTCGCCGGACTGCCGGTTCAGCGCGAAGGCGATCTCGTGCAGGTTGGCGTCGTTGAAGCTCGAGTACAGCCCCTTCCAGGTCTCGTAGTTGGTCGTCGAGTCGAGCATCTCTGGGCCGGTCCAGTCGCGGTAGTCGCCATGGATGACTTCGCCCAGCAGCCAGGCGTCCGGCGCGACCTCCCGGACGACGGCGGCAAGGTCTCGCTGGAAGCGTTGGTCGAGGACATCGGCGGCGTCCAGCCGGAGACCATCGATCTCATACTCGGCGAACCACTGCCGGGTCGCCGCGAACAGGTGCTCCCGGGCATCATGGTCGTCGAGGTTGAGCTTGACCAGATCCAGGACGCCGTTCCAGCCGTGATAGGTGAATGGGTCGCCGGCTGGGCTGCGCTGCGAGAAGTCGATCCCGACGAACCAGTCCCGGAACTCCGAGCTCTCGCCGTGTTCCTTGAGATCCCGGAAGGCGAAGTGATCCCGACCGACGTGGTGGTAGACGGCGTCGAGGATCACCCGGATGCCGTTGTCGCGCCAGTGCCGGATGAGGTCGCGCAGGTCATCATTGGTTCCGAGGCGACGGTCGACCTGGAAGTAGTCGGCCGTGTCGTAGCCGTGCCGGGACGACTCGAAGACTGGGCCGAGGTAGATCGCGTTCACGCCCAGCTGTAGGAGGTGATCCGTCCAGCCCATCAGTTCCGGCAATCGGGAGACCGGCTCGGCGAGAAGGTCATTGAATTCCTGAGCGCCAAGCATTCCGAGCGGATAGATGTGATAGAAGACCGCGTCGCGGGCCCATTCCGACATGAAGTACTCCTGAGAACAGCTTACCGATTGATACGGTCTAAGTCGAGTAGTGTCAACATGGTGGATGACCGGTCGCTCAGCTGTAGATCCCGTGAGAGAAGTACTGAACGGTTTGCCAGACAGCGTGGTCATCAAGCCGTGGGCCACCCTCGTCGGCCAGCGCGATTCGCCCGTGGATCATCCCGATCAGCGCGACGGCATAGAGCCGGTCGCGGCCCTGCATGTTGCTGTGGGCCCCTGCCTCCGGGACGAACAGGTAACCGATGAGGCGCTGGTGCTGCTCAACATAATCAAAAGCGACCTTCGTTGTGTAATTGTCACCCGGACCCAACCACGAGGCGAGCTGGAGCGATACAGCAAGGGTTGATCCTGAGAAAAGTCGAATGTCACCTCGACGACCCGTTCCAGGCAGCCACTCAAACTCTCGTCGCAGCTTGTTGCTCTGGCCCGGTCGTCCAGGAATGGCTGAAACCGCTCGGCGAACAGCGCTACCAGCGCTCCGCGCTGGCTCCCGATGGAGTGGTAGGGCGTCGGCTTGGTGACTCCAGCGGCCGTGACGATTTCCAGCACCCCGATCACGTCGTATCCGCTCTGGGCAAACAGCGCCTCCGCCCGGCCGAGGATGACCGTTCGATTGTCGCGTGCCAGGATCTCCGAGATGTCCCCGCGTCCTCAGCCAGGTCGAAGATCACCTGATCCCAGTATACCGATGGGTATTCTGAGATCGACCACTGTCAGTTGTTGGAACCGTCGCTATTGATCATTACGGGAGCCGTCAGGACAGGAGGGACATCGGGTCGTTGTCGCGGAGGGCGCTGATGAGGCGGCCGTCGCCGATGGCAGCCAGGGTCACGTCTCGCTCGCGGCCGCTCAGGGTCGCGAGTTCCGTGTTCGCCAGCCAGCCGAACACGCCGGCCAGCTGCCGGACCAACGCCAGCCCGTAATCCCGCTCAAGGTCGGCCCGGCTGTAGCGCGACACACCGGCTTCGATCAGACCATCGTGGTAGATCGCCAGGAGGTCGGCCTCAGTCCGGCCCCGGTCGGCGACATCGAGCGTCCCAGACAGGCAGGTCGCGAGATCGACCACGGCCGGACCGATGCCCGCCGTCTGCCAGTCGGTGATCACCGGTCGCGCGGCTGCGGAGGAGTCCCGGAAGGCGATGTTGTCGAGGTGAAGGTCGCCGTGAATCAGCGTCCGGGGAGCAGCCGACAGCCCGTCGAGAATGCGCGTATAGGCGCCGCCGGCCAACCATTCCAGGAGCGTCTGGATGTCCTCTGGGAAAGTGCTTATGACATGGTCCGGCAGCCGGGCGACGTTGCGCTGGAGCCGGACTTGGGCCGCATCGTGGTCCCCGGTCCAGCCCGCCAGCCATGGCATCGGTAGGCCGCGTCCCCACCACATGCCATGGAGACGGGCGACGCTGCCGACCACGAGTGCAGCGTCGTCGACGGAACAGCCGGTCAGGACGTCGCCGAAGCGGAGACCCGAGAGGTCCTCGAGCAGCAGGACCATCCGGTTGTCTACCAGGTCCATGGCGGCGAACAGCGACCGTGGGACGGCGACCCCGCAATGGGGAGCCAGTTCCTCATAGAAGTGAAGTTCGCGGGCGCTCCGGAGGATGTGTGCGTCACGGGTCGCATCGGTGGCTGAGAGCTCGCCTTGTTCCTCAGCCGTCCCGATCCGGGGCGCCAGCGGGAGCTTGGCGATCAGCGACTGGCGATGACCGGGTTGGTCATCGCCAGTCGCTGAGCTGTCCCGGGTCCGAACCCGGATCACCCGACCGGTGAAGCCGCGCTCCTCGCCGATCTCCTCCCAGGTGGACGCCTCGATCCGGGTGTCGGCGGGGAGTGCGCCCGAGAGATGGAGGGCGTACGTGAGCCACTGGGGGGTCAGATCCTCGGGTTGCTGAGGCAGGCGCATCGGTAGCGGTCCTCCCGCACTGGCCATCCGGAAGGCGTGATCGCGGGACCCGATCACGTCCGGTCCGTTACCATTGTGCGCATATCCGGCGGGTGATAGGCTGGGTCGTACGTACACCTTCGCCCAGAGACCCACCGCACCGACGAGGCATCGATGACCCGTATTATCGCCTTCTTCAATCAGAAGGGCGGCACCGCCAAGACCACCAGCACCCTCAACGTGGCCGCTGCGCTCGTTGAGCGGGGGCGGCGCGTGCTGGCGATCGACCTCGACCCGCAGGCCAGTCTGACGATGGCGGTCGGGGTCGACATCGCGGCGCTGACTGGCTCAGTCTACGACCTGCTGATCGACGAGACCGTCGAGATCCCGGACGTGATCATTCCCACCACGTTGCCGGGGGTCGATCTCGTCCCCTCGCACCCCGACCTCGCAGCCGCCGAGCTGGAGTTGCTCAGCGTGCTGGAGCGGGAGCGGCAGCTGGATTACCGCCTGCGCAGCGCCGACCTCTCCGTTTACGACTACGTTCTGATCGACTCGCCACCCGCCCTGAACGTGCTCTCCATCAACATCCTGATTGCCTCATCCGACCTGATCATCCCGATCGAGCCGCACCCGCTCTCGCTCATGGTGCTTGGGAGGCTGTTCGAGACTGTCAACCGGATCCATCGCCTCAACCCGCGCCTCCGTGTACTCGGTTTCCTGCCAACCAAAGTCCATCACTCCTCGCGGCTGGCGGCGGACATGCTGACCGCGCTGGCCGAGGAGTTCCCGGAGCTGGACCGGCTGCCGTCGATCCCGCTCTCGGTTCGGAGCGCCGAGTCAGCCGCCGAGCGGGTCAGTGTCCTGAACTACATGCCCAAATCGTCGGTCGCGGCCGCCTACCGCGAGGTCGGCGCCTGGATCGAGAACGAGGGTGCGGTCATCGAAGCGACGGGCCCGGCCGTCGTGGGTGGCCGACCAACGGACTACGGTCGTGGCTGACCGCGGTGCGACGCGGCGCCGTCGCTTCACGGTGGACAGCCTGTTCACGGACGGTCGTCCGCAGGCCGTCGGGGTGACCGACCTCGTCGAGGCCAAGCAGATCCAGCTGGAGCGAATTCGCTCCGACCCCTCGCAACCCCGGCAGACGTTCGATGAGGAGAAGCTGGAGGAACTCGCCGCCAGCATCCGGCTGGAGGGCGTCCTTCAGCCGATCGTCGTCCGCTACGAGTCCGGGCGCGACATCTACATCATCGTTCAGGGCGAGCGCCGCTGGCGGGCATCGCGGATGGCTGGTCTCGCCAGCATCCCGGCAATCGTCCGCGACGTTCCGATCGAGCGCCGGCTGATCCAGCAGCTCATGGAGAACATCGTCCGGGACGACCTCAACGCACTCGACCGGGCCTCGGCGCTGCGGGCGCTCAAGGTCCAGCTCCGCGATGCCCCGTGGGAGGCCGTCGCCGAGGCCGTCGGAATTCGCCGGAGTCGCCTGTTCCAGTTGCTTGGCACCGAGAAGCTGCCCGAGACGGCCCGCGAGGACATCCGGGCCGGGCGGCTGAGCGAGAAGCAGAGCAGGGCGCTTCAAGGACTGCCCGGTGCTGCCCAAGAGGTCCTGCGGGACGCGATCGTGACCGACGGCATCCCGGCCGAGGAGGCGGCCCGGCTGGCCCGCTCGCTCCGGGTCGAGGAGCTACCTGACGATCCGGCCGATATCAGTGAGCGGGTCCGCCAGCTCCGGGCCGAACCGGCGCCAGTCAGTGGGCCGCCATCGCGCACCACGGTCGGCATCCGGCAGGTCGCCCGGCCCGGGGATGGGGACTCCCTGGCCCCGAACCCGGCGCCCGCCGTGGCCGCGGTGCCGCCGCACGGGCGGGTGCCAACCGAGGACTACCCTGGGGGTGCGACGGCGGTCGAGGCGACCCCGGCCCCGTCACCCGCGTCGGTCGAGGTGGTCGCCTGGCGCGCCGCCCTCGGCGAGCTGCTCGGTGACGACGCCCCGACCCGCGCGTTCGACCCCGGCCGGGTCCGGTCGGCCATCGTGGAGTTGGCGGCCGCCCTGCGCGACGCCGAGGCCGACGACCTTCGCGACGGCGCGCTGACCCGAGACCTGATCGCGCTCCGCTCCGCGATCGATGGCGTCCTCGGGGCCTGACCCCGTCGGAGGGCGGGGTCGGGCCCGTACCACCCTGTCCCGGCGGGCCGCCGCGCTCGTCCGCCGGTTGATGTCCACGGGACAGATAGGAGGGACCACCGTGACCAACGGACCACGGACCCTGACGGGCTTTGACGCGCTCCGCGCCGCTACTGACATCATGCTTCGGGTCCGCGAGACGGACCCCATGGTCGGCCTCCTCGAGGCGGGCGACCTGGCCTGGTGGTGGGCCACGGAGCCGAAGCGGGCGGCACCGACGGTCACCACGGTCTGGGGCGGGCGGGACGGCCATCCCCTGGTCGCCGTCGTCGAAGCGCGTGACGCGGGGAAGAACGGGGAGCCCGACCGGATCGGCATCGACCTGGTCGGGGACGTCGCACCGGGTAGCGGCGGACATGGGCTCGTAATCCCGTGGCTGCTCGACCGACTGGCCGACCCGACGTTCCATCCCGGTGCCACGGTCGCCGTCATGGTCGACGAGCGGGACGAGGCTCTGGCCGCCGCCCTCGCCGGCCAGGGGCTAGGACGCGATCCCGGGGACGACATGGTTCAGTTTGCCCAGCGGCCGTCCGCGCCGCCCGCCGTTCCACCCCTCCCGGCTGGATGGCGCTTCGCGGACGGGATGGAGCCGAGCGACGGCCCGCACCACCTCGCCCGGCGAAACGGCGCGACCGTCCACGACCGGTTGCGTCAGACCACCCTCTACCGCCCGGAGTTCGACCTGCGCGTGCTTACGGACGACGGGTCGCTGGCGGCCTACTGCCTGCTCTGGCATGACGGCGGCAAGGGCCCCACGGCGGCGGGCCACTTCGAGCCGGTCCGCACGGAGGACGCCTTCCAGGGCCGCGGGGTCGGCAAGGCGCTGATGGCCGAGGGCGTCCGGCGGCTCGTTGGGGCCGGCGCGGTCACTGTCAAGGTCGAGACGTACGTCCGGCTCGAACCCGCTCGGGCGCTCTATGCTCGCGTCGGGTTCGAGCCGGTCTACCGGCGACTCGCGTGGTCCCGGTCCCCAGTGACCGGCTGACCGTGACCGCCCCGCCCCGCCCGGCCTGAGTCCCTGGACGCCAAATGCGGCCCAGGGCCGGCTCCCAGCGCTGGAACGTCAAGTGGTCCTTCCATCGTCCTCCGCGCACATCGTGACTCCGGCACCAGTCCGATTCTTGAAGTCTGGTTCTCCGTCATCGCAGTACGTTGACGTAGTGAATTGGCGATCTGCTGCGTCATATGGTGATGGGGCTTGGGCGGATCTGCGCTCCCATGAACCCATGAGCAGCCGCTGATCTGAAGAACGGGAGCATCGCGCGACCATGATCTCCACGGGGCCGACCAATCGGCCACTCGGTCCTCTCGCCCGCTGGGCACAATTCGCCGTCCGGAACCCTTGGGGAGTGATCGCCGTCTGGGTCATCCTGATCGCTGTGCTCGGCGTCGCCAGGAACCGACCCGGCGGGGAGTACGTCAACCAGTTCGAGGTTCCGGGCTCGGACTCGCAGGCTGCGGTCGACCTCCTCAACGACCGCTTCCCGGACGCGGCCGGCGATACCGTTTCGCTCGTCTTCCAGGCTCCGGTCGGCATCATTGATCCGGCGGCCAGAAGTGAGATCGACGCCGCCCTGGCCCAGGCGGCTCAACTTCCTGGCGTCACCGGCGTGACGTCGCCCTTCGATGTCCCGGAGCAGGTCTCCGATGATGGCACAGTCGCCTACGCCACGCTGCAGTACGCCACCGCCGCGATCGATGTCCCGACGAGGATGCCGAGTCGTTGTTCGCCCTGGTCGATGCCTCCTCGCGGGCATGGTACATCCCAGTCTCGCTGGACCGGATCCTCCCGCGCGTCAGCATCGAGGGACCGGCCGAGCCCGATCCGCTTCAGGACCGCCCCACGGACGTTTCAGGCCGGCCGGCGGCCGAACGTCATCCAACGCTGCCGCGCCAGAGTTGACGCGACGACGACCGATCCTTTCGACAGGAATGCTCCCGAGACCAGACGTCAGGCCTCGATCAAGCGGCTCGGTGACCTGTTCGACAGCGTGGAATGCACGGCCCTCATCTGTCTGGAAGAACGTACCACGCGCTGCGATATGACGATCCATAGGATGAGCGTCCTGAAGTACCTCTCGGAGAAGGGCGAAGGGACGCGTCCCCGGATCGGGCAGAAGATCGGCGCTCCGCCCAGCTCAATGACCGGGATCGCGGTGCGGCTAGTCGAGGCCGGGTACGTTGAGCGAGGGCCGTCGAAGATCGTCCGCCGCTCGGTGGTCCTGCGGATCTCGACATTGGGCGACGAAGCCCCTGTTCAGGTCATGAACCAGAGCTGGACCTTGACGTGAACGAGATCGCCGACGGCATAAGCGATGAGCGTCTGGACGCGTTGGCGGATGACATCGAGTTGACGACCGACAGAATCCGGCTGCTGACGGAACGTCTGGAGCAGGAGACCCGCCAGGCCCGCTTCGACGACCGTGCGACGCTGGCCTCCGATTAGTCTCTCTAGCCCCTCTGGTTTACCCGGTGAACGACCGACGACCGCCCCGGCGCTCATTGCCCGGGCGGTCGCTATTTCGTCAGCCACTCGTTCCGGAGCCGGGCCAGCTCTTCGCCCGTAAGCTGGGGCTCGTCGTACAGTCCGGCGACCCGTCGCTGCCGGAACGCCTCGAACAGGGTCACCGCCGTCGCGACGGAGATGTTCAGGCTCTCGACCATGCCCGACATCGGGATCCGGACGGTCAGGTCGGCTCCGGCGATCGCCGCCGTCGTCAGCCCACGGTGCTCGTTGCCCATCACGATCGCAGTCGGTCGGGTGAAGTCGACGTCGTAGAGATCGATGCTCTCATCGGTCAGCGCCGTCGCGACGATCTGCATCCCGCGCTCCCGCAGGGCCGCATAGCAGGTCGCGATGTCGTCATGCTGAACGACCGGGACCCACTTCGTCGCCGACGAGGAGGTCGCCCGGGACGGGAGCTTGCCCGGAGCGGTTTCGTGCTCGTGGACGGTCTGGATTTCGAGGACGCCGGTCGCGTCGCAGGAACGCAGGACGGCCGCCGCGTTGTGCGGGTCGTGGACGTCCTCCAGCACGACCGTCAGATCGGGCTGTCGCCGACCGAGGACCTGGTCGATCCGGGCCTCGCGCTGAGTGGATCGCGGCCAGGACCGGCGAGTGGCCTGGCGGACGTCCATGGCATTACGGATGAGCGAGCTCTTCCCCGGTCCGTCTTCTGCGGCGTTCTTCACAGTTAGTCACTACCCTTTTACGTAAATGATTAACAAACCGGACCGAACCGCCGTGGACCTGTTCTTTCAGGCATCCGGGGATGATACTGTGCGCCAACGGTCCGTCTGGGCACAGGGGCCTGAGGTCGGGACCGTCTGACGGCGAGCGTCAGCTCCGATCGGCCCCGCTTCTTGCCGACCGGGTGCTCCTCCGGAAAGGCCGTGAGCGGAGACTTCGGAACTCCGTCGCACCATCAGCGACGAGTCGAACCTGTACCGCTCGCCCGGAGCAGGGCGATTAGAGGGAGTCACACCGTGGGATACCATCCGCGATCATTCAACCGTCGGAACGCGATCAAAGCCGCCGCCGGGGCCGCCGCATTCGCCGCCTCCGCGCCGTACGTCTCCTACCCGACCCGGGCTTCTGCTCAGGGTACGACGACCATTCGACTCAGCACCTCCTCGAATGGTCCTGAACTGGTGGCATTGACGAATCAGGTCAACGCATTTCAGACCGCAAATCCCACCATTTCCGTGAACATTGAGTCGATCCCCGATCAATACCCGACCGCACTGACGACCAACCTGGCCGCAGGCACAGCCGCCGATATCTTCTTCGTCGACTCGTTGTTGTTCCCGGATCTTGTCACCCGTGGCCAGCTCTACCAGCTCGATGACTTCCTGTCGGGTTCGGGGGGCGGCGAGGACTTCTTCCCGAACCTGCTCGGCGCGTTCCAGTACACCGGCGGGACGTTCGGTATCCCCAAGGACTGGTCGGCCCTGGCAATGTTCTATAACTCCGACCTCTTCACCCAGGCCGGGATTGCCGCACCGCCGACGACCTGGGACGAACTGACGACCACCCTGCAAACGCTGACCGATTCGACCGGTATCCCGGGCTTCGTCACGGCCCCAGACCTTGCTCGGATCCTGCCCCTGATCCTTCAGGCCGGCGGCGGCGTGATCAGCCCCGATTTCAGCGAGATCCTGATCGGGCAGCAAGCGACCGCCGATGCCCTCGCGCTGATCGTTGGCTACTACAACGACGGACTGGCGACGACACCAGCCGACGCCGGAGCGGGCGATACCGGCCAGGCGCTGGGCCAGCAGGCGGCCTGTTCGACCTACGAGGGGAACTGGACGTACGGCGGGTTCGCCCAGAACTTCCCGGACTTCCCCCTCGCCGCTGCTCCGCTCCCGGCTGGCCCGGCCGGTCAGGCGACCCTCGCCTTCACCGTCTCGTACTCGATGTTCGCCGGAACCCAGAACGGTGATGCTGCCTGGACCGTGATGAACTACCTGACCGGTGAAGGCATGTTGTCCTGGTGCATCGAGTTTGGCGTGATGCCGTCCCGCTCATCCCTGACTCCCGAGTGGCTGACGACGTTCCCGGAGCGGCAGCTGTTCGTTGACGCGGCGGCGTACGCCCGGCCATGGCAGGTCGGACCTGGTGGCCAGGTCTTCGTCGACACGGTCGCGAATAACACGCTGCAGGCTCTGTTCGCCGGCCAGATCGACGCGGCTCAGGCGCTCACAGATCTTCAGGCCGGAGCCGAGGCCAACATCCAGTTGCAGGCGCCCAGCACCGCCACTCCGGCGAGCTGACCGGTGAAGCACGCTCGCGTGGGATGGCGTCAGCCAGCCGCGCTGGGCCCTAACCGATAACTCGATCGCGGCGGATGGGGGCAGCTGACCCCGTCCGCCGTTCGGGTTTCTCGTACGGCAGGAGGGGGTTAATGGTGTCGTTGCCAATCGGCCGGAACGGGCGCTCCGGCAAGTCCGGCCGATCACGGAGTCCCATGGCGTCGGAGGACCGGATTGCCGGCTGGATCTTCATCGCGCCAGCGTTCATCGTCCTGCTGACCTTCATCTTCGGCCCGATCGTCTTCTCGGCATGGGTGAGCCTGCATGACTGGGACACGATCGGCCAGTTCGGTGAGACTCCCAACCGACCGTTCATTGGCCTCGACAACTACCGGGAGCTCTTCGACACGCCGGCGTTCTGGCAGTCCGCGCGCAATACGGTCTGGTACACCGTCGGCGTCGTGCCGGCGCAGACCGCCTTCGCGCTGTTGCTTGCGATCCTGGCCAACCGGAAGCTTCGCGGAATCTCGTTCTTCCGCACCGCGTTCTACTTCCCCTCGATCAGCTCCTCAGTCGTCATCGCCGTCATCTTCCTCTGGCTCTACTCCGGCAACGGCCTGATCAATAGCGTCCTGCGGGATATCGGCATCGACCCCCCCCGGCCGGTCTGGCTCGCGAATCCGAACGGCGTCTTCGAGCTGCTGGGCCGCAATCTCGGGTTCGACATCGAGAACGCCTGGCTGGCTGGACCGAGCATCGCGCTCCTCTCGATCATGTTGCAGAACGTCTGGTCCACCCTCGGGTCGCTCATGGTGGTCTACCTCGCGGGCTTGCAGAACGTGCCCAACGAGGTCTACGAGGCCGCGTCGCTCGATGGTGCATCCCGCTGGCGACAGTTCCGGGACATCACGATCCCCCTGCTCCGCCCGATCACCTTCTTCGTCGTCACCATCGGAATGATCGGCTGCTTCCAGGTCTTTGATCAGATCTTCATCATGTCATCTGGTGGTCCGGCCGGTACGACGACGACGCTGGCCTACTTCGTCTACACCCAGGGCTTCGGTGGGCTCCGGCAGGGATTCGGGTCGGCCGCTGCGATCGTGCTGTTCTTCGTCATCCTGTTCGTCTACTTCGTTCAGCGCCGTGCCATCGGCCAGAACGATACCGACTGATCGCGCTATGACGCGACGACCGAGCATTCGTCTGCCAGGCAACCCGGAGGACCACCATGGCGGCTGAGAACACCCTGGGACCGAATACCTACGCCCGCAGCAACCAGGACAAGCGGGACGTCCTGCTCGACCGCGTCCTGAAGGTCGTGGCCTACGTCGTCCTGATCCTGGTCACTATCGTGACGATCGCCCCGTTCTACTTCTCCGTCTCCCTGTCTCTGATGCCGCAGGAGGACACGCTCCGCCTGAGCCTGCGCGATGTCCTGCTCCCGAGCTCGATCCAGCTCGATGCCTATCGCAACGTGCTGACATCCTCGGACCTGCCGCGCTGGTTCTTCAATAGCACCCTTGTGGCGTTCATCTGGGTGGTGGCGCGCTGCCTGTTCGATACGATGGCCGGGTATGCCTTCGCACGGATGAACTTCCCCGGCAAGAACATCGCCTTTCTGATGATCATCAGTACGCTGATGATACCCGGCATGGTGACCATCATCCCGAAGTTCATCATCCTGAATGAGATGGGACTGCTCAATACCTATGGTGCCCTGACCATCCCGTTCCTGGCCAGCGCCTTCGGTGTCTTTCTGATGCGGCAGTTCTTCGAGAACTTCCCGGTCGATCTGGAGGATGCGGCCCGGCTGGACGGCGCGTCCCGCTACCGGATCTTCTTCCAGATCGCCCTGCCGAACGCCGGGGCAGCACTGACGGTCCTGATCATCGGGTCGTTCCAGGGGTCGTGGAACAACTTCCTCGAACCCCTCATCTTCATCAGCAACCCGGACCTGCGGACCCTCCCGATCGGGCTGGCGTACTTCCAGCAGGAGAACATCATCAATTACCCGGTGCAGATGGCGGTCGCGGTCATCTCGACCATTCCGATCGCCGTCGTGTTCTTCGTTTTCCAGCGCTACTTCCTCCAGAGCCAGACCAGCTCTGGCATCAAGGGGTAGAGCTCGGAGAGCCGGATCCGATCCCGTGGGATCCTGATCCGGCTCCGACCGCGACGCCAGACCCCATCGGGCGGTCCAACCGGGCGGGATCTCTTCGTTCGCGACGTACTGGCGCAGGTCGGTGTGCTCCCTAGCGTCGGTTGAAGAAGCCGCCACCGCGCGACTTCTGCGGGTTACGGTCGCCTGTCGTCCGCTCAACCTCGCGCTCGTCGGTCGGCGCGTTCGGGTCCGGGATATGGATCTGGAGCTGATTCAGGACGAGCCGGTTGGTCGCGGCCAGGATCAGCGGTGGCGTGAGCAGGATCAATGGGACGATCAGCGCCAGCCCGATCAGCGTCGTGACCACGATCCAGGCCGCCAGCAGGAGCGACTGAAGCGGGGCGGACGCGATGACGAAGCCGGCCCGTCGGAAGGCCTGGCGGGGCGTCGCGTCGGTCAGCGAGACGATTGACAGCGCGGTGAAGGCGAGGATGACGCCAATCACGATCAGGAACAGCCAGAGTGGGACGAGGATCGAGAACAGCGTTCCGGACTGGGCGTAGAAGGCCAGGTTGAGCACCAGGATGCCGAGGGCCGTGAAGACGATGGCGGCAACGATCCAGGCCCGGACCGCGTACTCCCGGAACCAGGCGCCGAGGTCCCGCCAGGACGGCCGGTCGATGACCAGCCGCGGGTCGACCCATTTGGCGAGCAGCGTTGTCGCTGGCCCGGCTCCGATGATGAGGCCGAGGATCAGCACGGCCTCCCCCAGGATCGTCGGGAGGGCGGAGCCGAGCGCCGCGAAGGCGAAGAACGGGATGAAGGACGCGATCCACCAGAGGATCGACCCGAGCATGAAGGGCAGGATCTGGTCGAAGGTATCGCGGATCGCCCGCCACAGATTGCTGAAACCGCGCACGAAAACCCTTGTCCACCCGCCGCAGCGTGGGTCTGGTCCTGTCACGTCGCTGGTGCCAATGCACCGATTCGGAACGCCGGCAACTATACCCCGCGGCGTGCGGACCGGAAGCATGAATGCCATGAACGGCTCGGATTCGACCATCATGCAGGACGATTGGCAGCCAGGGGTCGGTGCTCGCTTCCGCCAAGACCGGATAATGCCTTGTAGACGAGCCGCCGTCCGTCAGAAAGCGGCAGCCATCCGCGGACCCTACGAGCTGGAGGAACGGACCCTGATGCCACCCATGACCCCAGAGGATGTCTTTGGCATCCTCGCCGACATCGACCCCGAATCACCGGTCGCCCGGCTGCGAGAGCAACGGCCCGACCTGACCCGGTCCAGCCAGGCGAGTTATGAGTCTCTGCTCGAGCCGGCTGGCGACGAGAGTCTATCGCGTCGGGATCGGGAGCTCGTCGCCCTGCGGATCGCGCTGCTAACACCGGATGACCGGCTTGTGGCCTGGCACCGGGATCGTCTCATCGCCCTGACCGAAACAGCCGCCACCGTCTCCGCCGTAACCGAATTCCCGGCCTTCTCGCCGGAACTCACTCCGCGCGACGTCGCCATTCTGCGCCACGCAGACCTGATCACCCAGCACCCGACCCATGCGGAACCGTCCGATATCGACGCGCTACGAACCGCCGGTCTCTCAACGCGTGAGATCGTCACCCTGTCCCAGCTGATCGCGTTCGTCGCCTTTCAGGTCCGCGTCCTTGCGACGCTACGCGCGTTTGGAGGATCGGCATGAGCCATCTGCCACAGTTCACCCGTCAGGTCGTTGACTGGACCCCGTGGATCGAGACGATCGATGAGACCGACGCGGCGGACGATCAGCGTGCGATCGTGAACGAGATCGTCGGGAGCCGGACGACGGGCCGGACCTACTGGGCAACGCTTGCCCACGACGCCGATGTCCTTCGGCACCGGCACGATCTGTTTCCGGAGACCCTGCGGGACAAGCAGGAGGAAGGCGGATCACCCCGGTCCGACCTTGAACTGTCGGCGGTCGCCGTGAGCAAACTGACCGGCTGCGTCTACTGCGCGTCCGTTCACGCCCGTGCCTATCACCAGTTGACCGGGAACACCGAACTCATCGACGCGGTCCTGCGGGATGGCGAGGACGCTGATCTTCCGGCCCGGGAAGCGGCCCTGGTCGCCTTCTCCGCGAAGCTGGCCGATGCACCCAGCCAGATTACTGGCCGCGATCTTGAACCGCTCCGCGACGCCGGCTACTCGGACCTGGAGGTCTTCGATATCGCCCACGCCTCAGCGATGTTCGCCTGGGCCAATCGGCTTCTCCTGACCCTCGGCAGTCAATCGGTCACGGACTGACGCGAACTCCGATCAGACAAAGCCGCTAGCCATCCATAGCCGTTTTCAAGCGACGTGCCATCCCGATTGGACGATGTGCTCCCCTCTCCGGGCACCTGTGGAGCCGAAGCCGCTTCAGCGCGTGAGCGAGAAGGTGCGCCGAAGCGGGGTGGGGGAGAGGTCTGCTCCGCCGCCTGAGCGATTCCGTAGCAACCAGCGCTGGCGTCATTGGCGCAGAGTCTGCGGGAGCCAGTACCACGGCGACGAACGACGGACTGCAAAAAGAGGACAGCACCCACCGATGCTCGACACGAATCTTGTGCTCAAGGCGGACGAGCTCTACCTGGCCGGCGCGGTGAACACCGATGGCAGTGGCGATCGGGCCACCGGAATCTACGCCCGCGATACCCGCTTCATCAGCGTCCTGGACCTCGGCCTCAACGGCCGTCCACTCCGCACGCTGGCGGTCCGAACGCCCGAGGCGAACCGTGCCCTGTTCGTCTCAACCAATGAGGGGTACGAGGACGACGGTCGGCAGGTCTACGGCCATAGCCTCGGCATCCAGCAGGAACTGACCCTGACCGACCGGGTCACCCTCCAGGTGACAGTCCGCAATCACGGACTCCAGTCGCTGACTCCGTCGATCGGCGTGACCATCGGCTCGGACTTCCGTGACATGTTTGCGATCCGGGGGTTCCCGCAGCCCGAGCCGGGGACCTACCTGCCCGTCTCGACATCGACAGATGGGATCGATCTCGGCTACCGGACGCCGGTCGGTGAGGAGGTCGGCATCGCGGTCACCTTCTCAGAAGCTCCAGTGTCGATCGCGGAGGCAAATCAGACGAACGCCAACCACAACGTTGGTCGGTCGCACTCGGCCCCGGTCCATGGTCCAGTAGGAGCGCCCCTCACCGGCGTGGCGGCGATCGCGACGTTCCGCCCCGCCCTCGCGCCGGGAGCGACCTGGCGGACGACCATGACGATCGATCTGCGCACCTTCGGGGATCGGCCGCTCTCCGCGGTCGCCCAGTTAGCGTCCCACGGCGCGCTGCAGCCGGGCGCGATCCGGACCAGCAATCCCGACCTCAACGCCGTCCTCGATCGCGCCACAGCTGACCTCGCCGTGCTTCAGACGACCTTCGACGAGGGGTCGATCATCGCGGCCGGGATCCCCTGGTACGTCGCGCCGTTCGGCCGCGACAGCCTGATCGCCGGCCTCCAGACGCTACCGCTCTCGCCGTGGCGGACGGCCGCGACGCTGCGGGTGCTCGCGGCGCGTCAGGCGACCAGCCATGATGCCTGGCGGGATCGGGAACCTGGCAAGATCCTGCATGAGACCCGGTTCGGGGAGTTGGCCCGGAGCGGCAAGATCCCCCACACGCCGTACTACGGAACGGTCGACGCGACGCCGCTGTTCGCCTGGCTAGTCGCCGAGACCGTTGCCTGGACCGGCGATGAGTCGCTCTGGCGGGAGCTGGAGCCTCACGCCCGGGCGGCCGTCCACTGGATGCGGGAGTTCGGCGACCTTGACGGCGATAGTCTGATCGAGCACCCGACCCGCCAGCCGGATGGGGTCCACATCACCAACCAGGGCTGGAAGGACAGTTGGGACTCGCTCCACCATGCCGACGGCTCTGTCCCGACCGGCAACATCGCGCTGGTCGAGGTCCAGGGGTATGCCTTCGCGGCCTGCCGTCGGCTGGCCGATATCGCCCAGCTCTACGGCGACGCAGCCTGGGCGGATGAACTGGCCGGGCACGCGGAAGAGATCCGCTCACTGGTGGAGGATCTCTTCTGGGTGGAGGAGCTTGGCACCTACGCCCAGGCGCTCGACGGCGACAAGCGGCCGACGGCGATGGTCAGCTCCAACGCCGGCCACCTGTTACTGACGGGATTACCGAGTTCGGAACGGGCGGAACGGGTGGCCGGGACACTGGCTGACCCAACGATGAATTCAGGTTGGGGGGTTCGGACTCTTGCGACGAACACGGTAACCTACAACCCGATGAGCTACCACAACGGCTCGGTCTGGCCGCACGACAACTCGCTGATCGTCGGTGGGCTGGCGACGATGGGGCAGATCGCGGTCGCGGTCGAGCTCTTCGAATCTCTGGTGGCGGCGGCCCTGACTGACCCGATGCGGCGATTGCCGGAACTGTTCTGCGGGTTTCCCCGGCTCGGGGTTGCCGAGTCGGCGCCGGTTCCGTACCCGGTGAGTTGTATCCCGCAGGCATGGGCGGCCGGGGCGATCCCATTCATGCTGACCAGCCTGCTCGGGCTGACGATCTCCGACGACGGCCAGGAGATATCGGTCGCGCCATCGTTACCGGCGTCAATCGACTGGGTGGAGATCACCGGGCTTCGGGCGAGTCACGCCGAGGCGTCGATCCGGATCGAGCGCGGCAGTGACGGCTACCGGGTCGAAAGCACTGGCGCCATTCGGCAGGCGCCATCCACGGGTAGCACAGAGTAACGCTGGCCAGCAGCCGAGCCGGAGACTCTGCTGGTAGGGTCTTCACGTAAATTGGTCGCTGGAACGGCAAACGTTTGGACGAGGAGCCCCCTGTCAGCTTTCGCTCTTGTTTCTCGGACGGCTCCTCCCAGCGGCTTTCTGTGGACTGACGATCTTCGGCTCGAGTTGGGCAAACACTTTCAGCACGATGAAGGCGGCGAAAGCACCCATGGCTGCTACTTCGAAGAAGCCGGCTCCGGCGAGCAGGCCCAAGGCAGCGGTAACCCAGAGACTGGCAGCCGTTGTCAGCCCCTTGACCCGCTCGCCACTGCCAAAGATGACGCCGGCCGCAATGAAGCCGACGCCCTGGACGATCGTCGATGCGATCCGGGACGGGTCGTAGACGTGGTTGCCGGCATCGATTGCTTCCTGCCCAAGGAGGAGTGAGGCGAACATGAACAGGGCGGAACCGAGGCTGACGAGGGCATGCGTTCGGAGTCCGGCTGGCTTGTTGCGCCGCTCGAGCCCCAGCAGGCTTCCAATGACGACGGCGACGGTGATCCGGATCGCGGCATCAGCGTAGGTAAGTTCTTCAATCATGTCTTAACAATTCGCAACTTGCGCGCCCTCACCGCATCGTCGCCATGAACCTGGGTGCTCTCGGTCCGGTCCGGCGATTGATCAGACGTGTTCTGACTCCCGGAATGGTAGTGACGCAGCAGACGGGTTGACAGCGCTATCGTGTCCGTATACTCTGTACGTACAGTTCCGAGGAGCAGTGGCCAGCGGAGATGAGCGACCGGTGGACTCAACGGCGTCACCTGTTGCGGGACAGGTGACGGGACCGGGAGTTCGATCGGGTCCGAGGATGGAACCATGCATGCTGCGGGGCATGCCATGGGGAAGGCGTCGGACAGGGAATTCGCCAGCAACCAGGGTTCGTCGAAACTGTTTTGTCGTCCGGTTCGACGTCAAACCGCAAGGATTCGGCGATGGCTAAGTATGCTGAGACACTCGCGGGATCAATGTCGCGATGGTCAGATCCCTCGAGCGTCTCCCAGGCAGCAACGCGGAACGGTTAAGCCAGCGTGTAAGACGCCACGATCATCCCGAAGTACGTTGGCGCCTCGTATGACAGCAAGTCCGGGACGAGTTCGACCCGCTCCTGGATACCAGCCAGCATCAGCGTCTGCCACATGCCGTCGATTGCAGCATTGTTGATCTCCTCATCGGTCAGGTTGAGTTGAGCCTTGAGATCGTTGTCACGGATCGAGGCGACGATCTTCGCGTCGACCGGCTTCGCGTCCGCATTGGCGCCGTACGGGCCGCTCTCGATGTGTGTATGAGCCCAGTCACAGGACGCGACGAACGCTATGCGCTTGCCGCTGCGTTCGGCGGTGTCGGCGACGGACCGACCGAAGTCGATCATTGCCTGGCGGGAAAGATCGCGGGATGGAGCGATGATCACGACCGGTGGGCCGTCGGTCGTCGGTGGATCGGCGGCCAGGACGTCGCCATGACCCGGGACGTGGTCACCATGGCCCATGAACCAGAGCGGGGTGATCGCGTCCCAGGTGATCGGGTAGCCCGCCTGCGAGATCCGGTTGCCGCCCCAGCTCACCTCTGACGTCGGAACGCCGTCGCTTGCTGCCCCCGATGCAATCTCGCGGGCGAGTTCCAGGTCGATCGGAACGTTGAGCTCGACCGTGTTGCCGTTCAGCGACAGCTTGCCGGCGGCGCGGCGGGCCGTACTGATCGCGATGTGCCCCGCGACCCGGATGCCGTGGGGGCCAGCGATGACGATCGTGTCGATATTCGCGGCGTCGAACCGGCGGCCGAGCTCCTCCATGGCGGCGCGCGTCGCGAGAGCGCCGTCAGCGTCCTCGGCGATTCGGGGAATGATCGAGAAGCCGTGCGGCGCGACGGCGCCAAAGACGATACCCACAGTGATGCTCCCATCTGTGCGTCAGCGCATCGCTGACACATGCGATTGACCGGGAGCCATTGTGCCGGAAACCCGTCCGCCGCGAAACAGCCCTCGTTAGCCGGAGGAATGGGTGACTGGTTCGGTCGACGGTTCGGTGGGGATCGTCCGGGTCTCCCGGACGAGGAAGATGATGATCAGGGCGGCACCGAAGCCGATCGCCGAGAGGGCGTAGGCGCTCCCCGTGATGTCCAGGGTGTCGGCCAGGATGCCGACTACCAGTGGTCCTGCCACCTGTCCGATGTCCCCGATCACCCGCCAGAGTCCGAGGAACTCGCCGGTCGCTCCACGGGGCGCGAGGTCGGCCCCAAGGGTCATCATCGACCCCGCGCCGAACCCATTCCCGAACCCCACCAGAGCGGACGCGGCCATCAGCGTCCAGAAGCTGTCCGCCTGTGGGATCAGCGCGACACCGATTCCCATGATCGCGAACGACGGGACCATTGATGCCTTGCGGCCCAGCCGGTCCATCGCGATTCCGGCCGGGATCGACATCGCGACGTCGAAGATCGACGCCACCGTCAGGATGGCTCCCACCTGGCCGGCGCTGAGGTCGAGGTATGTGTAGCCATACAGCGGAACCAGCAGCATCCGGCCGGCCCGGATCATCATCGCGAACGTCTGGGCGGCGGCGGCGGCGGCCAGATCGCGGCGATTGTCGACGACGGTCCGGCGGACGGTCAGCCAGCGATGACGCGTGGAGAGGCTGCGGAGCGACGCGGTCTCAGGGATCAGGGCGAACGCGACCACGAATGCGATCGCCGCCATCAGACCCGAGGCGAGGAATGACGGCCGGGCGCCGAGGACCTCGATCAGGATGCCACCCACCGCCGGGCCACCGAGCGTACCAAGCCGCTGCAGGCCGCCGAAGGTCGAGAGCGCCTTGCCCCGCTCATGGATCGGAATGCTCTCGGCGATGTAGGCGTGCCGGGAGATGCCCCAGAGGGCCGTGCCGATCCCCGCGACGATGCGCAGGGCGATCGTCAGTTCGTAGTCGACGAAGGGGAACGCGATCAGGCTGGTTGAGACCGCCACGGTGCCAGAGCCGATGAGCATGGCCCGGCGGAGGCCGATCCGCTGCAGGAACGCCCCGGCGGGGATGTCCATGAACAGCGTGCCCAAGGCCGCGGCGCTGACGGCCAGCGCGATCAGGGTGCTCGTGACGCCGAAATCCGCCGCGAACAGTGGCAGCGTCGTGACGAGCATTCCCTGCCCGAAGGCGAGGAGGAGCGTCGGGAGATAGACGACGATTGCGACCTTGTTGCGAAGCGTGGGAGGGCTCCTTCGGGCTGAAGGACGGGCGGTTCGATCCAGACCATGCACTGCCTGGACTGGCGGCAAACTGGTTGAACATCCTACCACCGGCCCCGGGACTGGTCGGAGGGGCGATTCGAACGATCCGCGATGGCCGGGTCCGCTGAGCCGGGCCGCCGGCCGGCCTGAAGTAGACTAGCCGGCGACGATTCCGTCTGGCCGCTCGACAAGCTACTGTCAACCGTCGCGGTCGGGCGGACCGAAAGGAACTCAATCGTGGTCTTCCGACGAATGTTCAAGCGACGCGCCGAACCAGACGTTCAGGTCGAGCAGGGGCTCGCCAAGACCCGTCGCGGCGTCTTCAGCGAGATTGCCCGGCTGTTCGAGCGAAGCGCGCTCGACGACGACCTCTACGAAGAGCTCGAGATGCTGCTGATCCAGGCCGACATCGGCTGGGACGTGAGCCAGAAGCTGGTCGAGGAGATTCAGGCCCAGGCCCAGGCACAGGGCATTCGCGACCCGGCCGAGGCTAAGGAGATCCTGCGCAACGAGATGGTGAAGCTGCTGGAGGGCGCGACCCGCAACCGGACCGTCAAGATCCTCCAGCGTGGCGTGCCGTTCGTGATCATGGTTGTCGGGGTCAACGGTGTCGGCAAGACCACCAGCATCGCCAAGCTGGCCCACTACCATCAAAGCTTCGGCCGGAACGTCATGGTCGCCGCCGGAGATACGTTCCGTGCCGCGGCAATTGACCAGCTTCAGGTCTGGGGGGAGCGGCTCAACGTCCCGGTGATCGCGCACAAGCCGGGCTCCGACCCAGCCGCCGTCGTCTTCGATGCCATGCAGGCGGCGCACAATCGGAACGTCGACGTCCTGATCGTCGACACCGCGGGGCGGCTGCACACCAAGACCAACCTGATGCAGGAGCTTCACAAGATTCGCAACGTCATGCGACGGACAGTCGCGGACGCGCCGCAGGAAGTTCTGCTCGTGATCGACGCGACTTCGGGCCAGAACGGACTCGTTCAGGCCCAGGAGTTCTCGAAGTCGGTCGACATCACCGACATCATGATTGCCAAGCTGGACGGGACCAGCAAGGGTGGGATCGCGTTCGCCGTGGCCCGGGAGCTCGGCACGCCAATCTCGTACATCGGTACCGGCGAGCGGGCGACGGACATGGCTGAGTTCCGTGAGGATACCTACGTCGATGCCCTGTTCTTCGGTGAAGGCGAGGGTCTGGCCTAGCGCTCCGTATCATATCTGGTGGGACTGAGAGGTACACAGGCCGCCTTCATCCGCTCGCTAGCGTTCCGTTTGCTCGATGTTCGCGTGGATGGGGCAGTCCGGTTAGCCGGAACCGAGTCGCACGTTTGTGAAAGCCAACGGCCGGTCCTAGGGCTGACATGGGAACCAGCCATTAGCATTGACAGGACTTCGGGCCACGCGACAGAGTGGACCGCGGTGGAGATGAGATCTGCGACAGCGGCAGACTGGGAAACCGTGATCGCGTGCGAACCGTCGATCTCGATGACGATCGAGTCAGCCCGCTTGGCTATGGCCCGTTTGCCGGCCGGGGCGATCGCCCCATCCGCCGTCGCCGAAGCGAATCATGGACGAAAGCGATACATTCGGACCGCCACAGACGCACTTGAGGGACTGTTCCGTTACCAGGATCTCGTCGCCGCAAGCCCACCACCACCCGCCGGGCCGGGGTTAGACGAGTTCGCAGCGTGGTTTGATGGACTCAACTTCTCGGTTCGGCGAGATGGACTCAGCGAAATTAGGTCGATGTCCAACGTGGTCGCAGAGCTCCGGGCCAGGCGGGCAGAGGGAGAGACACCGTCATGAGTGCAACGATGCCACGCCCACCAGTCCCTATCGTCTGTCTCTGCGGCAGTACCCGTTTCTGGCGCACGTTCCAACAGGCGAGCGTCCAGGAGACGCTTGCCAACAAGATCGTTCTATCGATCGGTGCCGCGAGTGGTACTGACGACGAGCACTTCGGCACCTTGCCACGCGAGGAGTTTGATGCCATCAAGCAGCAACTTGATCAGGTACACCTGCACAAGGTGGCGATGGCCGACGAGGTGTTGATCCTCGATGTCGGCGGCTACATCGGCGCGAGCACCCGGCGCGAGCTCGACCATGCCATTGCCCTTGACAAGTCCGTTCGCTACTGGTCAGTAGAGTGGGGATTGGAGGGTTCCACCGATGACGAGTGAAGCGCCATTGCGGCAGTACCTGACACAGCCGCTATCACCCCAAAGCTAAACCGACCGGATGCCGCTAGCCGGGTCGCCAACCTCCAGGAGCGGCAGCGAGGAGTGGGTTGAGCGGCCATCCGGTCGGCTCGAAACCGTCGGTGAGGTGATTGGTCAGATGACCCGCAACTGGTCAGGCAGGAGTAGCGATCCCGTCGAACCGGAGCACCTGACCGAGCGGAGCGTCCGGCGCGGAAATGATCGCGTTGGTCGTCACGTAGAGGTTGCCGTCGTCGTCGAACGCGAGGCCGTGCGGGAAGAACAACCCCTCCACGACCGTCTGGAGCAGCCCGTCCGCGGTGATGCGAAAGACGCTGCCGGGTCCAGGTTGCTCGCTCTCGAAGTCGTTCGACAGCTGGGTGGCGTAGAGCAACCCGTCCGGACCCATCGCGAGGGCGACGGCCGTCGTGAGGCCACTCGGGCCCGCGGTGTAAGAGCCGTCCGGAGCGAAGGTGAGGAGCGACGGACCCGGCCAGAGTCCGATCCCGAGCAGCAGGACATGGATGTTGCCACTGTCATCGATCACGATGCCGGTCGGGACCGACTGTCGAGGCGGTTCGCCCGCTTCGGGAGTCGATTCCGTTAGCTCCTCGAGCGTCGGGATCTCCGCGAACAGCGAGAAGCCGCCAGTGGCGGGGTCGACCTGATAGATCGCGTTGCCACCGGCGTCCGCGACGAAGAGCTGGCCGTCGGCACTGGCAGCCATCCCGTAGAGGTTCGGGTTGACGTCGGTCCCGTCGGGGTTGTTCTCTGCCTCATAGGTTCCGAGTGACGCGACCTCGGTCAGGTCGCCGGATTCGAGGTCGATCGCGTCGACGGTGTTCTCGATCGCGATCGGCTGGAAGCCCGAGCCGACCGAGCCGCCGCCGCAGGCAACGTAGAGCGTGGCATCGACAACCGCCATCCCGACCACTCCATAGGCACCGACACCGATGACTGACGATTCGCCCGTGGCGGAGACGACCGTCACCTGACCCGGCACTGGCCCGGGTACCTGTGCAATCGGGGTCCCGTCGGCGTTGGGGGTGGCGAGGGTCTCGCCACCAGTCCCGGGGCTGGCGATCCCATTCTCACCGATATAGAGCGTGCCATCGGCGAACAGGAGTCCGTACGGATTCCAGAGCCCTTCCGCGATGATCGTGGCTCCATCGGGAAGTGGCGGGCCTGGCGGTCCGTCTGCCTCGGCCGGTGGGGTGCCGTCCTGCGCGGACAGCCGGGTGTGGCCGGCCAGCATCAGGGCCGATCCGGTCCCGATGACGGCTTCGACCGCGCGACGGCGGGTGGTACGCTGCTGATCGATCGACATGGACTGTTCCTCTCATGATCGTAGGCACGACGGGGGCGGCACCGCCGAAACAGACAATCCTTCAGGGGATCACGCTCCGGACGGACGTTTCGGTAGAGCAGTGTGAAACAAACGATAGCGAGGACCGGTCCCGGGAAATAGGGCGTGCGATCCCGGTTGAGCAGGGAACGTGATCCCGGTTAGCGGGGTTGCTTGTGAAGCGCCCGGGTAGCGGAGCAGGCCTCTTCCCCGGCCCCTCTCCGGCGCACCTGCTCGCTCACCCGCTGAAGCGGCTTCAGCGCCGCAGGTGCCCAGAGAGGGGAGCGGGCCGTTCGATCGAGAGCGGGAGCTTCATCCGGAACCCGCTGTAGCCGGGACTATCCGGGCTGATGAAGCCGGCGGGTATCGCGCAGCTGCTGTCACCTGGCAGACGCGGACGTCGAACGGTCGCGTCCCGTCCCTGGTCGGGCGGAAGTCAGCGGGCGCCGTGCGGTATCCTTTCCTCGTTGCGTGCCCACCCCTCGGCGCTCGACTCCCCACCATTCCGGCCATCCGGGACCGCCGAGCGGGTCACTCAGGAGCACCTCCATGTTTGAAGCGTTGACCGATCGGCTGAACGAGACGTTCAGCCGTCTCTCCAAGAAGGGCCGCCTCGGCGAGGCCGACGTCGACGAGGCAATGCGGGAAGTGCGTCGCGCGCTGCTCGAGGCTGACGTCAACTTCAAGGTCGTCAAGACGTTCGTCGCAATCGTCAAGGAGCGAGCGATCGGACAGGAAGTCCTCCAGAGCCTCACGCCGGCCCAGACGGTGATCGGCATCGTCCATGAGGAGCTGATCAACATCCTCGGCCGGGAGCGCGAGCCGCTACGGGTACCAACCGGCGGTCCCCAGATCATCATGCTCGTGGGCCTGCAGGGGTCCGGTAAGACGACCCACGCCTCCAAACTGGCGCTGTTCACGCGGAAGCAGGGTCGCGCGCCGCTGCTCGTCGCCGCTGACGTGTATCGGCCGGCCGCCGTCAACCAGCTCCAGGCGCTGGGCAAGCAGCTCAATATCCCCGTCTACGACGAGGGAGTCGACCAGAACCCGGTCGACATTGCCCGGAACGGCATCCGCTTCGCGATCGAGCGCGGCCTCGATCCGATCATCATCGACACCGCCGGTCGCCTGCAGATCGACGAGCGGCTGATGCGGGAGCTCGTCAACGTCAAGGCTGCCGTGAACCCGACCGAGATCCTGCTGGTTGCCGACGCGATGACCGGCCAGGAGGCTGTCGGCGTCGCCGAGGCGTTTCACACGCAGCTCGACGTCACCGGGCTGATCCTGACGAAGATGGACGGGGATGCCCGTGGTGGGGCCGCGCTATCGATCCGGGCCGTCGCCGGGGTGCCGATCAAGTTCATCGGCACCGGCGAGAAGGCCGACGCGATGGAGCCGTTCTACCCGGAGCGACTCGCCGGCCGAATCCTTGGAATGGGCGATGTCGTCTCGCTGGTCGAGCGAGCGCAGGAGCTGACGACCGAGCAGGATGCGGAGCGGCTTCAGGACCGGATGCTGAAGGGTCAGTTCGACCTGGAGGACTTCCTCGATCAGCTCCAGAAGATCAAGCAGATGGGGCCACTCAGCCAACTCATGGAGATGATCCCGGGCCTGGGCGCGCAGATGCGACAGGCCAAGGCGGAGATCTCCGATGACGACTACAAGAAGATCGAGGCGATCATCTATTCGATGACGCCGGAAGAGCGCAAACGTCCGGACCTGCTGCGGTCCAGCCGACGGGGCAGCCACAGCCGCAAGGTCCGGATCGCGCGCGGCTGCGGCAAGAGCACGCAGGACGTCAACCAGCTCGTCACCCAGTTCGAGCAGATGCAGAAGATGATGTCGCAGATGGGGCAGATGACGAAGAAGGGCAAGATGCCGAAGGCCTTGCGCGGGATGAACCTGCCACCCTTCCAGTAGCCTCGGACATCGTGTCGGGCGGCGAGTTCGGCCAGCGCCATGACGGTCGAACGGGGGCTCGTCCCGGTCAGTTCAGCCGCCGGGCGCTTGTTGGTGTGTCCGCGGTTGGTGTGTCCGTGCTGCTGAGCGGGTGCGTCCCGCTGGGTGGCACTATAGACGCTGAGCCAGAGCCCATCCCGCCGTGGCTGACCGTTGTCGCGACCACACCGGTCCTCGGCGATATCGTCCGGTCAGTCGCCGGGTCTCGGGTCGATGTCCGGACGATGATGCCGCCGTCGGCTGACCCCCGTCGCTTCGTCCCGGGACCGGCCGCTGGTGACGTGTTCGTCGAAGCCGACCTGATCGTCCGTCACGGGATGGGGCTCGAGCCGGGCCTGGAGGGGCTGCTCGCCGCCGCCAGAGATATCCCGATCGTGATCGCGACTGAGGCGATTCCGGCGGAGTCGATCATCACGACGCCAGCCGGCACCCCGGATCCCTATATCTGGCACGATCCGACCCTGCTGCCATTCGTCGTGACGCGGATCCTGCGGGCGCTGCACAACCGAGACGACAACCGGCGGCACGGTGCGGCCTGGGACACCAATAGCGTCACCTACCTCAACCAGATCGCGGTGGCCGACGCGTATCTCCGGCGTCGTCTGGACCGCGTCCCTGTTGAGCGCCGGATCCTCGCGACGGCCAACGCGACATATGGGTACTTGGGCCGACGATACGGGTTCGAGACGGTCGCCCTTCTCAACGACGCCATCCCGTTCGCAACCGAGGTCGATGCCGACCGGTTTGCCAATGCGCTGATCGCCAGGAAACCGACGGTTGTCTTTCCGGATGCCAGCGTCCCAGTGATGCCCGTACAGGCGGCGATCCTTTGGGCTGGAGCGACGATCCCGATCATCCCGATAGCTGGTCTGCTCTATGGTTCCGGTCTTGGGCTTGGCAACACCTACGAGGGCCATTACCTCGGGATGATTCGGCGCAATGCCGACCGGATCGTTGCGGCTTTGGCATGAGGGAACGGTGGAGGTTTCCTCGAGAGACCTTCTCGCGCTGCGACGGCGATTCGCAGGGCTGCAGTTTGCGAGCCCGGCCCCGGCGGTGACCCATACTTGTAGGGGCTCGCAAGTGTCGCCCTTACGAATTGCGGTGGCTGGGCTCGCAAACCTCGCCCCTGCAAACTGGGCCTGCCTGCGCAGGGAGAGCATTCCTCTCGGCCGGTTCGACGCCGATCAGGACCAGGGCAGGCCGCTCGCCTCCGCCAGCGCCTGGCGAATCAGGGCTCTGGCCAGATCGATCTTGTAACTGTTCTTCGAGAGTGGCTGGGCTCCATCCAACCCAAGGATGGAAGCGCGAGTGAAGAGCGCATCGTCGGGAACCTCGCCGCGGATCGCGTCCTCGACCTGCGTCAGGCGGTGGGGGATCGTGGCGACGCCGCCGAGCACGACCCGGGCGTCGTTGATCATGCCGTCGGTGATGGTCACCGAGGCTGCGACCCCGACCAGCGCGAACGCCCAGGCCTTCCGGTCCATCGCCTTGAGGTAGACGTTCCTGGAGCCGGGCTTCGGGGTGGGTAGGTGGTACCGGACGATGAGCTCGCCCGGCGCCAGTACGTTCTCACGCCGGTGGTCGTCGGTCGGCAGCGTGAAGAATTGTCCAATCGGGATCGTGCGCTCGCCGGCCGATCCGCGGACCAGAACCTCGGCGTCGAGCGCGATCAGGGCGGCAGCGGAGTCCGATGGATGGACCGCGACGCAGGGGCTCTCCTGGAAGATGGCGTGGTGTGTGTTCTCGCCGTCCCGGGCTGGGCAAGAGTCACCGTCCTTGAGCCAGCAGGGGATGTCCGAGTCGCGAAAATACCAGCAGCGCGGACGCTGGAGCACGTTTCCACCGAGCGTCGCCATGTTCCGGAGCTGCGGGGTAGCCGCCTGGCCGCATGCGCCCGCCAGTGCCGTGTAGGACGACAGAATCGTAGGGTCGTGCTCCAGTTGAGCAAGGGTCGTCAGCGCCCCGATCGTGGTCCCGTCGGAGGTCACTTCGATCCGACTGTCGAGGTCGGCAATCCGCTTGATGTCGATCAGCGTTTCTGGCATCACGATGTCTGATTTCATCAGGGTGAGCAGGTCGGTCCCGCCAGCCAGCGGACGGATGTCCTGGTTGGCCGCTTCCGTCGTCGGGAGCATCGCGAGCGCCTGATCGATCGACTCGGGCCGCTCATAGGCGAAGGGTCTCATCGCGTTGCCTCCATAGTCGCGGCATCCCGCTGGCTGGTGAGCAGGGCTAGCATCCGCTGTCGGCTAATCGGTGCATCACTGACCCGGATGCCGACCGCGTCAAAGACCGCATTCGCGATCGCGGGTGCGGTTGGGATAAGTGGCGGTTCCCCGACTCCCTTCGCCCCCGTGATGTTTGCCTCGTTATCCGGGACGCCTACGTGGGCGTGGTGGATAGGCGGGACGTCCACCATCGTCGGGATCTTGTACTCCTCGAGGTTGGCGTTCATGACGTGCCCGATCCGCTCGTCCACGACACGCTCCTCGAAGAGCGCAAAGCCGATCCCCTGGGTGATGCCGCCGTAGATCTGGCTGTCGACGAGGGCTGGGTTGATGATCCGGCCAATGTCGTGGGCCGTCGAGACGCGCAGCACCGTGACCTCGCCGGTCTCGATGTCGACCTCCACCTCAACGCACTGGGCGCCAAAGGTGCGGACCGACTTGTCCGACGGGTTTGGTCCCCGAACGCCCTTACCAAGCAGATTGGCCGGCGCGATATCCGACATGACCTCGGCAATCGCCAGAGATTGGTCAGCGGCCCCTGCTACGGAGATCTTGCCGTCCTGTATCGTCAGGCGCTCGGCGGCAACCTCCATCTTGACGGCCGCAAGCCGGAGGAGCTGGGTCCGTACCTCCGCGACGGCGCCACGGACAGCCGGACCGATCGAGGCCAGGGTCGAGGAACCGGAACTTACCGGTGAGTAGGGGCCGTTGGCCGTGTCTCCCAGTTGCAGTCGGACGTGATCGATCTCGACGCCCAGTTCCTCAGCGGCAATCTGGGCCAGCCCGGTCCGGGTGCCGGTGCCGATATCCTGAGTGCCGGTCACGATGTCGATCCCGCCGTCAGCGTTGAGTTTGGCAAAAGCATATGCGGGCGGTTGACCGGATCCCGCTGCCCAGTCATGGGCGGCAAACCCGCGACCACGACGCTTTGTACCGGTCCTCGCGGGTTGCTCAGGGTTGTCCCAGCCGAAATCCTTCGTTACCGCGTCGTAGCAGAGGCGAAGGCCTTCGGGCAGCGTGTATTCCTGATCTTCGAGCTGGTCTCGTCCAGAATAATTACGGCGGCGCAGCTCGATCGGGTCGATCTCCAGCCGCCGGGCGATCTCATCCATGACCTGCTCGATTGCCCAGGCCGACTCAACGTGGCCGGGAGCGCGGAACGCGACCGCCGGGCCGGTATTGGTGAGGACCGTCCGCGACTCGGTGTGGACGTTGTCGCACTTGTAGAGGGTTTGGTACATGCCGGAGACGTTACTCGCCTCGCCGCCTACCTGATACGCGCCATTGTTGATGTGGATATCAGCCCAGATCCCAACGAGTGTGCCGTCGCTCGTCGCGCCCAACCGGACATGCTGCCGAGTCGGGTTGCGGTTTCCACTGGCGAGATTCTCGGCCCGGCGATCCAGCATCAGCTGCACCGGCCGACCGGCCTTCTTCGCCAGCAGTGGGGCGATGATGTCGTTCTTCCACGCGACCTGCTTCGCGCCAAACCCGCCACCCATGTGCTGCTTGATCACCCGGACCTTATGCTCCGGAATTCCGAGACTGGTCGAGACCATCTGACGAACGGTGAAGACGGACTGCGTCGATGCCCAGACGGTGAGTTCGTCCCCTTCCCAGGCGACGGTGCAACCGTGGGGCTCGAGACTATTGTGGAGTGCGGCCTGCGTCGTGAAGACCGCTTCGATCGCCACGTCAGCACCGGCGAGGGCCGTCACGGCATCGCCCCGGTCGTAGACCGTTGGGTCGTCGGCGATGTTGCCGCTCTCCCGCAGTTTCGCTGCGTCGGGCTTGATCGCCTCCTCGACGTTGGTAACGTGCGGCAGGATCTCGTACTGGACCTCGATCAGCCGGAGAGCGTCGGTGGCGATGTCATCAGTCTCGGCGGCAACGGCGGCGACCTCGTCCCCGACGTAGCGGAGGGTCGTGTCGAAAACGAAGCTGTCGGTGAACCAGGGAATCTTCGGCGTGTTCGCCGAGCTGACGACGGCATGAACGCCCGGCAGAGCTTCAGCCTGGCTCGTGTCGATCCGCACGATCCGGGCGTGCGGGTGCGGGCTCCGCAGGACTCCCGCGTAGAGCTGGCCAGGGAGCCGGACGTCGTAGCTGTACTGCGCCCGTCCGGTGACCTTCTCGAACCCCTCGAGTCGGGTAGAAGACTGACCGACCGTCGTCATCGCCCGGCCGGCCGCCCAGGTCTCGACGCCCTCATGCTCGGTAATAGCGAGCTTGCCGTCCTCGATCCTGACATCCATCGTCGAACTCATTCGGCCACCTCGCTCTCGCGGCGCTGCTGCTGAACCTCGGCGGCGAGCAGTCCGGCCCGGATGATGTTGCGATAGGCTCCGCAGCGGCAGAGGTTGCCGGTGACGGCCTGCTGAACCTCGTCCTCCGTTGGGTCCGGGTTGTCGTTCAGCAGCGCCCGCAGGCTCATGATCTGGCCGGGCGTGCAGAAGCCGCACTGGAAGGCGTCCATCCGGATGAAGGCTTCCTGGACAGGGTCCAGTTGCTCTGACCTGGCCAGGCTCTCGATCGTGCGGATGTCCTGGCCGTCGCAGTCCACCGCGAGCGTCAGGCAGGAGTAGGCGGAGTGGCCGTCGACGTGGACGGTGCAGGCGCCGCAGTTACCCATGTTGCAGACCTTCTTCGTCCCGGTCAGGCGAAGGTCCTCGCGCAGCGTGTCGAGCAGGGTCCGGCGGGGCTCGGTCAGGAGATGATGGTCTGATCCGTTGACCGTCAGGGTCACGGGACGTCGCTGGTTGGCCATGTCTGCTCCTGCCGTTGGTATGCGAGGTATGCGAGACCGCATCTCGTGACCGAGGGGCGGTAACCGAATGACCCCCGCCATGCAATCCGCGGACCATCTGGCAGATGAAGGAGATCCGTCTGGACCAGGATCAGTCTTTAGAGCGGAGCTCACGGAGGTTGACAGGCAGGCATAGGCTGGAGGTATGCCTGCCGCGTATTCCCGCGATCTCCGTGAGCGGCTGCTGCGTGCCCGTGA
>JAABUN010001317.1_pt1 | contig 56012 bp, 61 predicted proteins | sample 5559311 | NCBI WGS metagenome assembly JAABUN01 (sample SAMN10711877, study PRJNA513370) | rock metagenome | isolation source: Antarctica rocks | place: Antarctica: Victoria Land, Siegfried Peak sud
CGCCTTGGACCACCGCGTAGAGGACTGCTACACGAAGGTGGCACCTGAGCCGTGGTGTCCGGAGGCCGACCGCCTGCCGGGTGCTGCAGCACTACCCGCCGCCGACGTCGGCGCCAGTTCCGCGGGACCTTCCCCGCTGAGGATCCGTTTCCGGCACGGCGCGGGAGACCGCTCCGCTGAGGGTCTGGACGGCGCAGCGCGCATCGACGCCTTCCGATCACGACCCGGACGAGACCCGTCAGGCGGGCGGGCCCTTGATCAGCGCCTCGAGGTTGTTGCCGTCCGGGTCGCTGACGAACGCACAGTAGGCGCCGTATTCCGCCCAGTAGGCCGGTACGTGACGTGAGGTGCCGCCCGCACCGACGGCCGCGCGGTGGAAGGCATCGACCTCGCCGCGGGAGCGGGCCTCGAAGGCGAGGTGCACCCCGCGGGTCACCGTGTGGTCGGCTTGCTCCAGCGACAGCGACGGGGTGTCCTCCCCCTCCCGCCACAGCTCGCACACGCCCTCCGCTTCGTAACCCACCACAACACCCAGGGGCGCCAGCGCCGCGACGTACACCGCCCGGCTCGCAGCGAGCCCCGAGGCGACCACCCCGACGTGGTGTGGGAGGTGGGTCACAGCTCCTGCACCGTCCTGGACAGCAGGCAGAACTCGTTGCCCTCCGGATCCGCCAGCACCACCCAGCTCACGTCGGTGGCCTGGCCCACGTCCACCCGTCGCGCACCGAGGGACAGCAGCCGGTCCAGCTCGACACCGGTGGAGGTCCCGTCGGCACGCAGATCCAGGTGCAGGCGGTTCTTCACCGTCTTGGCCTCCGGCACCCGGACCACATCGATGACCGGCCCCGCACGGTCGTGCGGTACGAGCGTGATGATGTCTGGGTCGTCCTCGACCACCTCCCAGTCCAGCGCTGCGCACCAGAACGCGGCCACCACCACCGGATCGACGGCGTCTACGGCCAGGCCGGCAAATCGGGAAGTCACCGCCTAACCCTGTCAGAGACGGCACGCTCCGCTGGTGCGAGCGACGGGGCTCGACGCCGCCCCCTCCAGGTGAATACCGAAGCTGCGAGCGAAGAACCCAGATTCGGTCCCAGGGGCAGACCCCAGTCGCTGATCCCTTCGGGACACCGGCGCCGGACCGACCGGCACCCGGTGACGTCGCCGCAGCGGAATCGTGCTGCGGGACGGAGGGCGTCAGCCGCTGAAGACTGCTGCTGACAATAATGTCGGCGCCGGGGCGTCGGAGCGCCGTCCACCGGGACGACTATGCAGGTGTGAGCGAGCAGCCAGCCATTACCGGTGATCTCGGTGCCGCGCTGCTCACTCGCTACGACGAGGCGTTGCCGGCCGTCTATGGCTACCTGCTGTCCCGGTGCGGGCAGGTCGCGGTGGCGCAGGACCTGACCGGGGAGACCTTCCTTGCCGCGGTCGACACGGTGCGCCGCGACAAGCCCGTCCCGTTAACCGCTGGGTGGCTGGTGGGCGTAGCCCGGCACAAGCTGGCCGACCATTGGCGCCGACAGGCTCGTGAGGACCGCGGGTCTGCGGGCGGTCGCGGACACGGCCGGGGCGATGGTCGAGGACCCGTGGGACCAGCGGCTGGATGCCCTGCGCGCCCGCGCTGTCCTAGATGAGCTGGGCCTGCACCACCGGGCGGCGTTGACGTTGCGCTACCTGGACGATCTGCCGGTGCCTGAGGCCGCCGCCTGCCTGGACTGGTCCCTGCACGCGACGGAGGCACTGCTGGTCCGCGCCCGGAAGGCCTTCCGCCATGCCTACACCGTCAAGGAGGGACTGTCGTGACGGACTCGTTCGAGGCGCTGCGCAGCCCCCTCACCCCGGTCGACCCCGATCCCGCTTTCGCGGCCGCGTTGCGCGTACGTTTGCAGCGCGCCCTGTTGCTCCTGAGAGGAGTCAGCACGTCCTCCACCCCCGAGTCGGCGCCTGCGCCCGCCCGTCCGGCGATGCGCCGTATCTCGCCGTCGCCGACGGCCGTCGCGCGCTGGCCTGGTACGCCGAAGCGTTCGGCGCCCGTCCGCACCGAGAGCCGATCGTGATGCCGGACGGGCGGATCGGCCACGCCGAGATCGAGTTCGGTGGCGCCCGGGTGATGCTTTCGGACGCCTACCCCTAGATCGGCGTCGTCGCTCTACAGCCCGGCCAGGGCGCGTCGGTCACCCTGCACGTCGAGGTTCTGGACGTCGACGCCGCCATGGACCGGGCTGTCCAGGCCGGGGCGAGGTTGGACCGGCCTCCCGCCGACACCCCGTACGGGCGCAGCGCCGTCCTGCGCGACCCGTTCGGGCACCGCTGGATGCTGATGACGTCCGCGCCGGCACCGGCAGAGGTCGTCAGGCCGGGTGACGTCGGGTACGTCTCACTGGGGTGCCTGACGTTGACCGCGCCGCGACGTTCTACGCCTCGGTGCTGGGCTGGGCCTACGCCCCGGATGACGGCCAGGACCGAATGGTTCGGGGTGGCACCCCGCCGCACGGGCTGGTCGGCTTCTCGGCCCTGCCGCCGATCTTCGGCGGCCAGGCCCACCCGACCTTTTTCCGTTCGCATGCCGTCGAGAACGTCGACGCCGCCGTACTCCGGGTCCGGGGCGCCGGTGGCCGGGCGGCGGACCCGGCCGACACCCCGCACGGCCGCACCGCCGACTGCCTCGACCCTGACGGCGCTCCGTTCGCGATGCACCAGACGACGGGCCAGGAGCCACGTGGGCCGGTCAACGGCGTCTGGGCGGGTGACGTCAGCTACCTCACCCTGCAGGTCGTCGACGGTGCCCGGGCCCGCGAGTTCTACGCTGCGGTCTTCGGCTGGGAGTTCACCCCCGGTCACTCCCCCGACGGCTGGGAGCCGGTCGACGTCGTCCCCATGACCGGCCTGCACGGTGGCCACGACACGGCGACCGCTATCCCGATGTACCGGGTGGACGACATCACGGCGGCAGTCGCGCGGGTCCGTGCGGGCGGAGGCGCCGCCACCGACCCGCAGACCCAGCCCTACGGCCAGATGTCGGAGTGCACCGACGACCAGGGGACCCACTTCTATCTCGGCCAGCACTGAGATGGTCCCGAGCGAGCAAGGAGCGGCGGCTGACAGCCGCGGCCGTCCCCCCTTGCCTGGCATGGCAACGGTGTGACCGCCTGCCAGACACCGATCCTCAACCGGACATGATGCGGCCGAACCGGGACTCCCAGGTAGGCAGTTTGCCGCTCGGGGCCGAACGTGCCGCTGGACGCGGCCGGCTGATCACCCGGAGGCTGTCTTCCACCGACGGACGAATGGTTCTAGTATCTCTCAGACATATCTGGGAGATAGCATGGAACCTCGTACGACCGTCCTTGCCGTGCTCGGCGTTCTTGCCGTGGAGCCCTCTACCGGCTACGGCATCCGTGAATCGATCGCGACCACGATCGGGTACTTCTGGAGCGAGAGCTTCGGCCAGATCTATCCGACGCTGGCCGACCTCGAGCAGCGCGAGCTAATCCGCCGCCTGCGCGCTGAGCGGCGCAAGGTCGTCTACGAGATCACTCCTGGGGGCCTGGAGCACCTGCAGACCGTCCTTGCCCAGGACTTCGTGCAGGCGCCGCCGCGCGATGCCACCTTGCTCCGCTTGTTCTTTGGCCGCTTCCTCGGCCGAGAGGGCTGCCGGCAGCTCGTGGAGCAGACCCGTCTTGCCTGTCAGCAGCAGCTCGCGGAGCTCGCAAGCATCCGGCAGCGGCTGGAGTCGTCGGCGGTCGACGCCGCTGACCGGCCTTACTGGCTGATGACGCTACGCGGCGGCGAGTTGGCGACTCAGGCGCGGCTGGTCTGGGCGTCTGAGACGCTTGCCGTCCTGGATGAACTCCCCGCATAATCCAGCTCCTCGCGGTGAGCTCGCTGCTGGTGTTCTGCGGGCTGTTCAGCGCCCTGGCACAAGGTCGCTGGTCCCACAGCTGGGCGGCTCTGGCGCTGCCAGCGCTGCTGGTGCTCACCGCGGCGCAGCTCAGTGCGGTGACCGCTCCGGTCGTGGTCGGGCTGGTCTTCGCCGTGGCCGCGGGCGCGGCCTGGAGCGGGGTGCTGCCCGCGCCGGTCTTGACCCACGTCGGAATGCGGCGGTCTCGGGCGCCGTGGTCGCCGTGGCCCTAGCTCTGAGCCGTCTAGCAGCCGGCGTCGCCCCGCTCGCTGCGCCGGTAGTCATGGCGCTGGTCATCGCCGGCTCCGAGGTGCTGGGATCTCGGGCCAACCCGTTCGGGGAATGGGGATCGCTGGCGCACAGCCAAGCCCGACGACCCTGGGCCCGGCTCGTCGCCCGTCGCGGGCCCGCCACCGTCACCGCGGTCCTGGTCCTGGTCTCCAGCTGCCTCGGCTTCGCTGCCACGCAACGCTCGACGCCCCTGCTGATCCTCGGGCTCGTGGGCGTAGCGGTCCTCACGGTCTTCGGCTACCTGGCTGGCAAACGGTCGAGCGACCCACAGACACCCGGGTGGCGCATGGCCGGCCTGCTGGAAGAAGACAGCGCATTCTTCGCAGCCCAGGTCGGCCACTTCGTGACGAGCGACGCGGTGGACGATGAGTGGTGGTCGGCGTTTCGGCAGCAGTCGGCGGCCCAGCACCGCGTACTCCTGGAGGGCACCCGCACCGCCGGGCAGGCCGGGGCAGACCTGGTCGTGTGGGCAGAGGGCGCCGGACTGATCGCCGCCGCCGATCACCCCGAGGCGCTGGACGCCACAGTCCAGGTCGCCCGCTCGACGGCCACCTACGTCGTGGCCTCCTGGCTCGTGCTCGACCGGGACACAGCGTTGATGGACAACGTCTGCACAGTCATCGACCCAGCCGGCGAGGTCGTCCTGACCCGAGCCAAACGGTTCCCGGTGCCCGGCGTCGAGTCCGATCGCACGCTCACCCGCCCCCAGCACGATCTGCAGGCGGTCGACACCCCGTTCGGACGTCTCACCGTGCTGATCTGCTTCGACGCCGACCACGCCGAGTCCTGGCGACAGGTCATCCGATGCGGCGCCGACGTCGTAGCCATCCCCGCGTCTGGCTGGCCGCAGATCGGGTTCCTGCACGCCGACATGGCCCTGCTTCGAGCCCGGTCCACCGCGGTCGCGATCATCCGCCCGGCCCGCGGCGGCGTCTCCGTCGTCGCGACCGCCCGCGGTGACGTCATCGCGCAGCAAGACCACCAGCACCACAACACTCCGGCATTGCTCGGAGCCCTCTGACACGGCACTCGAACCGCGGCAGCCCCGGCACGGGACGGGCGTCCGCAGGGGATGGCTCAGAGTCGCCGCACGAGGGAAGCAGCACCCCCTCCGCCGGGACGGTCCGCCCTAGCCGGCTGGAAGTCGCACACCAGCGCGACAACGACGGCGACCCGGAACCCGAACGGCCTCAATGAGTCCCTAGTCCATCAGCAGCTGCCACCGTGACGGACGGGCGGGTGCGTCGGCTCCGTGCGTTCGGGCTGGCGGTCGTGGTCACCTCGCGTCGGCACTGGCCGCCGGGTCGTGGACGACGAGCCCCCGGTCGACAACCCCGCGCAGCGCGGTGCGGCGACGTGCGTGGTCCGCGGCGGTGTCGGCGGAGGACGCGGTGGACGTCGCGCTGATCGGTGACCAGGTGCCGGCCAGGGAGATCACCAGGGAGTAGACCTCCTCGGGCCGGATGCTGCTGACGATCCGCCCGTCGGCCTGCGCCTTCGCGATGGCATCGTGCTTTGCGTCAGTGTGACCGGGGTGCGCGGCGAGCAGCGGCCCCGTCGGCACGCGCTCCAGGCGGTACCAGCTGGCCAGCCGGACGAGCTCGGGATCGGTGAGGTAGGAGTCGTACAGCGCGACCGCGTAGCCCGGCAGGTCGTCGGCCGTGAACGGGACCACGTCGACGATGCGGTGCAGATGGCGGGCGAAGACGGCGTCGAACAAGCCGTCCTTCGACCCGTACCAGCCGTACAACTGAGCCTTATTGACCTGCGCCGCCGCCGCGACCCGGTCCACCCGCGCCCCGGCAATCCCGTACTCCGCGAACTCCGCCGTCGCCGCGTCCATCAGCCGCTCCTTGCTCCGCTCCCCGTCTCTCATGCCTCGAGTGTACGACTAACTGTTTAGTTGCTACATTCGCACCATGAGCCGCATCACGAACGACTTCAATGACACGACGACAGCACTGCAGGTGGTGGTGGGGGTGGACCTGACCGGGCGGCGCGCCGTCGTCACCGGCGCCGCCTCCGGCATCGGGGTGGAGACCGCCCGCGCCCTGGCCCACGCCGGCGCGCAGGTCACCCTCGCCGTGCGGGACACCGACGCCGGTGCTCGGGTGGCCGTGGACATCGCGAACACCAGCGGCCGCGACGACGTACGGGTCGGTCGGCTGGACCTTGCCGACCTCGCCTCGATCGACGCCTTCACCGCCGCCTGGACGGGTCCGCTACACGTCCTTATCGGCAACGCCGGCGTGATGGACACCCCGCAGGGCACCACCGCCCAGGGCTGGGAGACCCAGCTCGGGGTCAACCACCTGGGCCACTTCGCGCTGGCCACAGGCCTGCACCACGCGCTCGCCGCCGCCGGTGACGCCCGCGTGGTGTCGGTGTCCTCCAGCGGGCACGCCGCGTCCCCCGTGGTCTTCGACGACCTGTTCTTCGAGCGGCGCGAGTACACGCCCGGGCTCGCCTACGGCCAGTCCAAGACGGCCAACGTGCTGTTCGCGGTCGAGCTGACGCGCCGTTGGGCGGACGACGGCATCACCGCCAACGCGCTGATGCCCGGCGGCATCTGGACCCCGCTGCAGCGGCACTGGAGCGACAAGCAGCGCGCCGCCGCGCAAGTGCAGGCCCGTGAGGCGGAGGCCGCAGGGTTGTTCCGGATGAAGACCACCGAGCAGGGCGCGGCCACGTCGGTGTTCCTGGCCACCTCGCCGCAGGTGGAGGGCATCGGCGGGCGCTACTTCGAGGACTGCCACGAGGCCGAGGTCGTCGATCAGCTCCAGGGCATCACCGGCGTCCTGCCGCACGCCCTGGACCCCAATGCCGCCCGACGGCTCTGGGACGTCTCCGAGCAGCTGCTCGCAACCGCCCGGACGACCTCGGTCGGCGCCGCCTGACGGACCGCGACTCAGCAGGCATCGGCGACGCGGGCAGGAATGCACGCCGCCCCTCACCACATCCTCGACTACCAAGAGCCAGAGAACGGACTCGACGCCGATGGCGAGGACCTCCGCGCCCTTGACCTGGCGGGAGTCGCAGCCGATGTAGCCGTTCGCGGAGTTGTCCAGCCACCCAAGCCCGCCGGTGTTGTCGCGGAAAGGCACTCCCGCGGGCCGGCGTCGAACCACGGCCACGCGACGTTCGAGGAACCCGCCGCGGCAACGCGACGGCGTCTCGGCACCCCAGGTGCCGGTTGTCCCAGACGGGATCGTCGATCGGAATCACCCGCCCCGGGCGCCGCCGATCTCGCTCGGCATCGACCGAGCGCCTCTCGACCAGAAGCGTTGTGTCGTCCACTCTTGCGCCGTGGACGCATCGCTGCAGATCCGCGTCCGCTTCCTTGTAGACGACAGAGCGCTGTCGACCCTGCACGAAGGTATTCGGCGCCAACGTCGAGGGCTGAACCCCTTGCCCTGGTGGTCCACAACCACGAGGGCGGGTGGGAGTTCACGGGAGCGACCGAGGTGGATGCCGACACGCTCGTTCTGCTCTGCTCTGCCTCATCGACGTAGCCCGTCGATTTCCGACCGTGGGTGCGCTCGCGAAGCTGCCTGTGGGATGGGAGGCCTTCTACAGCGAGCAGGTGCCCGAGTGGGAGGTCAGCCCCGCGCCGTTCCTCCAGCCTTCGGCCGCCCCTATCCGGGGTCTCGATCACCCTGCTGCCGCATGCCGCTCGTTGACGGGCGAGCCGGAGCCGCCTCGGGTAAGACGGGGGCATGACCTCCACGGACATGACCCCGTCGACCGCCCAAAACGTGCTCGGCGGGCCGCTCGAGTTGTGCGGCACCGACCCCGTCACCGGCTGGACCCGCTCAGGGTGCTGCGAGACCGGGCCGGACGACAGCGGGTCGCACACGGTCTGCGCCGTCGTGTCGGCGGAGTTCCTGGCCTTCTCGGCCAGCCGCGGCAACGACCTCACCCGCCCGGGTCCGGGCTTCGCAGGCCTGGTGCCCGGAGACCGCTGGTGCCTGTGCTCCTCCCGCTGGAAGGAGGCTCTTGACGCGGGCGTCGCCCCGCCGGTCGTCCTGGCCGGCTGCCACGCGCGCGCCCTCGACGTCGTCAGCCTCGCCGACCTGCAGGCCCACGCGGTCTGAGCGTCATCCAGCGCCCGCGACCTGCGCTGGTGGGAAGGTGAGCCATGGACGGCGTGACGTTCCAGATGCTGATGCCGGGCGCCACCCTGCACCCCCTGCCCGACGACGAGACGGCCGACCGGGCGTTCGTGCTCCTGCGGGTCATCGACGAAGACGGCGACGTCAGCTGGAGCTTGCGGACGACGTAGCCCTTTAACCTCGAGGAGTTGCTCGGGGCCGACTCGTCGCAGAATGGGACCTGGACTGGTCCGGGGGTGCGTCGTGCGCGATGACATTGCTCAGCACCAGGAAGCCCGCTAGGTGACCAGACCCTTGACGATCTTGCGCCGGTCCTACCTGTGGGCGTGTCAACGGGGCCCTGCGCCGTGACCTCGCCGGGATGGTGCCGCCGTCACTGCTGCTTAGGTGGGCAAGGCGCCATCCCCGGGAGGTCCTGCCTATCGTCTCGGTGCTGCTGGCCACAGCCGGCGCCGCACACCTGTTCGTCGTCATGGCCGGCATCAGGTCCTGGGGCCCGGGGGGTCATCACCGGGTCCGTCCTGGTCAGGTCGGCCGGGTCAAGTCCGACGATGGTGTCCCGGGCAGCCCTCGGTCACCTGTCACCGAGCGTTCTTGGGGGTGAGTTCCTGCGGGACATCCGGTCTGGGCTGCTGTACCGGGGCCCGCCCGCACCCGCAAGAGGGTGCGGGCCTCGTGCTGCCCAGGTCTGTCAGCAAGGCGATCTTTGGCTGGCCGGGCCGACCGGCACAGTGGGTCACCCGCCGAATCGACTGACCGGTGACCGATCGTCTTGCCCACACGCTTACGGGCAAGACAGCCGGCTGGCGGGGTCGAGGTCGAGGAACTGGTGGGCGACATCAGCCAGCAGGGCCCGGTCGTGACTGACCAGCGCCAGACCCCCCGGGTGCTCGCGGAGCTTGCGGGTGAGGAGGTCCAAACCGGCGGCGTCGAGGTGGTTGGTGGGTTCGTCCAGCAGCAGAATGTCGTAGTGCGCGCCCAGCAGGCAGGCCAGCCGTACCCGGTATCGCTGGCCCACGGACAACGTCTCCAGGGTGCGTTCACGATCGGCGCAGGCCCCCAGCGCCTCCAACGCGATGTCGACACGACGCTCGGCGTCCCAGGCATCCAGGCGGGTCGCCGCGTCGAGCGCCGTCGCGTAGGCCTCGTCGGCCCCGGCTGCTCCCGCCGCGAGGTCCGCGGTCGCGGCGTCCAGGGCGGCCAAGGCGGTCCTCGGCGCGTGCAGGGCAGCCGTCGTCAGGGTGCCGACGGTGGTGCCGGGTTCGACCTGCAGCTCCTGCCGAGCGACGCCGATGCTGCCCGACCGGGTCACCGTCCCGGTGTCAGGGGCCAGCAGGCCCGCCAGGACGTGCAGGAGCGTGGTCTTCCCTCGGCCGTTCTCACCGACCACGGCCAGGCGTGAGCGGGCGGAGACGGTGACCGACACATCGGTCAGGACAGGTCGCGCGACTCGGATGACGTGGACCGCATCAGCGCGAATGTGGGCGGTGTCGCCCACCGACGCCACGTCGGTGAAGGCGCAGCCGTGAACGGACAACGGCAGGGACGTATCGGGGTGCCACATCTGGGTGCTCCGCAGCTCGAGGTGAGCCGGGCGGGCGTCAGTGACCGCCCGGCAGGTTACCGCAGCCGCCCCGTCCAGCGGCACCGAACCCGGCGGCGTGGGGCTCGATCAGGGCGTGGCCCCTGCGCCCGGTTGCGGATCGGCGGCTTTCGGAAGGTCGCCTGAGCGCTACAGCCCGCTGTCGCCGCGCGTGGCAGACCTGCCGTCCATATTCACTGGACTGCACGGGGTCTACTTCGGCACAGTCCGCCCTGTGCAGCAAGAAGACATATGGGACACCGCCGCGGCCCAGTCCTATGACACCCCCGGCACCGGCATGTTCGCCCCTGAGGTCCTGACCCCGACCATCGCCCGCCTCACCGAGTTGGCCTCGGGCGGACGGGCGCTGGAGTTCGCCATCGGCACTGGCCGCGTGGCTGTGCCGCTGGCCCAGGCCGGCGTCCCCGTCACCGGAATCGAGCTGTCGAGCCCGATGATCGAACAGCTCCGTACCAAGGTCGACGAGCAGACCATCCCTGTCATCACCGGCGACATGGCCACCACCCGGGCCCCCGGCCAGTTCTCCCTGGTGTTCCTTGTCTCCAACACCATCTCGAACCTGCAGACCCAGGAAGAGCAGGTGGCATGCTTCCGCAACGCCGCCAGCCACCTGACTACTGGAGGCAGGTTCGTCATCGAGCTGTGGGTGCCCGAGCTACGTGCGCTGCCACCGGGCCGCAGGGCCACCGTGGGCAGGGTGGAGACCGGTTACATCCTGGTGGACACCTATGACGTGTTGCATCAGCGTGTCGTGTCCCATCACTTCACCTACGGCGAGGGACGGCAGGCAGAGGTATTCCGCACCCCTCACCGCTACATCTGGCCCGCCGAGCTCGACTTGATGGCCCAGCTGGCCGGCTTCGAGCTCGAGTCCCGGCACGAGGACTGGAGCGGCGGGCAGTTCGACGCCGACTCCGCATCCCACGTCTCGGTGTACCGGCTGATCCGCTGACCGGTAGGCGAACCCGCCGCGGCGACTTCGCCCCGTCTCCGAGACTCGGGCGCCCATGTCCCGCAGCCGCTCGTTGCCGGTGACGGCCAGCTCGGCGGCGAGGCGGCGAGGCGGCGAGGCGGCGAGGTGCGCAACGCTGAGCCATGCATCAAGCGAAGCGACTGCTGACTTCCATCGACGTCGACGAACCTGCGGGCACTCCGCGCGACGTCGACCGTGAGATGTCAATCTCAGCGCTGCTCGAGCTCGAGTTCGACAGCGGACTGCGGGTGACCCTGCTCGACGACCGGGGCTGGTCTTCCGCTGGCCCGAGCAACATCTGGGCCTACACGTCATTGAAGGATCTGGCCGACACCGCCCGCACGGTGGTTGGACCTGACGACCCGCCCGACCACGTCTCCAAGAAGGAGGCTGATGCGAGCTACTGGGCTCAGATAGCCGCCAACGCCCAAGCGCAGGGCGTGCGCATCGAAGCCGGTGATCTCGCAGCGCTGCCGCACGACGTGCACATCAACCATGAAATCCGAGCGCGGGTAGCCCACGCCACGCGGTGGGTTAATCCCGTGGCACCTGCGCCATCAGCCGATCCTTGACCGGTGACGGGCCCGGCGTCTTCGATGATCTATTGACTTTCGATCGATTGCGCATCGATCATCGATGTATGACCCCCTCGCCTCTGCTCGCCCTAAGTGGCGGCATCGTCCTGACGGGGCTCGGCACCGTGTTCGCTCAAACCCTGATCATCCCGGTGGCCGCCGCCCACCAGGCCGCCGTGTGGCCCGAGGTCGCCCACCTACGTTGGCCCTACACGGCCGCTGCGGTGGCCGCCGTGGCCTGCGTGCAGGTAGCCCTAGTAGCGATCTGGGCGCTGCTAGCCAAGGTCGAGCACGACCAAGTCTTTACCGACCGCGCCTTCGCCTGGGTCAGCCTGATCATCGGCGCCGCCGTCGCCGCGACCGCACTGTCGGTCGGGGTGGCTGCTCACCTGCTGTTCGTCGAGGGCGTCGGTGGCCCCGGGGTGGTTCTGGGCCTGGTGGCCGTGCTGGTCGGCGGGTCGACGTTCGCCTTGCTGATGACGGTCATGCGCGGCCTGCTGCGCACGGCAACGAGCATGCGCGGCGAGCTCGCCGAGGTCGTGTGATGGCGATCGTGGTCGACCTGGACGCGGCCTTGGCGCAGCGGCGGCTGTCGGTGCAGGACTTCGCGGCCGCCGTTGGCATCACCCCCGCAAACATCGCGGTGCTCAAAAACGGGCGCGCCAAGGCAGTGCGCTTCTCCACCCTGGACGCCATCTGCCGGGTGTTGGACTGCCAGCCCGGCGACGTCTTGCGCTGGGAGCCCGATGTACCCGAGGAGGTTGACGAGGCCGAGCGGAGCCAGCAGGCCCGTCGGACTCAGCGCAGCTAACGCCTCCGCAAGGAGTAGTTCGGGAATCCCCGTTCGACGGCCGCCGGGTGGAGGGCGTGGGTCCCAGGACCGGCCTCAATGCGGCGGCCGCGTCTGCCCTGAGTCGCGAGGCCCCCGCGCGGACTGCAGGCGCCCAGTCGGCGATCGCCGAACGCCGATCGGGAAGCGGGAATCGCACCGCATCGTCGCCTCCAAAGCGTTGCCGCGTCCTAGCCTGCGGATCATGGATCTCTGGCTGAGCGTGTCGGTCGTCTTGCTGTCCGCAGCAGCCACCGCCTTTGCGGGCTGGGAGCTTCGCGAGAACGTTCGTGACCGGCGGGAGGCGCGGCGAGTCGAGACCGAAGGGGTAGCCGTCACCTGGCAGCCGAAGATCCGTCCCAACCATGCAGACGCGTCCGGGGGTGCCATTTGGACCTATGTCGTGGAGGCTCAGAACCCGGGACGCCTCCCGATCCGGAACGTCACGGTGGTTCTCAAGTTCCCCATCGAAGTACGACGAGCCCACTACGACGACAAGCTGGATCCGTCGGTGCGTGAACTAAGGCTTGGCGCCCCCGCTCTGCTCGGAGGCGGCTCGCGCACGTGGAGACGGAAGCTTCGTGTCCCCTTCGCATCCCGGGGCCGGCTGAGGGAGATCCAGGGCTACATCACGTTCACGGACGCTGACGGGGTCACCCGCACGAACCACATGGGCGACCGCTAGCCGATCCGCATCTGGTTCGGCACATGGGGCCACCACGGTAGGTAGCACTTGTGCAACACTAACTCGCATGACCACGATCGGATTGCGTGAGCTGCGTCAGCAGGCCTCCGAGCTGTTGCGGCGCGTCGAGGGTGGGGAGCAGGTCCTCATCACCGTCGCCGGTCGACCCAGTGCTCGCCTCGTACCGGTCAGCCCACGGGCCTGGCGCTCCTGGCGCGACGTCGCCGACGTCTTCGACGGACCCGCCGACCCGCAGTGGGACACCGACCGGGATCGTGTCGACGGTCAGCTGTATGACCCCTGGGACACCGCCCGGTGAGAGCGCTGCTGGACACCTCCGTCGTGATCGCCGCCGACGTCGCCCCCCTGGACGGCGAGCTGGCCATCAGCGCGGCCACGTTGTCCGAACTGCACTTTGGCGTCCTGGTCGCCACAGACCCCGCCGTGCGCGCCGAGAGGCTGCGTCGCCTGTCACGGCTGCAGCAGAGCTTCGATGCGTTGCCGGTCGATGAGGCGGTGGCCGCCAGCTACGGCCGGCTCGCCGCCGCGGTGGTCGCGGCCGGCCGCCAGCCTCGCGCCCGGACCATGGATCTACTGATCGCCGCGACAGCCCACGCCCACGACGCGCGGCTGTACACCCGCAACGCCGCTGACCTTTTCGGGCTCCACGACCTTCTCGAGGTCGTCAGCGTCTGATCAGGCGGTTATGCCGTACCGGTCGCCGATCGACCATCGGGCGCGGGCGAGTGTGAACGACCCCGCGCGGCCGTGCCCGTGTCAGCCGCGTTGCTCGAACGGGCGGAGGTGGGTGCGAACGGCGGCCATCAGCGCAGCGGTGTCGTCGACGTGGAATCGGACAGCCCGAGCGGTCACCGGGCCTTTGGGCAGGGTGAGGGTGAGCGGTCGGTCAAGGAGGACCTCGGCCGTCGTCGTGCTCTGCACCGGGAACGACACCACCGCGCCGTCGTCCGTCTCGTCGTGCACCGACGCAGCGTTGTCCAGGCCGTGCCGCCGGACGACGACCCGGTCGACCGCGTGCCACGGGACCGCGACCTCAACGAGCGGGCCGAATCGGACCCGTACCCCGTCCGGACCGACCACGTGCGGGTGTACGACCAGGCCTGCGGTGAAGCCGAGCCATGAACAGCAGCCCCGATACGCCGAGGACGAGAACGGGGAACCGGATCGCGGGCCACGACTGCAGGGCAAGGTCGAGAACGACGATCTCCACCGCGGACAGGGCAATGAGGACGGCGAGGACCGTCCGCATTCCACCGACGTAGGAAACGGCGCTGGCCCCGGGCTCGACCTTGGGCCGTCGCGCGAGGACCCGTGCAGCACTCACCCACCCGACCGCCGCCCAGCGGCATGCCTTCACCGCGAGGTGCCACAGACGCAGGCACCAGAGCGCACCGTCGGCGGTCACAGCTGCCAACTTAGCCGGCGGTGCAGTCGCCGCACGACGTCTCGAGCTCGGGGGTCTCGTCACGGCGCCGTGCTGGCAGGTCGCCGACGAGCTGCGTGGCCAGGTCGTCGACAACCGGGTCGAGCCGCCACCGGGAACCCCATCGGGATAGTCGACGCGCGGCCCCCGGCGGCCTTCTAGCAAAGCCTCTCCAGCAGGGGGCCGGCTACCGGGTGAGAAGCACTGCCTCCGAGTCGTTCGGCAGACCGGCATGCAGCCACCGTCCCGGATGACCCGCCCGAGGTTTACTGCCCCACAGGGACGTCAGCCGGCACACACCGGAAGACGGGGGCTCCTCCGTCGCGCGCGGCCGTGGTGAGTTCGTCGACGAGCGCGGCGTCCAGGGTGGGACCTGGGCCTGCCGGAGCCTCCCCAGACCGCCAATCCTCAGGCACCCCTCAGGCACTGGCACCCGAAAATGGCCCCTGCAACCGACGACGGCCGCCCTCCGCCGTTGACAACCGGACACCGCCTCACGGCTCGCCACACCGTCGACCTCCGCCGACGGCCGCATCACCGCAGGTCAGGGCGTTCCCGCAGGTCAACGGCCTGTTACGCCAGTCAGCGGAGGGCGTGGGATTCGAACCCACGAAACGTTGGTTAAACGCTCAACGGTTTTCAAGACCGTTAGCTGTACCAGCCCTGACCAGCAATCCCTTTCGAGTCCCCGAGGGGCTGGGGCACTGTTCAGGCACGGCAGCAGGCCCCCGCCTCACACACGTGGTGCCGGCCCGGTGCAGGTCCACGGCCGCAGCTAAAATTGCGGCGGCTGCAACTGTCCTGGACGGCCAGGCGTGGTAGCGCTGCCGGTTGCAATCTCGGCGCATCTGCTCGAAGTGCCGTGACGCGGCGTTCTCCGGCGGAGTGTCGAAGACGGCGGCGAGGCAGCGGCCGAGGGCGTCGTGCTGACCTGAGCCGTGCCGGGTGCGATAGCCGTAGGCGCCGAGCATGGCCTCCCCCACGTCGTGCGCCGCGTAGGAGGCGAGGTCGTACGTGTTCTGCAGATGCCTAACGTTCGGCAAGTCGGCCAGCGCCGCTTCGGCCCAAGCGAGGAACGCGGCGCAGCGCCGCAGGTCCACTGGCACCTACTCGAGTCGGCCGGCCTGCACGAGGACGTCGACAGCCCTCTGCTGTGCGTCCGTCAGCGGGGTTGATGCCACGGCAGGGCCAGTCACCGACACCAGACCACCGGAGCGAACCTGGGTGAGGAAGCCACCACTGGGGTAGGTCAGCCCGCCTGTCGTCATGATCGCCGGGTCGACGACGCGGCGGACCTGATCCCCCACGCGGCGGCAGGTGTCGTAGAACACCACCGGCTCAGCGGTCCCGACGACCATGACGTCGTGTTGGCCGGAGCCGCCCCGCGCTGGTCGCTGAGGCGGGCGGGGAAGGAGCCGAACAAGGACACCGACAGCACGCCGGGCAGGTCGGCGAGCTTGGTTCTCAGGAAGGGGACCGGCCCGGCGAGGACCAGCAGCAGCTTCCGGACCGGCTCGGCAAGGGGGAGGTGACGTTCGGTCGCACCAGCCGGGCCTGACCGACACGACGCTCGGTCAGCAGCCCAGCCTCGAGCAGCCTCTTGACCTCGCAGTGCGCCGTGGCGTAGGACAGCCCACCCGCCCGGCGAGCTCCCGGACGTTCAGCTCCTCAGCCCCGGCCAAGAACAACCTGGCCAGCCGGCGCGCCTGCCCATCAGAGCGGGAGCGGTGTCTTCAACAGCAGAGCAATTCTCACAGAAAGCGAAAGTCAATCGATGTCGATCGACATCAAGGACTCTCCCCCTCAGTCCTCCGGCACCGGCAGACAGACCCCGCTCGCCCTGCCAACCTTCGACCAGGCCCGGTCCGGGAGGGGGACACATGGCAGCGACCGACGACGAGGGCCGACGGATCGCCCGGCGCCTCCTCGGCTTCCTGGAGTGGGGGCACCGCACAGGAGCCGCGTCCGACCGGACCCGCGAGGTGGTGGACCTCGTCATCGGCCACCTCAGCGAGACGGGGACGGGTCTCTCCGTGGTCACCAAGAACGTCGCCCTGCTGGACCACGTCACCCCCCAGCTCGCGCTGGACAGCCGAGCCTGGACGGGTCGTGGCGTACACGGCATCGGAGTACCGCCGAACTACGGCAGCTTCAGCCTTTGAGAGCTTCTCAACGGCGACGGGCTGCCGACGCTACGTCTGGGTGCGCCCGACCTGATCGAACTGCCCAGCGGCCCGGGTGGCAGCACCGCCTGCCCCAACACCGCCCTGCCCACCGTCGGGGACGGTGCCAGCCGCCGGTACACCCTGCTGGTCCGCGGCCCGCAACGGCACGAGCAGCCGGCACTCACCGTCGAGGTGGCCGGGCTGGAGGTGGTAGACGCTCAGACGGTAATCAACGAGCCCGCCCGGCTCCGGTCCCGGCTGAACGTCTACCGCGCTCAGGTCGTGAAACTCACCCCGTCACGTACCGGTGACATCGCGCTGACCTTCGCCGAGCTGGCACCTACCGCCCGGGAAGACGTCGTCCGCCCAGAGACGGTCCTGCGCCGGGTCGAGCCCCACACCGTGGACATCGCCACCCACCGGCAGCAGCCGCTCGAGCTCAGCAAGGCGCCTAACCCGGGGCTTTCACCAAGGCGGCGCAGAGGTTGGCGCCGTCTCTGCCCGCCGGTTCCTAATCTGGCCACCGTCGCGGGGCCCGCTGCGAAGACCGCATCCGTCACGCCGAGACACCGGCCCGACGAACCTGCCCTTGCACGGCTTCACCGCGAACCAGATCTGTTGCGCGATCGGCGCCCTCGCCGGCGACCTCGTCGCCTGGCTGCAACTCCTCGGCTGCACCGACCCGAACGACCGGACCTCTCATCCCGCGCGGCGCTGGGAACCGAAACGACTCCGACTACGGCCGTTTGCCACGGGCGCCTGCGGTCAGCAACCGCCGAATCGTCCCGCATCCTCTCTGCCGGAGGTCGCTGGACCGACGTGGTCTGGCCATCCGGACCCGACTCCAAGCCCTGCCCGTACCCAGCCGCTGACGCCGGCTCTTCGTTCCCGTTCGACGATCTGGCGCACGTCGGAGAAGGGACCTGAGCCCACCCCGGGCGTCATCGGGGCAACGGTCCTACCCCAGACTAGAACCACCGTCCAGCGAGGGCAACGACTTCCCGCCCCAGCATCGGAGCAAGATCAGGAAAGATGCGGGCTAGCATCAGCTCTGCAGCGTGACCCTGCGTCCAGGAATTCGACCATGTGAGGTGTCTAGCACTTTGTGCAACGAACAGCGAGGGGCCTTCAGGTACTCGAGGCTGGACACGGTGTTGGGCCGTGTCACCACCGGCGACGGCAACCTACAGGCCTCTCTGCTCCTCATGTCGTTCCTCGAGATGAGGGCGACGAGTGGATCGTGGCATGAGGCACCCTCGGCGCACCGGTCGGTCGGCTGACATGGGTTCAGCTGCGCTTCCTCGACGGGAGAAGGCTCTGCTGGTGGCTTCGACAGGTGGTCACCTGGCTCAGCTGCTACTGGTCTCAGAAATTCTGCAGTTGGCCCGCGACTCCCTCTGGATCACGTTTGACTCAGAACAAAGTCGGTCCATGCTCGGCGAGCGCCGAGTTGCGTATGTCCCCTACATTAGACCGCGAGGCTTTTGGTCAGCGTTGACAGTCCTTCCAGACTTCCGCCGCTTCTTGCGCGCAGAACGCTTCGACATGGCGCTCAGCACCGGCTCTGCCATCGCAGGTCCGGCCCTGCTCGCCGCGGCGGTTCGTGGTGTGCCCGCGTACTACCTCGAGAGCATCAGCCGCTTCGATGGGCCGTCGTTGACGGGCAGACTGCTGGCTAGCGTCCCAAGGGTGCGTTGCTACACCCAGCACGCAAGTTGGGCGGACAGCAGATGGTCTTACGACGTATCAATTGCCGACTACCTTCATACCGTCGAGCGACGCACGGCCGCACGTAGTTCGCATGAGCAGACAACCATATTCGTTACCCTTGGAACGATTCGCCCGTACCGCTTCGACGCGCTTGTCGACAATCTGCTGGCCGTCGTCCCTGAGGGCGTCGCTATCACCTGGCAGCTGGGCAGCACGACTCGTTTGGATCTACCCGGACGGGTCATGGACCTCGTGACTGCCGATGAGTACGACCGTCTCGCCACCGAGGCCGACCTCGTCATCAGTCACGCTGGAGTCGGCTCCGCACTGCGACTCTTGAGTCTGGGAGTAGCCCCGATGCTCGTGCCTCGTCGCAGCGCTCGCAGCGAGCACGTAGACGACCACCAGCAGCAGGTTGCCCGGGAACTGGAGGACGCCGGTCTTCTCAAGGTCCGCGAGGCCGGGCAGATCACCGCGCAGGACCTCTGGGACGCCGTCGCGCATGGCGCTGGCGACACCCCTGACAGGGCGTGAGCTCTGCCCATCTTTGAGCCGCGAGGTCTTGCAGGGTTCACCTGGTCGGCGTAGTAGCGGTGACTCTGACTCGATGTATCTGTGTGTTCGTGGGCCCATGGCGTGAATACACGCCCGCCGCGTGGCCCAGAACTTCAGTATGGCTGCAAGTGAACCGTCCTAGAGGGGAGAAGACCCCCTACAGGATCGGACGCCCATGCGCACCATCAAAAGACTCTCTGCAGGACTGCTAGCGGCGTGCATCACTGTCACTACAGTTGCCGTCGTTGCATCGTCGCCTGCCGGCGCTACCAGCCCTGCGACATCGGTCGCAGTCCACGTGGACGCCGGCAGCAGTAGGGCCGTAACCGCGGGCGGTCTAACTTGGGCAGCTGATCGCGGCTACGTCGGTGGCTCAGTGTCCAGTCGGACTCCCGTGACGGGAACCACCGCCTCGGCCGTCTACGGCAGCATCCGTTTCGGTATGAGCGGGTACAACCTCCAGATGAAGGACGGCGCCTATGACGTGACCCTACGCATGGCCGAGACCTATCATGGCACCACAGGTAAGCGCCGCTTCGACGTAAAGATCGAGGGCGCGACTGTGCTGTCCAATTTTGACGTGTTCGCTGCCGCTGGCGGCAAGTTCAAGGCCGTCGACCGCACCTTTCGGGTCACGGTCAAGGGCGGCAACCTCGATGTGGACTACACGGCACGAGTGGACAAACCTCTTGTCTCGGGGATCTCTGTGAGGCCGGTTCCTGCCTCGGCGTCGCCGACACCCACCGCTGCTCCGCCGACGCCGACGCCGACGCCGACGCCGGTGCCGGCACCGACCACCTCTGCGCCGATCACAGGGCGCCTGGTGTTCGACGCAGACGTCGCACGTAAAGGCCTGGCCGCGTATGCAAGCACGCACAACGCGAACCGGATCAACGTTGTCAACGACCCCGTGTTGGGCGACACCCGCAAGGTGCTGCGCTTCACGGTGTACGACGCCGACGACCAACTGACCGGCAACCCGCGCGCGCAGCTCGAGACCTCGAAATTTTGGGGCAAGGGCGATGATTACTACGTGGGGGCGTCGTACTACTTCCCGCAAGACTTCCCCATGCAGCAGGACACGAAGCAGTGGGTCAACCTCGGCGAGGTGTACGGGGCGCCGTACGCCGGCGCTTCTCCGAACAGCCTGTTCGTGAAGCGTGTCAGCAACGGCACGCAGGTCGTCGCCTGGCAGCGCAACGGAAACTACGGTTGGGACCGGCCTTTCGAGGTGCCGCTGGTCAAGGGTCGCTGGCACGACTTCGTCTTCCACATCAAGTTGTCCGACGACCCGACGGTCGGCTACTGGGAGGCTTGGTCGAACACGGGCAGCGGTTGGCAGCAGCTAAAGCTGAACGGGCAGAACCGTCTTTACAGCAAGACGATAGACGCGTCGAACAGCGGAGGGCTCAATTATCACAAGATCGCCCATTACCGGAGCAAGGGCATGTGGCCGGTGGCGACGCACTACACCGCTGACCACAAGATCGGCACCAGCTTCGACGCCGTGGCACCACGCAGCTACTCCTGAACACGCCCTCCCGCTGGCGGACCTCGCCGCCGGCGGGAGGGTCAGGACGTCAAGGATGCGGGACGCCACTGTCTGAACGGATTCGTGGGAGCATCATCACCCTGACGCTGGCCGGAGGTGCCGCGTGAAGCAGGTCCAGCTCCATGGAGGGTCGAATCCGATGACTGCCCGGTACTCCGGCCAGGTGCTCACGAGATGACGCCCCCTGTCGACGACCAAGACGTGCAGGTGTTGCAGGGTGGCGACCCCGGCCTCTCGTCCCTGCTGACGGACTGGGACCGCCTGCACACCGACCATCCCACCAGCAGCCCGTTCCAATCAGCTAGCTGGGCAGGTGCCTACTGCAGAAGTTACGGCACCGACGACGCTGTCACTTTCGCCTCGCGGCGCGCCGGCGCGCTGGAGGGGGCGGCGATGTTCAGATCAACTCGACGGGGGGCCGCCAAGGTCCTGACCTCTGCCCCGGTCAATGTGTCCGACTTCAGCGACGTCGTGCTGAATCGGAGCGAGGAGGCCGCCTCCGGTCTCGTCCAAAGTCTGCTCAGCGCCGACTGGGACATAGCCGACTTCCGGGAGGTGCCACCGTCCGCCGACCTGTGGCGCATGCTGCCGTCCTGGCCCGGTAGGGCGCTTCGTCTCCCAGCGTCGCAGTGCGTCGTGATGAACGGCCAGAGCCTGGAGGACTACGCCGCAGACTTACCCCGGATTAAGAGAAAGCAGCTCGGGCAGCGGCAACGGAAGATCGCGCGGGCCGGCGTCACCAGCGTGCTAGCCGAGGGCGACCCTGAGGCGGCCGTCAGCAGGTTGCTCTCGCTTCACCAGGCATCCTGGGCGGGGCGGCCCATGAACCCGGAGCACGCCACCACAAGGTTTCATGACCTCCTGGTCGAGACCATGCAGAGCCTGGCACCACGCCGCCAGGCGTTCATAGTGGAGTTCCACCAGCACGGTCAGGTCCTAGGGTCGGCCTTGTACCTGGTAGGGCCGCAGTATGTTGGCAACTATCTGACTGGGTACCACCCGGACCTCCGCGATCAGGTGCCTCTCCACGTGCTGGACAGCGTGGCGGGGTTCGAACTGGTCGCTGACCTGGGTCTGACGCAGCTTCACCTGCTCCGAGGAGCCGAGGACTACAAGCTGCGCATGTCGGGTGTTGTGGAGAAGAACGAGCGGGTCTTGCTGCTTCGACCCGGTTCCGCCCCCGGCCTGGCTGTCGGACTAGGAATCCTCGGACGACGCAGGGCCGCGACCCTCGTTCATAAGGGACAACGGCAGCTGTCGGCATGGACCCGGAGGTAAGGGTAAGGGGCATCCCACGAGGGCGGCTCAGTAAGCTGTTGGCGCTTAGCCGTTCACCACGGCTGCGGCGCACGTTGATGGCGAGCTCGGGCACCCTCGCCGGGAGTGCCGCCGGGGCGCTGCTGCCGTTTCTGCTCGCCCGGTGGTTCGAGGTCGGACGCCAGACGGACGTCTACTTCCTGGTGGTCGGCGCGGTGCAGCTGATCGCCTACATGTTGGCTCTGGTGGTGGAGAGCGCGGTCCTGCCCTTCGCCGCCAAGTCCCTGCAGCAGGACGCCCGGTCCCTTCGCGCATTCGCCGCCCGGACGTCGCGATACGTCCTCGCTGCCGGCGTTCCGGTGACCCTGCTCTCCCTTGCCGTCGTGGGGTTCGGCGTGGTCCCCGCAGCAGGCCTCACCGGGCCTGACCGCGCCGATGCGTATACCTACGTGCTGGTGGTCGCGGCGCTACCCGTGCTGGCCGCGCTGAGCGGCGTCTACAGCGCGGCAAACTTCACGCTCAACCGGTTTGCGTTCACAACCGGCACACAGGTCCTCCGGGCCGGCGGTGGGATTGTCGGGGCCGCGGCACTTGGGGAGCAGATGGGTCTGCTCGCTGTCGCACTCGGTCTCACAGTCGGCGAGGCGCTGAGGGCGCTCACGCTCGCGGTGGTGTTGCCAAGGCGTCGCTCGGACGGCGGCAGCGAACCGGTGGACGTCGGGCTGCAGATGCTGAGGCTCGCTTCCCCCACGCTGCTCGCCTCCCTTGTGATCGCCATCAACCCGATCGTCGACAAGGCTGTCGCTGCACGGCTCGATGCCGGGGCCGCCACCTTGATCGAGCTCGGTGAGAAGCTCTTCTACATCCCCATGGTGCTGCTGGTGGCCGCGGTCTCTAAGGTAAGCGCCACCGTCTGGGCACGTCAGGTGGGTCTCGACGGCGCCGCGCTGCGTGAGGACTTCTGGCGGATGCAGCGCGTCGGCGCCGCTGTGACCAGCGGCGTCGTCGTCGTCGCGGTCCTGGCAGTGGTCCTGGTGCGTGACCCGGTCGTTGACTTCCTAGGGCTCGGGCGTGATACCGCCTTTTTCGGCGTGTTTATCGCCTATATCGTAGGCCTTCCCCTGGCACTCGCAGCCGACCTAGCGGGCGTGATGCTCATCACCCTGCGACAGACCAGGGTGTTCCCAGCTCTCGCCGTCCTGCTGGTCGTCGTCAACCTGGCGGCCGACGTCATCGGTGCTCGGTTCTTTGGAGTCGTCGGCATCGCCGCTTCGTCGACCATCGTGCGCGTGGTGAACCTCGCCGTCTTCCTTTGGGTCTGTGAGAGACACCTACGCAGAGGAGGGGCCGTGGTCAATACCGCCGGGACAACGAGCCCGGGGCCATGACGAAGACGGAGGAGCGTGGTCGCATGGTCGTAGCCGTAGCCGTCGTTGTCACCGCCGGTGGCCTGGTCGGGCTGGGTGTGGCTATCGCGGCAATACCGCTGATGGTCGGCGCCGCTGTCGTTGTGGCGAGCGCGCTCCTTCTTTCATTAAGCCGGCGGCTGCTGTGGGTTCTGGCGCTAGTGCTCTTCGCAACCCTGCCCCTGGCGTACCTCCCGGTGCCGTCTGGCCTCCTCACAGTCAGCCCTCCAGTTCTACTAATGCTGATCCTCGCGCTGCGCACGGTGCTCGAGCGTCCGAGCCGGGGCCGGTTCGTGCTGAGCGGGGTCGTCTGCCTGCTGCTCGGTTTCGGGGGCTGGTTGTTCGTGAGCGTCGTCGCCTCGGACTACCGGTCGGTCAGCATCGGGTGGTTCGTAAGCTACGGGTGCCTCGTGGTGCTGCCGGCCCTGCTGGCGACGACGGACCCCAAGATCCGCGACGCCCTGCGCTACACCTGGGTGGTCCTCGGTGCGCTCCTGGGAGCGTATGCCCTGCTCGAGGCCTTTGTTCTGCAGGCGAACCCGTTGCTGGACCCCGTCTACGCGCGGGGGGTGCGCGACCCCCTGGTGCAGCAGTGGAGCGTGTACCGCGCGACCACAACCTTAGGTCACCCGGTCAGCAACGGGGCCTTCTTCGCCATCGCAGTACCGCTGGCTCTCGGCGCGGCACTATCCCGCCGGTCCGGGTTTGCAGCCATGGCCGCCGTGATTGCCGCAGGTGGCGTAGTCGCATCCGGCTCGCGCTCGGCCTTCGGGGCCATGCTACTTGGGGCCGCGGTCGTCGTGCTGCTCCCCGCGGCCGGGCGGGGGCCAAGGGGCCGCACCGACGTCGTCGCCAGGGCCGCTGGGGTAATGGCCATCATCGCGGCCCTTGTCGGCGGTACCGCCTACCTTGCGGCGCGCGACGCGAGCGGGGAGGGAACGAGCTCGGCCCGGTTCCGAGCCACACAGATCCCCATAGCACTGCAGCGCGTCAGGGAGGCGCCGGTGTTTGGCACCGGCCCAGGGGCGGCATCATTCTCCGAGCAGTCGCTCCTGGCGCGAATCGGTGGGGCGGGGGCGTTCGAAAGCTACTGGCTCGAGCTGGTCGTTGGTGCAGGCATCCCTGGTCTGCTTCTCGGTGCGGGCGTCGTCGTGGCAGCGCTCTTCGTGGCGCTGCGCAGCGGCGCCCCCGACGTGGCCGGCGCGCTTGTCGCCTGGACCGTCACAGCGACCCTCCTCAACGCGCTCGAAGGCGGGCGACCCGACCAGCTCGTCCTTGGCCTCGTCCTCGCCATGGCGTTCGCAGGCTCGTCGACCGCCCGCGGGTCGAGGTACGGTCTGCGCAGGGGCTCGGCCCTGCACCTGGCCGCGACCTCATCGACGGACGTAGAGCACCACCAACCCGGACATTCCCGGTACGGGATCAGACCGAGATCGGATGTACCGTGATGAAGAGCGGTTCCTTCCTGCTTGCTGCGGTGATGGGGCTCGGGCTCTTGTCGGGCATCGGCTCCGTCCAGGCCACCACGGACGGTGCAGCCGGGCCTAGCGAGACTGCGCTGACGCCACCGCCCGACAAGGGGCGCGTCGTGTCCGACCCGACGGCCGACGACGGTCGCGCGCTGCTGCTGCACAGCCAGTCGACGGCGCAGGGGTGGAAGGACGCCACGGCTCTGACTACCACGCTGGTCGTTCGTGCCCGAGGTCACCAGTGTGAGGGCGCGCCACAACTGCAGGTCAGAGTCGGCGGTCGGGCCGTCCTGACCGTCTCCGTGGACTCCGAGGACTGGACGGACTACACCTCCACCACGGCCATCCCCTCGGGTGCCGCGCGGGTCGAGGTCGCCTTCACCAACGACCGTTTCCGCTCCGACTGTGACCGCAACCTGCTCGTGGACACCGTGACCTTCTCGGCGGCCGCCGAGGCGGCTCCTGTGCCTGACAGTGCTCTGCTCTTCGATGCCGACGTCGCACACAACGGGCTGTCGGCCTATGCCCACGTCATCCACGGCGAGCGCATCTCCGTCGTCGACGACCCTGTCCTTGGCGACGTCCGAAAGGTGATGCGGTTCACCGTGCAGGACGGGGACATCGGCCCCACGCAGAACCCTCGGGCGCAGGTGGAGACCCCCAAGATGCTCCGTGGCGGTGACGAGTTCTGGGTCGGTTGGTCGACGCTGTTCCCCACGGACTGGCCGGACCGCCTCCCCTCAGGGGGCGAGAGTTGGATAACGTTGAGTGAGTTGTATGGACCCCCGTATGCAGGGGCCGCTCCGGTCAAGCTAGGCATGCGGAGCGGCGCCGCCGCGCTGACATGGCAGCGCAACAGCGAGTATGGCTGGGACATCCCGTGGGAGCTCGGTCCGATTCAGAAGAACCGTTGGTACGACCAAGTGTTGCGCGTCAAACTCTCCAGCGACCCCAAGGTGGGCTTTGTCGAGCTGTACGTCAACACGGGAGGGGGTTGGCAGCAGCAGACCCTGGGCGGGTCCGCCCGGCTGCACATGAGAACGATGGACTCCTCGAACGGGGGCGGCCCGAACTATCACAAGCTCGCTCTCTACCGGAAGCGCGGCATGTACCCGGTCCTCACTGTCTTCCATGCCGAGCACCGGGTGGGGACCAGCTTCGACGCTGTCGCCCCGAACAGCTACCCGTCCGCCCCGGGGCCGTAGTGCCTCCCGGCCACTGCGTAGCGGCAGGGCGGCAGTGAGGGTCGGCATCCTCGTCCACGGGCTGCAAGGCGGTGGCGCCGAGGTGGTCGCCAGGTTGTGGGCCACCGGCCTCACCGACCGCGGCCACCACGTCACCTTCCTGCTGTACGGGTCGCCTGCGAGCCGGGAACGGGTAGTCGACGAGCCCGTGGTCGTGTTTCCGGGCCGATCCGTCGCGTCACGCTGGACTGGCCTCCCCCGTTGGGTGCGGCGAGAGGTGGAGCGTCTGGACGTCGACGTCGTCCTCTCCGTCCTCGACTTCTCAAACATTGCAGCGCTCCTCGCCACCTTCGGGAGCCCGCGTCCCGTCGTAATCTCGGAGCATGCGACACCCTCGTTGCTCTGGCGGCACAGAGGAGCCGGTGGGGCCGCGAAGAAATTGGCCGCTCGTCTGCTGTACCGCCGAGCCGCGGCGACGATCGCCGTCTCGCACGCGGTCGCGGCCGACCTACGGGTCACCCTGTCCGTGCCCCCCGAGCGTATCGTGGTCCTCCCGAACCCCGTGGTGACCCCTACCGGGACCGGACTCCAACGGGGCGGGGCGGCGGATGCCGGCGCAGGACATCGACTGCTCGTCGTCGGTCGGTGCGCCTCGGAGAAGCGGGTCGACCGCGCAATAGAGGTGCTGGGCGAACTGCGCAAGCGAGGACACGATTGGACGGCGTGCGTGATCGGGGACGGGCCGCTGCGGCCGGCCCTGAAGCGCCTGGCCCAGCAGGAGCAACTGCCGGTCAAGTTCCCCGGGTGGGTCATCCCGTGGCAGGCCGAGGCACGCCCGGGTGACGTCCTGCTCATGACCTCCGACCTAGAGGGGTTCGGTAACGTCCTGGTGGAGGCCGCCGCCGCGGGCATACCGACGGTGGCGCCCTCCCCTGCGCTGGGCGTCGCCGACGCCGTCCTGCCAGACCTGACGGGGGTCTTGTCCCCGACGAGCCGCGTCGAGGACCTGGCTGACGCCGTGCTGCGAGCCGCCGAGCTGCGGCTGGGAACGCCAGGGGTCCAGACCTGGCTGGAACGCTTCCACCCAGAAGCTGTGGCTGAAAGGCTTGAGGCGGTCCTCGAGCGGACCGTCCGATCCGACCACGTCGTCACGCAGGTTGGCCCGGCTCCTGACGCGCAAGGGGGGATGGCCTCTGTGCTGCGCACCTACCGCGACGCCGGAGTGGAGGGTTGGCGGATGCGGTTCCTGACGTCATACGTCTCGGGCAGGAGGCTGTGGAACGCCGGTCCGGCCGCCCGCGTCCTACTGGCGCTGGTGCTGTCGCCCGCCTCGTCACTCGGTGTCGTGCACGTCCACATCTCCGACAGCGGGTCGTTCGTGCGGGAAGGGGGCCTCGCCGTCGTCGCCGCCCTCCGCGGTCCGGTGGTGGTGACGGTGCACGGTTCGGACTTCGCGCAGTTCTACCGCAAGCACCGGAGCTTGGTCCTGCTGGTGCTCCGCCGAGCCGACGAGGTCATCCTCTTGAGCGAGGCGCATCGCGCGATGCTCCCTGCTGACCTGCGCAAGCGAGCAGTCCTTGTGCCGAACACCGTCACGATCACCCATGAGGAGCCGACCGCGCCGCCGACGACCCCACAAGCACTGTTCGCCGGCGAGGTCGGCAGACGCAAAGGTGTCGACGTCTTGCTGGCGGCCTGGCCGATGGTCCGCTCTGCTGTTCACGGCGCCGAGCTCGTCATCGCAGGACCGCCCGGCGACGTCATACCGGTCGACCAGCCCGGTGTTCGCTTCGTGGGCGCCCTGAACAACGCCGAGGTCCGGGCCATGCTCCAACGGTCGCGGGTGGCCGTGCTGCCTTCGCGCCGTGAGGCGATGCCGATGTTTGTCCTCGAGGCGATGTCGGCACGACGGGTTGTGGTGGGCACCCCTGTTGGCGCAGTCGCGGAGACTGTCGGGGAAGGGGGGAGGATCGTCCCGGTCGGTGACGTCGACGCCCTCGCGGAGGCTCTCTCGCAGTTGCTGGCGGCTGACGGCCGGGCCGAGGAGATGGGTTTTGCTGCCCGTAAGCGCTTCGAGGAGAGGTTTGCTCCTGAGCGTGGGCTGCGCCGACTCCGTGGTGTCTACGAGGACGCCCGGCGCCGGCGCTTCACCGCTGCCGTGCCAGGCCTCCGCGACGCGACGCGGGCGTGATGAGCGGTTTCCGGACCCCGAGGCGCGGTGAGAGGCTTATCGCAATCTCCCCGCACCACGACGACGCCGTCCTAAGCGTCGGGGCGACGCTCGCACACCTGGCCGACGCAGGCGTGGACGTTCATGTGCTCACCGTCTTCAGCGGTGATCCCACCCAGGACCGGGCGCCCGGTGCAAGCAACCGCCGCGCCGGCTTCATGACCACCGGCGAGGCGGCGCGGGCTCGCCGGAGGGAGGACGACGAGGCGTGCGCCCTGCTCGGGGTACACACCATCCGACTGCCGTTCGACGATGACGAGGCCTCCGCCCGTGACCCGGATGCCATCGGTGCCGCGCTTCAGACCCAGCTTGTGGCCGCAGACATAGTGCTGCTCCCCGGCAGTCCGCTCGTGCACCCCGACCACCTCTTGGTCGCACGTGTCGCGGCCGCCCGCCATGCAGCAGCCCACAGCTTGGGCCTATACCTCGAGCAGCCGTACGCGACGTGGCAGGCCCTCAGCCGCAGCAGCGTCAGCTCGCTTTCCCGGGGGCGGCGCAGCGCCCCCCCGGCCCCACTCGTAGACGCCGGTCCGGTCGACTGGCAGCGTTCGGTCAGCTGCCTGCGTTGCCGCCTGCGCAAGCTAGCTGCGATGGGTGCCTACCGCTCGCAGCTGAAGGTCCTGCGGCGCTGGCCCCGTGGGCGCATCGCTGCCCACGAGATGCTGGCCGGCGGGGAGCGTGTCGCCTGGCCCTCCTGGCCAGAACCCTGACGGCTGTTCGGCTGCAGCTTTACCTCCGGGAGGTCGAGGCCTACCAACCAACGCACCCTGCGAGGCCCTAGACTTCTCGATGTTGCCCCCGGTCAGACATCGTCGCGCCGGGTTGGGCGAGCCCAGACGACGGAAGGGGCGGTGATGGATCTCCAGCGCCTCGCGGCCGCCTTACAACGTTCATGGAAGTTGCTTGCCGCTGCGTCCCTGGCAGCCTTTCTCGCCGCCATCACCGTCGCTGCGCTGCAGCCGGCGAAGTACGAGAGCAGGGCGTTGGTCGACGTAGCGCGCTTGCTCAATGACGAGAACGGCTTCTCCAACTCCGAGCGTGCCGACAGGACGGTGGCCAACGAACTCATCGTCGCCTCCGACCCTGCCCTTGCGGGTGACGTGGTACGACAGCTCGGGGGGACCGAAATCGAGGCTGTCAGGCGCAGCGTAAGTATAGAGCAGCTACCGGGAACCGATACCATTGAGTTCACGGCCACGACGGAGGACCCGGCCCTCTCGGCGGAGACGGCCACGGCGTACGCGTCGGGGTACGTGGAGGCGAGGCTCGCGCGGCAGACCGATGCGCTGAACGACGATGCCGACGAGATCGCTCGTGAGCTGGCCGTGCTGCGGGAGCAGTTCGCCGCGCTCCCCGAGGCGACCACCGCCCAGGCCAGGACGGCGCGGGCCGAGGCCCTAATGGAGCAGTACGTGGCGCTGGTCAGCCGCGAGCTGGAGTTACGCGGCACGGCGAGGTCCAACCCGGAGGCAGCACGGCTAGTCGCGCCAGCCCTTGTACCAGAGTCGCCGGTCGGACCCCCCGCCCTCGTCTGGGGGGTGGTGGCTGCTCTAATGACCGCAGTGCTCGGCGGGCTGGTCGTCGCTCTGCTCGGGCGCGCCCGGGACCCGGTCGAGAACCGGTCGGACGTGGAGGAATTTGGCTTGTCGGTCCTCGCGGAGGTGGAGCCTGCGAGCCGGTTCCGGAGGTCGCCCCCCACGGTCGGTCGTGCCTTGGAGACGGCGGCGGTCAACCTGACCGCGCGGAGGCCGATCCCCCAAGTGATAGCCATTCTGTCCGTCGACGTCCGGGACGACACTAACGTGGTCGCGGCGCTAGTCGGCCAGCTTCGTCAGCAAGAGGAAAGAGAGCTCGTTGACTCACGAAGCGCCGGGGGCGGCGACGGCAAGAGCCGTCCGGAGTTAGCCCTGACCTCACAAATCGCGATCGTCGGCGACCTCGCCGATGCGGGAGGCGCGGCGGACATGCGGACGGTGAGCCAAGCCGACCTGGTCCTCCTGGTCGTGCATCGGGGACGTACGCGGCGCGCAAACCTGGTCCGGGTGTTGGACCAGATCGAGCAAGTGACGTCGGCCCCCCGGGCCGCTCTGCTGGTGCACACCCGCGCTGCCGGCACAGGCGGTGGCCGGAACGCCACACCGGTCATCCGTGGGCGGGAGCGACTCAGGGCTCGGCGGTCGATTCGGCCCGGACCGAGTGGTCTGGCGTGGTCGGGCGTGCCGTCGGCAGCGACCCGGGTCGATCCAGCGAGCGGGAGCGGGCTCCCCGGCCCGTCCTGAGGGCCCCGACGCCCCGTCAGCCGAGTGGTGCCTCGCCAGCCGACGTCGGCGACACGGCCACCCAATGCTGAACTTGGACATGCATCACCGGACTGCTCGGTCCGCCCGGACCACCGCCCGACGGAGCCACGACCCTCACCGGCCTTCTGCCCGTCCTCGCCTAGGACACGGCCGTCACCACCCGCGTCGCCCTCGCGGACCCACGGCCGGTGACACCGGAGCGGTGACCGTGGTCTGCGCCGCAGGCCTGCGATTCCCGCTGCTGGCCGCGGTGGCCGCACGCCGCCCGCTGCTGGTCACCACCGTGACCGCCCGTGAGGCCGACGACACCGTCGCCGGACTGCGGAGTTCCTCTAAGGCGCCCTGGGACTGTTCGGTGGAGGTTGGTGACCTTGGAAACGAGGATGGACCCATGACGAAGGACACGACGCCGGGCAAGCCCTCGACGCGGCGATTCAGAGACAGGGAGGATCCTTCAGAAGGGGTGTGGACTTGACCCGCTTCGGCCCAGTCGGTCGGTCGGTCGGCGGCAAAGTGACGCAGGTCGCCGTCGGTGCAACGCGGGTCGCCGTGCCACCCGTACCCCTGATACAGCCCCTGCACGAAGCAGGGGCACGGTCCCGAGGAGCTCCCATGCCCGCATCCCCTGTCCGGCGCCTGGCCCCCGTACTCGCGGCGACGGCCGCCCTGGACCTCGTGGTCCCATGTACGGCGTCGGCCGTCACCTCGGCCCCCGCCCCTGCCCGGGCCGTGACCGCGAGCCTCGGCGCCGGTGACGCCCGCGGACGACGGCCGGCAGGTCGAGCTGGTCCGCTCCGCCTGCACCCCACCGACCTCGTCCGAGGCGGCCGCATCCAGGGTGCTCAGCGAGCGACCGTGGGGGACGGCGATCGATCTCGAGGTCGACGGCCTACGCCCGGGGGACAGCTACGGGGTATGGCTGGAGCGGCGGGAGGGCGGTCGGCTACCGGCGGGGTCGTTCCGCCTGGACGGCGACGGCACGCTTTGGATCTCGCTGGGCTCGGCGCTGACGCTGGCCGACAGCGGCGCAGTCGGCGTGGCGCTGCTCCCGGGGCGGCGTCACCGCCGACGCCACGCTGCCGCGATTGTCCCACGTCGTCCGCCGCCTCGGTGACCGCGGCCTCGTCGAGCGCTCCCCCTGCCCCGAGGACGGCCGGGTGACCAACGCCCGGCGGACCGACACCGGCTGGGACGCCGTGGTCGCCGCGGCCCCCGGGCACGTCACCACTGTCCGGCGGCACGTGCTCGACCCACTGACGCGCGAGCAGCTGGAGCAGCTGCGGGACATCGGACACGCGCTTCTCACCCGGCTCGACCCCGAGGGGCGGATGACGGCGCTCCCTCACCCGGACCACGAGACCAGGTGAGGGCGGATGCTCGACTGCCTGTCATCGACCCGGGTCCATCGTCGCGCTGATCGTGTCGCGCCGATTCAAGCCGGTGATGGTGGCTCTCGTGACGGGCGCGGTCACGGAGCCGGGGTTGCGGGCGTCTCCGCGTCTCGCCCCTGCTCAGTGGAGGATTCGCCCCCGTCCGCAGCTCCTAGAGAACCGTCGGTCGCATCCCGAGGAGCAGGCTGCCATCGCGGCCCAGACGCGTCAGCAGCTCCGGCTCGTTAAGGGCCTTGGCCATGACCGCCAGCCCCTCCATCTGGGTGAGCAGACGCTGCCCGGCACGCCCAGGGTCATCGATGTCGCACTCGCCTGTGGCCACCGCGTGGCGGACCTGCTCGGCGAGGTAGTCGGCCATCGCCGTCAGGAAGCCGGCTACCGCCACCGACACCAGTGGCTCACGGCCTGCGCACTCCGCGGCCAGAGAACCGAACCGACACCCGCGGACGTGACCGCCCGGCGCGTCACGATTGTCCCGGTGGATGGCCGCGAGGAGCTCTCCCCACCGCTGCAGGCCCTGAGCCAACGTCGAAGGAGAAGCGGGTCGGAACGCCCGCTCCAGGACGAGCTCGCGGTGCTCGAGCCACGCAGGCTGCAAGGTCGCCACCACGAGCGCCTGCTTGCTGGGGAAGAAGTGGTAGAAGCTGCCCTTGCGGACCCCGGCGGCCTCGCAGATCTCCTGCACCCCCGTGGCGGCATAGCCGCGACGATGGACCAGGTCCCCGGCCACCTGGACCAGCCGCGTGCGCGTGTCGGGCACCGTCATGGCGCAACACTAGACCGATCGGTCAACCCGGGGTTACCGTGCTCTTGACCGACCGGTCAATGGAAGGGGAGCGTGGGATGACGCGACGACGAGTATGGGCCGCCTGTCTCGTAGTGCTGCTGCTAGTGACTGCCAGCGTTCTCGCCTACCCGCGGCTGCGCAACGCCACCGCGGCTGAACCGTTAGCCCTCGAAGCGGTGCAACCCTCCGGCGCCGGCGGGCCACCACCGGTCGGTACCTGGCGCGTCGAGAACGGGCTCGTGGGCTACCGGATCACCGAACCGGGCAACGTGACCGTCGTGGGCCGGACCGAGTCCGTCACCGGCGGCCTCGTGGTCAACGACGCCGCGACGACAAGCGGCGACAACGCGGCCGCCGCGGACCTGATGCTCACCTCGGTCGATGTGACAGCCGACCTCGGCCAGCTGCGCAGCGACGCCGCCGGGCGAGACTCGGCACTGCGCACCCGGATCCTCGAGACCGACGAGTTCAGCCAAGCGTCCTTCTCGTTGACCTCACCGGTGGACCTGCCCGCTGTGACAGCCGGCGTACCCGTCGCCATGCAAGCCACAGGCGAGTTCGACATCAGAGACCGTCGCCAACCGGTCGATGTCGAGCTCACCGCCCGGTGGGACGGCCAGCAGCTACGCGTCGTCGGCAGCATCCCCATCCTGCTGTCGGACTACGCGGTCGACGTGCCAACTGTGGCGGGCGTCGACACCATCGACGACGCCGCCCTCGTCGAGCTGGACCTCACCCTGTCGCCATCAACTCCACAGCGATGAGCACGATCCCCCCTAAAGTGGGGCGACGGAGGTCGCTGAACAGCAGCGCACAAAGCCCCGGGATCGTAAGGTCCGAGATGCGCGCTTGCTTCGAGGGCGAGTTCGCTCGACGGCCGCCGCAGCTGCGGGTCCTCTACTGGACGTGGGCATGCGCTGGCGCTCCGGGGCCTGGGGTGACACCATCTGATTGAGACTTGAACCATCACCCAACGAGGGAGTCCTCATGGCCGACGTCAACATCGCGATCATCTACTACAGCGCCACCGGCGGTGTCTACAAGCTCGCTCAGGCCGCACAGCAGAGCGCCCAGCAGGCCGGCGCCGAGGTGCGCCTGCTCAAGGTGCATGAGCTCGCCCCGCAGGAGGCCATCAACAGCAACGAGGGCTGGTCCGCCCACGCACTGCAGACCCAGGACGTCCCCGAGGCCACCCTCGACGACCTCGAGTGGGCCGACGTCATCATGCTCGGCAGCCCGACCCGCTACGGCCTGCCGACCGCGCAGCTCAAGCAGTTCCTCGACCAGACCGGCCCGCTCTGGGGCGCCGGCAAGCTGGTCAACAAGGTCGGCACATCGTTCACCTCGTCCGCGACCCCCCACGGCGGCCAGGAGTCGACGATCCTCGCGATCAACAACACCTTCTACCACTGGGGTTCCATCATCGTCGGGCCCGGCTACGCCGATCCGGTCCAGTTCGCCGCAGGCAACCCCTACGGCGCCTCGCACACCTCGAACAACGGCTCCGTACCGCCGGACGAGAACGCCCTCGGCTCGGTCGCCTTCCAGGCCCAGCGCGCCGTCGAGATCGGCCGTGCGCTGAAGACCGGCCTCGCCGCAGGCTGACCTCCCACGTCCGCAGCACCACATACTTCCAGAGGCCCCCTCGCGACCCGCCCGTCGCGAGGGGGCCTCCCGCGTGCCGCCGTCCTCGAGCCCCCGGGGGGCAGGGAGCCCGCCGCGGCGACCGTGGACCTGCCGGGTTAGGCACCTGACGACCGGGCCCCAGGGGGCTTAGGAGGCACGACCACAGCGTGTCGGGTGTTCAGCAACCAGTGCCGGCGGCCGGTCAGGAGTTCCCGCGGGCAGGACACGTTCTCGGGCGGGTGGGTGTGCCGTGACGATCCCGGACGTCGCTCCACCACTGAACTGGTCGTTGGGTAGGGACACAAGGATTCACGGCTTCCCGGGTCGAGCTCACATGCACGACAGAGCGCTGCAGACGGACACCGATCTTTGTGGCGTCAGCTGAGTCGCGCGTCCGCGACCGTCCCGGTGACGGCGCCTGTGGATAACAGCGCCGACCGCGTTGACGACTCCCACGCCGGGCGGCATAGTCGTTCTCAGCGGAGGGCGTGGAATTCGAACCCACGAGACGGGTGGTGACCCGCCCAACGGTTTTCAAGACCGTCAGGTGTACCGGCCCTGAACAGGACGTTCCCCCGACACGTGGCCGACCTGGGGCACCGCTCAGGCACAGGCCTGAACCCCTCGGAAGACGGACCACGGAGGAAGCCCGCCTCGTGGCCAGGGACCTGCTGGTCCGGTCTTTCGGCCAGCCTCAGGCCCTCGCTCAGAAGCTTGTGCAGCTCGATGCCGACCTCAAGCATCGCACCGAGGAGAAAGACCTGGCGATCGACGACCAGGTCCCGGGCCAGGACGAATCGCCGGCGTTGTTGTACCCGGACCTGCCCTCGTTCGTGAGCGAGTACCTGGCCCCGATCTACGCCCGCTCCCTGGAGGGTAGACGCCGGGTGTGGTGCGGCCAGTCGTGGGCCCACAGCGACGCCATCGCCCGACTCGACGCGCTCTGGCAAGCCTGGGAGTACCTGCGCCTCGACCCCACCCTCGGGCTGAGCACCTGGTGGCTGCACTACGCCGACCCGCACATGCGCGAGCTCTTCGATCCCGACGGACCCTTCAAAGGCTGCGGCCGTGACCGCGGCCACCAACCTCGTGTGCAGCCGCTGCCCGCGCGGCCACCACCCCTGGCTCGTTCTCTGGAATGAGCACATGACGAACTGGCCACACGAACCGTCTCACTCAGGTCTCACCCGCATGCCTATCGGCTGACCTCTTGTCGCGTGCTTGAGGTCCTCTTGCGGGGCGGGCCTGGTGAGGATTTGGTCGGCGGTCTTGGGCCAGACGAAGGGTTGTATCAGTCGTTCCAGCCGTCGATGACAGTCGACCATGACGGCGACGAGGTTTCTGACCGAGGTGAGGGTGCAGCAGCGGACCTCCCGGTTCTGCGGGAAAGCGTGCTCGGAGACCATCACCGAGCCGTGCGCTGCCTGCCGTCGGCCCGCCACCGGGAGTCCAGCCGCGCCTGCTCGCGGCGATTCCCCGCGCGGCAACACGCCTCACAGTCCCCGCGCCTCGGCCCCCGCAGCCGCTAAGTTCGCAGGCCCGTCCCCCACGCCCTCCCAGCCCCGAGGAGTTCGCGCATGCGCAGGAACTTGGCACCCGTCACGGCAGTGGCTATCGCGCTCGTCCTCAGCGCCTGCGGCGCGGACGTGTCCTCGGAGACGGCCCCGGCCGACGACGGCGGTGAGGCCACGAGCGGCGCGACCTCGGTCGCCGCGGACGACGGCCCCCTCACGCTCGGCGGCTCCCTGAGCCTCACCGGCATCCAGGCCCCGCTGGACGAGCCGGGTCTGCGCGGCGCCGAACTGGCGGTCGACGTGCTCAACGAGCAGGGCGGCATCCTCGGCCGCGAGGTCGAGCTGCTCAACCTCGACGGCGCCAGCGACCCGGTCACGGTCGGCAACAATGCCGTCGAGCTCATCAACGAGGGTGCGGAGGCCATCATCGCGCCCTGCGACTTCGACTTCGGCGGCCCAGCCAGCCGCGAGGCGCAGGAGGCCGGCCTGGTGGGCATCTCGACCTGCGCGTCGTCCCCGCTGTACAGCTCGGACAACCTGGGCGACAAGCAGTTCACCCTGTCCATGTGGAACACCACGATGGGCGCAGCCGGGGCTGAGTGGGGCAACACAGAGCAGGGGTGGGAGACCGCCTACGTGGTGACCGACACCTTCATCGACTACACGCTGTCGCTCAGCGAGTACTTCGCCGTGAGCTTTGAGGCGCTCGGTGGCGAGGTCGTCGGCGAGGACACCTACACCCAGGGCGACCAGGACTTCTCCGCGCAGCTGCAGAGGCTCCAGGCCCTCCCCGAGCAGCCGGACGTCATCTTCGTCTCCTCGTACATGCCCGACCTCGGCCTGATCATCCGGGAGATCCGCGCGGCCGGGATCGACACGCCGATCCTGGGTGGCGACTCCTACGACGACCCTGCCCTGCTCGAGGTGCTGGGCGAGGAGAACGGCGCCGACATCTACTACGCGACCCACAGCTACCTCAGCGAGGAGGCGGGGCCGCAGATGGTGGACTTCCTCGCCTCCTACCAGGAGAAGTACGGCGAGGAGCCGGACACCGCGCTCGTCACCACCGGCTACGACACCGTGATGGTGCTCGCCCAGGCCATGGAGGAGGCCGGCTCCACCGACGGTGCCGCGGTCGCCGATGCGATGGAGACGCTGGAGTTCGAGCTGCTCACCGGAAACCTGGACTGGAGCACCGCCGAGGAGGGCCACGAGCCCAACAAGGAGGTCGCCATGGTCAGCAGCGACGGCACGGCGACGCAGTTCGAGGGCTGGTACCTGCCGGAGGAGGTCCCCGAGCCGTGACCCGCACGGCGACCGGCACGCTGGCCATCGACTCCGTGGTGATGGACTTCGCCGGTCTGCGTGCCCTCGACGAGGTGAGCCTGGAGCTGGGCAGGGACGAGATCCTCGGGCTTATCGGCCCGAACGGCTCCGGCAAGACCACGCTGGTCAACGTCGTCACCGGGGTCCTGAAGCCCACTGCGGGCAGCGTCGCCGTGAACGGGGACGTCGTCTCCGGCCGCGCTCCGCACCGGATCGCGCGGGCGGGCATCGCCCGTACGTTCCAGTCGGTCCGGCTCTTCCACACCCTGACGGTGCGGGAGAACATCGAGCTGGCGGCGATGAGCGCGGGCCGCAACCGCAGGGACGCCCGCGCCGATGCCGGACGGCTGATGGACCGTTTCGAGCTCTCCCACCTGGCGGACAGCCTCGCGGGGTCGCTCGCCTACGGGCAGGAGCGCCTCGTCGAGGTCACGCGGGCCCTGGCCACCGGCTGCTCGTTCCTGCTGCTCGACGAGCCCGCTGCCGGGCTCGACGAGGAGGAGAGCGACAGCCTGCTCGGCCGCCTCGCCGCCGTGCCCGAGGACTTCGGCTGCGGCCTCCTGATCATCGACCACGACATGAACCTGATCATGCGGCTCTGCCACCGGCTGCACGTCCTCAACCAGGGCAGGACGATCGCGACCGGGTCGGCCGACGACGTCCGCCGCGACCCGGTCGTCATCGAGGCGTACCTCGGCAGCGAGGGCGCCGCCGGGGCGGACCCGGTGACCGACCCGGCGACCGACCCGGCCACCGGTCCGATGGGAGGCACGGGCTGATGCTGACCATCGAGGACCTCGAGGTGCGGTACGGGGCGATCGTCGCCGTGCACGCGCTCTCCCTGACCGTCCAGGAGGGCGAGCTTGTCGCCCTCATCGGCGCCAACGGGGCCGGCAAGACCACCACGATGGCGGCCGTCGCCGGCGCCCAGAAGGCCTCGGCGGGCACCATCAGCTTCGAGGGCAGGGCCATCACCAACCGGCCGAGCGAGGAGATCGCCCGCCTCGGTATCGCGATGGTCCCCGAGGACCGGGGCATCTTCCCGAGCCTGACGGTCGATCAGAACCTCCGGCTCGGCGCCTACCTGCGTCGGGACAAAAAGGGGGTGGCCGACGACCTCGCCGACGTCCACCGCCGGTTCCCGATCCTCGAGACCCGCCGCGCCCAGGGGGCGGGCACCCTGTCCGGCGGTGAGCAGCAGCAGCTCGCGATCGCCCGCGCGCTGCTCGCGAGGCCGAGGCTCCTCATGCTGGACGAGCCGTCCCTCGGGCTGTCGCCCACCCTGGTGGACCGCATCTTCGAGCTGATCGCCGAGCTGCACCGTGGCGGCGCCACCATCCTGCTCGTCGAGCAGAACGTGTCCCGCACCCTCGACGTCGCCGACCGGGCCTACCTGCTGACGACCGGTCGGCTGACCGCCAGCGGCACGGCCGAGGAGCTGCGCCGAGACGTGGACATCGCCGGTGCCTACATGGGCCGCTCGACCCGGAAGGCGTGCTGACGGTGGAAGGAATCCTGCAGTTCCTCCTGAACGCGCTGAGCCTCGGGAGCATGTACGCCCTGATGGCGCTCGGCCTCGTGATCGTCTTCGGGATCCTGCGGTTGGTTAACTTCGCCTACGGCGAGCTGCTCATGGTCGCGGGCTACACCGTGCTCGTCCTGCAGGACGGGGCCCTGCCGTGGTTGCTCCTCGCCGCGCTGGCCGTGGTCGCGGCAGGGGTGGCCAGCATCCTGACCGAACGCATCGCCTTCCGTCCGGTGCGGTCGAACTCCCTCAACGCGATGCTGATCACTTCTTTCGCGGTGAGCACGTTGCTGCAGAACTCTGCGCTGCTGTTCGTCTCGCCCCGGGCACGGGCGGTGGACGTGCCCGCCTGGCTTCGTAGCAACGTGGAGGTCGGGGGCCTCCGACTCGGCGTCGCCGACATCGTCACGATCGGAGTCAGTGGCCTGATGCTGGCGGGGCTGGCCGCGCTGTTCAGGTACACGACGCTCGGTCTGTCGCTGCGCGCCGCGGCGGACGACTTCCGGATGCTGCGACTGCTGGGCGTCCGGGCGAACACGGTGATCGCGACCGCGTTCGCCCTCAGCGGTGTCCTGGCCGGTGTCGTCGGGGTCCTGTGGGTCGCCCGCATCGGCTCGGTCACCCCGACCATCGGGCTGACGCCGCTGCTGATCGCCCTCATCGCCGTCGTCGTCGGCGGCATGAACGGCCTCTCCGGCGCGATCGTCGGCGGTTACCTTCTCGGTGCGCTCACCGTCGGGATGCAGCTGCTGCTCCCGCAGGAGGTCCTCGCGTTCCGCGACGCTTTCATCTTCGCCATCGTCATCGTCATCCTCGTCGTCCGGCCCCAGGGGATCGTCAAGGGCCGCTACTCGGCGGAGAGGGTGGGTTGAGCCGCATGACCGCGTTCTTCCACCGGCTGACCGCCTACCGCAGCCTCGCCGTGCTGCTCGGGTCCTTCGCGCTGCTGGCGGTCGTCACCGACGTCGCGTCCGTACCGCTGCTCCAGCGCGTCGTGACCGTGCTGTTCATCAACCTCATCCTCGTGCTCAGCCTGCAGATGTTCATGGGCAACTCCGGATACCTGTCCTTCGCGCACGTGGGGTTCATGGGGATCGGGGCATACGCATCGGCGGTCCTCGCGATGCCGGTCGACGCCAAGGGCGCGGCGCTGCCGAACCTGTACGGCTTCCTGGTCGACATCCAGCTGCCGTTCCTTCCGGCGGTGCTTGTCGGCGCCGGGGTCGCCGCCCTCGTCGCGGCGGTCTTCGGCTACCCGCTCATGCGGCTGTCGGAGTCCGCCGCCGCCATCGCCTCGTTCGCGCTGCTGGTCATCGTCCACGTCGTGCTCTCGCAGTGGGGCGAGCTGACGAACGGGCCCCGGACGCTGTTCGGCGTCCTGCCCTACACCAACCTCTGGACCGCCGCGACGTGGGGCCTGGTCGCCCTCGTGGTGGCCTACGCGTTCAAGCAGTCGTCGCTGGGTCTCAAGCTGCGTGCGTCCCGTGACAACATCCACGCCGCGTCCAGCGTGGGCATCGACGTGGTCCGGGTGCGCTGGGTCGCCTTAGTCGTCTCCGCGTTCGTGGCCGGTTTCGCCGGCGCCCTGTGGGCGCACTTCATCACCTCGTTCTCGCCGGGCGCCTTCTACCTCTCGCAGACCTTTGTGATCCTGACGATGCTGATCGTCGGCGGTCCCCGGACCGTGTCCGGCGCGGCGCTCGGCGTCGCGCTGGTGACCACGGTGCACGAGGGGCTCCGCCGTGTGGAGAACGGCCTGAACCTGCAGGGCACCCTGCCCTTCCAGGTGGTGGGCATGACCGAGGTTCTACTGGCCGTGGCCCTGATCGCCATGCTGGCCTTCCGACCCGGTGGGATCGTGCAAACCCGCGAGATCGCCTCGCGCATCCGGAAGACACCACCGCAAGGACCACATGAGACTGCCGAGACCCGTGGGAGCGGACATGACTGACGTGCTGAGCTTCGAGGTCGACCACGACGCGCCGATCTCCTCCCTGGTCTACACCTTCGGCGGCGTCGAGCCGGTCCAGTCGGTCCGGCCGGGGACCGTCCTGTCGACCTCCACCCTGGACGCCTTCGGCGGTCGCATCCGCTCCACCAGCGACGTGGCGTCAGAGTGTCTCGACCCGCGGTACCTCAACCCGCAGACCGGACCGTTCTTCGTCGAGGGCGCACAGCCCGGGGACACCGTGGCGGTCCACTTCGTCCGGATCGAGCCCCGCCACGGCTGGGGCGTGAGCACCACGGTGCCGTTCTTCGGTGCGCTGACCGCGAGCCGTGACACCGCGCTGCTGCACCCGGCGCTGCCCGAGCTCACCTGGTTCTACGAGCTCGACCGGGAGCAGCGCCTCGTGCACTTCCAGGCACTGCAGAGTGACCTCACCCTCCCGCTGCCGATGGACCCGATGCACGGCACGGTCGGCGTCGCCCCGCCCCTCGGCGAGGTCCGATCCTCGCTGACCCCCGGCTCTTGGGGCGGCAACATGGACACCCCCGAGATGCGGGTCGGAGCGACCTGCTACCTCGGCGTGAACGTCGAGGGGGCACTGCTGAGCTTCGGCGACGGCCACGCGCGGCAGGGCGAGGGCGAGACCTGCGGCGTAGCGGTCGAGTGCGCGATGGACTCCGTCGTCATCGTCGGGCTGATCAAGGACTCGCCTGCGCCGTGGCCACGCCTGGAGACCGACCAGTATCTGATGACCACGGGCTCGGCCAAGCCCCTGGAGGACGCCTTCCGCATCGCCCACACGGAGATGGTGCGCTGGGTCGCGGAGCTGCTGGCTCTCTCGGAGATGGACGCCTACCAGCTGGTGACGCAGACCGCGCTCAGCCCCGTCGCCAACGTCTGCGACACCGTCTACACCATGGTGTGCAAGGTCCCGAAGGCGCTGCTGGGACCGGCGGCCGCGGCCTTCGGCGGCGCGCACGGCGCGCTGCGCAGCAGGGCTTCGGCATGGGGCTCAGCGGCAGCCGGCTGACGTCGGCTCGGTACGGGGACCGGTCCTGAAACAGCCTCATCCCAGGCTTCCGGGCCGATCAGTCGCGGAACAGCGTTGTCCGGCGCGAGACCACGAGCGATCCGCGTGCCAGGTACCCGCTCGCTGGGGCTTCTTGCACACACCACCGGGCAGCGTCAGTACGGCGGCATCCGGGCGCGCGCGACCGGACCAGCTGTCTTCACGAACTGTTGGTGGCCGGCCCGACCGCGGCCAGGTCAGCCCGCGTTGCCTGCATCGTGGAAGAACATGCCCACCTCAGCGACAACGGCGAGGTCGGGGCCGTCATCGCAGCACCGTCGACGAGATGGTGCCCCGGGTTGTAGGCCACCCTACTCAACCGCTCAAGACGATCACGCAGTCGTCGCCCACGTTGCAGTAGTCCTGCGGCGTGCGGGCCTCTAACGTGTTGACGCCACTCAGCGACCTCCTCGTCTACCCGCGTCCAGCCGGTACGTGGACGCGAGGTCACGGGTTGCGCAAGGGTGGCGCCGACAGGTCCTTCGCGATCTGGCGGAGCGGGACCTGCTCAGCTCACCCGCGAATCATTCGACGCTACCGCGGCCCAACCGAAGTGGTCGAGCGGTCCGTGCCCCCGGCCGAGTCGCCAGGCGGCGCCACCGGTGACAGCCCGGGACACGAAGATCTTGGCACCCTCGAGTGCCTCCCGCGTCCCGGCGCCCTGCGCGAGCGCGGCTGCGGTGGCCGAGGCGAACGTGCAGCCGGTGCCGTGGTCGTTGCTGGTCCTGAGCCTCGGGCTCCGGAGCTCGTACGTCGACGTGCCGTCCCACACCACATCGACGGCATCACCCGCCGAGTCCACGACCGCATGGCCGCCCTTCACCACGACGGTGGCGGGACCGAGCGCACCGAGCGCCCGTGCCGCCTCGTGCTGGTCCTCCAGCGTGCGGATCGGCGTACCGAGCAGAACCTCGGCCTCGCGCACGTTCGGCGTGAGCACGAACGCGTGCGGCAGCAGCGCCTCGACGTAAAGCCGTTCCGCCTGCGGCTCGAGCAGCCGGTCACCGCTCGACGCGACCATCACCGGGTCGACGACGAGCCTGGGCAGCCGGCCCGCGGCCGCAAGCACGGCGACCGCGCGCACGACATCGGCCGTCGCGAGCATGCCGGTCTTGACCGCTGCCACTGCGAGGTCGTCGAGCACCGCGTCGACCTGCGCCACGACGAAGTCCGCAGGCACCGCGTGCACACCGCGTACGCCTTGCGTGTTCTGCGCGGTGAGCGCGGTGACAGCCGACGTCCCGAACACCCCCAGGGCGGCGAACGTCTTGAGGTCGGCCTGGATGCCGGCCCCACCGCTGGAGTCCGAACCGGCGATGGTGAGGGCGACGACGGGGGTCACGTGGGCGCCTCCCCCAGGGCTTCGAGATACGCGGCGACGTTGCGCGGGTTCCGCATCACCGGGCCCATCACGGCGACGCCCCGGGCGCCAGCGGCTACGCAGGCGGCGACGTCGCCCGGCTGAACGCCACCGAGGGCGTACGCCGGGGGACCGACGTAGACGATGGACGCGAGTCCCTCGGCCCCGAGCGCCGGCCCGTAACCGGGTTTTGACGGCGTGGGGAAAACCGGTGAGACGGTCACGTAGTCACAGCCCTCGACCCCCGCGCGTGTGACCTCCTCCCGGGAGTGGCAGGAGCGGCCGACCAGTGGCGGTCTCGGCCGCGGCGATGGATCACCGGCCGCCAGCTGCACGGCGTCGACTCCGGGCACCCGGCGGGAGGCTGCAACCAGTGTGCCGCCGACCGGCTCGAGCAACGTGAGCAGCTGCTCCGCCAGGCGGTAGCGGTCGTCGTCGGGCAGGTCCTTCTCCCGCAGCAGCACTGCTCTCGCGCCGTGCCCGACCGCGGCGGCGACGACGTCGCGCAGCGGCCCGGCGCACTGCGACCGGTCGGTGAGCACCAGCAGCGGGGGCAGCCTCACAGGTCCGGCAGACCGTACATCGGGGTGGACGCCTCCGCGTGCCACCGACGCGGGATCCGGCCGGCCCCTCGTGCGAGTCGGCCCGCCTCCACCGCCTGCCGCATCGCCAGGGCCATCTGCTCAGGGTCGCGGGCCCGGGTGACCGCCGAGGCGAGCAGCACGGCGTCGCAACCGAGTTCCATCGCGAGTGCGGCGTCGGAGGCGGTGCCGATACCGGCGTCGAGCACCACCGGCACCTGCACGGACTCCCGGAGCAGCGCGATGCTGTGCGGGTTGCGGATGCCCAGCCCGCTGCCGATCGGGGACCCGAGCGGCATCACGGCCGCACAGCCTGCGTCGGCGAGCCGCCGCCCGAGGACGGGGTCGTCGTTGGTGTAGGCCAGCACGGTAAACCCGTCTGCCACCAGCTGCTCGGCGGCGTCCAGCAGCTCCACCCCGTCGGGGAGCAGGGTGTCCTCGTCACCGATGACCTCGAGCTTCACCCACGGCGTGTCGAATGCCTCACGCCCGAGCCGCGCGGTCAGCACCGCGTCCCGTGCGGTCATGCAGCCGGCGGTATTGGGCAGCAGCCGGACGCCGCAGCGGTCAAGAACTCCCAGCAGCGAACCCCCCATGGCGGCCTCGACACGGCGCAGGGCCACCGTGACCAGCTGCGTGCCCGACGCCACGACAGCCTTCTCGAGCGCCTCCAGGCTCGGCACCCCGCCGGTGCCGAGCAACAACCGTGACGTGAACGTCTCCCCGGCGATCACGAACGGGTCAGCCGCCTCCTCCTGCTCCAGTGCGGGTAGGACCTGATCCTTAGTCATCGCCGTCATCCTCCTGCCGTAGGGGCCAGTACCTCGAGCCTGTCCCCGGCGCCCAGCCGGGTCACGTCCCACTGGCTGCGCGGCACGACATCACCGTTGAGCGCGACCGCGACACAGCGTCGCTCGTCGCTGTGCGCCGCGACGAGCGCCGCGACCGAGGTCACCTCCGTGAGGTCGATCGAGACACCGTTGACGGTCACCGTCATCCCGTTCACCGTCGTCCCGTCCACCGTCGTCCCGTTCACCGTCGTCCCGTTCACCGTCGTCCCGTTCACCTCGATGTCGTTCACCTCCATGTCGTTCACCTCCGGAACCGGTCGATCGTGAATGGGGCGGACAGCTCGGACAGCTCTCCGGACACCAGCAGCCCGGCGATCGCGTCGCCGGTCACGGGCGTCAGGAGCACTCCGTTGCGGTAGTGCCCGGTCGCAAGGACGAGGCCGGGCAGGCCCGAGGGCCCGAGCACCGGCGCGTTGTCGGGGCTACCGGGTCGCCACCGGGCGAGGGTCTCGACCAGCTCGAGCTCAGTGACGCCGGGCACGACCTCGATGGCGTCACGCAACAGGTCGTGCACCCCGCCCGCGGTCACCGCGGTGTCGAAGCCCCGGTCCTCGACGGTGGCGCCGACCACCAGGCCGTCGGTGGCGTACGGCACCAGGTAGACCTGCCGGCCGCGGACGAGTGCGCGCACGGTGCCCTGCAGCAGCCCGGCGGCGCCGCCCAGGCGGAGGATCTGCCCCTTGACCGGTCGCACCGGCAACGGAGGGACCCCTGGCAGCGACGCGCTGCGGGCGCCGAGCGCGAGCACGACCGTGTCGGCGGCCACCTCGTCGCCCCCGACGAGGCGCAGGCCCGTGGCTCGGCCACCGTCGACGCGCACCGTCTCCACGCGCGAGCGCACGAGCCGCACCCCGACCGCCTCCGCCGCGACGAGCAGCCCGGCGTGCAGCGCCCGTCCGTCGACGGAGTGGTCTCCCGCGACGTGCAGCGCACCCCGCAGGCGCTGCGTCAGGGACGGTTCCCGGTGCCTGGCCTGGCGCGGGGTGAGCCGTTCCACGTCGAGCCCGAGCTCATGCTGGAACGCGTGCAGCGCGTCGAGGGCGCGCATGTCGTCGGCGTCGAAGCCCGCGACCACGGTGCCGGCGGTGCGCAGACCGACGTCGACACCGCTCGCACGCTCGACCTCTGCTGCGAAGCCGGGGAAGCGGCGCAGCGACTCCAGGCAGAGCCGGAGCAGGGCCTCCTCGCCGTAGGCGGCCTCCGTCACCGGTGCGAGCATCCCGGCCGCGGCGAAGGACGCACCCGCGCCCGGCGCCTCGTCCACCACGGTCACGGACAGCCCTCGCTGCGCCGACCGCCATGCCACGGACAGCCCGATCAGCCCGCCGCCCGCGACGACGACGTCGCTCACCGGTCACCCTCCAGGGCCCGCAGCAGCTGCCGGGTGGCTGCGGCGGGATCGCTGGCGCCGGACACGGCAGCGACGACCGCGACACCGTGGGCGCCGGCGGCGAGCAGCTCCGGCACCCGCTCGGCCGTGACCCCGCCGATCGCGATGACCGGCACCGCCACGGCGTCGGCCACGGCCCCGACCCGTGCAGGACCCAGGGGGGCGGGCAGCCCCGTCTTGGTCGCCGTCAGGTAGGCCGGTCCGACACCGAGGTAGTCCGCACCCGCCGCCACGAGCTCGGCAGCGCGCCGCGGGTCCCGGGCGGTCCCGCCGATCAGGTGGTCCGGTCCGGCCACCCGCCGCACCGCGGCCAGCGGCATGTCGTCGGCCCCGAGGTGGGTGCCCGCCGCACCGCTGGCCAGCGCCACGTCGACACGGTCGTTGACGATGCAGGTCGTCCCATGCTTTTCGCAGATCTGGACCACCTGGCACGCGAACTCGTACAGCGTGCGGTCGCAGCAGTCCTTGGCGCGGACCTGCACGACCGGCGCGCCCGCCGCGACGGCCGCCGCGACGGCGTCTAGAGCTGCGCGGCCACCGCGCGCATCGGTCAGCACGTGCAGCCGCCCGAGCGTCCGCCTCACCGCAGCACCGCCTGCCGGCGCAGCCGTACCGCTGAAGGCAGCGACACCAGCACGGTCAGCACGGCTGCCACTGCGAGGCTGACCAGCGACGCCGACCAGCCGTTCGCGGGGTCGATGCCGAGGGCGCCCTGGCTCTGGCCCCACCACGCCGTCCAGCCCTGCCCGGGTCCGAAGAAGAACGTCGGGAGGGTCAGCTGGTAGGCCACGAACCCCGCCGCCCATGGGAGCAGGAGCAGTGGCCGCGCCGGCGCCGTGTCGGAGACGTCCCACGCGCCGCGCGGCAGCAGGTAGTAGGTCACGACGAAGACACCGACGAGGGGAACGAAGACCGCCCCGATGAGGAACAGGAACGGCTCGTACGAGGCGATGTCGAAGGTGAGTGCCAGCAGCGTGGCAGTGGCACCGACGACCACAGCGAGCACGCGGCGGTCGAGACGGGCTGCGACGTTCTGCGCCGACACCGCGGTGGAGTAGATGTTCGCGAAGGCCTCGTCCACCTCGACCGCGAGCAGCACCATGATGGCGAGCACCCCCAGCGGCACGGCGAGCAGGGCGTCGATGACGTCGAGGCCGGACGTGCCGTATGCGGCGAGCGCGAGCACGCCGAGGGTGAACATCGCGACGGTGGCCGCGCCGTATCCGGCGGCCGCGCCGACGAACGCCGGCCGTGCTCCCCGGACGTGACGGGCGTAGTCCGCCGCCAGCGGGAACCACGACACCGGCAGGGCGATGACGATGTCCGTCGCGGTCCAGAACGACGACGCCCCGCCCTCGGTGACCGGCGGCAACGGCTCGGACGCGACCTGCACGAACAGGTAGACGACCGCGGCGAGCGCCGCCCACACCGCGTAGCGCGCGAGCAGGCGGACCACGCCGAGCGGCCGCAGCGCCATCAGCGTGGCGAGCGCACCGGCGACGAGGACGAACGGCCAGCGCGGGGCGTCCAGCGCGCGCGACGCCGCTTCGGCGATGATGACGATCTCGAAGGTGGCCCAGCCCACGCACTGCACGAGGTTGAACGCTGTGGGCAGATACGACGCGCGCCGTCCCAGCAGGCCACGGAGCAGCACCATCCCCGGTACGCCCTCCCGGGCGCCCGCCGCGGCACCAAGGCCGAGCAGCGTCGCGCCGATGACAGCGCCGACGACGATCGCGAGGAGCGTCAAGGTCAGCGGCCGGTCGGCGAGGACCACGAAGGTCGCGGCGACCGGCAGCAGGAGGCTGATGCCCAGGTTCCCCCACAGGCCGAGGCTGTCGCGGAGGCCCAGCGTCCGGGACGACGGCTGGCCCAAGGTGATCGGGGCGTCACGATGGCCCGGGCTCCCGTGCCCGAACGAGGTGGACGTGCTCATAGCTGCTCCCTACGCCGGCATTACCCGGACAGGTTCAAGCGGTCGGCGGCACGTATCCGCCCTCTCAGCCCGGTGGATACCGAGCTCCCGCAGCTTGCGTCGTCCAACCTATCCCACCGGCTGGGTAAGGTCGCCCTCGTGCCCGTCGCCGACCTGCTGTCGCGCCATGCCACGTCGTGGGCTCGTGCGACACGCCACCCCTTCCTCGCGGCCGTGCGGGACGGCACCGTCCCGCGGGCGGCGTTCGAGGCGTGGCTGGTCCAGGACTACCGCTTCGTGTCCGACCTGTTGTGGTTCCAGGGGCGGCTGCTGGCGCGGGCGCCGCGTGCGGCCCAGGCCGTGCTCGCGGACGGTGCTCTGGCTCTCGTCGACGAGCTCGCGTGGTTCGAGGAGCAGGCCGTCGTGCGCTACCTCGACCTCGGTGCCCCTGCCCTGCCCGCGACCACCGCCTACGCGCAGCTGCTGCGGCGCCTCGACGACGCGGACGCGGCCGTCGCGGTGGCCGCACTCTGGGCGATCGAGCGCGCCTACCTCGACGCCTGGTCCTTCGCCGCTCCCGGGGCCCCTGCTTTCACAGAGTTCGTCGCTCACTGGACCACCGCGCAGTTCGCGGCGTACGTCGATGAGCTGGCACAGGCAGCCGACGACGCCCTGGGGAGCAGCTCTGGCGGAGGGTCCGTCCTGGACGCGGCGTTCGCCGACGTCGTGGCGGTGGAGTGCGACTTCTGGGAGATGGCCCTCTGTGCGGCCGCGCCGACCGGGCCGACCGGGCAGACGCCATGAGCCTCGCGCAGGCACTGTGGACGGACAACGCCGACCTCGCGGCGTCCGCACTGGAGCACCCCTTCGTCCGCGGTATCGGAGACGGCACGCTGCCTCGCGAGCTTTTCGTGGGTTACGTCGCCCAGGACGCCTTCTTCCTGGAGGCCTTCGCCCGCGCCTACGCGCTCGGGCTCGCGCACAGCCCGGACCGCGCGGCCCTGGACGCCTTCGCCGAGCTGCTGAACGGGGTCCGAGGGGAGCTGGGGCTGCACACGTCTTATGCCGCGCGGTGGGGAGTCGACCTGTCCGACGTCGAACCGGGGGCCGCGACGCTTGCCTACACCGACTTCGTCTTGGCCGTGGCGGGGCTGCGCGGCGTCGGCGTCACCTGCGCCGCGTTGACGCCTTGCATGCGGCTGTACGCACACCTCGGCCAGTCGTTGTCGGGACGCGCCGTCGACACCTATGCCGAGTGGGTCTCGACCTACGCCGACCCCGCGTTCGAGGAGCTTGCAGTCACGCTGGAGCGTCTGGTGGACGGTTACGCCGAGGACACCGCAGAGGTCCGTGAGGTGTACCGACGCGCTCTGCGGCTCGAGCTCGCCTTCTTCGACGCTGCCTGGCGCGGCTGAGCCGTCGGGCGTCAGGGCGAGAACGCCCCGACCTCGGTAACGGCGTCGTAGCAGACCGCGCACGTATCCGCCCTGCCCCACGTGCTGTAGACCCTCACCGAGCACACTGAGCGCCGGACCCCCGCCGTGACGGGCAGGGCGCAGGAGGCGTCGAGCACCCGGTCGAGGTGACCGTCGGACAGGGCAGCCACGGCTCGCGCGGTGCGGGCGTGGACCGCCTCCGCGTATCCGCCCAGGAACGACGCGTCGAGACGAACGGCGGCGACCTGGTCCGTGGAGTGTCCGTAACCGACGTCCGTCGCGCCGAGCGACAGACCGGAACGCTCGGACCACCCCTGGGAGACCCGGACCTGCTCCCCGCAGACCACGCCAGCGACGTGGTCGTCCTGGTCGCGCATAAGGTGTGCCGGACGAGCAGGCCGACAGGATCGGCCGTCGTGCCCGGTCGTCGCCCGACAGCCCGTCGAGCAGGGCGCCGACGCCCTCTCTGGATCTGGTCGAAGCCATGGCTCAGCAGGTCGGACGCACGCACGGCGGCCTCCAGCTCATCGACCCGGGTGCACCGCCGGAAGCCCCACAGGCGGAACGGACGTCGCGGCACGCAGCTGCAGTCGCGGCACGAAGCGGTTCAGGGTTCGCGGGACACGCCTCCCCCTTGGGAGGGAGGGTCCCGTCCACCAGGGAGGCGTCGAGCTGCTCGATGACACAGGCGCTGCGTCCGTAGGCGGTGTGCCGGGCGTAGGAGAGCAGGCGGCTGCCCTTGAGGTTGCGCACACTGGCCCGGGCCCGGCGTGTCGGTCACCGCGTCGAAATGGTTACCGACGACGAGGACCGGGGAGGACGTACGCGCCGTCCATTGTCTCGCCCCGTCGACACCGTCCTCCGGCCGGCGGCCAAAGGTCAGCGGACCAGCCGAGTGAGCTGCGGACCTCCCTGTGCGTCAGGCTGGTGTGAGACACCGGAATCAAGTGCACGCGAAAGTGTGACCGGTCACAGCGCCCCGCAGCGAAGGCCGACGAACTGCGGCAGCCAGACGTTCGGATCACGCCCCCAACCGAAGGAGCTCAGCATGTCTACCAACCACTGGAGCTCAGCGAGCCGGCAGAGCGTGCCGGCTGCCGCGCTGGCGGCGCCCCCTGCGGCAAGCTTGACCGCGCCGACTCACGCCCAGGGGAGTCGAGGTGCGGGACCCTCTCAGCGTTCAAAGGGGCGGTGGGACCATCACCTGAAGGCGACCCCCGACAACCTGCACTGGGGCGGCTTCCCGATCGACTGGGAGCCGGCCCTGGTCATCGGGTCGGGCAAGACTGTCCGCGTCGACATGCTCTCGCACCAGGGCGCGACCCAGTCGACCCATCCCATCGACTACTTCGCCGCCTTCGGCGCCGGGTCTGAGGCGGTCCTGCCCGACGCCATCGGGTTCTGGGAATCTCGGGCCGAGCGCGAGGCCACCGGCAGGCGGTACGGCGGCCACGTGCTGACCGGTCCCATCTATGTCAAGGGCGCCGAGCCGGGCGACGCCCTCGCGATCGACATCATGGACGTCGAGACCCGGACCCCTTACGGCTTCAACAACACCTCCCCGACCAGCGGCGTGATGGCGACGTTCTACCCCGGCTGGCGTGAGGGCGACGTGGGGCTCGATATCCCTGCCGAGATCCCGCCGGACAAGCCGGCAGGGGTATGGCCCGACGTACGGACCCACATGTACCGGGTCGGGAAGGACAAGGGCGAGGACGTCGTCTTCTTCTCCGACGGTTTCACGATCCCAGCGCAGCCGTTCCCGGGCATCATCGCGGTCGCCCCCCAGAGCGGGGTCTTCATCGGCAACACCGAAGACGCCCCGCCGCCGGCCACCGGGGTCCAGAACTCGACCCCGCCGTGGACCTTCGGCGGCAACATGGACGTCCGCGACCTGTCCTCGGGCACGACCCTCTACCTGCCGGTGTTCCAACCCGGCGGCCAGGTCTTCATCGGTGATCCGCACAGCTGTCAGGGCGACGGCGAGGTCAGTGGCACGGCGGTTGAGCACTCTCTCGTCGGCAACTTCCGGATCACCCTCGTCAAGGACACCAAGACTGAGCTGCCGTGGGCCGAGAACGACAGGCACTGGATCATGATGGGCATTCACTGGGACCTCGACCGCGCGATGCGGATGGCGGTGGAGAAGACCGTGGACTTCCTGGTGGCCACCCAGGGCCTCACCGTCCCGAAGGCCTACTCCTTCGCCTCGATCGCCGTGAACTACCACAACGCCGAGGTCGTAGACCGCACACAGGTCGTCACCGGCTACATCCCGAAAGACGTCTTCGGGGGTCGCCCTCGTTGAGCCGACGCAGCGTGGACCTCAGTTCCGCCGCACCACCCGGCAGGTGGGATCCAGCGACGCAGCCCACCTGCCGGTGCCACGACAGACCTGCCGGACATGCGCACGATTCGGGGAAACCAATGCCTGACGCCCAACACGTCATTCCGCCGCCGAAAAGGCCCTTCACAGGTGAGCCTCGCTGGGGTACTCGGGGCGGCGACGACAGGTCATCGGCTCGATGCGCGAGCCGTCAGGCGATCTGCAACTTCACGCGGCTCAGCGGATACACGGCGGGCCGCACGACCCACGCCGCGTAGCGCGACTACGACCGCGAGCCGGTTGGTGGGGTCTGCTGCACTGCCCACATGCGCGGCGTCCCTGCAGGGCGCGGCTGTCGCACAGGTCAGGGGCCGTTTACCTAGGTGAGCGGAGGCCGTGGAATTCGAAGCCACGAGACGGGTGGTGACCCGCGCAACGGTTTTCACGACCGTTGGCGCTACCGGCCCTGACCGGCATCTATCCCCAGAGATCCGGCCGACCCGGGGCACTGCTCAGGCACGCTTGAAACCCTCGCCGTCGGGCCGGGTTGCCGGCCAACGCCGCCCCTCACGGCGTCCGAACGCCGTGCGATTTCTCGCCGCCCTGTGTGCCGAGAGCCGTCCATGCCTACGCCTAAAACATACCGTTATGGAGGGACTGAGCCGCTGCCGGACGACGCGACTCGCGCACTGACGAGCTTGACCGAGGAGCCCGTCGGGACAGGCGGCCGTGACGCCGCCGACGTGGTCCTCATGCCCTGGACGGCGTCATCGGCCCCTCGCTGACGATGCCCTGCCAGGACCGCGGGTCGTGGGTGTTCAGGCGGAGCTGACGGACTGCACGGTCGCGGTTACGCCGTTTGGGCTGCCGTCGCTCTCGATGGAGCGGCGCAGCGCCTCGTGCAGGGTCGCCGGCGTGAGCACGCCCAGGTAGCGGTCGCCGTCGAGGACGGCGACCCAGCCGGCGTCGTGCTTGAGCATCTCGCTGAACGCCTGCTTCAGGGAGGCGCCTGCCGGCACCCACGCCTCCATGCGCCGGGCGGCGTCGCGCACGGTCCCCTCGCGGGAGGTGGCGCTCAGCGGTACCCAGCCGTGCAGGTCGTCGCGGTTGTCGAGCACGACGGCCCACTGCGACTCGGACGCACGCAGGTGCTCGCCGGCGGAGCCGAGCGGGTCCTCGAGGTGGACGACCGGCGGGTGGGCCAGGTCATCCGCGGCGATGGTGGTCACTGACAGCCGCTTGAGCCCGTGGTCGGACCCCACGAAGTCGGCGACGAACGGCGTGGCCGGCTCGCCCAGGACGGTGGCGGGCGCGTCGTACTGCTCCAGGTGGCCGCCCTGGGAGAAGACGGCGATGCGGTCGCCGAGCCGGACCGCCTCGTCTAGGTCGTGCGTGACGAAGACGATCGTCTTGCGCACCTCGCGCTGCAGGCGCAGGAACTCGTCCTGGAGGCGCTCGCGCACCACCGGGTCGACGGCGCCGAACGGCTCGTCCATGAGCAGCACCGGCGGGTCGGCCGCGAGCGCCCGCGCGACGCCGACGCGCTGCTGCTGGCCGCCGGAGAGCTGGTGCGGGTAGCGGTGCGCGTAGGTGTCGGGGTCGAGCCCGACGAGCTCGAGCAGCTCCAGGCCGCGGCTGCGGGTGCGGCCCTTGGCCCAGCGCAGCAGCGACGGGACGGTCACGACGTTCTCCAGGATCGTGCGGTGCGGGAAGAGCCCGGCGGTCTGGATGACGTAGCCGATGCGCCGGCGCAGCTGCACCTGGTCGACGTCGGTGACGTCCTCGCCGTCGATGACGATGCGGCCGCTCGTCGGCTGGATCAGCCGGTTGACCATCTTGAGGATCGTCGTCTTGCCGCAGCCGGACGGGCCGACGAGGGTGACGAGGTCGCCGGTCGGGACCGCGAGGTCGAGCCCCTGCACGGCGACGGTCCCGTCGTCGTACCGCTTGCTCACGCCGTCGAGCCGGATCATGGGCTCGCGAGTACGGTCCACGACTGTGCCTCCCGATCTGCTCGCGCAGCCTGCCGGCTGCTTGCAGCGCAACGACTGGATCTGCGGTGACTATGTCAGCAGTCGCGCCGAGCTAATCCTGTCCTCCCTCGGGCAGCACGTCACCTTGACCGTCGTGTCGGTGCTGATCGGGCTGCTGCTGGCGCTGCCGCTGGGGCTGTTCGCCTTCCGGTTCCCCACGGCGCGGGCGTTCGTGCTGGGTGGCTCGACGGTGCTCTACACGATCCCGTCGCTCGCGATGTTCTCGCTGCTGCTGCCGTTCACCGGGCTGTCGGCGACGACGGTCGTGGTCGGGCTGGTCCTCTACTCGCTGACCATCCTCGTCCGCAACGTCGTGGCGGGGCTGCAGGCCGTGCCGGCCGACGTCGTGGAGTCCGCCGTCGGCACCGGCTACGGGCCGCTCTCCCTACTGATGCGGGTGCGGCTGCCGCTCGCCCTGCCGACCATCTTCGCCGGGGTGCGCGTCGCCACCGTCTCGACGGTGGCGCTGGTGACCGTCGGCGCGATCCTTGGCAACGGCGGTCTCGGCAACCTCATCTACTCGGGGCTGCGCACGCAGTTCCAGGCCGAGGTGCTCACCGCGACCGTCATCGTGGTGGCGCTCGCCGTCGTGGCCGACCTGCTGGTCGTGGCCGTGCAGCGCTTGCTCACCCCCTGGCAGCGAGCGGCGCCGTGAGTGCCCTCAGCGACGTCGTCGACTGGTTCGCCGACTCCAGCAACTGGGAGGGCACGGGCGGCGTCCCGAACCGCCTGCTCGAGCACCTCGGTCTCACCGCCGCGGCGCTCGGCATCGCCTGCGCCGTCGCCGTGCCGCTCGCCCTGTGGCTCGGGCACCTGGGCCGCGGTGGCCCCGTCGCCATCAACCTGTCGAACATCGGGCGGGCGGTGCCGACGTTCGCGATCCTCGTCCTGCTCGCCATCGGCCCGCTGGGCTTCGGTCCGCGCGCGACGGTGACGGCGCTCGTGCTGTTCGCGATCCCGCCGATCCTCACCAACGGCTACGTGGGCATGCGCGAGGTCGACCGCAACATCGTCGAGGCCGCCCGAGGGGTGGGGCTGAGCCCGCTGCAGATCGTCCGGACGGTCGAGCTCCCGCTCGCCGTACCACTGCTCATGAACGGCATCCGGCTCGCCGCGGTGCAGGTGGTGGCCACGGCCACGATCGCGGCCCTGGTCGCCGGCGGCGGGCTGGGCAACATCATCCTGCTCGGGTTCGGCACGCAGGACCAGGCGACGGTGGTGGCCGGCGCGGTGCTCGTGGCGACCTTCGCGCTCGCCGTCGAGCTGTTCTTCCTCGGGCTCGGCCGGCGCCTCGACCCGGTGGGGCGACTGCGTCGCACGGCCTGATCGTTCCCTTTCCGTGAACCAGGAGCGGGAAGCAGATGCGGCGCCGCGATGTAGAGTCAGACTGCGGGCCGCGACCGGTCGTCCCGCCGGACACGCGCGGCCAGGACCCCACTGGTCGCGGGACACAGAAGGCGGTGTCGCTCCATGCGCACTCGACTCTCCTCTCGACTCTCCACCGTGGCAGCCGGCGCGAGCCTGGCCCTGCTCCTCACGGCCTGCGGTGACGAGGGCGGCGACGCGTTCTCGGGCGCTGAGCCCTCTGGCGCCCCCGCGTCCGGCGAGACCATCACGGTCGGCGGCGCGAGCTTCACCGAGTCGCTGATCATGATGAAGATGTACGAGGCGCTGCTCGAGGACGCCGGCTACGACGTGACGGTGCAGCCGGTCGAGAGCCGCGAGCTCTACGCCCCCGAGCTCGTGAGCGGGAACATCGACGTCGTGCCGGAGTACGCCGCGACGATCACTGAGTACCTGAACCTTGAGGAGAACGGGCCGGACGCCGAGGTTCTTGCCTCCCCCGACGCCGAAGCCACGGTGGAGCAGCTACGGGCGCTGGCCGAGCCGCGCGGTCTGCGAGCGCTGGAGCCAGCGGAGGCAGCCAACCAGAACGCCTTCTTCGTCAGTGAGGACTTCGCCGAGCAGAACGACCTGGAGACGCTGTCCGACCTCGGCGAATCCGGCCTGCCGATCGTGCTCGCCGGCACGCCCGAGTGCCCGGAGCGGGTCAAGTGCGAGATCGGCCTCAAAGAGCTGTACGGCATCGACATCACCGAGGACCTGCCGCTCGGCTTCGGCAGCGTGCAGAACAAGCAGGCAGTCGTGCAGGGTCAGGCCCAGCTCGGGTTGTCCGGCACCACGGACGGTACCTTGGCCGACCTCGGACTCGTGGTGCTCGAGGACGACAAGGGCCTGCAGAACGCCGACAACCTCGTCCCGGTCGTCAACGCGGAGGGGCCGGCCGGCACCGACGAGGTCGCCGAGCTGCTCAACGCGCTGTCCGCGGAGCTGTCGACCGAGGACCTGGCCGAGCTCAACCGCCGTGTCGACGAGGACCGCGAGCAGGCGGCCGACGTCGCGAAGAGCCACCTGGAGGAGAAGGGCCTTCTGGGCGGCTGATCCTCAGCAATGTTCAGGTCGAGCACGAGCACTCCGTCGCGGACGTCGCCGCCCAGGTCTGGGCCCTTCACGTTGTCGAGCAGCTAGTGGCGCGTCGCTGAAGTTGTATTTCGGTTGCGGGGGTCGGCCTTCTTGAGGATCTCCTCTGCGGTCTTGGTCCATACGAAGGGGTGGCTGCGGTCGTTCCAGCCGTCGATGAAGGTGCGGATCTTGGCGTTGAGCTCCCGGACGCTTCGGAAGCTGCCGCG
>JAABUN010001318.1_pt1 | contig 55965 bp, 40 predicted proteins | sample 5559311 | NCBI WGS metagenome assembly JAABUN01 (sample SAMN10711877, study PRJNA513370) | rock metagenome | isolation source: Antarctica rocks | place: Antarctica: Victoria Land, Siegfried Peak sud
GCCGAAGAAAGAAATTCTTTCAAATGACCAAAAGCGATATAACAAAACAGTTTCAAGCATTCGACAACCGATTGAAAGTTTCTTCAAATGGCTGATTGATAAAACCGATATTCAAAGAGCTGGTCAGATGCGTTCAACCGAAGGCTTGATAATTCATTGTTTGGGCAAACTAACATTTGCCTTGTTTTTACTAAATTTCTACTATTGATTCACATAAGTTATCGTTCAGCGACTGATTCGATTGTCTTTTAAACTGAATCGGTCGCTGAACGATTTCCTTGTTTCTTATGCAACCATTAGATTTAATAATTATCTTCGGCTATTTAATCGGCGTAACTCTTTTTGGTGTTTGGTTTGCGCCGAAACAGGAAACGACCGAAGATTATTTCGTCGGCGACCGGAGCGTTCCCTGGTGGGCGATTGCCGCTTCGATTGTGGCGACGGAAACTTCGACGATTACGTTTATATCAGTTCCCGGAATCGCGTTTGCCAAAGGCGGAAATTTTCAGTTTTTGCAGCTTGTTTTCGGTTATATGCTCGGGCGCATAGTGATTTCGCTGCTGTTTATTCCGATGTATTTTCGCGGCGAACTGCAAACGGTTTATCAGCTTTTGGGCGAAAGATTCGGCTCGAAAGTAAAGATGCTTGCATCTGCACTTTTTGTCGTAATGCGTAACATCGCGGACGGCATTCGTCTGCTTTTAACGGCAATTGTTTTAGCCGCCGTTTATGTTGCTTTCCAACCTGATGCGGATGTGAATACGGTAATTATCGGCTCGGTATTTTTGCTCGGCGCGATAATGATTGTCTTCACTTATTACGGCGGAATGGAAGCAGTGATTTGGGTCGAAGTCGTGCAGCTCGGAATTTACATCGGCGGCGCGATTGCGGCGGCATTCGTGATTTTGAATCAGGTTGACGGCGGAATGCCGCGCGTTCTGGAAATAGGACAGCAGTTTAATAAATTCCAGCTTTTCGATTTCACGCTCGATTTTACGAAAACTTACACGTTTTGGGCAGGACTCATCGGCGGCTGTTTCCTCACAATGTCCACGCACGGGACAGACCAATATCTCGTCCAGCGTTATCTCTGCACGAACAAATCAAGCCGCGCGTCTTTAGCTTTGCTGTCTTCCGGCGCGGTCGTTCTCGGACAATTTATCGGATTTCTTTTTATCGGGGTATTACTATTTGCGTTTTATGCGCCGTATAATGCGGCTGAGTACGTCAGCGCCGGAGTTGCAAATTCAGGAATTACAGCAAATTTTCCGTTCGCGGGCGGCGACCAGGTTTTTCCCGATTTTATTACAAAACATATGCCTTCCGGCTTGAGCGGTTTGGTTGTCGCGGCGATTTTCGCGGCGGCACTTTCTTCATCTCTAAATTCAATCGCGGCAACTTTCGTCAACGATTTATACAAGCCTTTCAAACCGGCAGCCGACGACCGGCATTTTTTGCGCGTATCGCACTGGCTGACGCTCGCGTTCGGCATCGTGCAAATCGTCGTTGCGCTGGCTGTAATGAAACAAAATCGTTCCGCGCTTGACCAGGCGCTCTCGATTGCTTCGCTTTTTAACGGTCCGGTTTTGGGCGTTTTTCTGGTCGGAGCTTTTATAAAACGCGCGGGTCAGACGGCGGCTTTAATCGGGATGTCAGCCAGTATTCTGCTGATGCTTTACCTGAAATTCTTCACGCCGCTCGCCTGGACGTGGTATGTTTTAATCGGAAGCCTGACAACGCTTCTTGTCGCGTCGCTGGCTAGTTTTATTTTCACGGCAGAAGCGCAAAAACACGAAAATGTAAGATAATTTTACAAAAGTTTTGTTCGTAGTTTTTGCGTTTCCGAATTTTCAGCATTTCTATACTCTAAATTTATTTATGAAAAGATTTATCACTCTACTATCGGTTTTCATCTGCGTTCATCTGTGGCTGATTTCAGCTTTTGCTTTGCAAAATAAAGCCTTTCGCCCGTCGGCAAAAGCCTACAAATGGGCGGATAAACAATTAAAGAAAATGACGCTCGACGAACGAATCGGGCAGCTCGTTCACGTCGGAATCAACGCGCGTTTTTTGAATCAGGAAAGCAACGAATATCAGGAATTAAAACGTCAGGTTGTCGAAAATAAAATCGGCGGCATCATTGTTTTTGTCGGGGGCGTTTATGAAACAGTGCATTTGATAAATCGTATGCAGGAGAGCGCGAAAATTCCTCTTCTGATTTCGGCGGATTTTGAAACCGGCGTCGGAATGCGTTTTGAAGATACGGTAAATTTTCCCTGGAATATGGCGATTGCCGCGACCGGAAATCCTGAATTTGCGCGGCGCGAAGGCGTTATCGCGGCGCGTGAATCGAGAGCGCTTGGCGTTCAATGGGCGTTCGCGCCCGACGTTGACGTAAATAACAACGCCGACAATCCGGTGATAAATGTTCGCTCTTACGGCGAAAATCCGCAGGATGTGGCGCGTTTTGCCGTCGCATTTGCCGAAGGCTTGCAGTCGGGAAACGTTTTGGCGACGGCGAAACATTTTCCCGGACACGGCGACACGAATGTCGACTCGCATCGCGGACTTCCCGTTATTGACTTTTCGCGCTCGCGGCTCGAACAAATCGAACTCGTGCCTTTTAAATCGGTGCTTGATGCCGGAATTGGTTCTGTGATGGTCGCGCATATTTCTCTGCCGCAAATCGATAATACAAAAATCGAGCCGCTCAAAAAATCAATCAAGGCTTCTTACACCGAGACGGAAGTTATCTCGCAAGGGACGACGATGCCCGCGACTTTATCGCCGAAAGTGATTACGAAAATACTGCGCGACGAACTGAAATTCGACGGTTTAATCGTAACCGATGCGATGGATATGAGCGGCTTGACCATTTATTTCAACCAGGACGAAGCGGCGGTGCGCGCTTTTTCGGCGGGTGCTGATGTTTTGCTCAAACCGGCGAGCGCAGATTTAGCAATTAAAGGTTTGAAGGCAGCTGTCGAATCAGGCAGAATTTCCGAACAGCGCCTTAATGAATCGGTTCGTAAACAGCTTGCCTGGAAATACGAACTCGGTTTGGAAAAACAAAAAATCACGCCGATAGACGCAGTTGACACGGCTGTTTCAAGCCGTCAAACCAGACAGTTAAGCGAAGAAATTGCCGATGGCGCAATGACTCTGGTCAAAAACGAAAACAAAAATCTGCCTCTCGCGAAAGGTAAAAAAACGATGGTTTTATGTATCACAAACGGCGAAGACCGACTATTTGTCGGCAATACTTTTACGCAAGCCTTACGTGCTTCGGGTATGCAAACCGAAAGAATTGTGATTGACGAACGCTCGACGCCTAAAGAAGTCAGTGAAGCTATCGAAAAAGCAAAAAGTTCTGAAATCGTCATCGCCGGGCTTTTCGGTCGTGTGCGTTCGGGTGCGAAAAACAGCGTCGGACTTCCCGATACCGGTGCGCGAGTTTTGCGCGAAGTTTTGCAAAGCAAGCCGGAGACAATCAACGTCAGTTTCGGCAATCCGTATTTGCTGAAAAACTTTCCCGAGATGAAAACTTACATTGTCGCTTACGGCGATATGACGAGTTTGCAGCGTTCGGCGGCTCGCGCTCTTTCGGGCGAAATTGATTTTTTGGGAAAACTTCCGATTTCGATTGGCGAGAATTACCCGCGCGGAACGGGTTTGAATTTGAAGAAATAGAAGTTTAGCCGCGAACAAGAGGCAGAAACGCGATTGTTAGGAAGCGTGTCAAACTTTAATCTTCACACACTCTTCAACAGTCGCGTTTCTGCTTTATCTAATTTGAATTACTACTGTTTCGGTGGACGCTGGTCAGCCGGAACATTTGCGTAAACGTCTTCATATGTGGCGTAGCCGTCTTTGATAACCGTCGTCATCAAATTGTCTTTGTCCACAACTTGAACTTCGAGCAGGATTGCCGGAATTTCCTTGCCGATTGTGTCGTTTTTGAACGCTGTTGCATTGGTCAACGATTCTTTTCTCGCCAATTTTATCGCAGATTCGAGCGCGGTATTGGCAAGCGGAATGATTGGTTTGTAAACAGTCATCGTTTGTTTTCCGGCGGCAATTCGTTGAAGCGCGTCTTTTTGCGCGTCCTGTCCGGTAACGAGAATCTTTCCGGTTAAATGTCTTTTGTCGAGTGCCGAAATCACACCGCCCGCCATTCCGTCGTTCGATACGACAATCGCTTGAATGTTATCGTTGTTTTGCGTCAAAGCATTTTCGACGAAGTTTAGAGCCAGTTCGGGATTCCAATCGTTTATAAATTGGTCTCCGACAATTTTGATGTTTTTGCTGTCGGTTGCCGGTTTCAAAACGGCAAGTTGTTCTTTCTGCATAATAATGGCGTTGTTATCGGTTCTCGCGCCGTAAACCATTATGTAATTTCCGTTCGGCTGATGCTGCAAGGCGTATTCGGCGATTTTTCTGCCGATAACCGGAACTTGATGCGAAACATACAAATCGATTTTGTCGGAGTTTATCAGTCGGTCATAAGAGACGACCGGAACGCTCTGCGCTTTGGCTTTATCAACCATAGAAGCCGCCTGCGTCGCGTCGTGCGGCGCGATAACCAGCGCGTCTATGCCTTGTGTCAAAAGATTGTCCACATCATTTGTCTGACGACTCGAATCGTTGTTGGCAACCGTAATTACGCAGTCAACATTCAATTCCTTGCAATGTGCTTCAAACGCGGCTCGGTCGCGCTGCCAGCGTTCTTCTTTGACAGTATCCATCGCAAAACCGATTTTCAACCTTCTATTCGGGTCTTTGTTTGTTTGTTGTCTGCCGCCACTGCTTCCCGTCTGCTCGTTCGGCGCACCGACGCAAGCCATAAAAAATAAAACACAAGATATTAAAATCGCTAAACCTTTCCAATTTTTCATTTTAGATGTATCTCCTGTAATTTTTTATCGTTTCCTCGAACAATAAAAAATATTAATTTTGCCTTTTACCAGCCATATCCAGTCCGACGGCGGCGACTAAAATCGAACCTTTGATTATTTCCTGCATAAAATCGCGGACGTTCAAAAGCGACATTCCGTTGTCGAGCGAAGCCATTATCAACGCTCCCAGACAAGCGCCGAAAATCGTTCCGCGTCCGCCCATAAGACTCGCGCCACCGATAACGCAAGCCGCAATTGCGTCTAATTCCTTTAAAACACCGGCGTCAGGCGCAGCAGAACCGACGCGCGCCGTATAAATTATCGAAGCGATTCCGGTTAATGCACCGAGAAGCGCGAAAACTTTTAAGACGTTCAGTTTATTGTTGATACCGGAAAGACGTGCCGCGTCAGCGTTTCCGCCAATCGCATACAAATAACGCCCGAATGTCGTGTTGTTGGTAATAAAATATCCGAGCAGAGCAACCGCCAGCAAAATCAAAACCGGAATCGGCACGCCCGCGTAGGAATTCATCACGTAAATAAAAGCGATAATCGCGCCGATTGGCAAAAGCGATTTAAGAAATTCAGCCGTCGTATTCGTTCCGCCGAGTCCGTATTCTTTTATTGTTTTGATGTGTTTGAAGGTCATCAACAAAACAAACAAAATCGCCGCCGCCGCCAAAATCCAACCAATGTTGGGCGAAACGTAGCTTTGACCGAAAGATTTGAACGTAGTGTCGGCAATCGGGATTGTTTCGCTGCGCGTAATTCCTTTAACAGCGCCGCGCCATGCCAGCAATCCGCCGAGAGTTACGATAAACGCAGGAATATTCAGATAAGCCGTCAGCGCGCCTTGAAAAATTCCGATTAAAACGGCGACTGCAATCGCCGCCAAAATCGCAGGCACAAGCCCGTAACCGAGATTCGTCAAAAAAATCGCGGCGACTCCGCCCGCAAGACCCAGAACCGAGCCGACCGACAAATCAATATTTCCCGAGACAATTATCATTAACATTCCGACCGCCAGAATGCCGGTAACAGAGGTTTGCAGCATCAGATTCGACAAATTGCGCGGCGTCAGAAAAATCGAATTCGTCGCCCAGTGAAAATAAATCCAAATCAAAGCGAGCGCGCCAATCATCGTGTAAGCGCGCAGCGCCGACGTATTCATTTTAAAGCCGTTTTCTTTTATTTCACTCATATTCCTGTCAATTTAATAAACAGATTATAACCGGTATTTTATTTTTTACTTTCGCCTTTTGCCTTTTTATTTTTACACTAATTTTGTCCTGTCGCGCGCGCCATTACTTTTTCCGCGGTTGCATCGGCTCGTGTAAATTCGCCGGTTAATCGTCCTTCGTGCAAAACAATTATTCTGTCTGAAAGCCCCATAACTTCGGGCAACTCGCTCGAAACCATCACAATCGCCAAACCCTCTTTCGCCAGTTTGTTAATTTCCGAATATATTTCCTGTTTTGCGCCTACGTCAATGCCGCGCGTCGGTTCATCGAGAAATAAAACTTTCGGATTCGTCAACAGCCATTTTCCCAAAACGACTTTTTGCTGGTTGCCGCCCGAAAGCGTGTTGGCAACGGTAAACGGCGAATTTGCTTTGACGTGCAAATCCGTCATTGCTTTTTGTGCCGCGACCGTTTCACGCGAACGATGCGTCAGAAACGCGCCGGAAATTCGTTTCAATCCGGCTAAAGTCAGATTATCGAGCAGAGTTTGTTCGAGCAAAAGCCCGAAACGCTTGCGGTCTTCGGTAACGAAACCGATACCGTTTTCTATTGCTTCGGACGGCGACGCAATCGTTACCTTCTTGCCTTCAACAAAAGTTTCACCCGAATTTTTTCCGTTCCACGCACCAAAAATTGCCATCAGAAGCTCGCTTCTGCCCGCGCCCATAAGTCCCGAAATACCCAGAACTTCGCCTTTTTTGACTGAAAAAGAAACATCGTCAACAAATTTTTTATCAGGAATGTCAGGGTCGAAAACGTTTAAGTTTCTAACTTCCAAAGCGGTTTCGCCGAACCGGTGCGAAGATTTTGGGAAAATATCGCCGACTTCACGCCCGACCATCAGCGCGATTACTTTCTCAACCGTCAAATCACTCGTGCGGTTTGTGCCGACAGTTTTTCCGTCTCTTAAAACCGTTATGCGGTCGCTCATACGGAAAACTTCGCCGAGCTTGTGCGAAATATAAATCATTCCGACGCCGCGCGATTTCAGCTTTTCCAAAATGCCAAACAGCGTTTCAACTTCCGATTCGGTTAATGCTGCGGTCGGTTCGTCGAGAACTAAAATTTTCGCGTTTTGCGATAACGCTTTGGCGATTTCAACCAGCTGCTGCTGTCCGATACCGAGATTGCCGATTTTCGTTTGCGGATTTATCGGCAAATTCAAATCTGCGAGAAGTTTCGCGGCTTGTTTGTAAAGCAGCGCTGAGTCAATAACACCGAAGCGCGAAGGCTCGCGCCCCAAAAATATGTTCTCGCCGACGGTTAATTCTTTGACGAGCGAAAGCTCTTGGAAAATAATGGCAATTCCCGCATTTTCGGCAGCTCGAATATTTGGAAAACGCCTTGTTTCACCGTCAACGAAAATATCGCCCGAGTACATGCCGAACGGATAAACGCCCGACAAAACCTTCATCAGAGTAGATTTCCCCGCGCCGTTTTCGCCGACAAGCGCGTGAAATTCACCTGTCTGCAAATCAAACGTTACGCCGTCCAAAGCGCGCACGCCGGGAAATTCCTTGACGATGTTTCTCATTTCAAGTAGTGCCATAAATCACTCTTAACGAACATTTGAGAAAAAATTCATTTTAATTTTATACAACAAAAACTCGGCGAAGCGCAGATTGTATTTCGGCATTTTGCATAAACCAAAACCAAACTTTGCCGCTTCGCAGATTTTCCGCGCCTAACAGCGTAATGCCTAAATCAATTCCAATCACGTCTGTGTCCGCCCAGCTGGTTTTCGGGTTGAAAGCATCGACAAAGCCGTATTTTTTATAAATTTTATCTCCGAATTTTTCCTGCATTTCGCGCAGAGCCGCCAATGAAATATCGGAGGTGAACATGAGCGAACCGGCAGCAGCGCACGGCACGACCGTTCCATCTAAATTTTCCGGTCGCGGCGGCGCCCCCCACGCAACATAACCCTTTTCGCTGTCAGAAGCAGTCAATCCCCAGATGTTTGCAGAGTATGTCGGAAATTCCCGCGCGATGTCAATAAAAAACTGCCGCTGCGCGCGTGTGGCTTTCACCGAATTATCGTAATAATTTAAAAACGGCGCGCGGCGTTCGCGCAACCCGCGCAAATCGAGCCACGCTTGCGAAAATTGATGTATAAAAAGCGGTGCGGCTCCGGCTAAAAATTTATAATCGCCGTAAGTTACAAATTTTCTTTTCCACGCATGCCAGGAGGCGGGCGAAATCGGATGCGTCGGCGAACCGATTGCCAGAAAATACAGAATCGCGTGTTCGCTATAAGTGTCCCAGCGCGTCGGTATGAAACCGTTTTCGGTGCGCCAGCCGTGCGCCAATAAATAAGGATTTCCGTTGAGCATCCATTTGAAATCCACGCGCTCGTAAATTCTTTTTGCCAGACTGACAATTTCTTTATCGTCTTGAAAACATTGCCTGACGCTCAAAACACCACCGAGCAGAATTGCCGTATCAATCGAAGAAATCTCGCTGTTCCAACGTCGCTCGCCGGTTCGCCTGTCCATCCAATGATAAAACCAACCGTTTTTCTGAAAGGCGCGACTGGCGAAAAAATCCAATGTTTTGCGGGCGCGCGTTCTGGCTTCGGCAGGCGAAACCCAATTTCTATCGGCAGCGATGCACAGCGATGTCAAAGCAAATCCGGTCGCGGCGGTGCTGGCGATATTGTAGCTTTTATGATTTGCCGGAAGCGGCGTGCCGTCTGCACGGGCGCGGTCAGCCGTCAAACCTGTGTTCGGATCTGTCTGTTCCCAAAAAAATCGAAAGGTTTTTTGCGAAAGGTCTTCTAAAAAAGCGTCGTCCGGCGTGCTAATTTTTGCGGCGGCAATCGCCTTTACTGGAGTTTGTTCGTTAAAAACGCCGTTTACTTTGCCTAATTTAGTTTTTTTTTCTACACCCGTCGTCTGCTGTCGCCGCCCGATTGTAAAATTGCTTTCTAAAACGCTTTCCGAACTATTGCCGACGAAAACTTTAAAATCGCCGTCTTCAATCGTGTATTTTGAATTTCGGTCGTAGAAACCTAGATTTTCGGCTTTCAATGAAAATGTAACCGTCCGCTTTTCTCCCGCTTTGAGCGCGATTCTTTGAAAACCTTTAAGTTCTTTTACGGGACGCGAAATGCTCGCCACCAAATCGCGCGTGTAAAGCTGTACGACTTCCGTCCCGTCGCGTCTGCCCGCGTTTTCTACATCAATACTGACTTTTATCTCGCCGTTTTGCGGCATTTGGTTTGAATTGAGCTGCAAATTCGAGAACTCAAAATTCGTATAGCTCAAACCGAAACCGAACGGAAAAAGCGGCGTGTTCGGTATGTCGAGATATTTTGAAGTGTAGCGATTATCGGCTTCAAGCGGTCTTCCCGTTGGTTTCTGATTGTAATAAATCGGAATTTGCCCGACATTTCGGGGAAACGTTACAGGCAATTTCCCGCTTGGATTCACGTCGCCGAACAAAACATCGGCAACCGCCGCGCCGCCCATCGTTCCTGCGTGCCAGGTTTCCAAAATTGCCGGAGAATTTTCAGCGAGCCAATTGATTGTAAGCGGTCTGCCGTTTTTCAAAACGACGGCGTAAGGCTTGCCTGCTTTGTGAATCGTTTTTACTAAATCAAGCTGGCGCCCGGGCAAATCTAAATTCGAGCGCGATGCCGCTTCGCCACTCATTTCGCGCGTTTCGCCGACGACGACAACTGTAAAATCTGCGTCTTTTGCCGCATCAGCAACACGGTTGAAATCCTTGTCCGAATCGCAATTTAATTCGCAGCCTTTCTCAAAACGAATTTTCGCGCTTGTGCCGATTTTATCTCGAATTCCCTGCAAAATCGTTATCGAATCTTCAGCACGAGCGTCGCCCGCCCACCAATCGAGCGTGTTTGCTTTGTCATCTGCCAGCGCGCCGATGACGGCAAGTTTTTTAATGTTTTTGTTTATCGGCAGAGCCTCGCTCTCATTCTTCAGTAAAACAAAAGATTTTGCCGCAATGTCGCGCGCCGTCTGCAAAAAGTCCGGTTTTTTTATTGTCGCGCGTTCTAAATTTTCTTCCGCATACGGTCGCTCGAAAAGTCCGAGACGAAACTTTACGCGCAAAACGTTGCGTACTGCATCGTCAACAATTTTTATCGAAACTTTTCCGCTATTAACCAATTCCGCACCGTTTTTATTATATAAACGGCTGACCATTTCCAAGTCTGTTCCGGCGTTTATGGCAAGCCGCGCGGCATCTGCTTCGTTGCCCGCAATGCTGTGTTTAATCAGTTCGGCGACGGCTGTGTAATCGCTGACGACCAGCCCGTCGAACTTCCATTCGGAGCGCAAAATCTGCCGCAACAGAAATGAATTTGCCGTTGCTGGAACGCCGTTCAAATCGTTAAAAGAAGTCATAAACGAGCCGACGCCCGCGTCTTTTGCTGCTTTGAACGGCGGCAAGTAAACTTCGCGCAAAGCACGCTCGCTCATATCAACCGTGTTATATTCGCGCCCTGCTTCCGCCGCGCCGTAAGCCGCAAAATGTTTCGCGCAAGCCATCACGCGGTCGTTTGCGCTGAAATCCGTTCCCTGAAAACCACGCACACGCGCCTTCGCCATTTCTGCGCCGAGAAAAGTATCTTCGCCAGCGCCTTCCATAATTCTGCCCCAACGCGGGTCTCGCGCAATATCAACCATCGGCGCAAAAGTCCAATGAACACCGGCACTTCGCGCTTCCTGCGCCGCGATGTGGGCGGATTTCTCCGCCGCCTGCAAATCCCAGCTTGCCGTCTCACCGAGTGGAATCGGAAACAGCGTTCGATAACCGTGAATCACGTCAAACCCAAACAGAATCGGGATTCTCAGACGCGATTGTTCGACTGCAACTCGCTGTAACTCATTAGAAATTTTCGCGCCGCGCACGTTAAGAGTTGAGCCGAGTAGTCCTTTACGCGCAAGCTCCAAATGTTCGGGACGAAAACGCCCGTCGCCTTCGCCGTCAACTTGCTGAAGCTGCCCGAGCTTTTCCGCCAAAGTCATTTTTGCCAGCAAGGCATTGATTCGCTGCTCGACATTTCTCGTCTGCACAGTCGCACGAGTGTTTCGCTGCGCTGACGAGAACGACGAGTTAAAGAAAATCAGACAGAAAAACAGATACAGGAGATTACCTTTGATTGCTAACCTCATAGAAATTGACTCCACCGGATTAACGAATGAAAAGTTTGAAAAAATTAAGGCAAGTCGCAGAAGACAGACTTGCCTTAAAATTATTTTACGCTTAAAACCTGAATCTCGCCTGTAGTTCGATGGTTCGCCCGGCGAGTGCGCCGTCAGGTTCGCCGAAATTCGGATTGTTGACAAACACGCCGCTGCTGTAAAAACGGAACGGCGCTAAGTTTAATGTGTTGAAAACGTTGAAAACATTCATCTTCAATTCGAGATTCGGGCTTTCTCCTAAAAATCCTAAACCCGGTAAGCCGAAACGTTTGGCAATGCTCATATCAACGTTGAAATAGTTCGGACCGCGGAAAGTATTGCGCCCGATGCCCGGAGCGTTTTGTGCAAACGTCGGACGCAGATTGTCGTTCGGATTACCATTCGGGTCATTAAGGGTGGTTTGAAAATATCGCGCTCCTCCGCCCGTAAAATATCCGTTCGGACGCAGGAAACTGCTGTTTGAAGTGTCCTGCTGGACGCCGCCGAAATATGCAACCGGGCGAACGACGCAAAGCTGCGTAAAATCATTGTCGGCAATCGTTCGCAGACAATCTTGCGGCGCATTATTCGGCGCAATTTTCGGCGTCCACGGAAAGCCCGTGTGTTTGGATAAAATTCCGCTGATTTCAAAGCCGCCGAGCAGTTTGCCTGCCAAAGATTTTTTATTGCGGAAGAACGGCAGTTCATACAAACCGGAAATCACCAAATTGTGTCTCACGTCGTAATCCGAAGGACCGCGCTCCTGCCGCTGGTCAACCGGATATGTTTGATTGGCTTCGCCGCCCGGACCTTCGGTCGAGAGCGTGTCGAGGCTTTTGCTGAAACGGTAATTGGCAGCGATTTGAAAACCCTGCGCGAAACGCCGTTCAGCACGCAGATTCAAACCGTTGTAGTCGGCTGAAATGTCGGCAACCGGATCATAGACGGCAAAAAGTTTGCTGTTAGGTGTGAACAAGTAATTTTGATTGGCGAGCCGGACGAGGTGGCGGCTTTGGTTGCCTTCGTAACCGATTGAAGCAACGATATTGAGCGGCAATTCATACTGCATTTCGAGTGAATATTTATAAATTTCCGCGTTCGGAATATTACTTTGGCTGCCGTAGAATTCAACCGCGCCGCCGACGGGCAAACCGGTCGCCGGATTTATACCACCACCGAGAACCGGATTGGTCGGAAAACTCGTAACCGAATTGCTCGTTCCTATGGCATACACAATCTGACCGCCGACGAACGGCGAGCCAAAATCACTCGCAGCCGTTCCGCAGCAGATATTAAAACGCCCGAAACTTGGCGGGTTGCCGCGCGAGTTACTGAAAACGACGTTCTGCACGCGGTTGTAATAAACGCCGAAACCACCGCGCAAAACCGCTTTGTTTTCGCCTAAGAAATTCGAGCCGAGAAAATTTTTGAAATTCGGGCTGTAGGCAAATCCGATGCGCGGCGCGAAATTGTTTCGGTCTGGGTCGCTCAGACGGTCAACGCTGACGACGCGCGCTGCCGTCAACGCTTGCGCGCCGGAGCCGAGCGCGAGATTGGTCAGGCGATTTCCCTTTTCGGTTACAGGCGAAAAATATTCGTAGCGCAAGCCGAGATTTACGGTCAGATTCGGGCGCGCTTTCCAATCATCCTGCACGAAACCGGCGTAGTTGCTCGTGCGGAAAAGCCGTTCGGCGTCAGCCGGAGCGCCGGTGCGCGGGTCGAGATTGACGCCCTCGAAAATCGGCGCGTCGTTTGCCAGATTAAACAATCCGACAAACGAATAGACAGGACGGGCACCGCCGCTCAAATCGTTGTTGTCGAACTCTTTGCGAAACTCTCCGCCGTATTTCAAAACGTGATTACCGAAAACCTGCGTCAGAGAGTCGCGGAATTCAAGCGTGTTCTGCGAGAAAATTGCCGGCGTCGCTTCAGAGCGAACCGCGCCAAAACGAATTCGGTCAAACGGCAAACCTTCGACTTCGACGCGCGGAATACCGAAATTCGTTTCTTCCGAGGCTTTTACTTGGTCGGAATGAAAGCGCGTGAAATTCGTGCGAAACTCGTTGACTAAATTCGACGACAGATTGCTGATTAAAATTCCCGTAACGATATAATTGAGGGGCTTATCGCGGATGTCACTACTCAAACGACTTCTTGAACTACCGTCTGCCGCAAAATCGTTGCGCCTGGTCATATAGGTGCTTAGGGCGAGCTGATTTTTGGAGTTGACGTTGTAATCGATGCGAGCGTTGTATTGATTGCCGCGCGTCTGCTGTGGATTGACGAACGAGCCGAACAGAATGTCCGGCACGCCGTCGAAACCGCCGCCGATGTTGGCGTTACCGACGCCGTTGCCGAGCGGCAGATAAACGTTTCGTGTACCGGTAACCGAGCCTAAATCCAAACCGCCGGCAACGTCGCGGCAGCGATTAACGGCGTCGCCGCCGAATACGTCGGCGCACGTCCGCGGAATTACTCCGATAAGACGCGGCTCGATGCCCGGCGATTGAAAAATTCGTGCTGTCGTACCGTTCGGTCGCGCGTTGATAACTTGCTGGCGATACTGCGGCGTTTCGACAAACGCCTGGTAAGTATTTTCAGTGTTATTTCGCAGTCCTTCATACGAGAAGAAGAAAAACAATTTATCTTTGCCGCTGTAAAAAAGCGGCGTGCCTTCGCCGAAACGCGGCAGGATGACCGGACCGCCCAAGCTCCCGCCGTATTGTTTGTCGCGGTTTTCGACGCGCGACGGCGTTGACGGGCGAACTGAGTTTCCGAAATACCGGTTATAAGCGTTAAATCCGGGGTCGTTATATTTGAAAAACGCGCTGCCGTGAAATTGATTCGTGCCGTTCTGCGAAACCACTTTGACCTGCGCGCCGGAGTTGCGTCCGTCTTCGGCGGAAAAACTCGAACTTGATACGACAACTTCTTTGACCGATTCCTGATTCGGCGTCAAAACCGCCGCGCCTCCGTATTGCAGAGAGTTGACGCTTACGCCGTCAACTTGAAAATTGTTGGCGCTGACGCGCTGTCCGCTGGCACTGACGGGAACTTGATTTTCCGATTGAAATACCGAAACGATCGAACCGCCCGGTCCGGTCTGATTCGGCAGATTCACAACCTGCCCGTTGCCGCCGCGCGCGCTGTCACCGAAAACGCCCGGCGTCAGGCGCAGCAGTTCATACGGATTACGACCCGACTGCGGCAAGTTACGAACTTCCTCCGTGCCGATAGCTCTTTGAACCGTGGCATTTTCCGTCTCCAGCGCCGGCGCTTCGTCATTAACCGTAACGACTTCGCTGATTCCGCCCGCTTCGAGCATAACGTCAACACCCTGCACGTTCTCGCCGGCGACCGCCAAGTTTTCAATCGTCTGTTTCTTGAAATTTGCCTGTTCGACCGTCAGGCTGTAGCTTCCCGGCGCAAGACTGGAAAAACGGTAAAAGCCGTTGTCGCCCGTCGTTTGTGTCTGTGTGCGTCCTGTTTCGTTATTGGTTAGATTAACAGTCGCACCCATAACGATTGCGCCAGTCGAATCGGTTACGACTCCCTGCACGGCAGCACGAAATTGGGCGTTTGCTGTCAGGCTCGTACCGAATAGACACGCGCAGAAAAACAGCGCGGTAAAAAATTTTGCAATTGTTCTTCTTCGTTGCATTTTGGAAACCTCCGAAACTTGAATTAAATTATAAAATTGCGTTGAAAAACGGCTTTAGAAAGACAAATCGAAACGGTTTTGAAATACTTTTTTATTACGTATGGTTTACTATTTACGAGCGAAATATACGTTTTGAATGCGACTTAGTGAATCGTTTTACTAAATCGTTTTAGTTGATACAAAACTTATAACACTGTTGTAACATTTCGGTCAAGACTTTTTTTAAAATTTATTAACGCGCGTGCCGACTTTGGAAAAGAAAATCTTGATTTGCTACGGGCAGTGTGAGAAACTCTCGGCTATGCCGCGACAGCCGAAAGACTCTTTGGGGAAAAACTCCGAAAAACAAAACGGGCGCAGTGTTAGTTTGAAAGAATTAGCGGCACATCTCGGTTTGTCGGCGACTTCGCTTTCGCTTGTTTTGAACGATGCTCCGGCGGCGAGCGCGATTCCGCAGGAGACAAAAGACAGAATTTTCGAGGCGGCGCAGCGGTTTAATTATCGCCCGAATTATTTCGCGCGTTCTCTGCGAGCGCAGCGCAGCTTTACGTTTGGCGTGATTGTGCCGGAATTGAGCGACGGTTATTCGGCAATGGTTCTAAACGGAGTCGAAGCCGCGCTCTCGAAAGAAGGATTTTTTTATTTGACGGCGAGCCATCTGCACCGCGAAGACCTTCTCGAACATCACCCGAAAATGCTGCTCGAACGTCAGGTCGAAGGCATTATTGCGGTTGATACGCCGATTCGTTTTCAGACCGATTTGCCCGTTGTCTCTATTTCAGGACACGAAGCGGTTAAAGGCGTAACGAACGTTATCTTAAATCACCAACACGCGGCGGAACTCGGCATCGGACATCTTTTTACGCTCGGACATCGCCGAATCGCTTTTATCAAAGGACAAAATTTCAGTTCCGATACAAATGTGCGCTGGGAAACCATCGAGCAATCGACGGCAAAGCGCGGCATAAAGATTGATTCGGCACTGGTCGCGCAGCTCGAAGGCGATATTCCGTCGCCGGAAATCGGCTACATCGCGGCGCAAAAAATTCTCGCCGCAAGAAAACCTTTTACAGCGCTTTTTGCTTTTAACGACATTTCAGCAATCGGTGCAATTCGCGCTTTGCAGGAAGCCGGTTTGCGTGTTCCCGAAGACGTTTCTGTGCTTGGTTTTGACGATGTTTATGCCGCCGCATTTCACAATCCGGCGTTGACGACGATTCGTCAGCCACTTTTTGAAATGGGACAGCTTGCCGCGCAGACACTTCTCAGGCGCATCTCGCAAGGCAGCACAAACGGCGAAATTCCGCCCGTGATTTCAGTCGAACCGAATCTTGTCGTGCGACAATCGACAACGGTTGCCGCCGTAAAATAAATGTCGAAAATGTCTGTTCTTCAACCGCACGCTTCTGAAAATCGTTTTACTTTACTGCTTTTTATTCACGCTGCATTTGTGCTTATCGGAATCGTTACGACGTTGCTCGGCGTTATTATGCCCGCGCTTTCAGGCAGATTAAATTTAAACGACGCGCAAAGCGGCATTTTTTTTACAGTCCAGTTCGGCGGTTCGTTGTTCGGCACTTTTGTTTCCGCTGTTTTGTGGAAACGATTCGGTTTTTTGATTACTTTATTTGTCGGTTTAATTGCAATGGTAATCGGCGTTTTCGGTTTCGGATGGTTGGATTGGAAAGGTGTCGCGTTGTGTATTTTGCTGAACGGCATCGGTATCGGTTTAACAATACCGACAAGTAATTTGCTGGTTGTTACGCTTAATCCAGACAGACAAGCCGCCTCATTGAATATACTAAATTTTGCCTGGGGTTTGGGTGCGCTTTTGAGTCCGACACTTTTCGGTTTGCTTGGAACACAGCAGGATATTCGTTTGCCGGTCGGCGTTCTTTCGGTTTTACTATTGGTTGCGGCTTTTTGTTTTTTGCTGTTTTTATTTGTTTCAATTACAATCGCAAACCCGCAAACCCCGACTCTGCAATCATCTTTGACAAGAATCTGGCGAATGCCTTTTGCCATAATCACAGCCGTTTTATTATTTTTTTATGTCGGAACGGAAAGCAGTCTCGGCGGTTGGATAACAGCTTACTCGCTGCGTCTCGAAGCGGCTGAAACGACGCTTTGGACGCCGACTATCTTCGCTTTCTGGACTTCTTTTCTTTTAGGCAGATTATTTGCTCCGCTCGGGCTAAAGCGTATAAAAGCATCGGTTTATGTTTTATTTAGCCTCGTAATAGCAGTTCTCGGCATATTTCTTCTGCTGGCAACGACGCAGCTCATTTTTGTAATCATCGGAGTAATCTTCGCCGGTTTCGGATTAGCTCCTGTTTTCCCGACCGTGCTGGCAGAATTCACGAGGCGTTTCGGCGAAGAAGGAGCGCGGCAGGCGAATTGGCTTTTTATCGGCAGCACACTCGGCGGCGCTTTTTTAACTTGGTCGGTCGGGTTTCTGTCAAACGCTTTCGGCTCGCTGCAAAGCGGATTTTTCGCCGTATTCATCTGCTGCCTTTTGATGATTGCGCTTCAGGCGTTTTTATATTTTAACGGCAAAAATAAAATTTAATATTTTTGCCGTTAAAATAATATTCCGATCAGAAATAAAACAATTGTCAGTAATTTTTGGAATTTCGGAAAAGGTCGGTTAAAATTGTTTTGAGGTAACACGAAATGGACTTTTATTTTTTATTGCTTTCCTTGTTCTTTCCGCGGATTGTTCTCCTGGCGTATTTTTTGATGGAGAAGCTGCCGCAAAATACGCTGCCTTTCTGGGGCGACGTGGCTTTAGGCATATTTATTCCGCGCGCTCTGATACTAATTTTTATTTACGAAAATATGGGTTACAACAACATCTGGTTTGCGGCTCATTTGGCTGCGCTGGTTTTGACGTATTTCACCGGCGGAACACGAGGCGTTCGCTGGCGAAGAAGTCGAGCGGCAAGAGATTAAAAATAATCCGTCAGCTTTGCTTTCGATCTTGCAAGCTAAACTTTTATAAAAATTCGCTTTCGATACAAAAGCCACATTAAAAACAGCCACAGGAAAATATAACTGACGGCGTAAATCAAAGAAGCATTTATCGGCGAAGTGAGCGGCGCGAAAAATGTCTGAAATATCCATTTTTGAATATGCGTTGTTTTTCCGTCCGCATCGAGCCATTTCACGTTAATCATCACGCGCGCCAGAATACTCGAAAGAAAATAAAGTGCCAGCGCGTTTGAGCCGAAAATGACAAACGGTTTTGTCCAGCTTTTATAATTTTTGATGTCAATCAACCAATAGCAGAAACCGAGAAAACACAGAGCTAAACCAGCCATATAGACGACATACGAGCTTGTCCAGAGAGATTTGTTTATCGGAAACCAGAAACCCCAAATCCAACCGATTGCCGTCAGACAAACGCCGAAAAAGAACATCGCGCTCACCTTTTCCAAATCCGTGCGTTTTGTCTTCAGCCAGGTTCCGTTCAAAACTCCGGCGAGGCACGTAGCAATTGCCGGAATCGTGCTTAAAATTCCTTCCGGGTCGTAAAATTTCGACGCCGACCACATATGATTCTGACCAATTATAAGACGGTCAACGTAAGCCGCAAAATTCCCTTCCATACTCAAATCGCCCACCATTGTTGCGCCCGGAACAGGAATCAGCATCATTAGCGCCCAATAAAATAACAGGCAAACGAGCGCGATAACGGTTTGCTGTTTCCAGTTCGTATGCAGAAAAACGAGCGACGCGACCAGATAGCAAACCGCAATTCTTTGTAAAACGCCCGGAATCCGCAAATGCGGCATATCAAAAAGCGGAAACGTCATCTGAAACAATCCGAGACCGAAAATAATCGCGGCGCGGCGGAAAATTTTCAGATAAACGTCTCGGTTGATTCCACCTTCCTCGACGCGGCGACCGAGCGCGAGCGGAATGGCGATGCCAACGATAAAAACAAAAAACGGAAAGATAAAATCCGTCGGCGTCGCGCCGTGCCACTTGGCGTGTTCGAGCGGTGAATAAATCGCGCTCCACGTTCCCGGATTATTGACCAGAACCATTCCGGCGACAGTCATTCCGCGAAAAACATCCAGAGACAACAAACGATTCGGCGAGCATGTTATTTCCGCTGACATAAAATTATCTTCTTGTTTGATGTGTTTAAGCTAAACTATATTTATGCCGATTGTGCGCTAATGTCAATAAAAATAATGGTCGAACACATCATTAGTTATCTTTGTTAAAGTGTTTGAAAATTCGCCGCGCGCATCAGCGTTGCCGATACAAACTCTTGAACAAGTCTGTTAACGCTGGTAATAATCAAAATGTCAGTTTTCAGTTCCTTCACTGCAATTAAAAATCTTCTAAAATGATAAGCGCGGTTTGACCGCCGCCTTGAGCGACGTTTACGAGTGATTGCGAAGACAGACGCACCAGCCCGCCTTCGGCTTTTCCGAGAAACAAAAACGGGTCGAAATCAATCAACAAACTTTCCATCCGGATTGAATCGGAAAAAGCCGGAACGGTTACTTTGCCGACCGGCACGCGCTCTTGAACAACGTAAGAATGCTGCAAAGCCTCGTTCAAAGCCGTTTCCCATTCCGCCTGCGACATCTCCCAACCTAGCTTGATTCCTTTGCCGCCGTAATCGTCGTTCGGTTTGAGAAGAAATCCTTCGCGCTCGCCACGCAAAAACTCCGGCAAATCAATTTCCCGACCTTCCCGCGTCGTTCGGCAATCGCGCACGCGCCGCGTCCAGGGAATGTGACGGCGGATTACAGCAAGCTGTTCGGGCGTGAAAAGTTTTTCGTATCGCTCGTCGCTCAAAACGGCAAAACCGGCTTTTTTGTGCGCGATTTTACTGCGAAAAGAATTTGCCATACAAACTCGCCCGTCCGCATAAGCACGCGATAAAGGATGAGTTTCGTCAAAATTTTCCAAAAACTCGTGGATGAGAATTCGTTTGTAAAAAATATCAATCTCAAAATCCCCGACACGCAAGCGGTCTCCGTTGTATTCAAGCTCGCGCGGGTCGGCAATCAAAGTCGGATAACCCTCGGATTCAAAATATTCCTGCAAAACATAAAATTCAGTCATCGTCGAAACGCCGTGCCAATCAACGATGGCGATGTTCGGCTTTTCTTTGTTTCCGCCGAATTCGCGGTAAGTCGCCGCGAGCGATTCGAGAAGCCGTTCGTGCGGCGCGGGTCGCCAGTGTTTGTGCTGAGCGAGAAATTCTTTAACGGGCGGAACAAGTTCAAGAACCTTCTCCATCTGCATCTGGTCGCCGACGCCTGCCGGAGTTTCAGCGTTGTATTCGAGAAATTTGAAATCATCGCCGTCAAAAAAAGCGTCGAACCGGCTCGAAACGCAAAGCCGCTCATATCGCGGGTCAATCCGCGCCATTCGCTCTTCTCTTTCGCTCAAATCAAGTTCAGCGAAAATTTCGTCCGTCTCCAGCGCGGCAGCGGCTAAAAGCTCAAACGCGCCCGAAAGAACTTCGGCGGAGTGCGCGATTGTTTCGTATTGCGCGCGAGTAACAAAATGGGGGCGCAAAAACGGACAAATCGGACGCTCGTCGTGCAAAAGTCCTAACTCGCGTTCTTTGTCGAACAACTTGGCGAAAAGCTCTCTATCAAGCCGCTCGTCTCGGCAAATCTGCTCGTCCAACTTTCGGACGATGTCGGAAAATTCTTTTTTCATAAATTGTTAAAAAACCCGTTTCCGTAAATTTAAAATCCCTTTTGTCAGTTTTGCCTCGCAAACTTTTCGATGATTACATATTTATACAGTCAACATTGAATCGGCACAACAATCAAACGATAAAGTTTTGAGAGTATGACTTCAAAATCGCTTTTAACGCGACGACCTCGGACAAGCGTAATTTTACCGTTGCGCCGCCGTTTTCCGAAAGAATTCCAAGTTCGGCGACGGGAAGTTGAATTCGGTAATGAGTTTTTCGTTATTGCTTGTCTTTTTCATTTTTCTCCATAGTTAGTTTTGGTAATAAAAAGAAATCAAATTTAGGCTTGACTCTGTATTCGACTACAGAGTTTACAGTCTTCTTATAGTTCGAAAACAGCTGCAAAATTAAAATGTTGTCGTTTTCACTGTTAGAAAATCGAAGAAATGATAAAACTTGCGAGAAAACAAATTAAATTCGAGAAAACAACCGAAACGCGTTCGCGTCTGAAAATCGGCGAGGTTTCACAGGCTTCGGGTATCGGCATCGAAGCTTTGCGTTTTTACGAGCGAAGCGGGATTTTGGGAAAACCAGCGCGGACGGCAAGCGGTTACCGAGTTTACGACGCAAATGTGCTTGACCGCCTGGCATTCATCAAAAAAGCGCAGACGCTCGGATTTTCGCTTGACGAAATCCGGCACATTATCGCCGAGAGCAATGCCGGAGAAAGTCCGTGCGCTGAGGTGCGCGAGATTGTGCGCCGTCGCTTGTTTGAACTTGACGGGCATTTGCGCAATTTGCGCCGTTATCGCAAGGAACTTGCCGAGACCCTTAAAGAGTGGGACGAAAAGGGCGCAGCGGACGGAGACATTTGCGGTTTGATTGAAGGCTCGAAGATAAAAGCCGAACCGATTAGTACCGAATCTGCTTTAAAACGAAGAAAGACAAATAAAAATTGAGGTAAAAAATATGGAAACACAAAATACGACGGAAACAATTACTGTAAAAACGCCGGATATAACCTGCGGCGGATGCGCGGGCAGCATTAAAAATGCGCTCGGAAAAATGGAAGGCATCAAAAAAGTCGAGGTCGATGTCAATACCAAAATGGTTTCAATCGAATACGGCGCACAAATCTCGCGCCAACAGATTACAGCAAAACTCGACGACATCGGCTTTCCGGTTGAATGAAACCTTTTAGAAGGTTGAATAAAATCAGGGGTTAGTTATGGAAACAACAACGACTAAAGTCAAAGACCCGGTTTGCGGGATGATGGTTTCAACGGAAACGGCAGCGGGCAAAAGCGCGTTTAAGAACGAAACTTATTACTTTTGCTCGCCCGCCTGCAAGGAAAAATTCGACGCAAATCCATCTCAATATTTAAAAGAAGTAAGCGAAAATCAGTTGCCGACAAACGTTGAGAATCCGGCAACAAGCAACGGCGTAACGAGCGCGGACGTGATGAACGGGCGGCGCAACGACCATTCGACGCCGAACGGCGCGGGTCAGCGCGTTGATTTGCCGATTACCGGAATGACGTGCGCGGCATGCGCAAATCGCATCGAGAAAACTCTGAAGAAACAAACCGGCGTGCAGTCGGCTTCGGTTAATTTTGCGAGCGCGAAAGCAACAGTCAGTTATAACCCGGATAAAACCGGAATTGGTAAATTGATTGACGCCGTTAAAGATACGGGTTACGACACGGCTGGAACGCAGAAAATCGAATTTATCGTTGATGATTCGATGCGCCCCAGCGGTTCGAGCGTTCCGATTGAAAAGCACATTGCTCAATTGCCCGGCATCGTTAAGGCGAATTTTAATCTGGCGACAATGGCAATCAACGTCGAGTATTTGCCGAATGCGGCGGATGTAAAAGCTATTCGCGTGGCAATCGAAGATTTCGGCTATAAAGTCCGCGAAGTTTCGGGCAGCGGCGAGTCGGCTGAAGATTCGATAGAAGCTGCACACGCCGCCGAATATAAGGAGCTAAAAACAAAATTTTGGATTGCCGCCGTGTTGTCTTTGCCTGTTCTGGTAATTGCGATGTCGCACGGGCGTGTTGAATTGTTTAATTTTGCGGGCGTCAACTGGCTGCAATTAGCTCTGGCGACGCCGGTTGTGTTTTATTGCGGTGCGCAGTTTTATCGAGGCGCGTGGGCGGCATTTCGACATCGCGCAGCCGATATGAATACTTTGATTGCCATGGGGACGGGGGCGGCTTACATTTATTCGATTGCAGCAACGATTTCCCCTTCATTTTTCGCGGCGGCAAATCAAACGGCAATGTCCGAAATGGAAGGAATGACGCAGGTTCCGGTTTATTTCGAGGCTTCAAGCGTTATTATCGCTTTAATTCTTTTGGGCAGAATGCTCGAGTCCCGTGCGAAAAATCAGACCGGCGCGGCGATTCGCAAACTCGTCGGGCTTCAAGCAAAAACGGCGCGCGTTATTCGTGACGGCAGGGAAATGGAAATCGAAACCGAAGCGGTCGTCCCCGGAGATATTGTTGTTGTGCGTCCGGGCGAGAAAATTCCGGTTGACGGCGTTGTAACTGAAGGCAGTTCATCAATTGACGAATCAATGCTGACGGGCGAAAGCCTTCCCGTCGAAAAGAAAACGGGCGACGAGATTTTCGGCGCAACAATCAATAAAACCGGAGCGTTTCGCTTTCAGGCAACCAAGGTCGGTAAAGACACCGCGCTTCAGCAAATCGTCAAATTAGTGCAGGACGCGCAAGGCTCGAAGCCACCGATTGCAAAACTCGCCGACACGATTAGCGGCATATTTACGCCGATTGTCATTTGCATTGCAATTCTGACATTCGTCGCTTGGTTTGTCGCCGCACCAGTCGATACCCGCTTTACCTTCGCGCTCGTCAGCTTCGTTTCAGTTTTGATTATTGCCTGTCCGTGCGCTTTAGGATTGGCAACGCCGACGGCGATTATGGTCGGAACAGGCAAGGGCGCGGAAAGCGGAATTTTAATCAAAGGCGGCGCGAGCCTCGAAACCGCGCACAAGTTAAATACGATTGTTTTGGACAAAACCGGCACGATAACGCGCGGCGAGCCGAGTTTGACCGATATCATAACCGCGGACGGATTTGCTGAAAATGATTTACTGCAAATTATAGCATCGGCTGAAAAATTGAGTGAACACCCGCTTGCGGAAGCAATTGTGCGCGGCGCGGAAGCACGAAATTTACAATTTGAAAAAGTTGAAAATTTCAACGCGCTCGAAGGTCGCGGCATCGAAGCGCAAGTTTCGGGCAAACAACTTTTGCTTGGAAACCTGCGCTTGATGAATGAGCGAAAGATTTTATTAAACGACGCGGAAAGCACGGTCGAAAAATTGGCGGGCGAAGGTAAAACGCCTATGTTTACGGCAATCAGCGGAAAGTTTGCCGGATTTGTCGCCGTCGCTGACACGATAAAACCCGAATCAAAAGATGCAATTCGCGCTTTGCAAAAATTAGGTCTCGAAGTCGTGATGATGACCGGCGACAATAAACGAACGGCGGAAGCGGTGGCGAGTCAGGTTGGAATAACGCGAGTTTTGGCGGAAGTTTTGCCCGAAGGAAAATCGGGCGAAATAAAACGCCTGCAAGCCGAGAAAAAACTTGTCGGAATGGTCGGCGACGGTATCAACGACGCGCCCGCGCTGGCGCAAGCCGATGTCGGAATTGCTATCGGCACAGGCACAGACGTAGCAATCGAAGCGAGCGACATCACGCTCATCAAAGGCGATTTGCGCGGCGTTGTAACGGCGATTGCATTATCGAAAGCAACAATTCGTTCGGTCAAACAAAATCTATTCTGGGCGTTTATTTACAATGTTATCGGCATTCCGGTAGCTGCCGGACTGCTTTACCCGTTTTTCGGAATTTTACTGTCGCCGGTTTTGGCAAGCGCGGCAATGAGTCTGTCGAGCGTTTCGGTCGTCGCAAACAGCTTGCGGCTGCGTTCGTTTGCCGCGCCGAGGGTTAGCGTAAGGAGATTGTAATTTATGGATACTACAGAAAGTTTAGTCGTCATCGGCGGCGTGGCTTTGATTAGTTTGACACTTTGGTATTTCTTCGGCGAGCGTAAACAGATTTCAGCCGAAACGAATGAAACAGGCGTGCAGGAGATAAAAGTGACGGTCAAAGGCGGCTACTCGCCCGACGTTATCGTCGTCAAAAAAGACTTGCCCGTGCGACTTAATTTTTACCGCGACGAAACTTCCTCGTGCAGCGACCAGGTCGTTTTCGGCGACTTCGGAATTGCAAGAAATTTGCCCGCACATCAAATCACGGCGATTGAATTTACTCCTGAAAAAGCAGGTGAGTTTACGTTTGTTTGCGGAATGAATATGCTTCGCGGAAAATTGATTGTGCAATAACCTGGAGCAAAAGAAATTATGAAACGTTAGATACAGGTTGCCAATTGGGACAACATTAAAAAACTGTTTACTCTTTCGATTTATACTTAGCAATCTTGCTGACGATGAAAGAATTTAAGATTTGGTCAGAAGGCAACAAAGGTTCTACGGCATTTGGATAGTATCATCAGGAGCGTTGTTGTATTCGTTCAGACATTTGCCGAGCGGCTCGCCGTTATTATGAATACAATTACAGAAATTTTCGCCGGCTGCGGTGCGTTTGGTGTTCTTAAATTGCCTTGTGCATTGCGGTAAAGTGTTGCGGGGCTTGACGCTGTAAAGGCTTGGGATGCCCACGACGCAAATGACAACGGCGGCAAAGACTCCGGCAAAGAAAAGCGTCGGGAATTTATCGTTAAGAAGCTGTTTGAAGAAAATGCGGAAACGCTCAAAAAGCAAGCGTATTTCGTGCCGGGAAAAGACGGCAAGCTGACCCGCACTTTCTTGAGTTTGAACATCGCTTTTAAGGTTTTTCTGCTTTGTTAAGTCATTGTCATTTGCCGGACGATTAAAGGGAAGAATGTATTTCCATTTCTCGTAATTCCAGCCGAGCAGATACAAATTAGCCAGTGTCATCAGAGGCGCGGTAAAAAGCGAGCCGTCAAAACGCACCGCATACGTCAGAATGCAGATATTTATGATGACGGGGAAATAGAGAAATGCGCCGAGCGTAACCGTGCGCGGTATCAACAGCAGAATCGCCGCCGCCGCCTGCACAACGCCGATAAACGTATAGTAATAACCCGTATGATGCAGGGCTTCCAGATATTGCCCCATCGGATGATTAACCGATAAGCCGCTGGCAAAGCGTTCGTCCATAAGTTTCACGATAGCCGCAGGAATAAACCCGGCTGCCAGAGCCAGACGGCAAAAAATAGAAAAAAGCCAAAGCCAAATGTTTTGCTTTGCCTGCAAATGAAGCAGGTCAAGTGTCAAAGAAATACTCATAAATCTTTAGAAAAAACTAATCACAGAAACAATGATAAAAGCTGCGGTGACTGTTAAACTCTTCAGTTTTCTCGTTCAGCACAATGTTTTTATAATGAATTTTTAAGAGTTCCAACTGACGTAAAAATAATATGTATATTCGGGATTTGTGACTCCTACATAATCAATAAAAGCAGTAAATTCGCCTTTAGTGTAAAGCACGCGCTTTCGACCGTAAGCCTCAGATTCTTCTTGGAGCTTGAATCCATGTCTTGCCAATTCAACATCGTAATATTCTTTAACGGCACTGTAAGACACATTTGTCCGGTAAAGCAGTGCTATAGTTACAGCACGGGCCGCCACAGTACCTTGAACGTCTGATGCAGGGATAGCATTTGGTAATGGTCGAATCCGATTGAACTCAGCTTTTACGATAGGATAGTGTTTTCTGCCTTGGTATTCCTGATATTCCAGATAACCGAAAAAACTGGCAAGGCATATAAACACAATAAGAGCCATTAACCCAAAAATCTTATTTTTATAGCTTAAATTGTTCGGTGTTTCAAATTTCATTTCTGCTTCAAATCTTTTTCAGTATTTACTTTGTTAAAACGGATTGCTTGAATCTTCGCCATATTTATTTGAAATTTACAACAAGTTATTTTGATTGTCAAGTACTTTACAATATAAAGTATTTTGTATAGCATTTTAGAAAACAGATAAATGAAGCCAGTGCAGGAGTCGTAGGGTAATTGTTTATAAAATGCGGTGACACTTGGCAGATATTTTTGATTGAATACTAAATGAGAGCTATAATATACATACTGCAAATGCAGTAAATACTTGGTATTTAATAAAAAAAGGAGTCGCGGACGTAATAGGCAGATTTGGGTAATTTTTGAATCAACGCGTCCGGTGAAAGCGTCCTGAAATGAAAAAGACTAACCTATAAACCATAGCAAATTATTATACTTAGCCAGATATAAACCATAATCTAAAAAGAAGAATAAGGAATAATAATCCATCAAAAGGAAAGTAAATCGTGCCAAAATCGTATCGCCCTTCCCATAGTTTATAACAATTATCAGCCTTGGCTTAACTTTCTTAACTTAGCGTAAAGAGCGGATTCATTTACCGAACCATTGCAAAGAAATACGTTTTCCGATGGGTTCATTGGTAAACGTAATTTTTGATTTGCCGACTCAAAAATTCTTCAAACAAATTTTACTAAAAGGATTATCTCGTTCATCTGTATCATACGCTGATACCAAAACCTTTTTACCTCGGAGAATGGTTTCTGTTTGGGGTCGAGCAATTCGATTTTCTAATCTCGATTATTTCGTAAAATTAAAAGTATTAAAATTATTTGTATTTATACTCACTCAATTGACTGTTCCAATATCGCCAATTGACTAAATAATATCGGAAGCAAATTTTTCAGTTAGTTCGTTAATTTCAGTGAAATCAATACTCTCAAACCGAAAAGATTTATGTCAATCGCCGGCATAAACTGTGGTCGAGGTTTTTAAGAAAGAATCAACGGTTGGAATTTTGCGCGGGCGGCTTGGGAGGATTTCTGTACTTCATCGAGATATTCTCAGTTTTGACTATTTCCTACTGTCGCAGTACCCAACCGGTTTTTAGCTCCCACTCGGTGCGAATTTGTCCGGCGAGGGAACGCTGGTTGCGCGCGTCCGAAGCCGACCTGGTTTTGATGTCTAAGACGATCGTCGCGCGCTCGCCTTCGATTTGTTTCTCGACAACGACGATCTCTTTCGGTTCTTCTTCAAAAAAGCTCCAACTGATCGGCTCGGCGGTTCCGTTCTCTTCCGGCACTTGCCTGACGCACGTGTCATTGATTCGCTCGCGGATCGTCTCTTCGGTAAGTTCGGGCAAGTCGTTTGACGCAGAGGAAGAAGTCGGACTCTGGTTGCCGTCGCCTTGCGAAGAAGATGGCGCACAGCCGAAGGAGCAGGCTAGCAGCAAGGCTAATCCTAAAAATGATGAAAGTAAGAATGTCGCGCGGCACATTCCGAACGTGCCGAATCAATCTCATCATTAGCGGTAAAAATTCATCCGTGCGCATATATCTTTCGAGTAGTGGGTCAGTTTGAAATAAAATCTTTGAGTCAAAGCATCCTTATTTATTTGTCGCCGCATCTTTTAGGTATGAAAATACGGTATTCTCGATTCAGAACCTTGTTATTAACATTTACACTTGGACTAGCAATTGTCAGTATTCACGCGAGATTATCTGAATATTTAGAAGAAATTCCGGTTAACGTGCCTAAAGTTAAATCAGACACTCCAATAATTATCAGATTATGTCCTGAACTTTCAACTGGTGAAAAAAGAAATAAATTTTACCAGGAAGATGGCTACATATATTTTAGTAAAGAAAAAGCTATTAATTGTTCACAAGGCGGTGGAGGGGCATAAAAACGGCTAAACTTTTTTAGCACATTCCGTCTTTCCGGTTAGTCGCCTGCATAGCTGATCTCCATGCGGCGTATGTGCAGGCTCGCGAGAAAGAGCACGACGCCCGTAAATAGAAGAAGACTCGGCACGGAAATCCACGCGGGCGTCGGTTCAACGAGCACCGCGAACGGACCTTCGGACATTGGCACGGGCACGAGCGATGTCAAGTAATGAATCACGCTTATTTTCTTTAATAGCGGCGGCAGCAGAAAGTTGATCCATTCCCAACCGTAGAGCATCAGACCCGGAATGATCGGGTTGCGGAAAAACAGCCCGACGAGCAGAAAGACCGCGCCATAGCCGACGCACGCCAAAATTGTAACTCCGAGGTAAGCCAGCATCTGACTTGCACCCGCGCCTTCGAAAAAGAATCGCGCGGACTCTGACGGGAAGAGCCAGAAGTAGTATATAAACATCGAGCCGACGGTCGTTATGCTGAATAACACGATTGTCGCAATGAGTCCTGACAGATACTTGCCGACGACAAGGACTTCGCGTCTGACGGGTGCAAGGAAATAGTAGTGCAGGCTTCTGTCAACCACCTCGCCGCGAAATAAATTCATAAAAACCCACGCGCAGCCGAAGAAAATGAGCGTGCGAAGGATAAGCCCGCCGTATACCGCCGCATAGACCATGCTCATTTCGCTGAAGCTTCCCAGCTCGTCGGTCGGTGGCGGAAAGAGCGCGAGCGCCGACAGCAAGACGAGTGGTAATCCCGCCATCAAATAGAGCAGCAGAGCGCGAAGGCTCAAAAAGTTTTTCTTGATCTCAAGACGCATAATCGCAACGGTCTGCCGCGTCCACAACGACCAGGAAGACGGTCGCGCCCGGCTCACATTCGGCTGGTTCACATCGGTTGCGGCGATCTGTTCTGTAATTTCGGATGTTGAACTCATCGAGTTTGCCCTCCTTCGGATGTGATTAAGTATTGATAGACAGCGTTTAGATCGTCATCAACGGGCGCAACCGATTCGACCTGAAGATTCTGCTCTGTGATTACCTTGTTAAGTAACAGATAAAAATCATCCGGTCGGCGCGTTTTGACAAACAATCCTTGCCGGTCGTTGTGAATGCGCGCTTCGACGGTGAATTCGTGTTCAAACAGACGCGCGGCTAACGTTTGCGGTCGGTCGCAGCGAATCAGAATCTGAATCGGGTGTTCTTCGATCTCATCGCGCACGCCGTGTACTTCACCTTCCGCGACGACATAACCGTTATGAAGAAGCACGACGCTGTCGGACATCATATCCACTTCGTGCAGAATGTGGCTTGAGATGACAAGATACATTCCCGCGTCCGCGAGCTGACGGAAAAGGCGAATTATTTCGGCGCGCGCCATCGGGTCAAGCCCGTTCAAAGGTTCGTCAAGGACGAGCACCGAAGGATTGTGCGCGATAGACTGCGCGAGCCGGACGCGCTGCCGCATTCCCTTGCTGAACGCCGACACTTTACGGTCTGCCGCATCCGTCAGCGACACGCGTTCGAGCGCAGCGTGCGTCAACTCGGCGGTTTCCTGTTTCGTGTAACCGTGAACGCGCAGATAGAATTCGATAAACTCGCGTGCGGTCGCGCCACGGGGAAACGAATCGAACTGCGAACAGTAACCAAGTTTTTGAAAGATCGCTTCCGGCTCGTCGGGCGATGTGCCGAGAACACGGATGCGCCCGCGCGTCGGCTTGAGCAGCCCCGTCATCAAATTCATCAAAGTAGTCTTGCCTGACCCGTTCGGTCCGACGAGACTCGTAATACCCGGCGCGATCTGCAAATTAACTCGATTGACGCCGAGAATCTCGCCGTAAAACTTCGACACGTCTTCAAAAATAATCATTTCATCAGAAGACACGGGCGCAGCGGGCAAAGTTGTTGCCGTTGTTGTCAGAGACGATACTGTCGGCGAAGATGATTTCGCAGTTGTGGATGTTGTCGGCGTCATCATTTGATCACCTCGTAAGCGCGCACCTTACGCGCGAGCAGCCAAACGCATACGACACAGACTAGCGCGACTACCAGCCAAGAAACCCAGAGCGGCGGCTCCAAAAGTGCGTGGTTAAAAAACTGTTCATCGTAAATTGGATTGGTGACTTTTCCGCGAATTTGTCCGGTCTGTCGCACGAAAAGTCCGAACAGCCCGCGCCAAATGCTATCCATCGTCGCCCACAGACTTATTAAATGCCCGTTGCGCGTCAGAAAAAGCTCATTGACGATTTCACCGAATGCAGTCGGTACGAAGAACAGTCCCAACAACGCGCCGCTCGCGACCACGCGCCACTTGACGAGCGACGACACGGCGAGCGCAAGTAAAGACAGCAAGATTATCCAGACCATACACCCTAAAAAGATTGCCCAGATCATCCACAGATTCGCCCACAGCCACGTCAAACCTGCGAGCGACGCTTGAAAAAAGAAAATCAGCAAGCCCGGAATCCACGTCACGAGCGACAGCAGGAACACAACGACCGTCATTTTGCCTAAAACATATTCGGCGCGTGAAAGCGGGCGGCACAAATAAAGCGGCAACGCATTGTTCGACAAGTCACGCGAGATGAGCGGCGGCGCGACGAGCACCGTCAGGATAAAAGCAAACGCGCTTTGAACCTGCACGAAAGTTAGAAAGAACGAGGCGTCAATCGGCAACAGTTCGCGAACGTTTACTTGCAGCAGCGCGAGCGCGTTCACGTTATGATGCAGATAAACCAGGATGGTCGCGACCAGCGGGTAGATAAAGCACAGAATAAAGATCGTCGTAAACAGCTTCGACTTGAAAACTTCGCGCAGGGCGTAGCGCGGTATCACCAGAAAGCGCGACCACGCAGAGTGCGACTCGCCTTCATACGCCCCGTATAAATGCTCATAAACTGCCATCGTCCGTCCTCCCGTTGCCGTTCGCATTCTTAACCGCGTTCTCGTTATTGACTGATGCGCTCACGCCTTCGCCTACGTTTCCGTTCTCCATCGCCTTCAAGAAAATGTCTTCGAGCGAATCGCGCTTGAAATTGAGACGCCTGATCTGCACCCCGTGTTCGAGCGCGAGGCGGTACAAATCGCTTATTTCGACCGTCTCCTGCATGATTAATTTTATGCGACGCTCGCCCGACAGAGCATATTCGCATCCTAAACCGCTGATCGCTTCGACAAACGCCGCGCGGTCGCCGCCGCGCGTCTCAAGCTCAATAAATTTACGGTTCGCCTTGCGCTCCTCTTCGAGATTACAGTTGGCGGCGATGTATCCGTCCTTCAACACGAGAATCTCATCGCAGCACTCTTCCACGTCGCGCAGCAGATGAGACGACAAGAGTATGCGCGCGCGACCGCCGTCGCGAATCTGACGAACGAGTGAAATCATGCGGTTGCGCGTCGGCGGATCGAGACCGTTAGTCGGTTCATCTAAGATAATCAGTTTGGGTCCATGCACTATCGCCTGCGCGAGCTTTGCAAGCTGCTTCATGCCGAGCGAGTAACTATCGACGGGACGATAACGCGCTTCTCCCAAGCCAACGAAAAAGAGAGCTTCGTGCGCGCGTTCGAGCGCGTGATTCGCCGGAATGCCGGAAAGCTCCGCCATCAGACGGACGAAGTGAACGCACGACATTTTGGCGATAAACGAATCGCGCTCCGGCATGTAACCGACGGTTGCCCGCACCTGCTTGGCATCCCGCGTAATGTCCTGTCCGAAGATACGCGCCGTGCCGGAAGTCGGCGGATGAAAGCCGAGCAGCGTGTGAATGAGCGAAGTCTTACCCGCGCCGTTTGGTCCGAGCAAGCCGATGGCGCGTCCGCTTAGCGCGCCGTCGAGAGATTTCAGAATCGGACGCTTTCCAAACGTCACGCTCAGTTGTTCAAGTTCGATGACACTTGTCATGCCGCTATCACCATAAGGTTATCAGTTTCGCCCTCACGTCCATTGAATTATTATGTGCACTGTCATTTTCAGAAGTATTCCTAAACAAATATTTAACTTAGTAAAATACAGTAATCCAATAAAAATTGCTTGAAAATACTCTAAAGATAGAAGCCAAGCAATCCGTCGGAACTCTCAATGTGTAGAATGTCCATAACTTGTTCAAGGTGTTCGCCGAAATGTTCTCTGCCTTCGGTGTCTCCCATTTGCACGGCTTCAAGTGTCGATTTGAACTGACTTAAAACCCAAAGTTTGCTGGGATTGTCGAGCGTTCCTGCAATTAGTCGGTCTAGCAGTTCGTTAAAAGCTTGCGATAAACGGGCTTGTTCTGCTGTTGTATCTGTGCCGGGAAGGTCTGTGAACTTCTCGGACTCTCGAAGCCTTTTAAGTTCCTGTATGTCTTGAGTAGAAACTGACAACGGTTCGTCAGAAACTTCGGATAAAAGGTCGTAACTCATAATTTCTTCTTGCTGATTTCCGAGCAGTTTAAACAACAAGGAAGCATATAACTCGCGTTGCTTCTATTTATTATTTCTTCTCTACGTTCTTATCGCCCATTGCGTTCATTAAAATGTGCTGCATCTCGAATGAATGCGGCAGACCGATAAGACTCGCCGGACTTAAGCCGAACGCACCGCCCTCCGTGTTCGCCGCAAGCGTAATGCGGTCGCCCTGCGCGTAAGCATAAGCCAGAGTCGGCGGCGCATTCGCGTCAATCGAGCCGAGCGCCTGTCGCTCTTTTTCGGCTAACTCCGCACCGCCCGCATTCTTCATTCTTTCCGCGAGCGGTTGAATGAGCGGCGCGAGATCGTGATAAAAAATCGCGGAGAAATTCGTGTTGCCGTCCTGCGGCAGCGCGCTCATAAATCTCGACGAACGAACCAGCGTGTTGCCAGCGACGCGATTTTTAATCGACTGTTCGAGCAGCGCGCGGCTCGGAGCGGCGACGAGGTAACCGTTCGCGTAAGTGTAATGCACTTCAAGTCCCGCGTCGGCGGATTTTATCGAGTAAAACGTGCGGTCGCCCGCCGTGGCATTTTCCAAAATCAATTTGCCTTTGCCGTGCAGCGCGGAAAACTGATTCAACTTATCAATCGCGCGCTCGAACGTCGCCTGCAATTTCGCTTGGTCATAAACTTCTAAGACGACTTTCCACGAAGGCGTCGGCAAGATAGGACCGTCGATGGCAAAGGCGAACTCACCGCCGAGCAGCGCGGCGAAGTCGTTGCGAATATCGAAACCCTGCTGCTTTTGGATGTCCTGCATTTGGCGTCGCAAATCCGGTTCGACCGTCTCTAAAAATCCGAGCAGATCGTCAACCAGCAGCTCCGGTTTTTTAACCACGAAGGCGGTTGCGACGTTCGCGTTCGGCGAAATAAAATCTAACGCGCCCATCGAACCCGGCGCGGCAAGCCACGACGCGATGCCGCGATTCGGTTCGCTGAATGTCAGCGCGGCGCGGCTCAAAGTTTTGCCGTTTACTTCCTTTTGTTCGACGACGAAGTGGCGCAAGTTCATCACACCAAGCTGTTTGAAACCTTCGAGACGACGCTCCGCGCCCGGCTTTTCATCTTTACTGACCGTCTGCGCGATAATTTTTTCGAGGTCGGCGGCAACGACTAATCCCGCGCCGTCTCTGTAAACGTCGTTGATACGTTGATTAAACGCCGAACCTTTGAAGCGATTCGTGTCCGGCGCGTTAAATGTCGTCGCAAGCCCGCGAAGAAGCTCAATCTGCGGAGACGCGGCGAAGATGTCGTTATGAATCCAGACGAACAATTCGGTTTTCGCGTTAGACTTCCTTGCGGGCGCGTCGTTCGCTTGATTATTAGTCGCCGCGTTTGTTGGTGTCGCGGTCGAAGTCGTTACGCTCGTCGTCAACGGATCGTCGATGATGCGCAGCTTCGGCGCGTCGCCGGATTCATTGGCGAGATGAGCGAGCTGCCCGTCGAGATACGCGCGGAAGCTAGCTGCATCTTTCACTTCGCCCAACACCAGCACGCCGCTCGGCTCGCCCTTCCGGTTCATCTCGCCGCTCACAACGATTTCTTCGCCAAGCTGCGAACCGAACTCGCGCACTCGCGCGACGGTCTGTTCATTCAAGCCGAAACCGTCTCCCTTTTTACCTTTCCACCACTCGGCGAGCGCCGGATTCTGGCTGATGCGTTCCTGCATAATACGCTGCGACTCGGCAAGCGTTTCAGTAAAATTCGGCAGTGCCGCGTAGAACACCGTGTTTTCGGGAACTAAATCAACGAATTTGGAAGAATAGCGCACGCCGGGACGCGCGACTTTCTGATTAACGTCGCGCTGCAATTTCGCTAACTCTGAAACGAGATTCGCATAGCGCGCGGCGTTGCGGCTCCACTGGACGTTCTGCTGCACTGACGTTCTGTCCAAACTACTGCTTGTCGTCGTCTGCTCGCCGGGCAGTAAAGTTTCGTCTTTGCCCTGGTGATTGACCTCGACTTCGCCTTCGACCACCGAAACACGCGAACCCTTGGTGCCGCTTTCGACCGCGAAAATCGTTCCCTTGACCGAGACGAGCGAGTCGGGCGTCTGAACATACAGGCGACCGTTATGCTGTTTGGCGGCTTCAACGATCACATCGCCGCGTTCGAGCCGGATGGTTACGCCGCGCCTGTTTTCGATTACTGAAAATTCGGAGCGTTCGCGCATCTCAACCGTCGAACCGTCCGCGAGTCGCAGCATAGCATTTGAGTCCTTCGCCGTGCGCGCGCGTTCGCCTTTCTGAAGCTGCTCGCCCGCCGCAAGTTGGCGACTCTGCCCGTCAGAAACCACATAGACCGCGCCGTTCGCGTTCTCGACCGTCGCCGCCAGTGTCGTTCCTGACCAGTCCAGACGCTCGGATACGAACATCCCTGCCAGTCCGACACAGATGACGAACGCGGCAGCGACGCTCCAGCGCGCAACGTTGGTTTTGCTCCATCCGTTGGGAACGCTCCATCTGTTCGTGCGCGCGCGTTGCTGTCCACCTACAGCGCCACGCGCGTGTTGACGAGGGACAAACGTCGCCGTCGTCGCGTCCGCGCGCTGGGCTTTTAGCGTCCGACGACACGGAATACACTCGTTCGTATGGTCTTCTAAGAGCAGCGTGCGAGCCGTCGAAAGTTTCCTGTCGAGATACGCCAGAATGAGCGATTGAAAATCCGCGCACCCGTGAATATGTTCGGCAGTGTTGTTAATGTTCATCGGATTTAAATTTCCTGAATGTGAATTTGCGGATAAAGAATTCTCCGCCGCAACGGACGCGCTCGTCGAAGCGAAATCTTCGTCCGTCATCTGTTGACTGACCCGCGCCCACACGCGCGTCGCGGATTGATTTATGATTGATTCGTCGATCTGCTCGTCGCGTATTTCGCGCGCGGCGGCGTCTATAATTGCGTCCAATTCTTTTTTATTGTGCTTCATGATGTTTCTCCAAATAACTGCCGATTTCTTTGCGAAGGCGTGTTCTGGCGCGGTGCAGCGTGACCGCGACGACCATTTGTGATGTGCCTAAAATTTGTGCGATGCGGTTATTGTCGTAGCCTTCAAAATAACGGAGTGTGAACGCGGTCGCGGCGCGCCCTTCGAGCTTCGCAACCGCGTGGCGAATAAGCTCGCGCAGTTCAACGTCTGCAAAATCGTCTTCGGGACTCTGGTAAGAGAGCTTCGAGCTTTGATTAAAATCTATAACATCTAAAGAAACCCAACTGGCGCGCGTGCGACTTCTGAGCAAATCGAGCGAGGCGTTGACCGCCGCCCGGTGCAAATAGCCTTCCGGGTTCGGCGAAAAATCGCGTCGGTTTGGAGTAAGCCGCAGGAAAATAGTTTGCAAAACGTCCTCGGCGTCGCTCCGGCTGCCCGTAATACGATACGCGATGCGGAAGATCGCTTTATGATGGTCTCGAAAAAGAACCGCGAGTTCTTCAAGCTCCGCGTTTCCTGCGAACGCTTCATGCGGCGGCGCGCTTTTTGCTGAGTCTATTAAATCGCTTTTTAATAGCGTGTTGGCGGCGGTGTTCACATTTGTCTCCTTTGAATCGTCATCCATAAATATAAACGTGCGCCGCGGCGGATTATTAACAACGAAGAGAAATAAATTTTCACATCTGATGAAAGAATTATATTTTCTCCAGGTGTTTAGTCCCGTGTATTTGATTGAACTTGAACAAATTGAACAGCACCCAACCTAAAATTATTCTTAGGTTGGGTGCCAAAGGCGGTATTCCTTTTTGGGTTGATTACCTTTTCGAGATTGTCGGCACAAAGCCTTTGCCCGAACCGCCCAAATCATTACAGATGTGAACAATTAGTTTGGAGCCTTTTGCTTGCGGCGATATCGCGTCGCTTTTCAGGCGGGTAATCGGCTTCATATTACTCGGTCTAAATACAATGTAGTTTCATTAAAAAGAAGCGTGACAATATTTCTAAACGAATCGCTTTTAGAGATTTCCTTTAATTTTGTCGGACAAATGCAGGATTTTATATGAACTCGTTAATTCCTTACAATTTGTCTCGAAAGAATCGTTTTTGATTGTTTTGGACGGCTGATTTGACACGGATACTCAATCGCTCAATCAGCGGCTGAACGTGTGCTTGAAACATTAAAGCGCCGGTCGCCTCAAGATTTCAGCCAACGCTCGCAAGCGGTCTGAATCGGCTGCGCTCTTTGTCCCGGCAACGCTTTTTTCCAGCGCCGGCGCGAGGCTTTTGAGTTTTCCGAGTTCTTTTTGATTCGGTTTTGAACTCTCCGCGCTTTGAATTACCTGCCGCAGGCTGGCGATTTGGCTGGAAGGCAGAGATTGTGAACGCTCCAGCTGATCGACGTAAGCCTTTGCTACGACAAGCCGCCGCGACCACTCGATTTTCTCCTGATTCTGCACGTTCAATTCAGCCACGCGAACTGATTTCGCAGCGTCAATTTCATTCTGCGTCAGGAACTTAGTCGGCGTCAGCTCAAAAATGTCCAGCCCACGCGCAATTTCCGACGCGTAAATGTTTCCGTTATACCAGTAAGCAGACCAGTCGCCGCCGAGTATCAGCATCTTCTGGTCAATCGGACCGCGGTCGAAATAGGCAATCTCGAACGGATGCGCCGCGTCGGTAAAATCCATAATGGAGATGCCGCCTTGATACCAGGCTTGCACTTTTATGTCGCGACCGGGAACCGGAATGAGCGAGCCGTTGTGCGCAACGCAGTTTTCGCTGTCGCCCTGCGCCGACGGCAGCTTATAGTAACTCGCAAAGTTCAGCTTGTTATCTTTCAAGTTGAAAATCGCGTCCGCGCCCCATTTGTTCGGATCGTTAGCGCGGCAGCGCGCGCCCAGTCCGCCGCCCCATTCATCGGTAAACACAACTTTTTTACCGTCATTGGAAAATGAAGCCGAGTGCCAGTATGAATAATTCGGGTCGTTGACCGCATCGACGCGCTTCGGATTTGCCGGGTCTTTGATGTCGAGCAGAATTCCGTTTCCCGAACAGGCGCCCGCCGCGAGTCCAATCGCCGAATAGACGGTAATATCGTGGCATTGGTTGGTATCGGACGGTTTTGATAATCCGTTTCTGCCGTGCGTACCGCCGTTGTTCAGACCGTTGATGACGCCCGTTCTCGAATCCATAAACACTCGCGGACTCGATACTATCCGGGCATCTTGCGGCGCGGCGAGCGGCACTTTAATCACTTCGATACGGAAGAGCGCCGTATTTGGATTCTTGTCCGGCGATTCGCCCGAACATCCGGCAAGCTCTTCGCCCGGACGGACGAAAGACGTGCCGGAGACGTAAATGTAAGCGTTGTTTTTATCATTCGGAGAAGTAACCAGCGTATGCGTGTGCGAGCCGCGGCAGGTTTGCACCGCCGCCACCTGCTTCGGATTTTTAATGTCGCCGATGTCGAAAATCCGCACTCCGCGAAACCGCTCTTTTTGCACGTCGGGCTTATTCTCTTGTCCGGCAGCGGGCGCAGGTTGAGGCGGAAAACCTTGAGTGCCGCAATCCAATCTGCCGTTCGGCATCTCGACCGACATAAAGAGCAGGTTCTTATAAACAGATACGTCGCCCTGCCCGCCCGGACACACAATCGAGGTCAACAATTTGGCGTTCGCCGGATTGTTGATGTCATAGATATTGACGCCGTAAAAGTTTCCCTGAAAAAGATGGTTTCCCTGAAACGCCAAATCTGAATTAGCAAAAGCAAGCTGCGCAATAACCAGCCGGAGCGGCTTTGGCATCTTTGACGAGTCGCCGACGCCGAGGATGCCTAATGTCTTCTGCACCTTCGGACTGTCAGGATCGTCGGAACCAAGCTGAAACGTCTCCGGCTTTTTAAAGAGCATAAGATGTTTCATGCCCATCGCCGCTTCACCGGCGTCGTATAATCCCGGCGACAGTTTGAAGCGCGGATCATCGGCATCCGAACCCGTCATTCCCGCCGGCAGCGGCGGCGCCGATTCAAGCGATTGTGCCGATGTTCCGGCGGCAAAACAGGCGCACAAAACAAACAAAGCGGTTATCAAACGGAAAGCGATATTATGTATTCGATTCATCATTTCTCCTCTTGCGGGTTTTCACCCAGCATCGTCTGCATAATTCTGATTTCGGCGCGTTGACCGCTGTCCACATCGGTGGCGAAATTAAACAGTTCGGCATCCTGCCCCGCGCCGGCGGTCTCGAACAAATCCTTGACCATCGTCAACGCGCCGGTGTGGTGCTGAATCATTCCTTTCAAAAACAGCCGGTCGAACTCGGCGCCTTTTGCTTTTCTTAACTGTTCCATCTGCTTTGAGGTCAGCATACCGGGCATCAGCATCGTGTGATGACCCGACATTTTATGTTTCGACATATCCATTCCCGGCATATCCATATCCGACATTTCCGGCATCGTGGGCGAAATCGGCTCGCTTCTGGTTTCGAGCCACCGTTTCATAAACTTCATTTCATCCGACTGCGATTGGCTGATGCGCGCTCCGAGCAGCCGGAGTTCTTTATTCTCCGTCCGCGACCCGATGAGCGCCGTCATCTCCACCGCTTGCCCGTGATGCATAATCATTCCCTGCATAAACTCCGCATCCTTCGGCGAACGGGGCGGCAGTATCGCTCTCGTCGATGGCGGCAGTATTCGGGTCGGCTGTCCCGGCGCGCCGGGCTGCACGACAACCGGCGACTCCTTGGAATCAGCCTGTTGCTGTGCGTGTGCCGGCAGCGACAAGAAACATACGAGCGCAACGGCAGCCATCAGCCCGCTTCGCAGGGCTGCAACAGAGATTGCTGACGGCAGGTTAAGCCTGACATTGAAAGAAAACGATTGCATCGGCGTTGATTGATTAAGCATTTAGCCATCAAATTAGCACAAAAAAGAGATAGGCGCTATCCCGAAAGAGAAGCGTCCGCTAAGATACGCTCGGCAAAGAAACGGTATACATATCCAATTCTCCGATTCGTCAATATTTTAGATTTTTCAGCACATTTAAAGTCTAGCTGAAAACGATAACTGTTTGAATGTCCATAACCGGGCGTTGGGGCTTCAGGCGACGAAAACTTTAAATTCGGATTTTAATATAGACATAAGCAAAAGCAGCGCATTCAAATTACGCGATTTTTTATCGCCGGTGATGAGCCGCCGGTCGAGCATTTCGGTCAAACTTTCCTTCGGCATATCGTCCCAGCGATACCATTTTACGTTTTGCGATTCGGTCATTAATTCCTTCCTGTTTCTTTGATTTTGTCTGATGTGTAAATTTTTTCCAGCAAATGGCGGCAAAACTTATCAGATCACTTTCCGACCATTGAAATTAAACAGCCGAATTATTCGCCCGGCGCGTATTTCCGTTCGGTATGATTTTTCAAGTCGGTCGGGTAAAAATACACTTCGCGCAAATCGCCTTTGCTGTAACGCAGCGCCTGGTCGTTAAAGTGCGGAGATTTCGGGTCGCCGCTTTCGCCGCCCGCGGTTACAGCTCTGGCGCGAACCTTTTTGCCGAATTCGACGACGGCGACAAAACTGTTGCCGCTCGTGCCATACCATTTTTTTGTATTGCGCGTCGGCGCTGCTCCGAATGAAGCGAGCGAACCCCAATTTCCCGAAGTAAAGCCGACGGGAATGCTCGGCGCGGCGTCATTGAATGGCTGCACGATGTCTCCGGTCAAACGCTGAAAACGATTTATCTCGCCCCACGCGGTTCGCCAATTTCCGAAATCCGCCCCCAGTTTATCCGATGCGCGATTCAGCGCTTCGACAAGCTGTGTGGGCGTCGCTTTTGTCAGGACGTTATCCTGAGACGGCACGCCGGGACTCGGACCCAATGTGCGGAGAATTTCCGCGCCCCAGAAAACCGCCAGCGAAGTTGCGACCGAATCGGTTGACCAGCGGCGGTTCCAATCGCGCAAAATTCTGATTTGCTCGCTCAATTTTGTCTTTAACGGGTCGCTTGCGGGCAATCCGTCCCACGCCCGAATGAGCGGCGGAACGGTTTTTTCAAACCACGGCAAGTAGGTGTCATAAGCGGCATCACGCAGGCGTTCGAGCGTGAAATCCTTGCGGTTTTCCAGCACCATTATCGCGTGCAGACCGCGCGCCGATTCGATTCCGTTATCGACGTATTTCGGAAAATCCGATTGCTTCCGGCTGCTCGCACCGGCGGCTGACCACGGCGAATTGTTGCTGTTATAAAGCCAGCCGCTCGCCGGATTAAGCAGATTTGGCGATTCTTCGACCGACAGCAAACCCTTCCAATCGCTTTCCGGGTCGCTTCCGTCAACCGGTTTCGTCCAGTCGAATTTCGGATTGCGCCGCGGGATGAAATTCGCGTGAAAATAAGCTATGTTGCCGTCGGCGTCGGCATAAATCGTGTTGTTCGACGAGTTGGTATGCAGCTCAAGCGTCTGCCGAAACTCTTTGTAATTTCTCGCCTTCGTCCGTGTAAAAGATTGCGTCAAAGCCTTTATCGGGTCGTTCATCAGCCCGACGGAAATCCAATCGCCGCTCGCTTCATCTTTTCTGACAATCGCTCCGTGATGCGTGCGGTAAACGGTAAACGTCCGCTCCGCCGTTCCCTGCGCGGTTTTATACGGCACTTTGACGATTGAAGTCATCAGCGGTCTTTCTCCCCTGCCGAATTTATAAAAATATTTACCGCCTTTTTTGACAATCGTTTCGCGCCACTCGTCTATCGCGTCAGCCGCGCTCGAAGTATGCATCCAGCCGAGGCGCTCGTTAAATCCCTGATAAATAAAAATTTGTCCCCACGTCGCCGCGCCGTAAGCATTGAGACCTTCATCGCTTGTAACCTGCAATTCCGAGCGAAAGAAAAACGACGTGTGCGGATTTATCAGCAACAAGGCTTTCCTGTCAGCCGTATTCTTCGGTGAAATTGCGATTCCATTTGAACCGCGCGGCTCGGCAAGAAAATCAGGTTTTTCCGCGCTCGCCGCAACTGTTTTTGAGTCGTAAAATGCCTGTAATCGGGCGAGATTGATGGTTTCGATGTCGCCGCCGATGCTGCCTTCGGTAAACGAGAGCGCCATCCACGGCTCGAACTTATTTATGACGCGCGGCTTAACGTCTGAATGTTCGGCAAGATAAAAATTCAAACCGTCTGCCCACGCGGTCATCAACTTTTGCAGCCACGCCGGACTTTCAGCGAATTTTTTCTTTAAGTCTTCCGGCTGAATAAAGATTTTCATTCGCAAATCGCGCCAAATCGCCGACTCGCCTTCCGCTTCGGCAAGCCTTCCCATCGCGTTGAGGTAATTGGTTTCGACGCGGTTAAAATCATCCTCAGCTTGCGCGTAAATCATACCGAATACGGCATCGGCGTCGGTTTTGCCTGTGATATGAGCGATGCCCCAATCATCACGAACGATGGAAACCTTCGCCGCCTGTCGCTCCCAACGCGCCGCCTCCGGGCTGCCCGCCGCATACAACGGCATCGACAAAAAAAATGACGTTAAAATTAATAAAAATTTGCAGCGAAGATAACTGGAGTTTTCTCGAATCATATTATTCTTTTTTCGGCAGCTAAAATTAAACTTTACAACCCTAAGCAGACAGCCGCAACTTACAAAAAACGCTCTTTTGTCAGAGTTTCAAATTATTGAATCGGCATTCGGGCGAAGAAATAATTTATTGTTGCCGATTGTTTAATCAAGTGCAAATAAAAGAGAATTATAAAAACCGTCCCGGCGGACGACGCGCCGATAACTTGCCGGATTTTGCTTTTACCCGATTGTTCGTTCGGAATGTTTACGGTTGATTGTTCCGCAGATGCCATTTTATTTGTGTGAAACTTTTCGTTTTAAGCCGTTTTATATTCGGACATTACAAATCATAAAATAACAAAAAATTTTGTTTCAAATGATTTATTTGCCGACCGAAAAACCGCCGTCGATGACTAATGCCGTTCCGGTAACGAACGCTGCTTCGTCGCTTGCGAGATACAAAACCGACGCGGCGATTTCTTCGGGCGTTCCCATTCTGCCCAAAGCCTGCGTCGCCGCCATTTCCCGGCATGCTTTTTCCGGGTCGGCGTATTCGGCGATTCTCACTTTTACAAAAGGCGTTTCGACTCTGCCCGGACAAATGCAGTTGGCACGGATTCCGTCGAGCGCGTGGTCGAGCGCGAGACATTTGATAAAACCGACGACGGCGAATTTCATCGTGCAGTAAGCGAGCCGGTCTTTGATGACGATGCCGCCGATTGAAGCCGTATTGACGATTGCGCCGTTTTTGCGCCGAATCATTTCAAACCGAAATTTCACAATATCGGACAGCGCCAGCTCAAGACGGGAGAGGACATTTCATATCATCGAGACGTTCAATAAAAGTTACAAGCGCCGCAAGCTGACTAAAGACCTTTCAATTTCGAGCGAAGAATTGCTTCACCTTGTGGATTTATCGGGCGAATCGGAAACCACCTGCACTCGCGCGCTGGCGGTCTTTCGCGGGATTTTCAACAATTAACTTGTTGAAAATCCTGATTGCGCCGACGCCGGTTTGAAGAAATGTTTTTTGAACGCAATCGCTTTGCTTTTTCCGCATAGGACTAAATGTCTGGTTGAACTTTTTCATACGTTCCAAATCAGATTATTTCAAATCCGCGCCGGACTTTGAATTTTGCAAAAGCGCATAAACTGTCGGAGTTACGACTAACGACAAAAGAAGCGCGAAAACTAATCCGCCGATAACGGCAATTGCAAGCGGCTGAAGCAGTTCCGAACCCGCGCCGATGGCGAGCGCGAGCGGCAGCATTCCTAAAATCGCCGCTAAGGAAGTCATCAGCACCGGGCGAAATCTTCGCCGTCCCGAAACTATTAAGGCTTCGGTCAAATTTTTCGTTTTTTCCAAATTTTCTTCAACCGCGTCGAGCATCAGAATGCCGTTTTTGGCGACGATGCCGACGACCATAATCATTCCCATAAAGCTGACGACGTTGAGCGTTGTTTTGGTGATAAAAAGCGCGAGCAGAACGCCGGTTAAAGCTAAAATCGCGCCAGTAACAATGGCGAATGGATGCGCGAACGAACGAAATTCGACGAGCAAAACGAGAAAGACAAGCACGATTGCTAAAGCTAAACTGATTGCTAATTCGCGGAAAGACGCTTGCTGTTCGGCGTAAAGTCCGCCGTATTCAATCGTCATTCCGGCGGGCAGTTTTACGTCTTTGGCAAGCTGCGCTTTGATTGCCTTGATTGTCGTTCCCAAATCACTGCCCGTAATTCTGGCAGTTACGGCGACCGATTGACGTAAGCCGTCGCGCTCGATTTCGGTTTGACCTTTGTCGTAGATGATGTCGGCAACCTGTTCGAGACGAAACTGCGCGCCCGAAGCCGAACGAATCTGCAAGTCTTTGAGCGCGTCCAGAGATTTTTTGGCATCAGGCGGCAAGCCGACGCGGACGTTGATTAATCTTCCCTGCTGCAAAATCGCCGACGCCGCTTCGCCCGTCATCGCAATCGTTACGGCGTCGGCAACGTCCGAAGCGTTGACGCCGAAACGCGCCGCGTTTTGCTGGTTGATTTTAAAAGTAATCGCCGGACTGCTGACGAAAACGCCGCTGTTTGTATCAACGACGCCGCTGACGTTTTTGATTGATTCCTCGATTTCCGCCGCCTTTGCGTGAAGCGCATTTTTGTCATTGCTGAAAACTTTTATCTCGACGGGCGCGGGCGAAGACGTTAAATCGCCGATTAAATCCGAAAGAATGCCGACAAACTCGACTTCCAAAGCCGGCTCGCTTCCTTCGATTTGCCTGCGCAAATCGTCGGAAACCGCTTGGGTCGTGCGCGTTCGTTTGTCCTTTAATTTAACGAGAAAATCGCCCGTATTCGGTTCGGTAATTGATAAACCTAATTGCAATCCGGTGCGCCGCGAATAGCTTTCGACTTCGGGCGTTTCCTTTAACATTTCTTCGACGTGCTTCAAAATGCGGTCGGTTTCGGCGAGCGAAGTTCCGGGCGGCGCGATGTAATCGAGAACGAACGCGCCTTCGTCAAAATGGGGCAGAAATTCCGAGCCGAGATTTTTGTATAGAAAATACGACGCGAACAAAAGCACGACGCTCGCCGCGACGACAATCCATTTATTTTTCAGCGAAAATTTCAAAAGCCATTCGTAAGGTCGCACGATAAGACTCATAAATCTGCCGAGTTCGTCTTCGTTGTGAACTTTTCCGCGTTTGATTTTGACGAATTTTTCGGCTAAAACCGGCGTGAATGTTAAAGCTAAAACGAGCGACGTAAGAAGCGCGACCGCCATCGTCAGCGCGAGCGAGCGGAAGAAGACGCCGGTAACGCCGGTCAATAATGTGAGCGGCAAAAAGACGACGACGGGCGTAACGGTCGAGCCGATAATCGGAACGGTGATTTCGGAAATTGCCGATTCAATTGCTTCGCGTCTGTTTTGCCCGCGCGATAGATGCATGTAGATGTTTTCGACGACGACAATCGCATCGTCAATCACCAGACCGATTGCCGCCGCGACGCCGCCCAAAGTCATCAAATCGAACGACAAACCGACGAGATACATCGCCAGAAATGTCGCCAGAATCGTTACGGGAATCACGAGAATCGCCACAAAAGTCGTGCCGACGTTTCGCAAAAAAGCGTAGAGAATGATGACCGATAATATCAACCCGATTAAAATCGCGTCGCGCACCGAGTTTATTGATTCGCCGACTAAAATTGACTGGTCGTAAAACGGCGCGATGCGAACGTCTTTCGGCAAAGTTTTCTGAACGGCGGCGAGTTCCGTTTTCATCTCGTCGGTAACAACGACCGTGTTTGCGTTCGGCTGGCGCAGAACGTTGATTAAAACAGCGTCGCGCCCGTCCGCCGTAACGATTGTGTAATTCGGCTCAACACCTTGTTTGACGGTTGCGATGTCGGAAATTAAAACCGGAACGTTGTTGACCGTTGCGACGACGATTGAATTTAATTCGTCCGGGGTAGTCGCCTGACCGCTTACCAAAGCTAATTCGAGCTGGTGATTTTCCTCAATCAAACCGGGCGAAGCGACGATGTTCGAGTTTTTTACGGCGTCGGAAACCTGGCTCAAAGTTACGCTGCGGGCGGCGAGTTTTTCGGGGTCAATCTCGACGTGAAATTCTTTGATTTGCCCGCCGGCAATCGTCACATCAGCCACGCCGCTCAAGCGAGCGAGTCGCGGGCGAATCGTGTAAGTCGCTATGTCTCTTAAACTTGCGGCGTCGCGCGTCTCCGAAGTCAAGCTGTAACCGGCGACGGGAAAAACGGCGAACGTCAGACGGTCAACGCGCCTTAAGGAAGCGGTCGAAGGCAGTGTGATTTGCGAGACGCGCGTCTGCACTAGCCCCAAAGTCGTCGGCACGTCAACCGTCCAATCGAAATAAAGATTAACGTCGGCTGAACCGCGCGCCGTCGTCGATTTTATCCGCACGATGCCCGGAATGCCGTTCATCGCTTCTTCAATCGGCTGCGTAACGGTGGCGAGCATCTGGTCGGCGGGCGCGTCGCCGTTATCGACGATAATCACGATTCTGGGGAAATCCGTGTTCGGAAAAATCGCCGTCGGCAGTTGAAAAGCCGCGTAAATTCCCAACAGACAAACGAGCAGAACGACGACGATGACGGCGCGTTTTTGAGTCGAAATTATTCCGGCGAAATTCATATTTTTACTTAAAGAAGAAATTAGCCACGAACAACACGAAAATGCACGAAAAAGATAGGAAAAATGAAATCGCAATAAAATAAAAGATAAAAAAAATGAAATTATTTTGGTTTTATTTCGTGTTCTTTCGTGTTTGTTCGTGGCTAATTATTTTCATTAATTTTCTTCTTTCGCGTCGGTCGGCTCGTCTTTCGCAATCTCGACTTTCGTGCCGTCGGGCAGCGCGTAATTGCCTTCGACGACGATTGTTTCGCCGCCCGTCAAGCCTTCGGTAATTTGAATTTTATCGCCCTGTTTGATGCCGACTTTGACTTTCGTTTCGTGCGCGATGTAGTCTTTGTCAACCGTCATCACCGTTCCTTCGTCGGCGTTTGCGGCGTCCAAAGTTACCGCCGTCGCCGGCACTGTAACGGCGTCGTTTGCCGGATTTGCCGAGACGACAAACTGCACGGCGTCGCCGACGCGCAGCAGCCCGCGCGCGTTTCCGAAGTTTGCCCAAACCTCGATTGTTCGATTTGCCGCGTCCGCCGAGCGGCTGATTAAAGTAACTTTTCCCGACAAAGTTTCGCCCGGCGCCCCCGGCACGCGAACCGTAACGGCGTCGCCCGTCTGCAAATCGGCGACGACGGTATCGGAGAAATTCGCTTTGACGACGATTGAATTCGTATCGGAAATCGTCAAAAGTTTTGCACCGGCGGCGGCGTATTCGCCTTCAAATTGAAATTGGTCGGTAACGACGCCGGAAATCGGCGCGCGAATCTGCGCCAAACTCGCCTGCGCGTCAATCGTATTTATTCGCGTTTCAGCTTGTTTGATTTTAGCTTGCGCGATGGCTTCGGCGTTCGGATTGACCGCCGATGCGTTTAATTTCTGGTTATTCTGCGCGAGCCGCAGAGCGTTTTCGGCGTTGGTCAAAGCGAGCTGTGAGCCTTCGAGTTCTTTCAACGAAAGTCCGCCTTTGGCATACAAATCTTTGCGCCGCTCGTAAATCGCGCGCGCGTTGTCGGCGTTGGCTTTGGCGTCCGCCAAATCTTTTTCCGTCTGCGCGCGAGTTTGTGGAATCGTAACTTTTTGCAGCGTTTGCTGATTTAATTTCGCTTCGTCGAGCGCGGCTTGCGCTTCATTTTTCTGCGCCTGCAAATCCTGCGAAGCTAAGATTGCCAGAACGTCGCCTTGCCGGACGTATTGATTTTTCAGAACGCGCATCTGTTTTATTTGCGCCGAAATCGAAGCCGAAACCGTCGCAGATTCGGCGGGCGCGACGTTGCCGATTGCCGTGAATTCCTTGGCGATTGATTCTTTTTCCGCCGTTGCGACTTTGACGCTGACGACGACTTCTTCCTTCGCAGCGCCCGCGTCGGTCGTTACATTTACGTCAGTCGTCTTGCCGCGCTCGTAGTAAAGATACCCGAAAATTACGAGCAAAGAGGCGGCGAGAATGCCGCCGATGACGAGAAATTTCCGGCGCGGCGACATTTCGCTTTCGTCGTTTGCTTCGTCCGTTTCGATTTGCGTTTCGGTCGTCGTCTCCGTTTGCGCGACTTTTTCGCCGTCGGCGTCTCGCAGTTCTTCCCGATGCGTTTCGATAATTTCGACGTTCTCTTTTGCGTCTTCGCTCATCTAATTTTTCCCGACAGTTAATCCAAAATCCAAAATCCAAAATCTAAAATATCTTTACTGTCCGATTGCCCGCAAGAGCCGCGCGCGCGCCGTTTGATAATCGAAAATCGCTTGATACAGCGCCAGACGCAGAGCGATTAAAGTGTTGTTCGCGTCGGTTACTTCGACAATCGAAGCCTCGCCCGCTCGATAACGCGCCAGCGACGCCGATACGTTTTGTTCCGCGTCCGCGATGCTCGCGCCCGTTTGTTTAATGCGCGCGGCGGCTGAAATCGCCTGAGTTCTGGCTGTGAAAAAGGCTTGCGCGAATTGTCTTTCAGCCAGAGCGCGGGAATTTTGCTTTTGCTCGATTCTCAAGCGCGCCTGAATTTCGCGCGAACGCGCCGCGCCTCTATCGAAAAGCGGAAGCGTTACGCCGATTTGCGCCGACGCGCCCGCGTGGTCGCGCAAATTCGCCGGCGCGAGCGAATCGGAAACAAAGCCGCCGTTCAGCGAATATGTAACTTGCGGGCGATGCTCGCTCCGGGCGATTCGCGCGTCTTGTTCAGCCGCTTTTGTGTCGGCTTCAAACTGCGCGAATTCCGGTCGCGCCGCCGTCGCCGTCTGCGCGAAACTTTCGATTTCGCCGTCCGCCGGAATCTGCATCAATAAATCTTCGGCGGCGACGGCGCGCGTAAATTCGTAACCGATTAAAAGGCGCAAAGCGTCGCCGTTCGCCGATTCGTTCGCCCGTGCCTGTTCGAGTTCATTGCGTCTTTGCGCCGTTTGCAGACGCGCCCGCACCAAATCCACGGGAGCGACTTCGCCTGCGTCGAGCAGCAGTTTCGTGTTGTCTTCAAACGCTAGTGCCGTTTGCAGATTATTCTCCGCGCCGCGTCGCTGAACCGTTCCCAAAGCCAGATTAAAATAAGCGTCCGTTACCGCGTTCACCAGCTCGCGTCTGGCAATCTCACTGCCCGCCCGCGCCGATTCGACTAATAATTTGCTGCGCCGCAGAGTTGCGCGCAGTCTTCCCGAAGTATCAATTTCACCCGTCGCCGTAACCAAACCTTGATATTCGGTAATCGCGTTCGCGCCGATAAACGACGGCGGACGAGTCGTTACGGCGGTTACAGTTCCATTCGTAACGCCCGCCGCCGTCGTTCTCGAAAGCGACGGCGTTGTGTAAATAAAATTCGGTGCAATCCCGATGCGCGGATAAAAAGCCGCGCGCGCCTGCCGCACGTCTTCAGCCGCGATTTGCTCATTAATTTGCGCGCCGCGAAAAGCGGAAGCCTGTTTCAGCGCCAAATCAATCGCTTCGCTAATCGTAATCGGCTTAGCGAAATCGGTTTGACTGCTCGAAAGACTTGCCGCAGTCGGCGCGCCAATCGGAACGACGCTTTGCGCGCGCGCGCCCGCAATTACCGAAAACAACAAAAACGACGCGCTCAAAAAACTTTTCATTCTCTCGATTTTTGACGATTTCCCAGTTAAAAATTTCGCTGTCAAAGCGCGTCGTACCAAAAACACTTTGTATTAAACTTCGCGTCTTTGCGCCTTTGCGGGAAATTTTTGTTTCTCCCGCAAAGGCGCAAAGACGCGAAGGAAAAATTAAAGAAGCAAAAACACAACTGCTGTTTTTGAGATGACTTCCAAATAAACATTCGCAAGTTTAAGTTTTTTTGCCTTTCTTTTTCGCCTGTTTCGCGTCTTCGCGTTTTTCCTTTGCTTCGTCGGCTTTCGATTCTTCTTCGGTGCTGACGATTGCTCCGTTCAGAGCGTCAACCTGCACTTCGGTTATCGTGCCTTTTTCGTTGCGAATGTCGAACGAATAAACGAGTTTGCCGTGTTCTTTTTCCAATTCGGCTTCCTCGATTTTCCCGCCCGCAACCGCATTCTGCGCGGTTTCGCGCGCCTGCGCCATCGTGATTTTCGCTTGCTTTGCAAGTTTCGCATTCGGTTTTTTCACTTTTTCCTGCGCCGATGCGTTCATCGAAGCGAAGGCGAAAAATACCAATACCAATAAAAACGACCACGCCGCGCCGACGATTGATTTGTTTTTTAATTTCATATTATTTGTCTCCCTGTTTTGTTTTGGCGACGTTTCCGCCGCGAGTTTGGATTACAGTTTAACCGCACCTTTATGAATAGAAGATTAACGCGCCGTTTTTTTGCGACGCGCGGAATTATTAAAGCGCGCAATCGAAATATAAGAATCAAACGACGCTTGTTCGATTTGAATTTTCCGCCTCTCCAATCGGAAAAGCAACGCTGAAAACGCTTCCCGTTTCGTTTGAGGAAACGAGTTCGATTTCGCCGTCGTGCAGCGACGCAATCCATTGAGCAATGGCAAGTCCTAGACCTGCGCCGCCGGTCGCGCTGGTTTCGTTGCGGCTGCGCGCTTTATCGGCGCGGTAAAATCGCTCGAAGATTTTCGTCTGCTCGTCTTTTGAAATGCCCGCGCCCGTGTCGCCGACGGTTACGCGGTAATTTTCCGAAGCTTTTTCCGCCGCAATCGAAACCGCGCCGCCCGTTCGATTGTATTTTATGGCGTTGTCGAGCAGATTGATAAAAAGGCGGCGCAGAAGCTGTTCGTCGCCACGCATCGGCATCTCTTGGTTCGTGGAAAAATTTAACGAGACGTTTCGTTTTTCCGCCAGAACGCGGACGGCGCGGACGCAATCGGATAAAATTTCGTCGAGATAGAGTTCCGCAAAATTCGCGCGAAATTGTCCGGCGTCGGCGCGCGCTAAAGTGAAAAGATCTTCGACGATGCGCGTCAGGCGCTTGCTTTCGTCGTGAACGACGGCGAGCGATTCGCGGTATTCCGCCGCCGTTCGATTTTCTTTCGAGAGCGTAACTTCCGATTCGCCGCGCACGATGGCGAGCGGCGTGCGAAGCTCGTGCGAAGCGTCCGCCATAAAACGGCGCTGCTGTTCTGACGCCCGTTCAAGCTGTTCAAATGCGCCTTCGAGCCGTTCGAGCAGCGCGTTAAAAATCCGCGCTAAATTTCCAAGCTCGTCTTTTTCATTTTTAACGGGAAGGCGCGCGTGCAGATTTGTCGCGCTGATTGTCGCGGCGCGGCGGCTCATATCCACTACGGGCGCGAGACTTTTTCCGGCTAGAAAATAACCGCCCAAACCGGACAGCAGAAGCGCGAGCGGCACGGCGACGAAAAATATTGACCGCAGGCGTTCGAGAAAATCCATTTGGTCTTTTAAAGAATACAAAACGAATAATCGGTATTTGCCCGCGCCCGATTCGAGCGGAACGTCGTGAACGCGAAAACTATTGTTGCCGATATTGATTAAGGAATAAGACTGCGCGGCGGCGGCGGCTTTCAGCAAAGCCGCGTCAAAATCGGCGTTATCGTTCGTCGAAGCGATTCGGCGGTTGTCGTCCGCCGCATAGACGGCGAAAACGTAATCGTGAAAACGCGATTCGTCTATCGCTTCCCGAACGTCGTTCTCGAACGAAGATTTTTCCGGCTCGTCGGAATGTTCGGCGGCGAGCGCGGTTTTGAAATTTCGCGCCATCTCCGCCAGATTTTCGTCCGCCGTATCAGCCAAAACGCGCACGACGAGAAAATACGTCAGCGCGGCGAAAGCGATTAGCACGAGCGCCAGAACGCCGACATACCAGACGGTTAATTTTGCCCGGACGGAATTAAGCATTTTCCTCTAAAACGTAGCCCGCGCCGCGTCTCGTGTGAATCAACTGCACTTCGAAACCTTCGTCCATTTTCGAGCGCAGGCGCCGTATATAAACGTCAATCAAGTTGGAAAAAGCGTCGAAATTTTCGTCCCAGACGTGTTCGGCAATCGCCGCGCGACCCAGAACTTTTCCTTTTTCACGCGCCAGATATTCTAGCAAAGCGTATTCTTTGGTCGTCAAAAAAATCTCGCGCCCGCCGCGCCGAACTTTTTGCGCAACCGTGTCAATCTCCAAATCTCCGATAATAATTTTCGGCGGACGAACTTCCGCGCCGCGCCTGAGCAGAGCGCGCAGACGCGCTAGCAGTTCCCTAAATTCAAAAGGCTTCGTCAAATAATCGTCTGCGCCCGAATCGAGTCCAAAAATTTTATCGTCAATCGCATCACGCGCCGTCAACATCAAAACCGGCGTTTTTATATTGTCTTTACGAAGCTCGCGGCATACGGTAAAACCGTCTTTAACGGGCAGCATTACATCGAGAATTATCGCGTCGTAACGGTTGATTGACGCCAAGTAGAGACCTTCTTCGCCGTCCGGTGCGATGTCGACGGCGTAGGCATTCTCCCGCAAACCTTTGCTCACGAAACTCGCAATTCGTTCGTCGTCTTCAACCAGCAGAATTCGCATAACCGGAGTCAAATTTTAGCGAAAAAAATGAATAGGCGATTAATTCAATCGCCATTTTTGATTTTTTGCTTCCTTAATAAGATGCCTTCAAGATGCCTTCAATACGCCTTGAAAAGCGTCTTTTCAATAAAGGTTTGTTACCGTTTAGAAATTCCACGCCAGAGCCGCCGCGTAGGTTCGGCTGCGCACGTCGTATTGCGGAGCGATGCGCGGAAAATACTTTTCCATTTTGGTAATTTTTTTCGTTCCGTCGGGCGCGTCTAGATTCGCGTCGTGATGCCGCAGATAGACGAAATGACCGACGCCGTAACCGATGGCGCTGCCGACAAGAACGTCGCTCAAGAAATGATTGCGTCCCGTGTAGCGCGACAAGCTAACCGCCGTCGCCAATCCGTAAACTCCGTAGCGCACGAGCCGATGACGCTTGCCGTATTCGCCGTCGATGACGGCGGCGAGCGACCAAATGCTCGTCGAATGACCGGACGGAAAAGAATTGCCGCCGTCAAAAAAACCGCCGCTTCCGCCTTTATCGAGCGGGCGCGGGCGCTGCGTTGCGAATTTAAGGGTCTGCGCGACGATGCCGCTGTCAACAAGTGCTTCGGCTGCCAGCAGTCCCGTTTCTCTCGCTCGCCCATTGTGCGCAGCTTTTCCAATCAAGTAAAACGCGGCAGCCGCGCCACCGACGGCGTAGCCTGTTCCGAAGCGGCTTACATCGCGGCTAATCCGCAATCTCGTTTCGTTGTTATCGAGCGCGCCCGCAGTGCGTTTGTCGGTAGCGAATAATGCAGCCGATGCCGCGCCCAGCGGAGCGAGCCATCGAGCGTCGCGCCCGCGAAGATGAAACGGCGAAGTCCAGATAGCGTATTGGTCTTTTAAGATATTGGCGAAAAAACGTCTTTCAAGCGAACGCACAGGCGAAGCGGCGGGAGTCGGCGACGGCGCGGGCGAACCGCTCTGTGCAAAAGAGGCAGGCGCAAGGACAAAAAGTGTTAAAGCCAAAAGCAGAAAAATGCGCCGGAGATTTCGTTCGATTGCAACGGCTCGTTTACCGATTGATTTTACTTTTTTCACGCTCGACTTCATCTTTTTATTCCTACTCAAACTATAATTCAATTTGGGTCTAGGGTAGCAAAAGTAATTTAGAGCGGAAAACGCTCCAGTAATTTTAACAGCAAAAGCTGTGAGTTTTCAGTTCGATGATTAAAACGATATTCACATTCTTTCAGATGCAAATAAAAAGTTTTCGGCGGCACACCGTTGAAGTTTTGCAAGCGGCGTTTGGCATACGACCAGAAACTTTCTATCCCGTTGATATGAATATCGCCGATGGCGAAAACGTCGTCCGAGTGATTGACACGCAGATGTTTAGAATACCCGACATCAACCAGTCCATTGTAGCCGCGCCAGCCGTCCGAATGAATCACCGAATCGAGACTGACCTTGCCACGAATAATGTTTTGCAGAGTTTTCCGCTGCGCGTTCGGGACAATCTCGGTAAAAACACAACCATTTCTTTTATAGATTCCGAAGACGATAGTTTTCCCGCTTGCGCCCCGTCCACGCTTGCCTCGAACTCGCCTAGCTCCGAAATAGGATTCATCAACTTCGATTTGGCAACCGGCAAAAGGCGAAGCTCTTTGGGCTTCTTCGGCAACTCGATTTCTAATTTTCAAATAAATTTGATTAACCGACTTGCGCGTCAGATTAGTCAAAACGGCTGTTTTCTGAGCCGTCAAATCGAGGGCAAAATATTTGATGATTTGCCTGGTTTTTCGCTCGCTAATTTTAGCAAACCGATAATATCGGTTTAGTTGTTTCATTATAGTAGCTTACCAATTTCAATTTGTTGGTTTGCTACAATAGACCCAAAAAATTTAACTCAAAACTACACAAAAACAATTTTTAATACAGCCGTCAGGCAATGCAGCCGAAGAATTTCGGACAACCTTAAAAATTTCGACAATCGAAAACTCGCCAAAGATTTAAACCGTTACCATAGCAGACGAAAGATGAACAGAAGAGGATTTGTTTTTTATACACAAACGGTTTTCGCGCAGTCCGTTATTGAAATCAAAACCGAACTTGAGACGAATTCCGAATCGCTCATTCGTGAGGCAACGACGTTTCAGCCTTTGACGGGTGCGGAAAAATCAACTTTGCGAATTAGGAAAGAGCCAAAGTATCAATCAAAAAATCCGATTTACGGCAAAATAATTGTTGGAAACTCGCCCGCGAAACAAAACATTGCGGTAATCGTTGATGAAGCCGACGGGCAAACGCCGCGTATTTATATTGATGCGAATAATAACCGTAATCTGACCGACGATAAAATTCCTGAATGGACGAAAAGCGAAAGCGGCGGTTTTTTTAAGGAAGTTGTGATAAAGGCGACGTTTCTGATTGACGGAAAATCGCAAGAACTGAATCTGCCTTACACGGCGTTTCGTTATCGGAATGAGGAGCGCAAACAAACCCGTGTTGTTTTCCAATCTAAATTTGCTCGTTCCGGCGAATTGAAAATCGGAAACAACGCTTACAAGATTGTGGCGCAAACTTATAACGAACAAGGATTGTTTTCAAATCCTCAAGAGATAACAATCGGAATTGACACTAATCAAGACGGACAGATTAGCAAATCGCTGCTTTCGGCGGAGATTTTTTGGGGCGGAAACGGTGGTGGAAAACCTTTTAACATCGCGGGCGAAACGTATCGTATGGCGCGGGTTTCCGAATCGGGGGAAAAAATAATTTTAGAAGTTTCTCCGGTGAAGGTTGAGCCGAAAAAATCTATTTTAACAAACGCGCCCGCGCCCGATTTTAGTTTTCAAACTCTCGACGGTAAAACAATGGGTTTGTCAGACTTAAAAGGCAAGGTTGTGCTTTTGGATTTTTGGGCGATTTGGTGTTCGCCGTGCATCGCCAATCTGCCGGACATCAAAAAGATTTATAACCGACACGGGCATTCGGAGTTTGAAATTATCGGCATCAGCTTGGATGGCGGCGAAGCATCGAAAACCACTCTCAATGATTTGCATAACTTCGCCGCAAAAGAACAAATGAACTGGCTGATTGCCTTTGACAACGGCGGCTGGGATAATACCGCCGCGCAAATGTATAACATTACGGGCATTCCGATTCACATCGTTGTTGATAAGAAAGGCATCATTCGTTTGATTGAAAGAGGCAGCGGCACGGAAAGGATAAATAAAATCGAAGCGCTTGTATCCGAACTAATCAAAGAATAGTGTTCAAAGAACTTTTTTCTATGAAACCGATGTCGAACAAATCAATGGATGTGAGGCAAAAACAGCGACGTTGAATGGTTTGCCAGCTTGCGTGTGTCTTTGCCCACGTCAGATACTGTGTTGGATGTCAAGCAGTTTTCGCCCAATTTGGGTCAAATGGTTTTCCGGTTTTCCCAAATGCGGAGCCAGTAAATAATTTTGTGTAAATGGATTTAATCAACATTTATTTTAATGGAGGATTTTATGCCAATTACCAATGAAGTTTTAGACCAGATACTGAAAGATTATGAGAA
>JAABUN010001319.1_pt1 | contig 55942 bp, 51 predicted proteins | sample 5559311 | NCBI WGS metagenome assembly JAABUN01 (sample SAMN10711877, study PRJNA513370) | rock metagenome | isolation source: Antarctica rocks | place: Antarctica: Victoria Land, Siegfried Peak sud
TGAACAAAATCATCCACCTCAACAAACAGCTCGAGTAAATTCATATCGGTATCTCCTTTGTGGGTCTTTTGCTATTCCCAGCTTAGGAGATACTTCTGCGTTATGGAAACTCCGAACTCAGGTTAAAATAGCTTGATGGACGAAACTGCGCTGAGCATTCAGGATGATCTGAAACTCGTCCGGCAATTTGTGCTGGACGGTTTGGGCGACTAGCCCGCAAAGGTGTATCTGTTCGGCTCGAGAAAATGGAGCGCAGCGCGGCAGAGGTTTAAGTGTGCCTCCCGTCCAGTTTGACCGTTCGCCGCGCTAAACTAAGCTTATGACACAGACCTTGAAAGAAAAGCTCGAGGCTCTCTCTCAACCATTACAAAAAGAAGTTGAATTTGTCGATTTCTTGCTTTCTAGGCGTGCCGCAGCGCAGCCAAAAGGGTTTTCCTTCTCTTGGGCGGGAGGACTGAGCGATCTAAAGGAAGAAACAACTTCTGTGAGTTTGCAACATCAGGCTTCGGAGTGGCGCTAGGTGATTCTGGTAGCGAGCTTGGATTATAAAATTTTAAGCTGATATGGGACGTTATGACAAGCTGTTTGCTCGAGTGCTCAGGGGTACTTCAGACGCCAATATTTCTTTTGACGACTTGTGTCAGCTGCTCAGCTACTTGGGGTTTGACAAGCGGGTGCGCGGCAGCCATCATATTTTTAGACGCGCGGGTACCGAAGAACGTATCAACCTCCAACGGGAGGGCAGTAAGGCTAAACCATATCAGGTCAAGCAGGTTCGCGCCGTCATCGTCAAGTACGGCTTGGGAGGAAACGATGCTGAAGTATGAAGTCATCATTTTTTGGAGTAACGACGACGACGCCTTTGTTGCCGAGGTTCCCGAACTGCCGGGATGCGCGGCTCACGGAGACACACCCGAGGCGGCTCTAACCCAAGCGCAAGAGGCGATGCACCTCTGGCTCGAGACCGCCCAAGAGTTCGGCGACCCTATCCCGGAGCCTAAAGGCCGCCGCTTGATGCTGGCCTGAGCCTTTATCCTAATGTCTCTGCAACTCATCAACCAGTACCAGGCCAAGCTCGAGCGCCTTATCGCCTACGGTGGCAGCCGCAACGAGACGAGCGTGCGGGCCGCGTTTCAAGATTTGCTCGACCGCTACGCCGCTGCCAAAAGTCTGGCGCTGGTCACTGAACTCGAGTACAAAACCACCTCCGGCACGACCGTCCGGCCTGACGGCACGCTCAAAAATGCTGTTCGGCAAGATGTCGGTTACTGGGAATCGAAAGACGAGCGCGACGACCTCGACGCCGAAATTGCGCTCAAGTTCGCCAAAGGCTACCCTGACCTGAACATCTTGTTCGACGATACGCAGCAGGTCGTCTTGATTCAGAATGGGCAAGAAGTGGGCCGCGCCGCCATGAGCGACGCCCGCTTGTTGAACACTTTGCTCGAGCAGTTCGTCGGTTTTGAGACGCCCTTCGTCCGCACCTTCCGCGAGGCCATCAGCCACTTTCAAGACGACCTGCCCGACCTGCTAGAGCATCTGCGCGGAGCCATCGCCGCCCAAGCCGCCGAAAACGCTGGCTTTCGGGAGAAACGCGACCGTTTGCTGGAACTCGTGCAAAAGGCCATCAACCCGCACCTGAACGGGGCCGACGTACGCGAGATGGTGATTCAGCACCTCCTGACCGAAGAGATTTTTACTTCAGTTTTTAACGACGCGCAGTTTCACCGTGAAAATAACGTTGCCCGCGAGTTGGCCGGTGTCACCGAGACGTTTTTCAAGGGCAGCTTGCGCCGTGATACCTTGCAACGCATCCGCCCTTACTACGCCGTTATCCAGCAAGCCGCCGTAAACATCGCCGACCACCACGAAAAACAGCAATTTCTAAAAATCATCTACGAGACCTTTTACAAAGCCTACAACCCCGCGAGCGCCGACCGTCTCGGCATCGTCTACACACCCAACGAAATCGTCCGCTTTATGGTCGAGGCGGCGGACCATCTAACCGAAAAGCACTTCGGCAAGCTTTTGGGCGACCCTGGCGTCAACATTTTAGACCCGGCGACGGGCACCGGCACGTTTATCACCGAAATTATCGAATACTTGTCGAAAGCGCAGCTCGAGCACAAATACGTCCACGAACTCTTTTGCAACGAAGTCGCGCTGTTGCCGTACTACACCGCGAACCTCAACATCGAATACACGTATCAGCAGAAGATGGGCCACTACGCCGAGTTTGAAAACATCGCGCTCGTAGACACGCTCGACAACCTCAACTATGTGGGCGCGACCGGACAGTTCGGGATGTTTGAGCTGACCGCCGAAAACCTCGAGCGTATCCGGCGGCAGAACGAACAGCAGATTTCGGTCATTATCGGCAACCCGCCGTATAACGCCAATCAACTGAACGAAAACGACAACAACAAAAACCGCCCGTACCCCGCGATAGATGAGCGCATCAAAAAGACGTATGTCAAGGAAAGCACCGCCCAAAAGACGAAGGTTTACGACATGTACGCCCGGTTTCTGCGCTGGGCAGGCGACCGCATCGGTGAAAATGGCGTCGTGGCCTACATTGTCAACCGTTCGTTTATCGACTCGAGGACTTTCGACGGCTTTAGAAAAGTTGTTGCGGGTGAGTTCAGCGAGATTTACGTGATTGATTTAGGCGGCGACGTGCGGGCCAATCCGAAACTTTCCGGTACGAAAAACAACGTTTTCGGGATTCAAACCGGCGTGGCGATGATTTTTCTAGTCAAGAAACCGCAAACTGAACCCGCCCGCATCTTTTACGCCCGCCGCCCCGAAATGGACACCGCCAAAGACAAGCTCGAGTACCTCCGCACCACACCCTTCCAACACATCCCTTTCGACCACGTACGCCCCGACAAGCTGCACAGTTGGATAAACCAGTCAGAAAACGATTGGGATGAGTTTTTGCCGGTTGCAACATCAGAAACAAAAGCTACAGACAGAGTGCGTGAAGAAAACGCGATTTTCAAGCTCTACTCGTTAGGTGTTTCAACCAACCGTGATGAATGGGTTTACGATCTGGACGAAAAAACGCTAAAGGAAAAAGTAAAGTTTTTCGTCAACTTTCATGAGGGCGAAAAAAAGCGTTGGCTGAAAGAAGGGAAAGCGGTTTGGACGGGCAAGCCCAACGACAAAAAGGAACTCATCAGCGACTTTGTAGACCGGACGATTAAATGGACGAATAAGCTCGAGACAAACTTTGTCAAGGGGGCTTCGCTCAAGTTCGATGAAGCCAAGATAAAAATGCTGATGTACAGGCCGTACCTAAAGCAATTTTATTACGCAGACGCTGCGCTTTCGGATAGATTGACTATAAACCACTTTGAAATGTTCGGTAGGAGTTTGAAAGAAGATAACGAAGTCATTTCATTTTCTGGTACAGGATCATCGAAGCAGTTTTCCATACTCGCTACAGATGAACTTTCCGGCTTGGACTTGTTAGAGAAAACTCAATGCCTCCCGCTTTACCGCTATGACAAACACGAAAACAAGCTCGAGAACATCACCAACTGGGGCTTAAACCAGTTCCGCACGCATTACGGAGACGACAACATCACCCGGCAAGATATTTTTCATTACGTTTACGGCGTGCTGCATAACCCCGCATACCGCAAAAAGTACGAACTCAACTTGCGCCGTGAGTTTCCGCGTATCCCGTTTTACGAGGATTTTGGGCGGTGGACGGCGTGGGGCCAAAAGCTTTTAGAGTTGCACCTGAACTTTGAAACGGTGGAGCCGTATCCTTTGCCGCGCACCGATTCACAGAACGTTAAGAATCCGAAGGCCAAACTCAAGGCAGACAAGGCGGCGGGCGACATCATCCTCGACAGCGAAACGACGCTCTCAGGGGTTCCGGCGGCGGCGTGGGACTACAAACTCGGGAACAGGTCGGCGCTCGAGTGGGTTTTGGAGCGGTATAAAGAGCGGACGCCGAAAGATAAAACGGTGGCGGAAAAGTTTAGTACCTACCGTTTTGCGGACTATAAAGAGGACGTGATCGTGCTTTTGGGGCGGGTGTGCGCGGTGAGCGTGGCGACGGCGGCGGTGGTAGCGGAGATGGGTGGAAGCGAGTAAGCTGAAGTTTATGACCACCGTGCCGCTAGAAGAGGCCAAGGAACGGCTCGAGGAACTGCTTGAGGTTGCGGCGACCGGCGAGACTATCGTCATTATCAAAGACGACGGGAGCGCGTTCGAGCTGGTAGCTCAGGGACAAAAACGGCCTGGTTATGGAAGCGCCAAAGGCTGGTTTACGCTGGCGGAAGACTTTGACGATCCGCTGGAGGACTTTGCCGAGTATATGGAATGAGGGTGCTGTTAGACACCCACACTTTTTTGTGGTTCGTGGGTGGAGACGGTGCCCTCAGCAAGACCTGTCTCGAGCTGATTGAAAACCAGGATAATGCTGTTCTACTAAGCGTCGCCAGTCTTTGGGAAGTGGCGATCAAGATGGGCTTGGGAAAGCTCGAGGTGCATGGTGCTCATACGGTTCAGGAATTGGTCGATGTAGGAGTCAGCGCCAACCGTCTCGAGCTGCTGGGGATTACTCCCAGGCATCTCGACCACGTGAGAACCCTGCCCTTGCATCACCGCGACCCGTTCGACCGCATTCTCATCGCCCAAGCTTTGAGCGAAAACCTGGTCTTGCTCAGCCGTGACCACGCGCTCGCCGCTTACGGCGTGCAGGTGCTGTGGCAAACGGGGTGACAGTGGAGGTGCAGCGTCTCTTCGCAGCTACTTAGAGATCGTGACAGTCCGTGAGCTGCTTTGCGTTTTTAGAGCCCGGATGAAGCGGGCGTCGGACTTGGCATACCGTTGGGTCCTACTTGTTTAGTCTGGGCAGCTCTAGCGCCCGTAAACCAAATCGCACGCCTCGGGCGGCGTCCAGTGAGCGTCTTTACCGTCCCACTTGACGTTGCAGCCGATGGGGTTGGTGACGGGGACGCGTAGCGGTCTGCCTACGGTTAGGTCTGAGAGGGCGTTCCCCAAGTCGTTTATTTCGACCAAATCTGCATCTTTAGGGTTATCGACGCCGCGCCCGGTGTAGACGAGCTTGCGCGACCCGTACTGGCCCGCCTCACCGAAGACGAAAAAGTGCGGGGTGCGAAGTGCGCCGTAAGCGAGGGCCACGTCTTGCGATTCGTCGCGCAGGTAGCGCCAGGGAAAGTTGTGCTGAGCCATGCGCGCTTTCATGTGCTCCATATCGTCTTCGGGTACGGTAGCGGCGCTGTTCGAGTTGATCCCGACGAACGTCACGTCTTTTGACGCGAACTTTTGCGCCGTGGCCCGCGTAGACTCGTCCGAACCGACGACATACGGGCAGTGGTTACAGGTAAAAAAGACCACCAACACGCGGTCGTGGCGAAAGTCCCCCAGGCTGTACGTGCGCCCGTCGGTCGCGGGCAGCGAAAAGTCGGGGGCGGTCTCGCCGAGTTGTAGGGTAAACACCATCGTTCCTCCTTTGGGTACTCGCAGAGCCGGACTCGGTGCGGGGGCGGGGTCTCGAGGAAGCTAGTTCGTGAGCCTCCAAGGAGGACTGGGCTAATCCCACTGCTCAGGTTTTTTCGACCCGTAACCCCTGCTCCTTCCAAGCTGTAAAGCCGCCTTCCAGGTGCGCCACGTTGGTATATCCCATCTCTTTAAGGGTTTTTGCCGCTAACGCCGAACGCCCGCCGGAGGCGCAGTGTAAGATGACACGCTTGTCGGGCGCAAGCGCCGGGTTGTGATACGGGCTGGTGGGGTCGGCGCGAAACTCGAGCATCCCCCGCGAAACGTGCACCGAACCGGGTACGGCCCCATTTTCTCGCCGCTCTTCATCGTCACGAACATCAACGATAACCGCGCCGCTTTCGGCTTCCTCGGCGGCTTGTTGGGGCGTTAGGTTTTCGACCTGCGTTTGGGCTTCCGCCACCATATCTTTTGCTGCTTTTGTCATGTCTGACCTCTTTTCTAATACGTTTAACTTGCAAGTATAGCTCGAGTACGCGCGCCTACTCAAACGCTGTAATGGGCTACCATAAGAGTATGGAAAATACAACTGATAACCACTACCGAACAGAAAAAGACACGATGGGGGACGTTCGAGTTCCGGCGGACAAGCTCTGGGGCGCGCAGACGCAGCGCAGCCTGCATAACTTTAAGATCGGCGGGCAGACGATGCCTCTAGAGATCATTCGGGCGTTTGCGGTCCTTAAAAAGGCTGCCGCCCTGACGAACGCCGAGCTGGGCGTTTTGCCGCAAGACAAAGCCGACGTGATCGCCCGCGTCTGTGACGAGATTTTGGCAGGTCGGCACGACGCGCAGTTTCCGCTGGTGGTGTGGCAGACGGGTTCGGGTACCCAGTCGAATATGAACGTCAACGAGGTGGTGTCGAACCGGGCTATCGAGCTGTTGGGCGGTGAGGTCGGCTCCCAGACGCCGGTTCACCCGAACGACGATGTGAACAAATCGCAGTCCTCGAACGATACGTTCCCGACGGCGATGCACGTCGCGGCCTACACCGCTGTCGTCGAAACGATGCTGCCGAAAGTCGTGACGTTGCAGGCGACACTCGCACAAAAAGCTCAGGACTTTGCGGAGATTGTCAAGATAGGCCGCACGCACCTCATGGACGCGACGCCGCTGACTTTGGGTCAAGAGTTGTCCGGCTACGCCGCGCAGCTCTCGAGGAGCGTAGAGGCCGTAGAGAACGCGCTGCCGCACCTTTCCGAATTGGCGCTCGGCGGCACCGCTGTTGGGACGGGCCTAAACGCGCCCGATGGGTTTGCCGAAGGCGTCGCCGAGAAGATCGCCGAGCTGACCGGGCACCCGTTCGTAACCGCTGAAAACAAGTTCGAGGCGCTCTCGGCGCATGACGCGGTGGTCGAGGCGTCGGGCGCGCTCAAACGGCTCGCGGTAAGCCTCATGCACATCGCCAACAACATACGGCTTTTGGCGTCGGGGCCACGTTGCGGGATCGGTGAGATTACGATTCCCGCCAATGAACCGGGCAGTTCGATCATGCCCGGCAAGGTCAACCCGACGCAGGCCGAAGCTATGACGATGGTCTGCGCGCAGGTGATCGGTTGCGACGCGGCGGTGACGGTCGCCGGAACGCACGGGCACTTCCAGCTCAACGTTTTTAAGCCGGTGATGATCTACAACCTGCTCTTGTCGGCGCGGCTTTTGGGCGACGCGTGCGAATCGTTTAATGAGCACTGCGCCGCCGGTATCGAACCCAACCAGGCGCGTATCAAAGCGCAGCTCGACAATTCGCTGATGCTGGTCACGGCGCTCAACACCCGCATCGGCTACTACAAGGCCGCCCAGATCGCCAAAACCGCGCACGCTGAAAATCTGACCCTGAAAGAGGCCACCGTCAAACTCGGGTACCTTACCGAAGCCGAGTTCGACGAGGCGGTGGTACCGGAGAAGATGGTTTAGGGAGAGTGCTGAGTACGGATTTCCGAGTACAGGGTGCCGGGTAGTGAGAACCATTTACTCAGCACTCGGTACCCATCTCTCAGCACTGATTTCAGTGACGCCGCAGCACGAAGCATCTGGGAGACCGCCGGATCAGCCGTGGGGTACTACGTTACGTTTGCCATCGAGGCCGACCGCGTTTGTACAGGCGACTACCGTCAGAACTACGACCGAACCGAGACGCCGTTTTTTGACAAGGAAGATGTCGGGACTCAGAACCTAAACGTCTTCGTTCAAGAGATCACCGAGCAGAGCGAGTGTGAAGCTTTCTAATTACTCAGCACTCCGTACTCGGTACTCAGCACTTGGAACTCACCGCTACCTCTCGTCTATCCTCTCCGCATCTTGCGGTAGTTCGCGGAGGTCAGCGGGGTCTAAGCCGGTGTCTACGGCGTAGTCTCGAAACTGAAGCTCGGCGAGCGTATCGCCGTTTGGTTTGACGAACGTCAGGGTTTGCGGCAACCATTCGGTATCGAGAATCGTAGCGGTAACGAAATCGACGTTGGTCTCTTGCTTGCTGTCGAAGCGCAGACGGTAGACCGGGCCAGCCTCGGACTCCTCGTATCCTTCGACTGTGGCCTCCCAGCTGTCGGGACCGAACAGGCGGCCCAGATCGGGGGTCAGATCGACGGCACCTTCAGTCTGGCCTTCGGGGAGAAGTCCGCCCAGGGCGTCGGGGTCGCTGGCGTTTAGAATCGTCACCTGATTGGTAACGAACAGGTAATTATAGACGGTCTCGCCGTCGGCGACGATAAAGTTGTCGGCTAGGGCGTCAGGTTGAAAAAAATACGCCTTGACGAGCTCTTCGGCGGGAATAAACTGGCTTTCGATCTCGAGCGCGATCTCTTGGGCGTCGGTATCAAAAAGCGTACCGGTAAGCAAAAAAGATATGTCTTGCAGCGCGTCGCTGCGCGCCTCGAGGTTCGCCAGCACTTCGTCGGCGCTCAAGTCTTGAGCGAGCGCGAGCGGGGCTAAAACCAGGGTTGCGTAGAGCAGTTTCGACATAGTTCTTCTCACGGTTCTCCTCGTAGTTTTCATAGTTCTCCTCGGTGACGCCCAACTGCACTCTGGGACTAAACATCTAGGCAGGCGTGAACTCCTAAAGCGAGAGATATCCTCCACGCAACATACCGTGAAGTGCCCCCTACGCCCAAGTGTTAGGGACGTTCCTGACGTTCAGATGAGCCGCAGCTGAAGCCCGACTTAAGGGTTGCGGTCATCTTCATGAAGATGAAGGTTCGTTTAGGCCGAACACACGCCAGCTTTCGGGGCGTGCGTGCTAGGCTCTCATCAAGAGAGAGGAGAAGTGGATGAATCTTTATGTACCCTTATCCCTTTGTCTGCTGTTAAGTACGGTTTCAGTCGGGGCCGCGCAGAGTAAAGAGGGCGCTGTACTGAGCCCGCAAGCTATCGTCGTCAACCCGGTACCGGCGTACGAGGTCGAGGTGTTCGTCGACCGTGACAGCTCGGGCGAAAGCACGCCGAGCTACGCCGTCGGTGAGGCAATCCGCATTGGCGTGCGCGTCACCGAAGACGCGTACGTGTACCTCTTCAACGTTCGCACCGACGGCGGCGTCAACCAGATTTTGCCGAACAACTACGACGCTGTCGGTCAGGACAATTTCGTTCGGGGCGGTCAAACCAAGTATTTTCCGCCGGAGGGGGCGGCGTACGCGTTTCAGGCGAGCGCGCCTGAAGGTCTGGACAAACTGATCGCCGTTGCCAGCGAAACGCAGCTCGACACTTCGGCGCTGGCGAGTTTTACGAACGATCCGAATTTCGCCTCGAGCGCGCTTGAAGAAGAAGAATTTGCGAGCGCGCTATCAATTATCGTCACGCCGCTGCCGCAAGACGACTGGGTGTCGGATACGGCGCTTTTTTACGTCGGTAGCGCCGTCACCGCTGCGCCGCGTTACGGCACCATGTCGGTTACGTCAGAGCCTGCCGGGGCGAGGGTTTTCGTCGACGACACCTTTGTCGGCTATACACCGCTCCGCTACGGCACCACCAGCGGCAACCACGTCGTCAACGTCGAGTTGGACGGTTACGACGGTTACGAAGCGACCATCGCCGTAACCGGTGGACAAACCCGCGACGTGCAGGCGGGCCTCAGCCAGCAGCAACGTCTCGGGCAAGCGGGGTTTGAAAGTAATCCGAACAGCGCGCAGGTTTACGTCGACGGTCAGCTTATCGGCACTACCCCGACCGACACCGTCAACCTGAGCGAAGGCGAGCATCAGGCGCGTTTCGTGCTCCCCGGTTTCGACGAAACCACAATGAGCTTTACGGTAAGCGCCGGGAGCTACCAGGTCGTAAGCGGTGAACTGCGGTCTCAGCAGGGAATTCTGGAACTGACCGGCAACGTCGGGGGGGCCATTGTCTTTATCGACGGTCAGCGCGTCGGGACGATTCCTAACGGTACGGGCCGTTTGACCTTCGAGCAGCTCCCGCCCGGAACCCACGAGATCACCGTAACCGCGCCGGGGTTTAGTACCTTTGTCGGCGAGTTTGAGATTTTGGCGGGACAACCGAGTTCGCTCAACGTCTCGCAGTCGCGGCGCTAGAACTTTTAGGATACGAGGCTCGAGCCGAAGAGGGCTCGAGCTTTTTCTATGCCCGAACAGCAAATCTGAACTGTCACCCATTTCTTCGTGCAGACCGTAAGTTCAGCTGAAGCTCGTTGCCTGATGGGGCTTGATCGCTCGAGCGTGGTGCAGACCGGGTTTTGTCGGTGTTCCAAACCGCGCGCTGCAATATGCTGTGCTGGACGAAAAGAAGCAGGAAGCAAGGAGCAGAGAGTCGGCATCAAGAAGGTTGCGAAGCGTCGGCATGTTGTGTGTGCAGAATGAACTCGAGCCTGTTTTCCAAGCAACAAACGCTGACAAAACCAGATCATCTTTTATTGAGCGTTGGCCTCGTCACACCACGACTGTCCGCCTGTATCCGCGTACAATACGCGGGTGCCGCCTTCGTCAGACCCTCCGTTATCTGCCCAAACCCCTAGCCGACCGATAACCGCCGTCGTGCTCGGTGGTGGCGGTAGTGACGCGCTTTCGCAGGCGGCGGGCGTCGCGGCAAAGGCGCTCGTCCCCTTTGACGGGCAGCCGCTCGTCTCGTATGTGCTCCGGGCGCTGCAAGACTGTCCCGCTGTCGGTTCTGTGCTCTACGTCGGCGACCCGGCTCCGGCTGTTGCCGCGCAGCAGATATTGCCGCCCGGAGAGACTTTTGTCGAGAGTTTTTCGGTCGGTGTACAGGCGGCGCTGGCGAAGGCTCCGAACCGGTACGTTTTGGTGACGACCGCCGACTTGCCGTGGCTCCGCGCGGACGCGCTGAGCGACTTTTTGGCGGCGGCGGCGGGGGCTGATCTGGCCTATCCGGTGGTTGCGGAGCGGACGGCCAGGGCGCAGTTTCCCTCTCAAAACCGGACGTTCGTCAAGCTACGGGACGGACGTTTTACCGGCGGCAATATGATTTTGGTATCTCCCAAGATGGTACCGGTGCTGCTGCCCTTTGTCGAGCGCGCCTACCGGGGGCGTAAAAACCCGCTAGCGCTGGCGCGGCTTTTCGGCGCAGACTTTATTGTTCGGCTGGCCTTCGGTCAGCTCGGTTTGCGGGCGATAGAGCGGCGGGCCGAGCGGATTTTGGGATTATCGGTACGGGCTGTCGTGACCGAACACGCGAGCATCGGCGCGGATGTGGACAAACTCGAGCATCTACCCGGACATCTACCTGACCGAAAGGAACACGCATGAGCTATTCAGCGTCGCTGTGGTTCGACCCGAACGCCGAGGCGCAAATTCGGGACGTTTGGCAAGGTCTAGCCGACGCCGGTTTAGCGGTCCCTGTAGACGGCCCCGTTCGGCCCCACGTTACGCTGGTGCACAGCCTGAACGTCGACCTCGAGCTCTTTGTGACAGCTTTGCGGGAGCGGCTCGAGGCTCACCCCGCTTTCGCGCTGACCTTGCCCGGTTTGGGCCTGTTCGTCGAGTCGGGCATCCTCTACCTGAGCACCGTCATGACCGACGCGCTCTGGACGCTCCACCGAGACGTGGCTGAGCTGACGCTAGAGCATGGGGCGCGCTCGAACCCCTACTACCAGCCGAACCGCTGGACGCCACATTGTACGCTCGCGCTCGAGTTGACGCCGCAAACGATGCTCGAGGCTGTGAAAGCGTGTCAAACCGTACCGTTTCCGCTCACGGCCCGCGCCACCCGCGTCGGGATCATCGAAAACCCGAGCGAGGTGGAAGTTCTAGCCCTGCCCCTTCCGATACGCTAGTAACCCCTCACGTATTTTTTCCGAAACGTTCGGGTCGTCCCCATACTTTTGCGCTCTGTCACGGACGTTATAAACCTCATGTAACCCCTCAAACGGCAGCGTCGTGTCGATCCAGCCTTTGCGGTACAAAAGCCGGTCGGAAACCCCGGGCAACGCCTGCTCGGGCCGCCACCACCCAAACGAACCGGGGCGGACGTGGTTGGCGTGCAGGCCCAGCAGGTTCGTGCAGTTGCGCCCCAGACTGTTGTAAAACGCAGGGTTTTGGCGCAGGTAGTTGGCTTTTTTGAGGATGTCTTTCAGCAGCGCGCGCACCTCATCATCTGAAAACGTCAGCGGGTAGAGGTACACGTCGTGATCCTGATAGTTCGTGCGGCGCAAGATGAAGTCGCGTTCGTCGCCGAAGGTGTACATCAGCTCGAAGTTGTTAAACATCCCGCGCAAGATGTCGTAGGATTCGTCTTCCTCGAGCCGCGCTTCAGCCGAAAACCCCAGATAGTCGTCTTCAAATTCAAAACTGATGAGGGTATGGGCGACAACCTCGAGGTCGCTGAACGATTCGGTGATGAACCAGAGCCGTTTGAGCGTGCTCAGGTCGTACGTCCGCGTCTCCCAGACGGCCTCAAAGGGTGTACCGGGCGCGCCGTAACGGATGTTGCGGACGTTATGGAGCGTCAGGGTATCGCCACTCAGAACGGCCTTGGCAGGACAGGCGAAGTCGGGTTTCCAGGGGCGGTCGTTCGACGGGCGTTTGAGGCGCACCAAAAACACCAGCAGCGCGACCAGCAACGCGAAATAGATGACAGGCAGAATCATGCCCCAGTCTACCGGACGGCGTTTTACGTGGGACGCTCGGCACGCCATACGCAGCACGCCATACGCAGCACGCCATTCTCGGCACTCACTACTCGGGACTTAGCACTCTAACCCTTAAAGGTAGGGGAGAAGACTCCGGCGGGGTACGTGGCAACCTTACACTGCTCTGGCAGCGTAATCGAGACGCAGAGTGGGAGAAAGCCGTGAACATTGCAATCTTGCTTCATAGCGGTGCGGGTGGCAGCGGCGTGGTCGCTACCGAGGTCGGGATAGGGCTGGCGCGTGAGGGTCACACGGTCCATTTTGTGGCGAGCAGCGTACCGTTTCGCCTGACCGAGCTGGGAAATCCGAATATCTATTTTCACCAGGTCGAGAGCATGTCGTATCCGCTCTTCGACGCGCCCCTGACGACGCTCGCCGAAGCGTCCAAGCTGGCCGAAGTTATCGAAGAAAATAACGTCGAGGTCATTCACGCGCACTACGCCATTCCGCACGCTGCCGCCGCGATCATGGCGCGCGACATGGTGCGGGTTCCCGTGCCTCCGGCGGTAGTGACGACGCTTCACGGGACCGACGTGACGCTGGTCGGGCTCGACCGCGCCTACCTGCGGACGACGCAGTACTCTATCGAACGCTCCGACGCGGTCACGGCGGTGAGCCATTACCTGGCGGGGTACACACACGCCGAAATGGGCATCAAGCGGGAGATTTTAGTCGTTCCTAACGCGGTCGATAGCCAGCGTTTCAGCCCGAACGGTTCCGCCGAGCTGCGGCTACGCTACGCCCACCCGGAAGAGAAGCTGCTGACGCACGTGTCGAACTTTCGCGCCGTCAAACGCGTTGAAGACGTTGTGTACGCTTTCGCTGAGATTTCGGCGGAGGTCGGGGCGCGCCTGCTGATGATCGGTGACGGGCCGGATCGTCCGAAGGCGTTTGAACTCGCCACCAAACTGGGCGTAGGTGGACGCGTGGCATTTTTGGGGTCATTTCCGCGTATCGAGAGCATTTTGGCGATCAGCGACCTTTTTTTGCTGCCGAGCAGCGAAGAGTCGTTTGGGTTGGCGGCTTTAGAGGCAATGGCGTCGGGTGTGCCGGTCATCGCCAGCCGTACCGGTGGTATCCCCGAAGTCGTGGTGGACGGCGAGACGGGGTACCTGTGCAGCCTCGGGGACACGGCGGGGATGGCGAACGCGGCGCTGACGCTGCTTAAAAATCCCGACCTGCACCGGGCCTTTTCACGTGCGGCGCGTAAGCGAGCTGAAAACGTCTTTAGTGAGCAAAAGGTGCTGCCGCTCTATCTAGACGCTTACGAGCGGGCGCTCGCGTCACGGGTGCGGGAAACTTCACTCAGCGGTAGATAGGGCGTCGCGTCCACATTCAAGTCGCCCGTCCCCAATCCTGCTTGCAAACGCGCGTGCGCGGCGAGCGCAATCATCGCGCCGTTATCGGTGGCGAGTGAGAGCGGCGGCACCAGGACCGTCAAGGGCGTTTTCTCGAGGCGTGAACGCAACCGCTCGTTAGCCGCGACGCCGCCCGCCACGACAAGGGTATCGTCACCCGTAGCGCGGGCGGCCCGGAGTGTCGTCTTGACGAGGCTTTCGACTACAGTGTTTTCAAACGAAGCGGCCACGTCGGCCTTGATTGCGTCCGGTTGCCTTTGCAAAAGAATTGAAACCGCTGTTTTAAGGCCGCTGAACGAAAAATCGAATCCTTGTTGCCCCCGGAGGGGCAGCGTAAAGGGGTAGGTGTCCGGGTTGCCGGACGCGGCTAAACGACTCAGCGCCGGACCCCCCGGATAACCGAGTTCCAGAAGCCGCGCGGCCTTGTCGAAGGCTTCACCAGCGGCGTCGTCGTGGCTGCGGCCCAGCTCACGGTAGTCACCCCACGCCTGCACGCTGAAGAGGCTCGTGTGCCCACCCGACGCGATAAGACAGAGGAAAGGCGGCTCTGTGTTCCCTTCAGCCAAACTCGATGCCCCCAAAGCCGAAGCTATGTGCCCCTCGAGGTGATGGACGGGCACGAACGGCAACCCCCGCGCCCACGCCAACCCCTTAGCGTAGCTCAGACCGACCAGCAGCGCCCCCACCAAACCGGGGCCGTAGGTCGCCGCCACGTGCGTCACCTCGTCCAACGTTACCCCGGCTTCGGTAAGCGCCCGCTCCAACGCCGCGTCGATAACCGACAGGTGCTCACGGCTCGCCTGTTCGGGCATCACCCCGCCGTAGGCTGCGTGCAGCGCCGTCTGCGACGCGACCACGTTCGCCACGACCCGGCCCCCCCGGACGACGCCGACGCCGGTATCGTCGCACGAGGTATCGACGCCCAAGATGATCGTTTCGTTCACACTGCCAGCGTAGCACCCGGCCCTTGCTAGACTCGTCAATGTGAATTTACTGTGACGTTTGCCGATTTACTGGCACGCTACCACCGGCTCGAGCCCAAACTGGCGTCCGGCGGCGCGCGTTACGCCGTCAAGCGCGGGCTGCGCGGGTATCCGCTTCATCCGGGGGTGGCGCTGCTGCTCGCCAAGGCCGACTTAAGAGCTGAACAACTGCTCGATCTGAGTGGGAGCGGCGGGTTGGTGGCGTTGGGGGCTACCGCCGAAAAAAAGAGGGTGCTCGAGACCTCCAAAGCCGCCCTGCGCTGCGCCGCCTGGACCTTTGCCGACGCACTCGGTAGCGAAATCAGCACCGAAATTTCGGCGGGCGCACCGTGGGACGCGCCGCCCGCCGAGGCTGACTTGGTGGTGCTCGTCCCACCGACCGACCGTGGCAGTGCCCGCGTGCAGGCCGAACTGGCCGGTGCTCACGCCGCGCTCAAACCGGGTGGCGCAGCCTTTATCGCTATGCATAAAGACCAGGGGGCCAAGCGTTATGAAAAGCTGGCGGCAGGACTTTTCGGCGATTTGGAAGTCATCGCTAAAGACGGTGGCTGGCGGCTCGTGAAGGCGCGAAAGTCTAAACTCGAGACGCTCGAGGTGGAGAAAAAAGTTTTCCAAGCGGCTGACTTGACGCTCTCTGCCGACCCCGGCGTGTTCGCTGCCGGAAAGCTCGACCTTGGTACAGCGCGGCTTTTACAGGTGGTTCAACTCCAAGATTTTGCTGGAAAACGCGTGCTCGATTTGGGTTGCGGTTACGGCCTGATCGCGCTCAAAGCGTCTTTGGCAGGCGCGGCGGTCACGGCTGTAGACGACGATCTGCTGGCAGTTCGCAGCACCCACCGCAACGCGGGGCGCTACGGCGCGGACGTGCGCGCGTTGCACTCGGACGTCGATTCGGAGCTTCAGGACGAAACCTTCGACGCGGTGCTGATGAACCCGCCCTTTCACGTCGGCAAACAGGTAGTGATGGAGGTGCCGCAGGCATTCTTAGCGGCGGCATATGAGCGGCTCAGACCAGGTGGAACGCTTACCTTCGTGGCGAACCGGGCACTGCCCTATGAACGGGAACTAACGGGGTTCTCGAGCTGGGAAACGGTACCCTCGGACGGTCAGTTTAAGGTGTTGCGGGCGGTTCGCTGAGAGTCACCCACTCAACCGGAAGGATAGGCGACCGGCTCGGCGTTGTCGTGTCCCCAACAGATCACCGTCGCGCTGTCTCGCCCTTTACCTTCGTGAACATTTTCAAGAAGTTCTCGAACAACTTCTTCGTATAACGGGGCGTGGCGTGCGACTACTGCCGCCAGAACCTCTGGGTCTTCAAAAGGACGATGACCGAACTCGAGTAACCCGTCGGTAAGCATTACGATATGGTTGGGGCCTCCCCGTAGTTCTCTGGTTCCGACGGTAAACGACGGCACGGGACCCCCAAACGTGTTGACGCGACCGATCCACTCAAAAAACTGCCGCTGATTGAGCGCGTACTGACCGAGCGCCGCCAGTTCCGGATGAAATAGGTAGAGCACGCAGTCACCTACTGCAAACCACCACAAATACTTCCCCTTTTGTACGCAGATGAGGCACGCAGTTTCGCCCTCGAGAGAACGGCATGTATTTAGAAAAGCTTTAGCCCTAAACGCTTCTGTCAAATGGTTTCGCAAACTGCTGAGCGCTTTTTCTACCGGCAGCGCCAAGTCCCGCAGCAGGTCGTCTCGCAGCTCTTCGATGAGCGTCAATACCGCGGCTGCACTGTCGCTGCCCGCATGAGCGTCGAGCAAAACCGCAAAAACCCAACCTTGTCGAGTATCCCGCCACACCAGCGCGCCGTCTTCGTTTTTAGCGGCTCCCGCCTCGGTGCAACCCCCGTAGCGTCCTATCACGATCCCCTCGAATTCAGTGATTTCCGGTTGATCCAGGTAGGGGTGTTCACGACCCAGCCAAGAAAACGCCGCTAGACTCTGCATCAATAAAGTATGGCAGATGGTGACTTCGGCTGGAGCTGTAAGATAGTGGAGAAATGACTCTAAAACCTCACTCGAGAGCCTGGTACGCGCAGCTAGCCGCCGAAACGGGTGTTTACGAATATCCGTGGACGCAGGTGTTGAGTGCTCCAAGTGGTGAAACGCTTTTTGACACGTTGCTCGAGGGACTGCTGACACCCGAAGTTCACGTGCTCGAGGCCGGTTGTGGTCATGGTCGGGACGCGCAGAGGTACGCTGGGCGGGTTCGGAGCTATACCGGCTACGATTTTATTCCGGCTTACGTAACGCGCGCTCGTGAAAACGTACCGGAGGCCGAGTTCGTAGTGTGGGACTCGAGCCGTGAGCCGGTGCCGGAACGTTTCAAGGGACGCTTCGATCTGGTCTTCTCGCGTCGTGGGCCTACGAGCGTCGTGCTGCACCTGCTCGAGCTGTGCGCTCCGGGCGCGCGGGTGCTCTGCGTCCATCCTGAAGACGGAACCGTAGAGGCGCGCGTCAGGGAGCGTTTGGCGGGGGTCGGTCTGGCACCGGACGCGCAGTGGCAGGTTCGGGTAAACGGTTTTCTGCCGACGCTAGAAGACTTCGTGCTGTATCGGCGGTTTCATGACGACGAGCGCACCCCGGAGGCACTTGGCGCTGAGTGGAATGAGGGGGCAGAGAGACAAGGGTTTCCTATCGAGGAGCGACGCTATATCTGGCTGGTTCGGGTGGCGTAGTCTCGGCGGGATACGACTTCAATCAACTCTCTTGCCTCACACGAGAACGCAAACGGCGGATTCGGTTTGCGAGATAAAACAGAGCCAATAGAATAAAGTAGTTGAGCGCCAGAGGCAACGCCAACACCGTTATTGGGCTGTGCAAGTAGTTCATAAGGTTGAGGGCGTAGGGAAATGGGGCGCTGTCCGGCTCACCGATGGAAAACCGAGAGTTGTCTTGGATGACGAAGTGCAGCGGATACCCGAGTTTTTGGTTTGCAAGTTCGGTTCTGTTCTCGACAACTGTAGGTATCTGCAAACTCAAAATCAAAAGAATGGTCGCAGCTAAAACTGCAAACACGGTTCTTAAAATTCTCAGCATAGTCTTGCTCCCGTATCGGTACAACTCAGGTGCTCAGAAGTGGTTGTAGCCCTCGCTGGCGCTAAGCTCCAGCACCTCCCCCTCTCCTGCAAACCCCTGCAAAATCTCCTCGAGCTGCCCCGTCACCGCGTCGTCCGTACTGATCGCCGCTAACGTTGGCCCCGCCCCGGATAAAAAGGCCGCGCTCGCCCCGGCCTCGAGGAGCGCCTTTCGGCACGCTGCCAGACCGGGAATCAGTGGTTCGCGGTAGGGTTCGTGCAGTCGGTCTTGGGACGCGGCGCGCAAAAGTTCAGGTTTGCCGAGTGCCACAGCGGTCGTCCACAACGCGCAGCGGCTCGCATTAAAGATGGCGTCGGCGCGGCTGTAAGTGGGCGGCAGCACGGCGCGCGCGTCGGCGGTCAAAAGCTCAAATGTGGGGACGGCGAAGAGCAGCTTCCAGTGTGCAGGCAGCGGTAGAGCTTGACAGAGATAGCCGGACTCGGTTTTGGCGGACACGGTAAAACCACCGAAAACCGCTGGGGCTACGTTATCGGGGTGGCCCTCGAGCCCCGCTGTCAGCTGAAACACGCCGTCACGCCCGAGGACGCTGCCTAGAAACGCATCGGCTAGGGCTGCCCCCGCGACGAGCGCCGCCGACGACGAACCGAGACCTCGAGCCAACGGAATGGCGTTGTGCGCCTCGAGCCGTACGCTCGGCGCAACTTTGCCCACCGCTGCAAACGCCGCCCGAAAGCCCTGATGCGTTAGGTTGTCCGGTGTGTCGGTGACGTGTCCCGAGCCTCTGTAAACGAACGTATCCTGTTCGGAAAGGGTCGCCGTCACCTCGAGATAGTGCGTTACCGCCAGTCCCAGACAGTCAAACCCCGGCCCTAGATTGGCGCTCGTAGCCGGGACGCGTACGCTCGTCACGCTCGCAACTCGAGCCACGCCCGTGGCAGTTCGTCAATCAGGTCCGAAGCGATGAGACCGTCGCCGTAAGTGACGGCAGCAAGCGCCCCCGCCCGTGCGTGGACCCAGACGCCCGCCCCGGCCCGCTCGAAAAGCCGGTCGGCGTCTCCGCACCACGCGCCCAAAAAGCCTGCCAGCACGTCGCCGGTACCGCCGGTCGCCATCCCCGGATGACCGCCGCCATTTACGGCAATGCGTCCGTCCGGCGCGGCGATCACGGTCGTCGCGCCTTTGAGGACGGTGACGGCGTTCGCCCTTTCTGCCAGCGTTTTGGCCCACCGAATCGGGTCTTTGCGGAGTTCGGTGCTCGGCATGTCCAGCAGCTTGGACGCTTCACCCGTGTGCGGCGTCAGCACGCAGCGCCCGTGGGCGCGCACCGCTCCGAACCAGGCGTCGCCGCCCGCCAGTGCGCCCGCATCTAGAATCGTCGGCACGTCCCGCTGGGCGATGAGTTCAGGCAGGAAAGGTTCAGCCTCATCGCCCAACCCCGGCCCGATGATCCGGACCTGAGCGCGGTTGTCGCTGACGCCTGAAAGTGTCTCGAGCGGACGCTTTCGCCACTCGAGCCCCTCATGAATCAGTTCGGGCCAGGTATCCGTAAAGCGCCCTTCGGCGGCTAGCGTGACGAGTCCGGCCCCGCCTCGTAGCGCCGCGCGGCAGGCCAGCTCCGCTGCGCCTAGATACTTAGCTGAACCCGCGACGACCAAAACCGTCCCGACCTCGTACTTGTGCGTGTCCTGCTTACGAGTCGGCAGGTGAGGGCGTACCGCGTCGGGCGTCAGTACGGTGACGTTCGATTCGTTCAAAATCCCCTCGGGAATCCCGATATCTACGACTTCGCTCTCTCCAAACGCAGCTTTGGCAGGATAGAAGAGGCTCGAGACCTTCGCTCCCGCCAGCTGCACCGTCCGCGTCGCCCGGACGTGCGGTCCCAAAATCTCGCCCGTGTCCGCCGACAAGCCCGAAGGAAGGTCGATGCTCAGCACGTTACCGCCAGCCTCGTTCAGCATTTCGACGATCTCCGCCAGCTCACCCGCCAGAGCCCTGCTTAGACCACTGCCGAACAGCGCGTCGATAACGAGCGGGCGGGTTTGCAGTGCTCCTAAAAGCGTTTTCCGGTTTAACGGTCGCGGCTCCAAGCCGTGCGCCAGGAGTGCGCCGCGCATCGTTGCAGCGTCGCTCGAGCCGGGTGCAGCGGAGAGTTCCAGAACCCGCGTTCGGCGCTGACCGAGCAGCTGCCGCGCCGCCACATAACCGTCGCCGCCGTTATTGCCCTTGCCGCACAAAACAAGAACGTCTGCGTCCAGACTTCGCAACGCAGCCTCAGCGACCGTGCGCCCCGCCGCTTCCATGAGTAGCAAAAGAGGCACGCCCGCAGCGGCAGCAGAGGCGTCGGCAGCGCGCATCTGGGCGGCGGTAAAGAGCTTCATGGGGTCATTCTACGTTGAGGAAGAACGCGGCGAAAGCAGAAGTTTCGGAAAGCGCCTCAGACAGCGCCTCAGACAGCGCCTCAGACCATCTTTGCCGTGATTGCCTGGTTCGGTTCGGAACCCTGTATGGTCCCGGTATTTCTACGCTACAGCGCGACCGGAAGGCCCGACCCGACCCGCATACAGCAGAAACCTTCCCGAGCATGATGATGAGTAGTGTGGTGCAGGTGTGGTAGTTTGGCCTCATGTACACCCTCGACCTAAGCGGTAAAAAAGCCGTCGTTTTCGGCGTCACCAATCAGCGTTCTATCGGCTGGGCCATCGCCGAAAAGCTCTCGCAGGCGGGTGTGAGGCTTGCCTTCGGCTATCAGGGCGACCGGCTCAAGGGAACCCTGGAGAAACTCACAGCGGACTTTACCGACCCCGTGTTGTTCCCCTGCGATGTAACTCAGGACGGCGAACTCGACGCGGCTTTTGCGACCCTGGAACGCGAATTCGGCAGCCTCGACTACCTCGTTCACGCCGTCGCCTTCGCGCCCCCCGTAACGTTTGAGAAGCCCTTTTACGAGGTATCGCGTGAAGACTGGACCACGGCGATGGACGTGTCGGCGTATTCGCTCGTGGCGATGGCGCGGCGGGCACAACCGCTGATGCAGGGTGGTGGGGGTGTCTTGGCGCTTTCGTATCTAGCCGCCGAGCGCGTGGTACCCCACTACAACATGATGGGCGTAGCAAAGGCGGCGCTCGAGGCCAGCGTCCGCTTTTTGGCCTACGACCTCGGCGCGCAGGGTGTCCGCGTCAACGCCATCAGCGCGGGGCCGCTACGGACCATCGCCGCGCGGAGTATCTCGGGTTTCGGCAGCATGTTCGAGACGGCGGGCAAGCTCTCGATGCTGAGGCGCAACATCACCCAAGAAGAGGTTGGCGGGATGGCGCTGTCTCTACTGAGTGAAGAACTCGGCGGCGGGGTGACGGGGGAGACGGTCTACGTGGACGCGGGCTACAACGCGATGGGGATGTTTTTAGACGAGGCGAAAACCGAATAGCGGAATCAGCGTCAGGCGGGGGTTACCTAATCCACGTTGCCAAACATGTTTTCGACATGTGCTAATGTATAAAGCATGTCAAAGATGATCCAAATCCGTAACGTCCCCGAAGACCTGCACCGCAAGCTCAAGGTTCGGGCTGCCGAACTGGGTATGACCCTTTCAGATTATCTCCTCTCTGAAGTGCGGCAGGCGGCTGAAAAACCTACTTTACAAGAGGTGCTGGCGCAGCTCGACCGGGAGAAGCCGCTCACTGTAGAAGAGTCTTCCGCAGAGATTATCCGTGAGCTCAGGGGCGCGTGATCGTTCTTGACGCGTCTGCCGGGGTAGATTTCTTGCTCCGGCTCGAGCCCGGCTATACCGGCGTTCGTAATCGCGTCGCGGAGGTAGGGGGGAACGTTCACGTCCCGCAGCTTTTTGACCTCGAGGTCATGCACGCGTTCAGGCGTCACGAGAGGCTTAGAGGTGTGCCTACTGCGCGAATTGAACGTGCCCTTAGAACGCTTCAGAATCTCCGGATCGTACGCTACCCCCATCTCGCCTTTCTCGAACAAATCTGGCTATTGCGCGCGAACGTATCTACCTATGACGCCGCTTACCTCGCTCTCGCCGAAGCCCTCGCCGCCCCGCTCGTTACAACCGACGGTCGCCTAAGCCGCGTGCCTGGACTACGCGCGACTGTCGAAGTTTACGGGGACAGGGCAACCTGAGATTTAACGTGATAGGTTCTGCAACGTGCGTTTGAGCTCACGACGCCCGTTGCGTAGGCGCGCCGACCTGCTATACTGCCGCCATGTCTTTTCAGCTCGAGCCTCAGCGATGGCGTCTCTGACCTAAGTTGGTGTCATAGCGTGTCGCCCTGCCCTCGAGTCTGAAAAGAGGTTTTCTTATCACCCCTTCTGCTGTCACCCTGCCCCGTATCAAACCTGTTTACAAAGAAGTTCTAGCCGACCTCGAGACGCCGCTGACGGCGTACCTCAAGGTCGCCGGACACCCGAGTTTTCTTTTGGAGTCCGTCGAGCAGGGCGAGCGCGTCGCCCGTTACTCGTTTATCGGGACCGGTGAACGCCGCCGTATCGAGGCGCGCGGGGGTGTGGTGCAGGTCAGCACCGTCGAAGGCGCGGAGAGCTTCCGCAGCACCGACCCCTTACGCGTATTGTGGGACTTGACTGTCCGCGAAACCGAGACCGATCCCAACTTGCCCGACTTCTGGGCGGGCAGCGTCGGGTACGCCGCGTATGACCTTATCCGGCAGTACGAAACCCTGCCCGACGCCAACCCCGACGAGCTGGGCGTCCCCGACTTGCTCTTTATCGAACCCGAAGCCCTGATTATCTTCGACCACCTCAAACGCCGTATCTTTTTAGTCGCGCCTGCCGAGGTCGGTAACGACGCCGACGAGTTGCGGGCGCGCACCCTTATCGACGGGCTCTATCAAAAACTGCGTGGACCGCTCCCCGGCGTTCCCGGCGACCGCGCGGGCAGGCGTGTGGACTTCGTCCCAAACGTCACCAAAGAGGGGTATATGGAGGCCGTTTCTCGGGCCGTCGATTATATTCACGCCGGGGACGTCTTTCAGGTCGTCCCGAGCCAACGCTTCAGCGCCGAACTGGGTGTGCATCCGTTCGCGCTTTACCGCGCGCTACGTGTGGTGAACCCGAGCCCGTATCTAGGCTACCTGGACCTCGGCCCGGTAACGCTGGTAGCGAGCAGTCCCGAAAGTCTGGTACGCAGTGACGGCAAAAGTGTCGAAACCCTGCCGATTGCCGGGACGCGCAAAAGGGGCCGAAACGCCGCTGAAGACGAGGCGCTCAAAACCGAACTGCTAGCCGATGCCAAAGAACGCGCCGAACACATCATGCTCGTCGACCTGGGCCGCAACGATCTCGGGCGGGTGTGCGCGTTCGGCAGCGTGCAGGTCACTGACCTGATGCGCGTCGAACGTTACAGTCACGTCATGCACATCGTTTCGACGGTCGAAGGGATGCTTGCTGAAGGCAAAACCCCGCTCGACGCGCTCGCTTCGACGTTGCCGATGGGTACGGCTTCAGGTGCGCCCAAAATCCGCGCGATGGAGATTATCGACGAGCTGGAAACAACCCGCCGCGGCCCCTACGCGGGCGCGTTCGGCTACGTCTCGGCGTCCGGCGCGATGGACATGGCCCTGACGCTCCGCACAGCTGTAATTACAAAGGGCATGATTCACCTGCAAGCGGGCGGCGGCGTGGTGGCGGATTCCGACCCCGAATACGAGTATCAGGAGAGCATGAACAAGTTGGCGGCGCTCGTCCGGGCGGTGGAGTTGGCGACGGAGGGGCTGAGCTAAAGTGCCGAGTGATGAGTACCCAGTGCCGGGTGAGACGTTTACTCGCTTTGAGGATATTATCGCTTGGCAAAAAGCCAGGTCGCTGACCAAAAATATTTACCTGGCTACCCAATCAGGTGGTTTCGCTAGAGATGTAGGCTTGAAGAGTCAGATTCAGCGCGCAGCTGTATAGGTAATGTCGAACATTGTGGAGGGATTTGAGCGTAGAAGCCCGGCAGAGTTTCACCGCTATGTGGTTATTGCTAAAGCATCGTGTGCTGAGGTGCGCTCGCAGCTCTATTTGGCGCAGGACATCGGCTATCTAAGCCAAAATTCATTTGAGCAACTAATGGGGCAGGCAGAAGAAGTTTCTAGGATACTAGGCGGTTTAAGAGCGTCCCTAGCCAAACGAAAGTGAGCATTGAGATTGTGTCTCCGTTTGTATTTAGCACTTGCTTGGTCGCTGGTATTCAGCACGCATCACTCTCTACTCGGTACTCGCAAAACGCATGAAGCGTATCCTCGTCATCGACAACTATGACTCGTTTACCTACAACTTGGTCCAGTATCTAGGCGAACTAGGTGTTGAGGTAACCGTCTGGCGCAACGACCAGTTCGAGCTTGCGGACATTGACAAGCTGAACCCGGACGGCATCGTCGTCTCGCCGGGGCCGTGTACACCCAACGAGGCGGGCCACTCGGTCGAGGTTATCCGCCGCTACGGCGCGCAAACTCCGGTGCTGGGCGTGTGTCTGGGTCATCAGAGTATCGGCGCGGCGTTCGGGGCCAAGGTCGAACGCGCGCCGCTAATTATGCACGGCAAGACGAGCGAGGTTTCGCACGACGGCACGGGCGTCTTCGGCGGTCTACCCGAAACGGTGACGGTCACACGCTACCACTCGCTTATTGTGCGCGGCCTACCCGAAGTTTTAGAGGCCAACGCCTGGGTCGATGAGGCCGGAGAGCGCGTCATTATGGGCCTCAAGCACCGCGAGTATCCAGTTTGGGGCGTGCAGTTTCATCCCGAAAGCATCCTGACCGAAACGGGCAAGGCGATGCTGGGGAACTTTCTGGACATCTGCTGATGCACCCGCCCAAAGTTTCACGTTACGACCTAAGCGTGAAGACACATACGGTTGACCGTGATTCGTATCCGGTAGACCGTTATGAGCGGGGCGACGGTTGGCTCTATCTGGCGCGGCCCTTCGTCGACCATCCGCACATCGCGGCTATGGAGGCGTATCTGCTGCCCGCTCTGGGGCTTCAGGTGAACCGCTGGGAACATCATCCGGGAAGTTCGTACGCCTGGTACGATTTTTACGTCGATGTGATGAGCTTCGAGGTGGGCCAACCCCTCTGGACGAGCCGTGACCTTTACCTCGATGTGGTCGTCACCGAAGGTAAGGGCGCGCAGATTCTGGATACCGACGAGTTTTTGCAGGCTCGAGCCGAAGGTCTTTTAACCGCTGAAGAGGCCGACGCGGGGTTGACGGCGGCGCACAACCTGCTCAACGGTCTCGGCAAATACAGGTACAGCTTGAGGGCGTGGCTGGAGGGCACGGTGGGGCTCGAGGTCTTTTAATGCATCCAGTCAGAGCGTACACCTACCTGCTAGCTCAAAAGCAATGTGTCCATACGTCGGATGGCAAAACCGAGACGCTCGAGTACATCTCCGAAACACCGAACGGGCTCTCTTACCTCGCTCTCTTTGACGAACATCGACATCCGAAGCTTCGCGCTAGAGAAAGCCATGTCTTGCCCCGTCTTGGTGTGGAGGTATCTAGGTTCGAGTACCGGCGTCGGCGAACTCCTGACGACTTCGACTACTACATCGACATCGTGCGCGTTACCGAACAGGGTGAACGCTGGACTGTACGTGACCTCTACCTCGACGTGCTGGTTTACAACGGCGAAAAGGCGAAAATTCTCGACACGGACGAATACCTCGCCGCTATCGCAGAAGGTCACTTGGAAGCGGATGAAGCAGCTTACGCGCTGGAAACGGCGCACACGCTACTCAACAAGCTGGCGCAGCACGGCTACAATCTGGAAAACTATCTACAAACCGAGGGGGTGACGCTCACGTGGCACAAGTTAAAGTTTACGCTTTAGCCTCAAACTTGGGCATGTGCAAGGCGAGGCTTTCCGAGGTTGTTCATAGTTGTCTGATGGACGCCTTTGGTATGCCGCCCGACAAGCGGTTTCAGCGGTTTTTTTCACTTTCAGCCGACGATTTTATCTTTCCGGGAGACCGCTCGAGCCGTTACACCATTCTCGAGATTCATATGTTCGCAGGGCGTTCGGAAAGGGCGAAAAAGGCGCTGATCCGCCTTCTCTTCGAGCGGTTTGTCTCAGAACTCGGTTACGACGCGAACGACCTCGAGGTCCACCTCATCGAAACGCCGCGCGCCGACTGGGGTATTCGCGGGGTACCGGGGGACGAACTGGCGCTCTCCTACGAGGTCGACGTGTGAATGGGGTCGTGTGAGCGTTCGGCTCAGCGTCGTCACCGTCACAAGGGGACGCCGCGCGCTGTTGGCAAAAAAGCTGACCGCGCTGGCTGAGCAGACGCTGCCGCCCGAACAGTTTGAAGTGGTCGTGCTCGTCAACGGGCGTGACGATGAAACCAGGGAGCTTCTGGAAGACGCCGAACTGCCCTACGCGCTGAAGGTGCTCGAGTCGGAAACGACGCTCAGCCCTGCCTGCGCCCGTAATGTGTGCGCTGCTGAGGCTGTGGGCCGTGTTCTCTACTTTTCCGACGACGACTGCTCACCCGCTCTGGAAACCCTGGCGCGGCACCTTCTGGCTCAAACCACGGCGTGTGTGGCGATTGGGGGGCTTGCGTTCGTGCAGGGTGGTCAGCGTGAGGTGTGGCGACCGAAAAAGGTCGGGTTCTGGCAGTTCAACGGGGCCAACACCAGCGTTCCGGCACAAGATTTTCGTGCTGCGGACGGGTTCGACGAGACGCTGACGGGTTACGGCGGGGAAGATGTCGCCCTCGGTTACGCGCTCAGAGCTTTGCCCTTCGTCGCCCTGCCGGACGCCGAGGCGGTGCATCACGGCCCCAATCCGCTGCGTTCAGGCAATCTAGAAAAAGCTTACAGCGCCGGTCGTAATGCGCGGCAACTGGCGGCGCGTTACCCCGCGCTGGCCTACCGTCTGGGGGTTCACCGCGGGCTGCTGGCGCTCAAACGCCCCGCGTTGCTGGGGCCGCCGCGCCATCTCTGGCGTCGGCTGGCTCCGAGCCGTTACGCTTACGAACGCGCCTACTTGCTGGGCGCTCTGGAGGAAAAACGTGTCTGAAATGGGATTCGATATCGAGCCGCTTTTGGGTGATGTGTTCAGCGGTCAAACCCTGTCGCAAGAACGTGCTGAAACGGTGATGGGGCACCTTATGGACGGCGAACTCAGTCAGATGCAGGCGGCGGCGCTGTTAGCGGCGCTCCGTACGCGTGGCGAGACGGTCGACGAAGTGGTCGGTTTTGCCCGCGCCATGCGTGAACGCGCCGTCAAGGTGCCGGTACGGGTCGAGGGACCGCTGCTGGACACGTGCGGTACGGGTGGTACGGGCGTCGACACCTTTAATATCAGCACCGCAAGTTTGTTCGTGCTGGCCTCCGGCGGCGTCCGGGTCGCTAAACACGGCAACCGGGGGGTCACGCGCAAGTCGGGAGCGGCAGACGTACTGGAAGCTTTGGGGGCGAGGCTCGAGGCCACCCCCGAAAGGCTCGCAGAGAGCATCGAACAGGTCGGTTTGGCGTTTATCTTCGCTAAGGCGCACCATCCCGCTATGAAGTTCGTCGCGCCGATCCGCGCCGACCTGAAGGCGCGCACGGTTTTCAACTCGCTGGGGCCGCTGACGAATCCGGCGGGGGCGAATCGGCAGCTTTTGGGGGTCTATGACCCTACGCTCACCGAACCACTAGCGCTCGTACTCGCCGGTTTGGGAACGGAGCGGGCGCTGGTGGTTCACGGTGACGGTATCGACGAACTGACAGTCTGTGGTGAGACGCGGGTTACGGAACTCGGCGCAGACGGTGTGACGCGCACCTACACGGTGCATCCCAAAAGTGTAGGGCTGGCACTCTACGACCGCCTCGAGCTAGCTGGCGGCAGTCCTGAAGAAAACGCCGTCATTATCCGCGCGCTGCTAAATAACGAGATTCACGGAGCCAAACGCGATGTAGTGCTCTTAAACGCCGGAGCTGCGCTGTACTTGGCAGACCGAGCGCCGAGCATCGAGGCGGGTATCGAAGTCGCGGACGAGCTGCTAAATACGGGCGCGGCGGCAGAAAAGTTGGAGATGTACCTCGAGTTTACGCAGCAGGTGTAGCCGGTGTTTGGATTGTAGGGCCAAGTAGTCAGGGGTCAGTATGTAAGAGTCCTTGACCCCTGAATTCTGACCCCCTATCCCGGTTTCGGCATCATCCCCGGCGGCAGCAGCGGCCCTTTTGAGGGTTTGTCGGATTTGGGGGTCGGTATCGGCGTAGGTACGGTGCTGGGCGCTTCGTAGGGTTCTTCGGGGAGCGCCTCACCGCGCATCAGCGCCGCAAACTCTTCGGCGTGAAGCGTTTCGCGTTCCAAAAGTACCGAAACGACGTTCTCGAGCAACTCCCGGTTGTCTTTCAGAAGCGCCAGCGCGCGGTTGTACTGTACGTCGATAATGTCTTTGATTTCGTTGTCGATCAGACGCGCCGTGTCGTCGCTGTAGCTTTTTATCCCCTCCATCTCACCCAGATACGATTCCGACGAACTCGCCAGCGCCACCCGCCCGAGCGCGTCACTCATGCCCCAGGTCGTGACCATCCGTTTGGCGATATTCGTCGCCTGCTGAAAATCGCTCTGCGCGCCAGTGGTTACGTCGTCGAACACGATCTCTTCGGCGGCGCGTCCGGCGAGCGCCACGCCGATGGTGTCTAAGAGCATGTCGCGCGACATGTACATGCGGTCCTCTTCGGCGACGCGCATCACGTAACCGCCCGCGCGCCCGCGCGGGACGATGGTAATCTTGTGAACCGGGTCGGCGTGCGGAAAAAGGTGCGCGGCGAGTGCGTGTCCGCCCTCGTGGTAGGCGGTGATCCGTTTTTCTTTGGGGCTGATGACGCGGCTCCGGCGCTCCGGCCCCATCACCACGCGGTCGGCGGCTTCGTCGATATCGTTGGGCAAAATTTCTTTGCGGCCCGCGCGCGCTGCGACCAGCGCAGCTTCGTTGAGAAGGTTCTCAAGGTCGGCCCCGACAAACCCCGGCGTGCGTTTGGCGACCGTTCTTAGTTTGACGCTTTTGGCGAGCGGTTTTCCGCGCGAGTGAATCTGTAAAATCGCCTCACGTCCCTTGACGTCGGGGGCGTCGACCACAACTTGCCGGTCGAAACGGCCAGGACGCAAAAGTGCCGGGTCGAGCACGTCGGGGCGGTTCGTCGCCGCGATGATGATGATGTCGTGCTTCGACTCGAACCCGTCCATCTCGACCAGGAGCGCATTCAGGGTCTGCTCGCGCTCGTCGTTGCCGCCGTTGACGTTCATACCGCGCCGCCGCCCGACCGCGTCGATCTCGTCGATAAAAACGATGCACGGCGCGCTCTTTTTGGCGTTCTCGAAAAGGTCGCGGACGCGCGCCGCCCCGACACCGACGAACATCTCGACGAAATCCGAACCGGAGATGCTGTAAAACGGCACCTTGGCCTCACCCGCGACCGCTTTGGCGAGGTGTGTTTTGCCGCTGCCGGGTGGCCCGACCATCAGGACGCCGTGGGGAATACGCGCCCCCAACTCGTGAAACTTGCCGGGGCTTTTAAGAAACTCGACAACTTCGGTCAGGTCGTTTTTCGCCTCTTCGACCCCGGCCACGTCCTTAAAAAGCGTCTGCGAATTCTCCTCGGTAATCACGCGGGCGCGCGACTTGCCGAACTGCATCGCGCCGTCGTTGCCGCCGCGCATCCCGCGCATCAGGTACCACATAAACCCGACCAGAATCAGAATCGGTAAAAACGCCAGCAAGATACCGCCCCAGTTTTGCGCGCGCGGGGCAACTTCCAAGCTCTCGACCTTGGCCTCTAGCACGTTGAGTTCTTCGGTACTTAGCGGCGTGCCGACGCGGGTGGTGTAGTTTTCGCCACCCTTGGTTTCGACCTCGAGTGAGCCGTCTTTAACGAGTACCGATTTGACCTGGGCGTTACCTAGCTGTCTACTAAAATAACTGTAAGTCTGCGTGTCACCGCCCTTGCGGGCGTTGTTTTGCGACGCGACGAAGACGACCAAACCCAGCACTACGGCCCCGATAAGCAGGCTCCGAATCGGAAATTTCCCCATAGTCCAGTCTACTCCTCCGGGCCGTAAAAAGTGTGGTTTAAGGGCAGGAAAGAGTGCTGAGTACTGAGTGCCGAGCAAAAAGTACAGGGTTTCTACTCGGCACTCAGAACTTGGCACTGACCTACTGCTGCTTCGCCAGATCGTTAAACCGCACATGCGCGTTATGAAACTGAAGCTCTACTGTACCGACCGGGCCGTTACGTTGTTTGCCCAGGATAATCTCGGCGATGCCCTGCTTTTCGGAGTGCGGGTCGTAGTATTCGTCGCGGTAGATAAACATCACCAAATCTGCGTCCTGCTCGATTGCGCCCGATTCACGCAAGTCCGAGAGCATAGGGCGTTTGTTGGGACGGCTTTCGACCGCCCTCGAGAGCTGTGACAAGACCAGCACCGGAATGTCGAGTTCTCTTGCCAACGCCTTGAGCCCGCGTGAGATGTTGGAAATCTCCTGCTGCCGATTTTCGCCGCCCCCACCGCGACTCGAGCCCTGCATCAGCTGCAAGTAGTCGATCACGATCAGACCCAGGTTGTGTTCGGCCATCAGCCTACGCGAGCGGCTGCGGAGTTCCATCACCGTCATCTCGGCGGCGTCGTCGATAAAGATTTTGGCCTCCGACATCTTGCCCGCCGTATCCGCCAGACGCTGAAAATCTCGGTCGGAAAGTTGCCCATTACGGACGCGGCTCATATCGACGCGCGCTTCAGAGCAGAGCATCCGCATGACGAGCTGCACGGCGGACATCTCGAGCGAAAAGATACCGACCGTCGTCCCTTCGCGGAGCGCGCAGGCTTGACCGATGGTAAGCGCCAGTGCGGTGTTGTGCGTGACCGTCATGTCTCCCAACAAGAAGAGACCGTCGCCTTCCACGGTAAAACCGTAGAAGTCGTCTACACAATCCGCTTCTACTTGCACGCCCGTCACGCGCCAGTCACGAAAATCCTTCCAAGGAGCGGCCCGTTTGCGCGGGATACGAACCGGAATTTCGTCTACGTTGCCGTTAAAACGTACCCGGTAGACCTCGCACTCATAGTTTCGGCTCGTTAGGCGCGCCGTCTTCGCGTTTAGTGAGGTGCGGTAGCCGAGCGAATCGCAGAGATATTTAATGCCTTCGGCGAGCACGCGGCGTTTGGTTGTAATCTCGTAAGGGCCGTTTTGATCTTTGAGATAATGCCCGTCCGAGTCGATAAGACCGGCTAGCAGCTCGAGCCGGTTGCGCCGCGAATTGAGAAGATAGTTTTCAGGAATATGTTTGTTGCCGAACACGCCGAGTTCGGCGAGTCGTCCCTGCAACGAGGCGGCCTTGGTCTCGCTCGAGCCGCCCCGGTGCCCCCGCGTCAGCGCGTAACTCGGGCAGCGGTCGCCCTGCGCGTCTACGCTGACCACCAGACCCGAACGGGCCGCGTAGCCGCGCAGATAGCTCACCACTTCCTCGTCGCAGTTAGTCACGCGGGCGTTCTCAGTAGCCCCGTCTCCTAACCACAAACCCAAAAAATAAGGTTCGACGGGCAGGGCTTTTTCAGGGAACTCGACGGCGACTTTGTAGCCTTTGGCGTCGTTTTGGAACTTCGGGCTTTTGGTCAACCACTCCCTCACAGGGAGGTTGACGACCTCGCCCCGGTTCGGCCCCCGACTCGTTTTGAGCGAGAGAATATGAGACTCGTTGACGCGGTAGTCGAGGCCGTGAAGCTGCCGTACCCAGTACATCAGCTCGCGCCCACGGGCAAGCGAAAGTATCTTTCTGGGGCTCGAGTCGGGTCCCATGAGGGCGTCGCCGACCTGCAAGCATTCGACCGCCTTGAGCGTCCCATCAGACATGACGACCTCGGTGCCCTTGCCCAGACACTTGCCCATCGAGGGCCGCGCCGCCAACACGTTGAGGCTCGAGGGTTGTAACCCTGCCGTCATGGTGTCGAGTTCCTTAAAACCCGTCCGGAGTCCCGAAATCGGGTCGGGATTGTTAAAGAGCTGGTTGATCTGCGCGAACGAATCGGCGACGAGAGACGGCATCCCTTCAAAAGCGTGGGTGCGTTTATTAGACGACAACTCGAAGATGCTCGACTCGGCCTTGTCTAGAATCTGCTCGAGGGGCAGCGCCTGGTCGTAAGCGGTTTGCATCACGCTGCCCGACGCCGAAATCAGGTCGCGGAGCACGGCCTTTTCTGCCACGATGCGCGCGTAACTCTCGGCGTAGGCGGCGGTCGGTACGCTGTCCGCTAAACCGATCAGATACGGCACGCTGCCGACGGCCTCCAACTCGCCTGTTTGCCGTAACTCTTCGGTGAGCGTCACCAAATCCATTGGCTCGTTACGCCGGAAAAGCCGTTCGCACGCACGCCAGAGCTTGCGGTGCGACTCTTTGTAAAAGTGTTCGGCCTGAAGCGTCCCCTCGATCTGGGCGTAGACCTCGTTATCGAGCAAAATGCTGCCCAAGACGCTCTGTTCGGCCTCGAGGTTCTGCGGTGGGGTACGGTCCACTAGCTCGGCTCCGTTACGTAGGGGCTGAAACGGTCTTGGTCGGAGGGCTGGGAAGCGAAAGAGGTCACAACGATAAATTGTACCGGATTGACAAATTCTTGACGATGGTTATAGAGGGAGCTTGAGAAGACAGCGAAGGTAGTAGGGAACGTACTCGGGTCGCCAGCCTGGGACGGTACCCTGCCAGATATAAAACCGCTCGTGATAGACGAGCGCACGGTGCGTCAGAGTCAGCACCACTGCGTCGTTCAGGTTGGTAGTTTCGGGTAAGTCCGACGTTTGCAGGTAGCGGTGCCATAGGTCTGTCGCGGCGTTCGGATGCGCTTGACGCAGCGGTAACGTGCCCCGCGCCGGGTGCGTGAACCACGCCAAGAACCAGCCGATGTCGAGTAGTGGATGCGCGACGCACGCTTCGCTCCAGTCGAACCAGACCCCGCCGCAGCCGGTCAGCGCGTTCATCGGGTGGGCGTCGCCGTGAGCGGGGCGGAGCGGGAGGTTCAGCGCCAGCACCCGCTCGTGTGCCCGTCTGATGTAAGGCACACGCTCCGACAGCGCGGAGACCTGTGGGGCTGTCAAACCCCAACTGTGCAGTGTGGCGGCGTCGTGCAAAAAAGTTTCAGCTTGGTCTGCCAGGTTGGTAAAGGTGTGAACCGGGCAGCCCAGCGCCCGAAAAGCGTGTGCGTCCGCCGCCCGCTGGAAGTAGGCGAGTTTTTTGACGGCGGCTCGCCAAACGTCCAAATCGTTTTTTTCGGAGAGGCGTGCGCCACAGTCATTCGTAACGAGCAAACGACCGGGTTCGTCCCAGGCGACGACGTTCGGCGTCAGCGCCGGGTGACGGTCGGCGAGGTGGGCGCTGAGGGCGGCCTCGAGCCACGTCTCTGAAGCTTTCAGATAGACGATTCTGTTTTCGGTTTCAACACGCGTGACGCAGGCGAGGTCGTTTGTACTTACCTGTTTGACGGTCGAAACCGTCTCGCCGAGGGCGTCTTCCAACCAGCGCAACGTCTCGTTAAACCACCCCGGCTGCTGCCACGTTCTAGCGTGCTCGAGAGTCGGGTACGCGTCCGCAGCGTCCGGAAAGTTTCCCTCCAACCTCACGAGATAGTGATCTTTCTCTAGCCCGAAACCGATTCCATCGTCGTGAAGGACGAACGCGTGCTCGCCCGTCCGCTCGAGAAATGCCTCACGCAAACCCTCTACCGAGGTCTGTTCGGCGGTGAGGTCGGTCGGTGGCAGAGAAATTGCCGCCTTGCCGTCTCGAGTGGCCAAAAACCGGACTCTAGGCATGAGGGGACAGCGTACCCGAAATCTGGCCTGCCCGTATGGCGGACGGAGCGGGAGATTCGTAAGTCAACGCCTCTCTGGAAAATGTTGTGAGAAAATAGCTGAATGGGGGAGACCATGACCCGTCAGCTTCTCATCGACCTAGTAAGTGCGGCTCTGGAATGTCAACCGTTCGTTCACGCCGCGTGGCTCGAGGGGGCCGACGCTGCCGGTCGTGCCGACGCCTATTCGGATATCGACGTATGGGCCGACGTGGACGCCGGTTCTGAAGCGCAGACGTTCGCCTGTATTCGTGATGTGCTACTCACGCTCGGGCCGCTCGATGTCGATTATGACCCGGTACATCCGCACCCGCAGCTCGAGCAGCATTTTTACCGGGTTGCGGGCACGTCCCCTTTTTGGTTTGTCGATATGTGCTTGCAGCAGCACGGGCGCGAGACCGTATTCCCGCCCCATGAACCGTTCAAGGTGCTGTTCGACCCCAGCGGCGTGGTTCAGACCACCAATGTAACCGACAAGGCGTTTGTAGTGGGCGTTGTGCAGGCATTGGAACGGGCGTGGTGGCGGCGCGTGCTCGTTCTCAAAGAAGTCGAGCGGGGGAGGGTGCTCGAGGCCCTCGGCTACTATCACAAGGACGTGCTGGTACCCCTCACCCAACTTTTGCGGTTGCGGTACTGTCCGACAAAATATGACTACGGCCTTAAACACCTCTACGCCGACCTACCCCGTGAAGCGGCGCTGGAACTGGAAAAACTTCATACGGTTGTGACCCTGGCCGACCTGCCTGCCGCGCTAGGGCGAGCTGACGCGCTTTTTCAAACAACCTTGGCAGGGCTGAAATATCGCAACCTAAAATGACGCTACGAAGCGTCGCTTCCCTGATGAACGACGAGTACCGGCAGCCGCGCGCGCCGCACCACCTCTTCGGCGACGCTGCCGTTGAGAAAGTGGGCTAGGCCGGTGCGACCGTGCGTTCCCATGACGATCAGGTCGGGTTTCCAGTTTTCGGCTTGCGCCAGGATCGTCTCGGCGGGTTGGCCGACTGCCGCGACGCACTCTTCATCCCTTTGGGCCAGTTTTTGCAGACGACCCAGCGCGTCCTGCTCGAGGGTTCGCCGCGCGTCCGCCGCGTCCACGGGTGAGGTAAAAGTGTCCGAATAAAAGGCCGCAACGTGTTGGGCGCTGATGATGTGCAAAAGCCGGACGGTGGCGTCCGGAAAATGTTCGTGTACGGTGGCGAGGGCTGAGGCGGCGCTGGCCGAAAAATCTGTGGGTACGAGCAGACGGTGAAACACGGTCGACCTCCGGGCGGGCAGCGCAAGACAAAACTAAAGCGGCGTTTGGGACAGTCTATACCACTGGGTTGTATCGGCGTTTGCTGTGGGCTGCGGTGTTGAAGCGAAGAGGGTAAAGGAGAGAAGGGTGGGGTTTGCAGGGGGTCGGTGAAACAGCGTTTGTCATCAGAACCCGGAACGGTAGCCCCGGTGCGCCGCAACTATGCGGTTGCAGGCGTGTGTCGGAGACGCAACGTTTGGCTCCCGTTGCAATCGTTCGGTAGCGCAGGCATAATAGACATAGCGCGGGGTTGGACCTTTCCATCCGTATTCCCGCCGCGACCAAGGCGCGCTTTCCATTAAGGCTGAGCGCCCCCACCCAAAATAAAGCCAATTCGAGCAACCAGATGCGCCCTGTGTCACGTCACTGCGTCATGCCGACCCACAACCCTCAACGTTTGCTCTACACCTACTCGCAACTTTAGCCGACCCCAAAGTGGGTCACGTCCCGGCAATTCAAAAAGAGGTTTCTTTTGTTGACTCAACTTAAACGCGAATGGTTCGGCAACGTCCGCGGCGATGTGCTCGCCGGTATCGTCGTGGCGCTCGCCCTCATCCCCGAAGCGATTGCCTTTTCGATTATCGCTGGGGTCGACCCGGCAGTCGGGCTCTACGCGTCGTTTTCTATCGCGGTCGTGATCGCTTTCGTGGGCGGGCGTCCGGGTATGATCAGCGCCGCCACGGGCGCGATGGCGCTCCTGATGATTACGTTGGTGCGTGATTACGGCCTCGAGTATCTTTTCGCTACCACGGTCCTAACCGGTGTGGTGCAGATTGTCTTCGGCGTGTTCGGGCTCGGGCGTTACCTCAAGTTCGTGCCGCGCAGCGTGATGGTGGGGTTTGTCAACGCGCTCGCCATCCTTATTTTCATGGCGCAGCTGCCGCAGTTTGCAGGCGAAAACTGGCAGATGTTTGCGATGGTCGCGGCGGGTCTGGCGATCATCTACGGTTTGCCCAGACTCACCAAAGCTGTGCCGAGCGCGCTCGTCGCTATCGTCGTGCTGACGGCTGTAAGCATCTTTACGGGTGCGAAGGTCGGGACGGTTGGCGACATGGGCGAACTGCCGAGCACGTTGCCCTTTTTTAGCCTGCCCGCCGTACCGCTGAATTTGGAGACGCTCGGCATCATCTTGCCCTTCGCGCTGACGCTGGCGCTCGTGGGGTTGCTCGAGTCGCTCCTGACCGCGCAGATCGTCGACGACATGACCGATACGGGGAGCGACAAAAACAAAGAGGCGCGGGGGCAGGGGATCGCCAACATCGTCACCGGGTTTTTCGGCGGCATGGCGGGGTGCGCGATGATCGGGCAGTCGGTCATCAACGTCAAGTCCGGGGGGCGCGGGCGGCTCTCGGCGCTCGTCGCCGGGACCTTTCTGCTCTTTTTGATCCTGGTGCTTTCACCGTGGGTGCGGCAGATTCCGATGGGCGCGCTTGTCGCAGTGATGTTTATGGTGTCGTTCAGCACCTTCGACTGGTCGTCTTTGCGGAACCTCACGCTTAACCCTAAGGGCGAAAGCATCGTGATGGTGGCAACGGTCGCTACGACCGTGCTGACGCACAACCTGGCGCAGGGGGTGCTCGTCGGGGTGCTGCTGAGCACGCTCTTTTTCGCGCGCAAGGTGTCGAAGCTCTCGAGCGTCTCGAGCACCCTCGGCGACGACCGCACCCGGACCTACACGGTTACAGGACAGCTGTTCTTCGTCTCGACCCAAGGGTTTGTCGACGCGTTCGATGTTCAAGAAGACCTTTCGCGGGTAGTCATCGACCTCTCCGGCGCGCACGTCTGGGACGGTTCGGCGATTGCGGCGCTCGACAAGATCGCCATGAAGTTTATGCGGCGCGGCGTCACCGTCGAACTGGTCGGTCAAAACGAAGCCAGCGCCGCCCTCATCGCGCAGCTGGCGCAGCACGACAAACCGGGAGCCCTGCTGCGCGCGCCCGCGCACTAGGCGGGACCGACTTGAAAGACCTCCAAGTGAAAACCTCCAGGTGAAGCCATCTTTAGCTGACCCCACCGCACTGCCCCTGCACAAAAGCTGCGTCGTCTCCCGCACACCGTTTTACTACGGCTGGGTGGTGCTGCTCGCTGCGACCTTCGGGATGCTCATGACGACGCCGGGGCAGACGCTCGGGGTGTCCATCTTCCTCGACCGGATTATGGCCGACTTGGGGTTGTCTCGAGCTACAGTCTCGCTGCTCTACACGGTCGGGACGCTTGCAGGCTCGTTTTCGCTGCCGTTTATCGGGCGTTTTATCGACCGGCGGGGGTCGCGCACGGCGGTCATCGTGATCTCGGCGCTGTTCGCGCTGGCGTGCGTGTGGATGGGTTTTGTCGGGAGCGCGGTGGCGCTGCTCGTCGGTTTTATCCTGATCCGTGGGCTCGGGCAGGGCGCGCTCGGGTTGGTAAGCCTGCACGTTATCAACCTCTGGTTCGTCCGGCGGCGCGGCCTCGCTGTCGGTTTGTCGGGGCTCGGGATGGCGCTGGCGACGGCGCTGTTTCCGTTTGTTATCGAGGCGCTGATCGGAGCGTTCGGCTGGCGACTGGCCTATGTGGTTTTGGGTGGGCTCGTCGCCGTGACTATCTTGCCGTTGGGCGCTTGGCTCTACCGGGGCAGACCGGAGCTGTACGGCCTCGAGCCCGACGGGGCGCGGCGCGGCGCGGACCGGTACCCCAGGAGCGAAACTATACTTTGGTGCAGGCGCGCCGGACCCGCTCTTTTTGGCTTTTCGCCGTTAGCGACCTTTTCGTCGCCGCCCTCGGTACCGGCCTTATCTTTCATCACTACGACATCATGGCGGCTGGCGGCGTCGACCGTTTGGCGGCGGCGGCGGTCTTCGTACCTTTTGGGCTTATCACCGCCGGAACGAACCTATTGACGGGCGTGTTGATGGACCGGGTACCGCCCCGCTTTTTGCTTAGTGTGATGCTCCTGCTGCTCGGCGCGTCGCTGCTGCTCGCATCACAGGTCGACAGTCCGGTGCTCGTGCTCATTTACGGTGCGGTGCTGGGACTGTCGCAGGGGATGAAGGGCGCGATTGGGGGGAGCGTCTACGCTCACCTCTTCGGGCGGGCGTACATCGGCGCGATCAAGGGGTTTGTCGCTACGGTTTCGGTGGCGGGTACGGCCTTCGGCCCGCCGCTGTTTGCGTTGGGGACGCTCTGGTTGGGGAGTTACGCGCCGATCTTGTTCGTCTCGGCGCTGCCGCCGCTTGTAGTCGCGCTGGCGGCACCGTTTTTTCGTCCGCTAAATGCCGACGGTTCGGTGAGCTAGCCGTGGGGGGCGGTTCCCCTCCGTTCTGTCTACTTTTTCGTCCTGCCTGAGTTTTCGTTCTATCTGACTTGCTCCGTGAGCGTGGAGTTCTTGAGAAAGAGTATCGTTTCTTGCAGAACTGCCGAATTCTAGAACTGCTTGTGCAATGTGAATCTCGAGTCCTGCTATTTCTTACCCACCTCTTCGCCTCCGAGCGCCAATTTGCGTACTACAACGCACGCTGCGCCCACCTGTCCGTCTTTCTAGAACTCAGTACCCCCAGCAAGCGAGTACAATAGGCCCGTGTCACCGTCTATTCTAGCGTTGTTTGCGTTTGTTGCCGCTTACGGGATCGGTTCTTTGCCGCTCGGGGGCCGCTGGGTGGCGTTTATCAGTAGCCAAAGCCCCGCTGCGACGAGCGCGCACAACCTGGGCGTCGAAAACCTGCTCCGTTTTGTCGGTGCTCCGGCGGCGTTCGGCTCGTTTTTCTTGGACGTCGCCAAGGGCGCGCTGGCGCTGGCGCTCTTTTCCGGAAACCCGTGGGCGGCGTTCGGCGTCTACGCCGGACACCTTTATCCGCTGCCCCGGTGGCGCGGTGAGCTGCCCCGGGGGCGTGGCAACGGCGTTTTGCTGGGTATTCTGGCGGGGCTGTGGGGGTACGCGGGCGTTCCTTGGGGGTTGACCGTCGCGCCTCTCGCCGTCTATGGGGCGCTGCTGGCGTGGCGCTACGTGTCACTGGCGACGGTAGCGGGGCTCCTAACGCTGCCGCTGTTGGCGGTCGCCGCGCCCGAGGGATATCTGAGTGCGGCGCTGGGGGTGGTGGCGCTGGGGTTGTGGCGGCATAAAGCAGGTCTGGTGCGAATCTTGGACGGTACCGAAGCCAAGCTCGGCGAGCCGCCGCCCGCTCGCGGACTCGACGCTGGGGTTGTCTACGCGGCGTTTATGATCCATCCGCTGACGCTCGAGGACGTCTGGCAAACGCCGAGCCTGAGCTGGCTCCGTCCGCTCGACCGCCGGGGCCTCCTGCCTGAGGCGCTGGTGCGGTTGTCGCTGCGCTGGTTGCGGCCCCAGCAGCGCGGCACCCTGCGCGGCGTCACCCTCGCCGACGGGCGCGAGCTGCGGGTGATGCTGATAGGTGGCCCCATGCTCCCCGACCAGATTCGCCGTTATCCGGACGAAGCGCTGCGGATGGCGGTGCAGGGCGCGCGGCTGGCGTACGAGGCGGGCGCGGAGGCGTTCGGTTTGGGTGGGTTCTGGTCTACGCTGGGGGATAAGGGCGCAGAGGTGCAAGCAGCGGTGCCGGAGTTGCCGATCACGAATGGCGGCGCGTACACCGCTGGGACGGTGCGCGCGGCGCTGCCGGAGCTTTTGGAACGCTTTGCTGCGGGTGGACGCTCACTTTCCCAGGCAACGGCGGCGGTGGTTGGGGCGAACGGCGTGGTGGCGTTCGGCGTCGCCCGCGCGGTCGCGCCGAGCGTCGCGCGGCTCGTTCTCGTGGGACGTGACGCCGAGCGTCTAGAGCGGAGCGCCCGGACGCTGACGCGCAAGTTCCCGCAAACCGACGTCGTTACGACTACCGACGTTGCCCGCATTCGGGAGGCAGATTTAATCTTCTCCGCGACCTCCGATCCCGACCCGGTGATCTACGCCGAGCACGTCAAAGCGGGCGCGTGGGTGTTCGATCTGGGCCGTCCGGCAGACGTCGACGAAGGCGTGCGCGCTGTGCCCGGTGTAGAGCTTATTCCCGGTGGCGTGGTGCGCCCGCCCGGTGCGGCGCAAAGTTCGTACGATCTGCATTTCGGCGACGGACTGGTCCCGGCGTGCCTCGCCGAAACGATGGTGATGGCAGCGAGCCGGGCGTTTGGCCGAAAATCTCTGGGTGGGATCACCAAAGAGGCCGACATCGCCTTTTACCTGACGGAGGGCGCGCGCCTCGGTTTTGAGGTCGTTACCAGCGACCCACAGTGGGCTGCGGTGAGGGAGACACCACCGGACTCTGAGCCCGAACTGAAACTTGTAACGACGTGATGAAAGGCGATGTGGTAGATGACGATGTAACGGGCAACGATGTTGGAAGTGACGAGGTGACGACGCTTTTTAGCAGCTCAGGCGTTCTGGTGCGAGTTGTGCTCTCGGAGGCGCGATGAGCAGCAAAGCTGCGTTTCGGATGGCGGGCAGCGCCGAAGACCCTGCGCTGGGGCGTCTCTGGGAGGCGGGGTGTACCGGTGTGTTGGAGGACGGCCCCGACCTCGTGGCCTACTTCGATACGCCTGTAGAGTTGCCCTTCGTCGGGTCGTGGGAGCCTGCCGACACCAAAGATTGGGTCGCGGAGTACCACCGGACCCTGACGCCGCTCACGCTGGGCCGCCTCGTCGTCGCGCCGACGCATCGGCGGGTGACGCTGGCGGCGGGGCAGCGCGCCCTCTGGCTCGACCCCGGCATGGCCTTCGGCAGCGGGCACCACGAGACGACCTCGCTGGCGCTGGCGGCACTCGAGCAGACCGACCTGCGCGGTAAACGCGTGCTTGACGTGGGGGCGGGTTCAGGCATTCTGGCGATAGCCGCCGACCTCTTGGGCGCAGCCGACGCCGAAGGTGTAGACATCGACTCGGAGACGCTCGAGGTCGCCGAGGAAAACGCCGCCCTCAACCTTTCACGCGCACGTTTTTCAGTCGGAACGCTCACCCTTGAAACGGCCCCCGCCGACGTGGTGGTCGCCAACTTGTTCGCCGAACTGCACGCCGAACTCGCGGGGGCCTACCGGCGGGTACTCAAACCCGGTGGTTTGCTGCTGGCGACCGGCATTCTGGCGGAGCGGGGCGGGGTCGCTTACGACGCGCTTACCCCCCGTTTCGGCGCGTTGCAGACCGAACAAAAGGGCGAATGGTTGCTTATGCGCGCGCGTGGTCTGGAGCCTGGGCCAGCGTCCGGGCCGGAGGACGCGTGAGGGTTCACCGCATCTTTATCGCCGACCTCCGTGAAGGCGAGCGCGTGCTGACCGGCAGCGAGGCGCAGCATCTGGCGGGGGTCTTGCGGGCGGAGCCGGGCGCGCGTGTGCGGGCGTTCGACGGGCAGGGACTCGAGGCGAGCGGCGTCGTCACCGAAGCGGGCGCGCTGAGCGTCACGCTAACCCTCGAGCAGCCCCGGCCGAGCGCAGTCGAGGCGTCTCTGGAGCTGACCCTGGCGGTCGCGCTCCTTAAAGGCGACAAGCTGAGCGGCGTGGTGCGGCAGGGAACCGAACTCGGCGTCGCGCGCTTTGCGCCCTTCGTCAGCGAACGCTGCGACGTACGCGAGCTGTCGGTCAACAAGTTGGGGCGGCTTCGGCGGGTCGCGCAAGAGGCCGCCAAACAGTCGGGGCGCAGCGTCGTACCGGCAGTCGACGAACCTCAAAAACTGGGCGTGCTCAGCTTAAGCAGTCTCGTGCTGGTCGCGCAACCCTACGCACCGGCGACGCTCCGTGCAGTTCTGACCGAACAGGCTCTTTTGGCACAGGCTCTCAGCGAGCACACCCCGGCGCGCGTTACGCTGGTTACCGGACCGGAAGGTGGTCTCAGTCCGGCAGAGGTGGGCAGCCTTGAGGCGAAGGGCGCGCGCGTGGTGCAGTTGGGCGCGCGCATTCTCCGCGCAGAGACGGCCCCGATTGCCCTAGCTGCGGCCCTGCTGGTTCCGGAGGCGTTATGAAATTACCGGTCTTACTTATGCTCATTCTCGGTGGCTGCACCTTTACCTACACGCCCCCCGTACGCGAAGCTCGCGCCCCGGAGCCGCGTTTCGTCGTTGATGAGGGTGTTCTCGTTCAGGCCGACGAGGTGCTGAAGCTCGAGCTTCAGGTGACGATTCCCGAATCCGACTGGCTGGCGGTGCAGTGGTTCAGCCCCACCAACGACGAGGTATCGGCGACCTCGCTTTGGCTCGAGCCCAGCCCCGAACCGCAGGCGCTCTCAGTCGCGCTACCTTCCCGAATCGACCTGACCGACGGCCTCTGGCGGGTGGTGCTGTCTTATCAGGGGGGTCTGGTGCGGCAGTTTTCGGCGGTGGTGAGGGTGCCGTAGCTGCGCGCACGCCGCAATCTGTACACGCACGTTTCCCAAAACGCAGTGTGGAAGGTGGCATCCAACTTGAACCACGCTTAGTTAAAACAGTGCAGTCCACCACGCACTCTAGGAGATAATATCCAAAAAGAGATAAAGCGATTCCTCGTGGAATTGCTGGTGTTGTCCACTCCAAGGAAAAGCCCCGACAGCAAAGTCGGGGTTCTGAGTAGGGGACGACTGTAGACGTTTGAACTAACGCGACCAGACTTTTTTGCCTTGGTTGTTGAGGTGAAGCAAGAAGGCGTCTGCGCCGCCAAAATTTTTACCGTTAACCCTGCTAGTCGTACCCCCAACAACGAACACCGAGCGGCTATCGGTAAGGGCTACTTCAGCCGCCCGCTCCCATGTTCCTGTGAGTTTCGGTGCGTACGTCCAAATCGTCTCAAAAGCGGCGTTGTATTTGCGTACAATGAGGTCGAGGTCTTTGTCGCCGCGTGTGATGCTGCCCACCAAGTAGATGTTACCAGCCTTATCCAGTCGGAGTGAACGCGTAAACACGGTCTCGGTGCCTGCGAGCGTACGGTCCAAGAGCTTGTTGCCGTTTGCATCATATTTGCGGACGGTCACGTTTCCAGTCTCACCATAGTAAAGGTGCCTGCTGGACAAATAAACGTCGTTGCCCGAGGCGGTTACGATGGCGCTACTGAAGTCCCTCGGTAACGACCGCTGCCAAAGGGCGCGACCGCCGCTACTGTACTTGGTGAGCACGCTTTTGCCATCGATATAGCCCCTGACGTAGAGCGAGCCATCGGTTGCTGGGCTCAGTTCGTCCGGTATTGGGACCTCGAAACCAGCGATAATATCGTAGCTTGAGTCGTAGAGCCGCGCACGTCCCCATACCTTCTGACCCCTGGCGTTGTACTTGCGGACAAACTCTCGCTCCACCTGACCGTCGCGGTCGGCAAGCCCTGAGATGTAAGCATTACCCTTAGCGTCAAGCTCGAAGTCGCGGATGCCGTTGTCGAGGTCGACCCGATACAGTTGTCTGCCTGAAGGGTCAAGTTTGACCAGCACGGCGTCCAGATAGCCGTCAAGTGAAAATTCAGACCAACCTATGTAAACGTTCCCGGCAGTGTCGGTGTAGAGCCCGTTGACTCGAGGGTCAGTATAAGTTGAGAAGAGACGCTTTTGCCAGTTGAGCGAACCATCTCGGTTGTAGCGGCGGAGGAAGATATTTCCTCCCTGCTCACCAGGCTCGTCAGGATCAATGGAATCGGTACCTGCAACGTAGACGGCCCCTCTTTGTGGGTCGGTGGCAACGGCGTCGGCACGGTCGTCTAGTGCAGTGCCGAATTGCGGCTCGAGGCTAGGTGTTTGAACATCGGTGGGCTGGCTACAGGCGGAGATGAGCAGTCCAATAATTGAGACGGCTAGCAGAAGCGGGCGGGTATTCATGAGTTACTCCTAACGAGGAAAAATGAGAGGGTTCGGTGTCCAGATGATTGCTGATACAGTATGACTTATGACTTGCCAGTCAATTAAACTCCTTTCAAATCGTTTTCCTTCTTGTCTGCAAGTATGTAGAGAAAACCTTAAGCTAACCTTAAGCTCATGTCATGTATATGTAAAAGCGTCTGCCAATATCTCTTGCCCATCCCAAGTTCGACAACTAGAAAATAAAGAGCAAATGCCATCTTTGTTTCAGAGCGCGTTTCTAAACAGCAAGAGCCAACGGAATTTGGGATATTGGGACACCTCGAGTCGAACATAGTTTGTGAGGACACCGCCTCGTTGCAAGCTCCAGTGGAAAGTCTCGCGCCACCCGGCTCTACAGAGCCTTACACTACTCTATGCTCGCGGTTTTCACCCTGCTCTTCACCCTCTACCTGAGCGCCGCGCTACTCCGCAAAAGAAGGCCTAAAGAGGCGGAACGGCGCGCGACGATGTGCGGGTTTTGCCTTCTAGCCCCCGCAGTTATCGGTCAGCTGCCGGTTGTTACCCTACCGGTGCTCTGCGTCTACTTTGCAGCGTATTTGCACCGGGCGCGGTAGGGAGGAAAGGAGTAATAAAGAGAGAAGCAAGGACTTCTCGATGTTTGTCTAAAATTTCGGTGCTGCGTAAACTGTTCCGAAGCCACTTTCTTTGCGACCTGTCAAACGCTGACTTTTAGTCCCTGACTCCTGACCCCTAACCCCCGAACGCCCACGTTTGGCACAGTAAAACTACCTATGATGGACAGAAACACCTTTGAATTCAGTTGATATTTGCGATTTGAAAGCACGCTCGAGCTCGTACCGGGCGGGCAACCTGCCGACACTTCTCAGTTTTTTTGATTCTTACTTCTTGCTTCCTGATTCTTCTCGTTCAGCACAGTACATTGCGGCGCTCCCCTTGAAACGTCAATAGAAGCTAATCGGCGGCGGCAGCCTGAACCGACGCGCCGGGTACCGCGTCACGCGCCTCGAGTACCCTCAGCGCGTCCCGGCTGCTCCGCATCAGCCACGCGACCTGAACGGCGCTGCCCACGACAAACGCCGTGGTGACGACGTAGATGCCCGGCAGCCCGCCGTACACTGCACCGGCAAAGAGTAGCAGCACACTCGTCAGCAGCGACAACACTACCGAGTGGGTGATGGTCTGCGTTTTGCCGCTATGAACGAGAACACCTTGATAGAGGCTCTGATAGACGGTCAGGGCGGGCCAGACGAGCGCGAGCAGGAGACCGCTCCCAGCGAGCGCCGCAAGTTGTGGCTCGAGCCCCATGACCCCGCCGAAAAACCCGCGTGCCAGCGGACTCAGCGCGACGCCTGAGAGCAGCGCCGTCATCCCGAAAGCGAGCAGCAGCGAAAACCGGCGCAGACTACCCCACGCGCCGCGTTTCTCGAGCATCGCCACCACGACCTCGTTATACGCCATCCCTAGTCCCCGAAAAAGAAAGATAAACGAGGCCAAGACGGGCCACGCTGCGAGCGAGGCGAGCGCCTCGGGCATCCGGCTGAGGGCCGCGCTGCCGAGCGGTTGCACCGCCAAAAGCAGCAAACTGGTGAGCGCCAGCGGTGTATAAAAGTGAGCGAAAGCTGCCCAGGTCAGCGGCGTTTCGGGTTCCTCGAGCAGCTTTCCGGTGACGATAGGCCGCACCCGCCAGCCGATAAACGCAGCTTCCGTCAGCACACCCGCCGCGATGCCCATCGTTCCGACCACGATACCGGGCAGACCAAGCCATAATCCCACCAGCACACCCGTGACGAGCGCCACGAGCCGGATGACTGTCCCGACGCTGACCGACAGCGAGCGTCCATGCCGGATCAAAAGCCCCTGATGAAAACGGCGGTAGGCGATGCTCCAGGTAAAGGGCAGCATGATCATGAGCCCCCAGCGCGCCGGTTCGACCACCTCGGCGGGTGGGTTGAGCAGTCCCACGATGACCAGATCGAAAAGCGGCGTAAAGGCGAGCAGCGCGTGAAGTAGCGTCAGCAAAAATCCGGCGATCATCATAAAGCGGTAGATCAGCCTGTAAGCCTGCCGGTCTTTGCTGAGCGCCGTCGAGGCCGCGAGCAGCATGATAATCGGCGCTTCGATAACCAGCGCGAGCGGGAATACAAGGCCGCCGAGCGCCGCTAGATGTACGGTGGGGTCGACCTGACGCGCGATCACCGCGCCGACGAGCGGTTGTTCAATGCTCATAAAAAGCCAGCTGGCAGCCAGCGGCCACCAGGCTCTAAAGATGTGGGGGAGGGGTGGACGCATAGGTGTTTAGCCTAACGAGCCGGACGGCGCGGGCGTGGTGGGCACGATACATGGGGGCTAAAAAATGTCGGTTGATGTCTGTGGTTTGTAAAGAGTGGCTTGCAGGTTATGTTTCGACTCACCAAGCTAGCCGGAGTAACTTCAGGCAAGCCACTATCTTTTGGTCAGATGTGCGTCATATTCACAGGGCTGTGAATATAGGGATGTGACAATGCCGCTACGTGACAATGCTGCTCTACGCCGAACTCAGTTCACCCCTCGAGTAGCGTTCCGGCAAGCGTTCGGGGACGCTGTTATCGTTTTCGCCGCGTCTGTCGCGGGCGCGGTTTTACTCGGGCTCGAGTGCGCTCAGCCACAGCTCGGCAAAGCGTTCCAGCCCTTCGGTTGAAAAGTGGCAACCGTCGTAGCGGTAGCGCCTTCCGAGGGTGTCGGTGTCGGGACCGGCGTAGATATTTTGGGCGGGGTCTACGAGGCTCTGCTGCGCCCGCCGCAAGGTTTCGTTCGGCCCCTGTTGGTGACAGCGCGTAGCAACCGAAACATAAATAGGCGCGTCTACCCCTTCGCTGCGGATGCTGGCCAGCATCGCCTTAAACATGCTCTGGTAGGCGTCTGCTGGAGTATTCGGATCGGACTCGCCCTGGTGCCAGAGCAGGTGGGTGACGCTCAAACCCTGAGCCTGTACCTCGCGGACAGCTTTCAAGACGCCCGCGTGCAGTTCGCCGCCCACAGTCCAGCTCGCTATTGCGGTGTTGCCGACCGCCAGCGGAATAATAACAACCGCGTCGTAGTGTCCGGCAGCGATCAACCTGTCACCCAACCGTGTCCAGACACTGCCGCCCCGACCCGTCGCGCCGAGCAGCGGGTCTCTGGCCCGGTAGAGCTTGCCCCGGTAAACGTTATAGACGTTCTCCCTCGAGCTGTAGCGAGTCTCGCCCGAATTGGCGGCGTTCGATTGTCCGAAAGCAAGGGCTACCATCACCCGACCCGAACGCACCCCTTCGGTCAAATTTTTGCTGACGGGTTCGGCGCGACGTTCGAGTGGCAGGGCGGCGAAAACGTCGTTCAGGCGGTTCGGCAGCGCCGTGTGGGGCAAGCCAAAGGTGACGAGAGCGAGCAGGGCGGCGAAAAACCCCAAGGCGCGTCTGCTTCTGAGCTTTAGCGTTTTTAGTGCGTTCAGCACGGCTGCGTCCGGGGCACACCACATCATTTCACAGGTTCTGCGAGAAGGCGCACGTCACATCACCTAAAAAACGGTTGTCGACGTTCTACGCCACCGCATCCACACTTTGTTCGGCGCGCGAGGTTACGTTCGGATCGGTGGGTTTGGCTTCTCGTAGTGGGTAGCATCTGATTTGCGCCACGCTCAATCAACGAAGCATCAGCTGGCACACACTTTGAGATGAACCACACTCGGCAGCTCGAGCCGGAACTGCTTGGGTGACCAGAGCTTACAAAAAAAAGCCCCACCCGGAGGTGAGGCTTTGGGAGCCTAGAACTCTCTTAGAATTTTATTCGGTCGGTGGGTTGAGGTAGCTCGTCAACATCAACCCGTAATCGCCGGTGGTAGCGTTTTCCGGATCGATGGAATCCCAAGCGATGACGACGACGTAATAGGTTCCGTCGGTCTCGTTGGTGTAGAGGGCGCGCGATTCGCGGCCGTTGTAGTCGTCATTAAACGCGACCTGTTCGCCGTCTTCGTTGTAGATACCCAGCAGCGTATCGGGTACACCGCTCTCTTCGGTCTCGACGTCGGCGACCAGCGTTTCCCCGGCCTCCACCTCGACCTCGAAGATGTCGGCGTCGTCTTCACCCAAGGCGGCGTCGAGTGCACTACCGAGCGGGACGCTCTGCGCGCCGTCAAAGTCGACGTTCTGAATGCTGGTGCTGACAGCTTGGGCGCTGCCGTTAGGCTCGTCTTCATCGCCGACGACGGGCGCGATATCGAGGTCGTAGAGGTTAAAGGGGCTGTTCGCCGCGTCTGCACCACTGACCTCAGAAACTTCGATATAGACCACGCCGTCTTCGGGGGCGGTGAAGTCTACGAGCGGGTCACCGCTAAAGGTCTGGTTGTCGTCGTTTTCAGCTAAGACCGAACCATCTTCAGAGTAGACCGTCAGGGCTGCGTCGAAGTTGCCTGCGGCCCGCTCGAGATTGACGCGGTAGAGGGTACCGCCGGTTACGGGCAGTTCGTACACGTCCACATCGGTGTCGGCGTCTTCGTCGTAAAGGCTAGCGCGGAGTGTAAGGCTGTCCGCCTCCAGTTCGGCGGCGGCGTCAATCTCGGCGTTCGGCTCGAACGGGTCGTCGAAGGTGTCGACGTCGAGTTCGACCTGTACGAACGTATCTTCGCCGGGGGTGATCTTAACGCCCGTTTCGGCAGTCGCGGCGGGAACGCCGGTCGTGGCGGTGTGCGGTCCACTGACCTGGAGCGTGTAGTCGCCCGCTTCCATCTGCTGAAACAAACCAAGACCCAGCGGGATAAAGAGCGACCCGTCGGAGGTCTGGGTGTATTCGACGCCGTGATCGCCCTCTTCAGGGATCAGGGTCAGGCCGACGGTGGGAATCTGCACGTCGTTGTTGCTCTCCAAAACGGCGCTGACGATAACCGAGCCGCCGTCTTCAACGGGATTTGAAGCGACCTCGAGGGCGCGCTCAACTGCCGCCGCCGAATCGACGATACCTGCGCCGAGGGCGCTGCGGTCGTAGTCGCTGGGCTTAAAGGCGGTGTCGCGGAGGATGCTGGTGACTTGCGCGGCGCTCAGGACGCTCGTGATGTTGCCGTCCGAGTCACGTTCGGCGCTGGCCTCGAGCACCAGTGCGGCAGCGCCTGCGGTCGCGGGGCTCGAGAACGAGGTACCGCTAATGTAGGTGTAGGCGTTTTCATCGTCGCAAGAGCTGCCGTCGGGCGTGGCGTAGATGCAGCCGCGCGTCGTCGGGACCCAGATGTTTTCGCCGGGCGCAGCCACGTCGATATGCAGGCCGCGGTTCGAGAAGCTCGTCCGCTCATCTTGCGCGGTCGTCGCCGCGACGTTGATCAGGCCGGGGGTCCACGCCGGGAACGACGGGCCTTCGGTCGGAGTGTTGCCTGCCGAGGTCACGAGCACAATACCCGAGCCGAGCATTAGGTCCATCGTGTCTTTGATGGCCTGGCTGTAAAAATCGCTGCCCCACGACATGTTCAGCACGTGAACGTACGGGCCGGTCTCGGGGTCGGTCCCGGGCGCGCGGTCGTCGCCACCGGGCGCGAGGTCGGGGCCGATCACGGCAAAGATCGCCGAGTTGATAATCGCCGAATCGACCAGGCCGCCGTTTTCGGGTTCGCTGATAGCGAGCGGCACGATGCTCGCGCCGTACGCCGTCCCGAGGCCGCCGATGTCGTTACTGACCGCAGCGGCGGTACCGGCGACCGACGAACCGTGGCTGCCGGTGCCGTCGTGGGGCGTTTCAGGGGTGATAAAAGCGTTTTGGATAGGGTCTTCTTCGCCCAGGCTGGCGGCCTTAAAGCCGTCGAAACCCGGATAGAACATGTTGTCTACCAAGTCGGGGTGGCGGTGGTCGATAAAGTCGTCGTGAATCCCGATACGGATACCGTCGCCGGTCACGCCCTCGTCCCACGCGCCCAGCGAGTTCATCTGGCGGTGCATCCACTGCACGTCGAAGTCCGGGTCAGGAACGCTGACCTGGCTGGGACTCAGCGAGGTCGTGTCGACACCTTTTGCACCGGCGGGGTCTTCCAGATTTTGGACGTAGTTGGGTTCGGCGTAGCGAAGCCCCGGTAGCTGCTGCGCGGTAGCTTGCGCTTTGGCGACAGGTAGACCTTTCGGCAAGGTAAGAAGGGCCGCGTTGATCTGAGACCAATCGGTCTTAAGCGTCCCGCCGAGCTGACGCGCGAGACTCGCAGCGTCGGCTCCATCTTCGTAACCGATCACGAGCTCGCCCTCGATAAAGCCGCGGCTGTCGATCTTGTAGTTGTAATCAGGGGTGCTGACCTGCGGTGCCCGGACCTCGGTCTGGCACGCGGTCAGCGTCAAAAGTAGTAGTGCGCCGGTGGTGTAGCGTTTCATCACGCCTCCTAAAAACCTTCGCCGGTCGAAAAGGTGTTGACGGGGCCGTCGGAAACGCCGAAACCGACACCGAAGAAGTCAAAGAAGTCCGCGCCGACCGAGATGGCGTTTTCGCCCTCGATAGCGCCCGCTTCGCTGACCGTCCCGTTACTGGTGATAGCGATGGGTTGCCAGTCGTAACCGTGAAAGGGTTGAAGTTCGTCGTTGACGGCGGTGCCGTCCAAGTTATGCGGGAGGCTCAGTTCGGTTGCGCCCGCCGCTTCAGCGCCGAGGAAAACCCACTCGAGGGGGCTGCCTTCGGCGTGAACCCGGTCGAGCACAGCTGCGCCGATATAGAGCAGGCTGCTCCGGTTGTCCACTGCGATATCGTAGGTGGGGGAGAGAGGCACGTCGGTAGCGTCGTTTTCAGGGCTGAGCGCCTCGACTTCTAAAATCGGCAGCGGCGTGACGAAAGAATCGTTCGAGGTGCTTATAGCGTCGCCGTAAAAGGCTTCGACGCGGTACTGGGTCTCTACTCCGGCCTCGAGGCCGCCGCTGGCGTCACGGTACGCGTAGAGGGTGTTGTCATCGTTTTCAGGGTCTAAAGACGCCTGTGCGGGGCTGATCTGCGCGATGGGCGTAATACCCCCGGCAGGCCGACCGATCAGCTTGCGGTAGATACGGAACCCGGTCGGGAGCGTGTCGCCGTCGTAATCGAAAACGACGTCGGTCCAGATGAGTCCCTCGTCGAGGTAGCCTTGCGCCTCCACACCCGTCTGGGTCGGCGCGAAGTTTTTAAGGGCGTCGAGATCACCGGCGCGGACGGCCTTCATCAGTTCACGACCGCTGAAACCGCTAAAGCCTGCCCCATTTTTGTTGCCGAGCGAACCGAAAACGGCAGTGTCGGCAAACGTTACGGCGAACGCGCCCAGATTGGTTACGTCACCGAGGTCAACCTCGTCTGCCGGAGCACCGACGTCGACGTAACGTACGACTTCAATGCGGTTGAAGTTGCCGTCGTAAGACACGACGTGTACGCTCGTGTCACCGTCGAAACCGGCGGTAGAGACCGTCACTTCGGTCTCGCTGCCGTCGAAACCGAAAATTGCGCCGGGTACCGACGCGTTGAGGAAACCCGAGGTCCCGCGCGACTGCCCGAGACCGACCGTCGCCAACCCGTAAAACCGGGTGACGTCGGGGTCGACCACGCTGCCACCGACCGAAAAGGTAAGGGTGCCGTCGTCGCCACCGGGGACGCTCATACCGTTCTCCAGCGTCACGTCCAGCTCAGGTGAAACGGTGGGCAAAAAGGGATCGAAAGCTTCGGCCTGAATGGTGTCGTACTTCGTTTCGGCCCGGTCGCCGACTCGCAACCCTTCGACCGTCGAGGCTGCGTAGCCGTCCTGGGTAAAGCTCAGGGTAGCAAACCCCTCCGGAATACCGAAAAGGCGGTAAAAACCGTTTTCGTTCGTCGTGGTGCTGACGTCGGTTCCGGCGAGTGTGACCACCGTCCCGGCTACGTCGGTTCCGGCTTTGCGGTTGACGACGTAACCCGACACGCTGCCGGTCCCCGGTTCCCAAGTCGCTGCGTCGAGCGTCGGCGCGGCGCTTTGCGAACAGGCCGCGAGCGCTACAACGGCAGCTAGAGCAAAACTGCGCGGATAAAGCTTCATAAAACCTCCGAAAGAAACTTGAACTTAGGCTGATGTGTGGGTCTGGCGACCAGTTCCTCCCCTCAACTTCCCCCTCGACCAAGCTTTGATAAAGGCGACTTGGTGCAAGATGCGTTACATTTAAGCATATGAAACGCTTCACAAAAGAGTAAAACTACTCGTTTCGCAACGACACCCGCGTAGAAGTCAAGTGCAAGCGTACCCCGAAACACCCCGCTGAAGCTACCCCGACGCCCCCGCAGAAAGCTGCCCCAGCACACCGGCGTAGCCCCCGGACACGTGCTATTCTCGCTTGGTTTGGCGCGAATAGCGCCTTGGCGTTGGAGGTTTTAGGGTGAAGCGAACAGTTGAGAAACAGCGCCTGAATGCGGCTGACGCCGCCGACCTTTACGGTGTTCCGAACTGGAGCGGCGGCTACTTTCGGGTCGGCGCGGAGGGTAATCTGGACGTGACTTTAGAGAGCGCGTCTTACCCGCTGACCGGTATCATCCGCGAGCTTAAAGACGAAGGCCACGCGTTGCCGCTGATTTTACGGTTTCCGCAGATTTTGGAAGACCGTCTGGCAAAACTCAATCAGGCGTTCGGCGCAGCGATTGCCAAGTTCGGTTATGAAGGACATTACCAGGGCGTGTTCCCGGTCAAGGTCAATCAGCGCCGGGTGGTGTTGGAGACGCTCGCTGAGGTCGGCGCGCGCTACCGCACCGGCGTTGAGGCGGGTAGCAAGGCGGAGCTGGCGCTCTGCTTGGTTCAAGACCTTCATCCCGAGGCGCTTTTATGCTGTAACGGCTTTAAGGATGAGGACTTTATCCGGCTGGCGCTCTGGGGGCGGCGGCTCAACAAAAATGTAGTGATCACCCTCGAGAAATTTAGTGAGCTTGAGCGCGTCCTCAAAGTCAGCCGCGAGATGAACATCCGTCCGGCGCTGGGGCTTCGTTTCAAGCTGCACGCACAGGGGTCGGGTAAATGGGAAGACTCCGGCGGCGACAACGCTAAGTTCGGTCTCAGCACCGCCGAGCTGATCAGCGCCACTGAACGCCTGCGTGAGCTGGGGATGTTGGGTACGCTTCAGATGCTGCACTGCCACGTCGGGTCACAAGTCACCGACATCCGCAAGGTCCGGGCGGCGGTGCGCGAGGCGGCGCAGACCTATGTGAAACTGCGCGAACTCGGCGTCGAGATACGCTACCTCAACGTCGGGGGGGGGCTGGCCGTCGATTACGACGGCTCCAAAACCAGCTTTCACGCCTCTGCCAACTACGGTTTGCAAGAGTACGCCGATACTGTCGTCTACACGGTTTTAGAAACGTGTCAGCAAGCTGGCGTGCCGCACCCGGTCGTCGTCTCGGAGTCGGGGCGGGCGCTGACCGCCCACCACGCGCTACTGGTATTGCCGGTCATCGACGCGGTAGGGCCTACGCTCGCGGCGGTTACGCTGCCCGAACTGCCTGGTGAACCGCATACGCTGGTCGGGGACATGCGTGAACTGCTCGAGACCGTCACCATCAAAAACTACCGTGAGGTTTTTTACGACGCCGTAAGCAACAAAGACACGATGCACAGCCTTTTCGACCTCGGCTATCTGAGCATCTTAGAGCGTGCCCACACCGAAAACCTCTACTACCAAATTCTGACCAAAATCGGACGCATCGTTCGTGACCTCGACTATGTACCCGACGACATCGAAGACTTGCCCAAAATGCTCGCCGACAAATACATCTGCAACTTCAGCCTGTTTCAGAGCCTGCCCGACCACTGGGCTATCGGCGCGCTGTTTCCGATTGCGCCGCTTTCGCGGCTCGACGAAATCCCGACTCGCAACGCCACGTTGGTCGATATCTCGTGCGATTCGGATGGCAAAATTGACAAATTTATCGACCTCCGCGACGTTAAAGCGACGCTGCCACTGCACGAACTTAGAGAAGGCGAGCCTTACTATCTAGGCGTCTTTTTGACGGGTGCGTATCAGGACGTACTCGCCAATTCGCATAACCTCTTCGGACGCGTCAACGAAGCGCACATCCGCCTGACGCCGGAAGGATACGTCACCGAACTCCGCGTCAACGGGCAAAAAGCGCGCCGCGTCATCGAAAACATGGGTTACGAAGCACCTCAGCTCCGGGGCTGGCTCGTCGAGGAAACCGAAGACGCCATCGCCCGTGGGACGCTTTCACCCGCCGACGCCGAGGCGCTCCTCGACAAATACAGCGCCGAGTTGGTCGGCTATACCTATTTAGAAGACATCTAGACTTGCAGAAGCGGCGGGCGACTTGTTAGACTAACGGTCGCCCTGACGGGCCGTTACCTCACGTACGCCCCCGTACGGTTGTTCCGCGGTAGCTCAGTGGTAGAGCGATCGACTGTTAATCGATTGGTCGTAGGTTCGAGCCCTACCCGCGGAGCCAAAAAAAAGCTGTCTCAGACGGCAAAAGAGAGCCCCGCACAGCAGCGGGGCGTCCTCGTTTCTGACTTATTTACTGCTCAACTACTGCTACAGGATTTAGTTAGGTTTGCATTGAGTCGGTGAGAGAAGCTCGAGCAGCGGGATAGCGGCGGCGCGGCGCTGGTCGTCTATGACGTGCGCGTAACGTTTCATCGTAAAGCTCGGGTCGGTGTGGCCTATCCGGTCGGCAATAGCTCTACGCCCGCTTTGTGGAGCAGCGAGACGTGCATGTGCCGCATGTCGTGAAAACGAATCCGATGTACCCCGGCGGCGTCGAGCAGCGCGTACCACGTCCGGGCGAAGTCGCGCGGGCGAATCGGGCCGCCCTGTTCGGTGGTAAAGTTGAGGTCGGCAAACTCAGGCGACGGCGCGCCCCAACTTTCGCCCGCTTCTCGCTGCTCCTGCACCTGCAAAAGACGGCGCGCCTCTAAGACAGCACACGTTTCGGGGTCGAGCATGATACGCCTCATACCCCGCTGCGTCTTGGGCGTGCTGAGGGCCACACGGTAACTGAGCGTGATTAAGGACTGCCGGATGTGCAGGGTGTCGTCCTCTACGTCCCTCCAGCGCAACCCCAACACCTCACCGTGACGCATCCCGGTAGCGAGTGCGAGATAGAACGCGGCGAAGAGGCGGTGCGGTCGCGCCGTCTCTAAAAAGCGCATCGTCTCGGCAGGCTCCCAAGAGTGGTCGTTCGGTTTGGCGTCTACCTTAAAGGGCGCTATAGGTTCAGCCGGGTTACGTGGGATGAGGCCATCACGCATGGCCTGCTTTAGCGCGCCGTAGAGCATGGTGCGGGTCTTGTTCGCCCCGTCGGTGCTTACCTGTTCTTTGACCTAGTTGAACCACCGGCTCGAGATCTGGTAACTGAGCTTCTGCGCCCCTACCTGCGCCACCCCAAACCGAAGTACAAAAAAATAGGGTACAAAGAACGACCAGCACAAACCTGTAGACCATTCCTGTAGGCGTCGCAACTCCGTTTCATAACGTCTCCTAAAGTGTCAGCTCGCTTGAACGTCCCCTACTTGGGGTCTCTACGACTATTCTTTGGGCTTCATCGTTCTGACAAGCTGCCCCAACATGAACTGCGGTGCAACGCGGCTCATGGTCTTAAGGACGTTGCTTAGGCCGGGGCGGATTTCCGACTTACCCGCTTCAATCCCGGCGAGGGTTTGTTTAATTAGCGCTGTGACGTCCACGCCTTTTTGCCCTTTGGTTTCTGCGGCAAATTCACCGCGAAAGAGCGGGGTTTCGACGCTGGGCGGGGCCAGTTCGACGACGGTGACGCTCGAGCCCTTCAGCTGTACACGTAGCGACTGGGTAAACGAGTGAAGTGCAGCCTTCGCAGCGCTATAGACCGGCGATGCGGGGTAAGGGATAAACGCCAAGCCGGACGAGACGTTGACGATCAGCGCTTCTTTTTGGGTTTTGAGGTGCGGGAGAAACTGCTGGATCAGATCAGAGATGGACCCTAGTCTTCGGCTCAGCGCCACTTTTGATGAAGCTGCGGTGTTGAATGACAATGGAGCATGGTCTGGAATCGCTTTTGGAATGACGAACTGGTCGAAGTTGAAGAGGTCGAACACGCCGCAGACGTGCTGGCGGT